>Ga0181519_10000332_pt1 | contig 44218 bp, 32 predicted proteins | sample PEATcosm2014_Bin_26_FD_121102 | JGI IMG/M metagenome (GOLD analysis project Ga0181519, IMG submission 121102) | Peatland microbial communities from MTU Mesocosm Facility, Houghton, MI, USA - PEATcosm2014_Bin02_10_metaG | ecosystem: Environmental > Terrestrial > Soil > Wetlands > Peat | place...
CAATCACTCTGCCGACGGCGCTCGACCAGCACCACAACGACATACGCTATCGAATTGAAGCCCGCGTGACCGACGAAGGAAACCGTGAGATCTCCGGTGCGGGTTATGCGTTTGCCACGTACGGCAGTTTTTATCTGTCGGCGCAACCGGACTCTTTCCTGTACCAGGCCGGCGCGGAGGCGAAGATCTCCGTCGCGGCACGCGACTATGCCGCGCATCCGATACAGACTGAGTTCCACGCCGATCTGTTGAAGTGGGGGGCGAAGGCTTCGGAGCGCGGACAGGTGATCTCATCCACATCCGGACGCACGGGAGCCGATGGCGCGGCACAGATCAGCTTCCGCATACCGGAGGCGGGCCAGTTCCGCGTGAAGGTGACCGCACAATCGCCTGAGAACCGCACGATAGAAGATGAGGCCTACCTGTGGGCCCCGGGCAGCGCTCCGTGGTGGGCTCGCGGAGGCCACAAGGAGAAGCTGCAGATCTTCACTGACAAGAAGGAGTACAAGCCCGGCGAGACGGCACGTGCGGTGATCACGGCTCCGGAGGGCGCAACGCAACTGCTGGTCACGGTCGAGGGAGCGTACCTCTACCACTACCAGGTTGCAGCCAACGCAAATGGCAGCGCGACCGTGGAGTTCCCGGTGAAGCCGGAGTACGCTCCCAACGCGTGGATCAGCGCCACATACATCAAGGATGGCAAGCTTTACATCGGTACTAAGAAGCTGAAGGTGCCCGCCAGTTACGCCGCGCTCAACATGGAGTTGAAGCCATCCAGGCCGCAGTTTGAGCCCGGCAATCCGGCGAGCTATACCCTGATCGCACGCGACGCCTCCGGCAAGCCGGTGAAGGGAGAGTTCAGCTTCGGCGTCGTGGATGAGGCGATCTATGACATCCGCCCGGAGAGCGCGGGCAATATCTTCACCGAGTTTTATGGACAGGTGTACAACCGGGTGGAGACAGCAACTTCACTGAATTACGAATTCTACGGACAGGCCGGCAAGAAGGCGATGCAACTGGCCCAATTGCGTCCGCACAAGGCTCTGGCGCAGTTGAAGCCGGACCGACTGGTGCAGCCGAAGGTGCGGAAAGCCTTCCCGGACACCGCTTACTGGAACCCGACGGTTGAGACCAACGCCGAGGGCACGGCCGAGGTGAGGTTCGCGTTCCCCGACTCGCTGACGACATGGCGTGCCACCGCCCGTGGCATCACCGCCGACAGCAAGGTGGGCGCGGCAATCAGCAAGGTGATTGTGCGCAAGAACCTGATGGTGCGGCTCGTGCTTCCGCGCTTCTTCCGGCAGGGCGATGAGGTCACGGTCTCCACCATCGTGCATAACTACCTGCCTACGGACAAGACGGCAAGGGTCTCCATGGAGTTCGACGGCCTGCAGGTGCTGGAGGGAACGACCCGCGACATCGTGGTTCCTCGCGGCACGGAGGCGAAGGTCGACTGGCGTGTGCGGGTGCTGGATGCAGAGCGGGCACGCGCCCTGGGTAAAGCCCTCACCGATCTGGAATCCGATGCGATGGAGTTGACCCTGCCGATCGAGCCCTTCGGCGTAAGGCTGGCCGATGCCCGGACAGGATATCTGCCGGGAGATGGCGAGCGCCGCGTGGAGCTCAACTTCCCGGCCAGCGCGCAGGCTTCCAGCCGCTCACTGGAGATTGAAGCCTCACCCTCGGTGGCGGGCGCGATCTTTGGAGCCTTGGACTACCTGACGAGCTATCCATACGGCTGCACCGAGCAGACGATGTCGAGCTTCCTGCCGAACATCGTGGTGGCGCAGGCGATCAAGAAGCTGGGCGTGAAATCAAACCTCAAGCCCGGCGAACTTGACCAGAAGGTTGCCGCCGGCTTGCAGCGGCTGTACAGCTATCAGCACGACGACGGCGCATGGGGATGGTGGAAGACGGACGATGACAACATCTTCATGACCGCCTACGTGGTGCAGGGACTGGGAGAGGCTCGCGCGGCGGGGTACAACGTCAACTACCAGGCACTCAACAATGCTCGCGCCTGGCTGGCGAAGGCGCTGCGGGATGACAAGAAGCTCTATCCGGACTTGAAAGCCTACGCGGCTTACGCACTGGCGGTCTCCAATCCGGGAGACATCAAGTCTCCAGATGAGGGCGAGAAGGCGGCGGCGGAGTCGGCATGGCAGCGCCGCGATGGTCTTTCGCCATTCGGCACCGCGGTGCTGGGACTGGCGCTGCACCGGCTGAACGATCCGCGCAGCGGCGAGTTGGCCAAAGCGCTGGAGCAGAAAGCCAAGCAGGACGACGCACAGGCCTGGTGGCCCAGCGAACATGACTGGCTCCTCGACTTTGACTCTGACACTACGGTGGAGTCCACGGCGCTGGCGCTGAAGCTGCTGACGGCTGAGCGTCCGCAGAGTCCCCTGCTGGGCAAGGCAGCTCAGTTCCTGGTGACGCACCGCAACGCGGGCTTCTGGTGGGATTCGACGAAGCAGACGGCAATGGTCGTCTTTGGGCTTACCGATTACATGCAGCAGAGCGGCGAGCTGAGCGGCGACTTCACGGCCGAGGTTTACGTCAATGACCGTCAGGTGCTGAGCAAGCACTTCAGCCCGGAGAGCGGCACGCAACCGGCGGAGACGATACGACTGACGGCAAGCCAGATTGGCGCCTCCAACTCCGTGCGCGTGGTGCAACATGGCAAAGGAAGGCTCTACTGGTCGGTGCGCCAGCAGTATTACAGCACCGACAGCCGCGTGACCAACACAGGCAGCTTCCAGCTCAGCCTGGTGCGCGAGTACTTCCGGTTAACTCCGATGCAAAAGGATGGCCGGGTCATCTACCACCTGGAGCCGATGCCCGCGACGCTCAACGTAGGCGACACCATTGCGGTGCGGCTGACGGTTGGCGGCGGAAACTGGCGGTACCTGATGGTGGAGGATCCGATCCTCTCCGGCGCCGAATCGATTCCGCGCGACGATCTGTACGAGCTCGACCAGAAGCCACGGTGGTGGAGCTGGTGGTTTACCGACCGCGAGCTGCATGACAACCGGACGGACTTCTTCCAGACATGGTTCGCCTCCGGACAGCGTGAGTATGTCTACCTGCTGAAGGTGGTGAATCCGGGTCAGTTCCGCATCAGCCCGGCACGCGTGGAGCCGATGTATCAACCGGGTTACATGAGCACAACCGATGCAAAGACGGTGACGGTGAAATGAGCACAGAGAGAACGGGGATGTTCCGCTTCGCTGCAACCTGGACGCTGCAACTGTTCGGCACACTGCTGTTGTTGGCTGGCATGTACTGGTGGCTGAGCTGGCCGGATGAATACGCCTGGCAGATTGCTGCCTCTGCCGTGATGGCGCTGTTGCTGCTGGCCGGGACGGTGTGCCTGGAGCGCACGGTCTTCGCGGCGCATCAGGACTGCGCGGGCAAGGTGCTGCCGTGGCTTGGCTTTACACAGTGCGCGGCCTTTGGATTGTGGCTGGCGGTTTTCGCTGTGCTGGAGTTCCTGCTGCTGAGCGTGTCCGGGGGCGTGGAGAGAGTCGCCGTCCGCTTCGCACAGGTGCTGCACCTGCCGCCGCGGCTTACCACCAGCACGCTTACGTGGTTCGTTTTCGGACTCATCTGGCTGCTGCTGCCCAGTCTGATGCTCCCGGTTGGATCGCTGGTGGCGAGCAGGGGCTTTGCCGCATTGCGCTGGAGAGCCGTGGCCTATGCTCTTCGGGCCTTGCGCACTCTTCGCTACTGGGGCGGATTCGCTCTTGCGCTGGCGTGCGCGTATGCCTCCATCCGGCTGACCGGATGGATTCCTGAGCGGCCAACGCTGCGGGCTGAGCTGTGGAGCGCGGGCCTGCGTCTGGGCTCGGCCTATGTGCTGGTGGTCACCGCCATCGCGCTCATCGCATGGAGTACGGGGCGGGTGACGGCCGGCGATGACAGAGAGCAGGAGAAACAGGCATCAGTGAGAAGCTAGCCCCGCCGGCAGACCGGCGGAGAGCCAGTTGATGACCGTGGGCCGGCCATAACGACGGATGAGCGTAGCCACACGCGCTTCGGCCGCGGCGTACCCGGCGCGTAACTCGCGCTCATTGGCCGGAGAACGCAGCTGGCGCTCGATCTCGCTGGACGGCGCAGAGGACGACGCTGCGGGGTGATCCTGATTCAGACAAAGCACCAGCCCCTCCCGCAGCCATAGAGGTGTTGCCTCGCGCGCCTTTGATTCCACTAAAATGTGCAGCAGCTCATGGCGCACAACCAACGGAAGTGAACGGGTGCGACCGAGCACCTGTGCTGGTTGCAGCCGTATGACGTCGCCACGCGTGGATGCCGCCACCCAGCCCGGCTCGCCGGTTGCATCGCGGAAAGCCGCCACCGTGGGATAAATCCGCACCGCGACGCGGCGCTGCAAGTTGAGGCCGCTGCGCCCCTCCGCCTCGCGCAGTGAGCGACCGACGATGGCCGCCACGCTGCGGTCAAGCTCCGGTTGGGTGGTCAGCAGATCGAACCGCTCGCTGCCCAGCTTCACCCAACTCAGCCCCTGCGCGCTCACTCCGAGTTGGGTGTGCGGATAGTAGAACGAGAGTATCTCGTTGTAGCTGTGACCCTCTTCGCCCATGACTTCGGCGCCGAGTTGACAGAGGCCCACGCCGTGGCCGTCTCCATGACCCCGGAAGTTCACGCTCTCGCCGCGATCCTCCACCTGGTACAGCGCGCTGCGCAGATGACTCCACCCCAGGCTGCGGCCGACGGCGGTGTAGAAGACATCCTCGGGGACGGTGATGGCGGACGCTCCTTCAAGGCGCAGCGTCAGCACTCGCCCTGACGGCGAGCGACTGGCCACCACAATGCGCTGCAATGGACGCGGCGGGCGAAGTCCGGCGGCTGATAAGACCTCGGCCAGATCTGCCTTTCGGAGCGTCGCCTCCCATCCGGCTTTGCCCTTGCGCTGGCAAAAGGGATCGCTCTGTTGCGGAAGGTAGGCGAGCAGCGGACCGCGGCCGGAAAGCTCTTCGCCGCTCCGCTCCGTCGTGCCTCCGCAGTCCTTGTGGTAGTAGGTCGCCGCGGTGTTTCCGCGGTACCACAGCAACTCGCCTTCGGTGGCTTCGGCGGCGGCGCGAGCGTGGTCGTTGACGGCCGAGAGGCGCAGAACCTGGCAGTGCGTGCTGTCGCAAAGGTCAAAGCCCTGTAGCCTGTGACGCCCGCGGAAGTGTACGGCGTAGGTGCGCGCGGCCACGGCCATCGCCTTCAGGGCCTCCTGCGAGCGCATGCCCTCGGCTTCTCCGGCCAGCACGCCGGCAACGTAATCTTCCAGTGGCAGTTGAACTGTCAGCAGCAGGACGCCACCCTTGGCGACGATCTCCAGAGGCGCCGAGAGATGGACGGCGTGGCCATCCACGGTAAGAAGATATCCGCCGCTCACCAGCAAACGCCTGTAGCTGGCGCGGTTGATTGTGACGTTGTCGGCCTGCGCGACGATTCGATGTTCATGGTCGCCAAGGGCGGCGCAAGAGGGGCAGGTGCGCACGCTGTAGCCGGGAGAAGCCGAAAGTTGCAGTTCGCGGGGTGGGTGTTGCGACCAGAGACGTACCCGCACGGGTTGAGCCACCGACGTGCCCCACAGGAGAGCCGCCATGAGTGTAAGCAACCAGAATCTGCGGCTCATCTGCTGCGCTCCTCCGCCCAGGCAGAAAATACTTCCCTGGCAATTGGAGCGGCATCTGTGGGGCCGGCGCCGTTTTCAAGAAAGACGATCAGGACGATCTCCGGTGCATCACTTGGGGCGTATCCGGCAAACCAGGCATGGGTCCACGGACCCTCTACGGCTTTGCTGGTTCCCGTCTTCCCTGCCACACGCAGGGAGGCGGCTGGTTTCCGGATGGGCTGGGCCATGCGAGCCATGCCGTAGCTGGTTGCGGCCTCAAGCCCGCGGAAGACCGGATCATGCGCGCCCGCCACTCCCGAGCGGCGCTCACGAGCCAGGCGGAGGTATCCGTGGAGCAGACCGAGCGGCGTGATTGAAATGTTCTCCTCGCCCACGCTTTGCAACTCGATCTCCTCCCTGGTGCGCCCCAACTCAATCCGGCCCGTGGCCTCGCCGGGCAACAGCGCGGTGCCGGAGGCGAGGCCCCAGCGCATGAGCCCATCCCTCAGCTGAACCGCCGTGAGCTTGGCTCCCATCTGCGCGAAGTAGGTATTGCAGGAGTACGCGAGGGCTTCCTCGGCGTGCAGGCTGGTTGCAATCGGAGGGTGTCCGCAGTTCATCTTGCGCCCCGCGATGACGAGGTTGCGCGAGCATGAGACTCCTGGTTCGTCGCAAAGCAGTCCGTTATCGGCGAGCGTGGCGAGCACAAAGGGCTTGATGGCCGAGCCCGGACGCACCAGCCGCCGCCCGGCGCGCTCCAGGTCATAGGAGGCCAGAACGCGCCCACTCTCAACATCCAGCACCACGACCGTTCCCTGCCGGCCGTGCATCGCATGGCGGATGGCTCCCGACATGCCCGGATGCACCTGAGCCGCCAGGCTGCAAGCAGCCAGGAGCAAGACGACGAGCGGATGGAGAACAGACCTAGTCATGGGATGAACTTCCATGATGTCTCAGATTTGAAGCAATGAACAGGCGGGCAGGCGACATTTGTCTTGTTTAGCCGGTAGTTTGACTCTTAGCTGTTTGCTTCCCGGAGGCGGCGGAGCACTTTGATTCCAGGGCCCGGCTCAAGAGTTGAGGATCTCCTCAACTTTCTTCACGATGGCCGCCTGGCTGAATGGCTTCTGGATGAAGTAGGTTCCGGGGTCCAGCACGCCGTGCTGCATGATGGAGTCTGGTGTGTAGCCGGACATGTAGAGGACCTTGAAGTTGCACCCCATTGTGTTCAGCGTGCGCACCAACTCGCGGCCGTTGCCGCCCTTCAACACCACGTCACTGAGCAGCAGATCAATGCTCTCCTTGTGCTCGAGGCTGAGGGCGATAGCCTCCTGCACACTGCCGGATTGGATCACCTGGTAACCGGCGCTGGTGAGCATCTCATAGAGGACTTCGCGAAGAGTTTCCTCGTCTTCCACGATCAGGATCTGGCCGGTCGGTTTTGCGCGCACAGGCGTCTCCAATGGCTCCGCCGGGACGCTGACTGGCGGCGGCCCCGGAACCCGTGGCAGGTAGATGATGATCTGCGTGCCCTTGCCCAGAGTACTGCGGACTGCAATGTCTCCACCACTCTGCTTGACGATGCCATAGACCATGGCGAGTCCAAGGCCGGTGCCCTTGCCCACCTCCTTGGTGGTGAAGAACGGTTCGAAGACCCGCTTCTTCACCTCCTCCGACATTCCGGTTCCGGTATCGGAGACGCTCAGCATCACGTACTCGCCGGGCACAAGGTGGAGCTGATTATCGGTGGAGGCTTCGTCGAAGGTGCAGTTCACCGACTCAATGGTCAACCGGCCGCCGTTGGGCATGGCGTCGCGCGCGTTCACGGAAAGATTCAGGATCGCCTGCTCGAAGTGGGAGCGGTCCAGCCGCACGGGCCATTCGTCGCTTGCACGCCGAATCTCTACATCCACGTCCTCGCCCACCAGGCGGGTAAGCATGTCAGAGACGCCTGCCACCACGGTGCCGAAGGTTGTGACGGTTGGCTGAATGGTCTGCTTGCGGCTGAAGGCGAGCAGCTTTCCGGTCAGTTCCGCAGCGCGATTCGCCGCCTTGGAGATGGACTTGGCGCGGGATTCAACCGAGGCGGGATCCATGGTGAGCTGCTCGGCGTGCGCCGTGATAATCATCAGCAGATTGTTGAAATCGTGCGCGATGCCGCCGGCAAGGCGTCCGATGGCTTCCATCTTCTGCGCCTGGCGGAACTGCTCCTCCATCTCACGCAGGTGTTCCCGGGAAGCGCGTATCTCCGAAATGTCGTGGAGGAAGCCAATGGAGTAGCCGTTCGCCATCATCACCGCGGAGAGCGCCACCCAGAGGCGCTGCCCGTCTTTCTTCAGAAAATACAACTCGGCATCCGTGCGCCCCTTCTCATGCAAGGTGGCCATGGCGAGTTGCGCGTTGTCATCATCCTCAATGTTCAGGCACATCACGGGCATGCCCTGGAACTCCTCCCTGGTGTAGCCCAGCATGGAATGGGCTTGTGGATTGCAGTCCACGATGAAGCCGGAGGGATCCGCCACCAGAATCGCAAAGGGAGCGTTATCCAGGTAGGAGCGCAGCTTTGCCTCGCTCTGCTCCAGGGCGTGTTCAGCCTGGCGGCGCTCGGAGATATCTTCCACCGTGCCTTCGTAGTATTCGATGACGCCGTTGGCATTGCGGAAGGCCTTGGCGGATTCGCGCACGTAAATCCTGGTGCCATCGCGGCGATGCCACACCGCCTCATAGCCGATCAGTTCTCCTGTCTCCTCCAGGGCACGGCGGAAGGTGGAACGATCATAGGTGGGCTCAAAGCCTTCGCTCTCCAGGTTGCGCGAGCGCATCTCGGCCTCATTCGCATAGCCCATCATGCGGCACATGGCGGGATTGGCCATCAGGATTTGGCCATCCGGCGTGGTGCGGTAGAGACCGATGGAGACGTTATCGAAGACGCTCTTGAGGGCGCTCTGATATTTTTCAAGTTCGGCTTCCATCTGCCGGCGCTCGGTGATGTCTACGGTGGTGCCGAAGACGCGTTCGGGTTGATTCTGCGCGTCTCGCCATACCTGGCCGCGGACCCAGATCCAGCGCACTTCGCCATCGAGCCTGCGGATCTGTGTGCGGTACTCAAAGCTTTCCTGCGAGGTGTAACTTCCTATCTGGCGCCGGGCCTCTTCGCGCATCTCCGGCACCACATGGGTGAGATACTTCTCCACGGACCAATCCCGCTGCGGCCTGTCGTAGCCGAAGATCTGGGCATGGCGGAGGGATTGCAGTGCCTGGCCGGTCTTGGTGTTGAACTCCCACTCGCCAAGGCCGGCGATGCGCACAGCCAGTTCGGCGCGATCCTTGGTCTGCTGCAAGGCCAATTCGAGGCGCTTGCGCTCGGAGATGTCCTGCAGGGAGCCGACGACGCGGACGACCTTGCCATTCTCCACCACCGCTTCACCCATGGTGCGCACCCACTTGTGCACACCCTTGGCGGAGATCAACTGCAGTTCAAGATCGTAAGGGCGGCCCAGTTCGATGGCTTCCCGTACGGCGCACTCGATGATGGGGCGCGAATCAGGATGGTAGAAGTCGAAGCCGCGCTTCACGTCAGTGCCACCCGTGAAATCAAGGTCGTGGATGCGGGCAATCTCTTCCGTCCAATGGCCGACGCCGGTGGCGGGGTCAAATTCCCAGCCGCCCACTTTTGAAAGCTCTCCCGTTTTTGTCAGCAGATAGGCGCTGCGCTGCTGTTCGGCTTCGGCTTCCTTACGCATGGTGATATCCGTCAGGAGGACGACGAACTGGCCCTCCTGCGGGCTATAGCTGGAGATCGAAAACCAGCGCCTTGCATGTGAGAACCAGGCTTCGAACTGTCCCTTTGCGCCGGTGGTGGCGGTCAGGTGATGGAACGGCAACAACTCGGGATGCTCTTCGAGGAGGCCGGGAAATACCTCCGATGTGCGCCTGCCAATGATCTCCTGATCCCCGACCAGGCGCTGGAACTCAGGATTGGCATTCAGATACTCAAAATCAACGGGACGGCCGGCGTTGTCGTAGATAACGCGCATGGTTGCCAGCCCCTCGTTCATGTTCTCCACCAGCGCGCGATACTCCCGCTCACTGCGGTGCAGGGCGGTGCTGTCCTCCATGAAGATGGTGATACCGCCGATGCCGCCGGCGGAGGTTCTCCAGGGTTGAATTTCCCAGCGAATGTTGTGCGGGGCTTTGTCGGCGGCAGTCCAGGTATCTTCTGACTTCAGGGTCTCACCGGAGAGACCGCGGCGATGCGCGGCCTTCCAACTATCGGGGAGATCGGGGAATATCTCATAGTGGCAGCGGCCGATGACATTCTGCCCGGCAAGGCCACAGTCCGCCAGCCAGCGCTTGCTGGCGGCCAGGTAGCGCATCTCATTGTCGAACATTGCCAGGCTTGCGGGAGCGTGTTCTACGAAGGGTTCCAGCAGGGAGGAAGTTCCGGGTGTGCCTCCGGGCGCAGCGGTTTTGGCGGAGGGTTTATGGTCGCCATCCCCATCATCCGGCTGCGATTTGGACTCCGGCTTTTTCAAATGCCGCCCGCTCCGCCAACACTCCGCGGAGTGGAAATTGTGACATGGCACCTTGAGGTCTTATGTGATAGTGGTCACCCAAAACTGTGAACTCGGACGGCGCCCCAGGCCCGCGAATCACCCTTGCAGCATCCGCACTGCGTCACACTATACTGCACATCTTCTCTGCAAGGTCCGGCGTTCCTTTGGCGCCCGAACAAGATGATGGGTTCTGTGAACTTCTCCATGTAATTGATTGATTCCAGACGTATAACCAGTCAGACAGCTTGAGCTGCGGGCGCGCGGGTGCGGTTTCCAAATCATGTTCGGGACGGAGACATTCTTACGAATATGAAATTAATTGCCTAGTAGTCCACCACCGGAGAGAGACGCCCCGTTGCGCCCTTTAAGACACCCTAAATGACGGACGGCTGACACCAAGAGCCTCCATAGTCAGGTATCCCAATCAATTCAACGGGATAGAGACAGAGCACATCCGAACCGACCCCGCGGGCATCAGCATCTGAAAGCGGGTTTCTGATTGGTATCTGGAGTGCACACCCTAGATGCAGATTCGCAACTCCCTGTGTTCGCGGGTATTACCCCAGTTTTCGTGACACGAAGTAGCCGGGCTGCCCATCTCGCTACGCACAAGGATCGCTCCCAGGAGGAAACATGAACACAGAAGTCCTCGCTCCCCAAATGCAGGCTGAAACCCTCGGAGCTTCCGTTCAGCAACGGGTTACGGCAATGATTGACAGCCTGATGGCTCAGCTCCCTAACCCCGCTGTTCTCACCGCCGAGGAGCGCCGCGGCATCATCGCCAGGTACTCCTCGGTGCTGGAGGGCAACTTCATCTACTGGATGACGGCGACCTACCTGGCCGTGCACTCCGAGGAGGCGCGGCCGATTCTAATTGAGAACCTGCACGAGGAGGTCCGCGACTGCCATCCGGCCATGCTGCGCAGGTTCGCCGTCGCCGCCAAGGCATTCCCCACTGACGCCGACGCGCTGGCCGTTGACGCGGAGCTGAAGGCCGTCCGGCTGTTCCTGGGCAAGCTCCAGGGAGTGCAGTCGCTGGCAACGATGGCCTTCTTCGAAGGGTTCATCCAGAAATTCATGGCCTACCTGGCAACGCTCGCCAAGCTGCAAGGCTCGTCGGAGATGGAATACACGGACGTGCATGGCGTCTGCGATATCGCGCACTCCGAGGGGCTGTTCAACGCTGTGCGGTTGGAGATGGCGCGGAAGCCGCTGGCGGCGGACGCGAACCTCTACGAGGGCGTGGACCTGCTGATTACGCTTATGCGCAAGGTCGTACAGGGAGCGCAGCCGAAGCGCCAGGCATAGCCGGGCAAGGCAGCGTGGAGTAGGCAGATGCGCATCAATCAAATCCGCGATGAGTTCACCACGGTCGAGTCAGAGATCGCGAGCGGTCCCATCGTTCCCAGCGTCACATCCGAAGAGATTCGGGCGCACCTGAAATCGCGCTTCGACTTCGCCGGCCCAATGCCGCTGGAGGACGTGGTTGCGGATGTGGAATCTATGCTGCGCAAATGGCAGGTGCAGGTGACGCATCCGCGTTACTTCGGCCTCTCCAACCCAAGCGTAACGCTGGCCTCGGTGGTGGCGGATACCCTGGTGGCGATGTACAACCCGCAACTCGCAAACTGGCGCACCTCTCCGGCGGCGAATGAGATGGAGCGGCACACCCTGGGGTGGCTGGCCGGAAAGTTCGGATTGCCGGAAGACTCCATTGCGAGCTTTACCAGCGGTGGATCGGAGGCAAACCTCTCCGCCGTTGTGGTGGCCTTGACGTGGGCGTTTCCCGAATATGGCGAGCATGGTCTCCGCTGCCTGACCGGCGACCCCATCCTCTACCTGACCGAGGAGACCCATCACGGCTTCAGCAAGATTGCGCACATGGTCGGGCTTGGGAGGCGCAATCTGCGCACCGTTGCGACGGATTCAGAGCTGCGCATGGATGTCGAGGATCTGAAGAAGTGCGTCGCGCAAGATCGCGCCAACGGATGCCTGCCCTTCATGGTGATTGGCACGGCGGGGACCACGGCGGCGGGCGTCATTGATCCCCTGGCGGAGATCGCGTGTTTTTGCCAGGGAGCGAAGCTCTGGTTCCATGCCGATGCTGCCTGGGGTGGCTCCGCGATTATTTCGCCGAGGCTGCGGCACTTGCTGGCAGGAATCGAATACGCCGACTCCATCACCTGCGACGCGCACAAGTGGCTCTCGGTTCCGATGGGATGCGGCATGTTCTTCTGCCGGCATCGCGAGAGCGTGGCCCAGGCCTTCCGCAGTGATGTGACCTACATGCCCGGCAAGGTGGATGGCACGGGCCCGGATGCGTCGGGCACGTTCAATCCGTTGGAGCATACCGCGCAGTGGTCGCGCCGCTTCATCGGGCTGAAGCTGTTTATGGCGCTGGCACAGCATGGCGAGGCCGGTTACGCGGAGATGCTGGAGCACCAGGCGCGCATGGGAGATCTACTGCGCGAATCGCTCAAGGCCAACGGATGGCGGATTGTGAACTCCACGCGGCTGCCGATTATTTGCTTCACGCGCGAAGGCATTGTCCCGTCCAAGTTTTCCGCCGAGCTTCGCGAGCGCCAGATTGCATGGATGACGGATGCGGAGATTCACGGTACTCCGGTCATCCGCGCATCCATCACCAGCTACAGGACGACCGCGAAGGACATTGCGTGGGTGGTAGCGGAGATGAACTCGCTTCTCTGCGGCACCACTGGCCGCGACAAGGTTTTGCAAGCGAACTGAGCGAGGAAGCAGCCGCCGACAACGATGAAACTCGAAACGATTGCGATCCACAGCGGTTACGAGCCCGACCCCACGACGAAGTCCGTGGCCGTGCCGATCTATCAGACCGTGGCATACGCGTTTGATAGCGCCGACCACGCCGCCGCGCTCTTCAATCTTGAGGCGGAAGGCTATCGCTACACACGCATTCAAAATCCCACCACGGAAGTATTGGAGCGGAGGGTAGCGGCGCTCGAGGGAGGCCTTGAGGCGCTCTGCGTCGCCAGCGGACAGGCGGCGATGAATTATGCCGTGATGAACGTGACGGAGATGGGCTCAAACATCGTTTCCGTGCCCATGCTCTACGGCACCACGCACACTTTGTTTGCGCACATTCTGCCGAGCCAGGGAGTGAGCGTCCGCTTTGCGGCGGACGACAGCGCAGCGGCCATTGCCAAGCTGATTGACGACAAGACGCGGGCGATCTTCTGCGAGAGCGTTGGGAACCCGGCCGGAAACATCTGCGACATCAAGGAACTGGTGCGCGTGGCGCATGAGCATGGCGTGCCGCTGATTGTGGATAACACGGTGGCCTCCCCGGTTCTGTTGCGGCCCATCGAACATGGTGCGGACATTGTGGTCGAATCGCTGACCAAGTTCCTGGGCGGCCACGGGACCACGCTGGGCGGGGCGATCATTGACAGCGGGAACTTCGACTGGAAGCGGCATGCTGCGCGCTTCCCTGCCTTCAGCACACCGGATGCCTCGTATCACGGACTTGTGTACACCGAGCATTTTGGAAAGGCGGCTTACATCGCGCGCTGCAGGAGCGTGTATCTGCGTTGCGGCGGCGCGGTGATTTCGCCTCTCAGCTCGTTCCTGTTGTTGCAGGGGATCGAAACGGTTGCGCTGCGTGTGGAGCGCCACGTGGAAAACGCACGAAAGGTGGCCGAGTTTCTTCGCGACGACCCGCGCGTGGACTGGATCCGGTTCGCCGGTTTTCCTGAGAGCAAGTATTACCCGCTGGCGCAGAAGTACTTTCACGGCCGTCCCTGCTCGCTGATGTCGGTCGGCATCAAGGGAGGCTACCCGGCCGCGGTCAAATTCCATGACGCGCTGAAGCTGGTGACGCGGCTGGTCAATCTGGGCGACGCAAAGTCGCTGGCCTGCCATCCTGCCTCCACAACGCACCGGCAAATGTCTGCCGAGGAACAGATACGCGCGGGGGTTTTGCCGGAGATGATCCGGCTCAGCATCGGCATTGAACATATTGACGACATCCTTGAGGACTTGAATCAAGCCCTCGCGGCGGCCGCCTCCTAAGCTTATGGCATGTGGACGACGAATTAGAGTTCGGCACGATTGAAGGAGAGCAAAGCGATGCCAGTTGAAATCTATTCCGGTGGCTGCGGCGGCGAGGGTCCGAACAGAACCACATCTCGCCACCACGAGGCATCGTTTTCCGATCCGGAGCGAGCGGGCGAAGCGATCACCATTGGGTTGATCAACAACATGCCGGATGCGGCCTTCAAGGCCACTGAGCGCCAATATCGATCTCTGCTAGGGGAGGCTTCCGGCGAGGACATCAAGGTCCGACTGCTGTTCTACGTTTTTCCGGAAATTCCGCGAAAGGCCTGGAGCGCGAACGATGCCCGCAGGTACGCCAGCGCCGAGACTCTACTGGACACGCGACTGGATGGATTGATCGTAACCGGCAGAGAGCCGACGACGCCGGACTTGCGGCAGGAGTGTTACTGGGAAAGATTGACCGAGGTAATGGATTGGGCGAAGGAGAACACATCCTCCGCCGTGTGGTCCTGTTTGGCCGCGCACGCCGCGGTTCTGCACCTGGATGGCATTGGCCGCCGCAGGAATGTGACAAAACATTCCGGCGTGATGGAGTGCGAACGTGTCAGCAAGCATCGGCTAAATTCGAACATCCCGTCGCGCTTCCACATTCCTCATTCGCGCTACAACGGCGTGGCGGAGGAGGAACTCGGAGCCAGCGGATATCGCGTGCTCGCCCGGGCCGCAGGCGCCGGTGTGGACAGCTTCGTCAAGGACTTTAAGAGCCTGTTCGTCTTCCTGCAGGGTCATCCGGAGTACGAATCCGACACGCTGCTGCGCGAATTCCGCAGGGATGTCGAACGCTATCTCCGGCACGAATCGGACACCTACCCGGCGATTCCGCGCGCGTATTTCGACTGGGCGACGGAAGCGAAATTGACCGAGCTAGGGGAACAGGCCTGGTTGTCGCGAGATGAGCAACTGATGGCCGGCTTCGACATGGTCTTGTCGGGGAAAACAATTGAGAAAACGTGGCGCCAACCCGGGGTCACGATGTACAGGAATTGGATCGAGTACCTGGGGGCGCGAAAGCACGTCAGCCCGCACGCCAGCCAGCCGATTCTTGTTGACGCGGGACATTCGATGTCCAGAGGGTTGAACCGATGAGCCATACCCTGTCCATTCCATCCAGTCCGATGGTCGCCCTGCCGGAGTTGAAGTTGCTGATTGGCAATCGCTGGGTCGAGAGCGAGTCCGGACGAACCTTCGCCACTGTCAATCCCGCGACGGGAGAAGAGATATGCCAAGTGGCCGAAGCCGACGCCGCCGACGTTGACAAGGCGGTTCGCGCGGCGCGCGTGGCCTTCGAACAGGGAAAGTGGCGCACGATGGCTGCGTCGCAACGCGGAAGACTTCTCTACCGGCTCTCCGATTTGATAGAAGCCAACGCCGACCAGTTGGCTCGGCTTGAGTCTCTGGACAACGGGAAGGCGCTGTCCGTGGCGCGGATGGTGGACGTGGCCAAGACCGTTGCCTGTTATCGCTACTTCGCCGGGTGGGCCGACAAGGTGCAAGGCAAAACAATTCCGATTGATGGCGACTTCCAATGCTACACACGCCATGAGCCCATCGGCGTGGTCGGGCAGATCATTCCCTGGAACTTCCCCATGCTGATGATGGCGTGGAAGCTGGCTCCCGCCTTGGCTACGGGGAATACCGTCGTCTTCAAACCGGCCGAACAGACGCCGCTCTCGGCGCTGCGCGTAGGTGAGCTGATATTGGAGGCGGGCTTCCCGGAAGGCGTGGTGAATGTGTTGCCGGGATTCGGGCCCACGGCCGGCGCGGCCATCGCCCGGCACATGGACGTGGACAAGGTGGCCTTCACCGGCTCGACCGAAGTCGGTCACCTGATTATGGAGGCCGCCGCAAAGTCCAACCTGAAGCCGGTCACGCTTGAGTTGGGCGGAAAGAGTCCGAACATTATCTTTGAAGACGTAGACCTGGACGAAGCCGTGGAAGGCGCGCACCTGGGACTGTTCTCAAACCAGGGACAGTCATGCTGCGCCGGATCGCGGGTCTTCGTTGAGGAGTCAATCTACGACAAGTTTGTTGCCAAGAGCATCGCACGCGCCCGGACGCGCGTGGTTGGCGATCCATTCGATCCCAAGACCGAGTTGGGGCCGTTGGTGGACAAGACGCAGTTCGAAAAGGTGATGAGCTATATCGAGTCTGGGCGTAACGAGGCCGCAACGCTTGCCTGCGGTGGAATGCGCATTGGGGATCGCGGCTACTTCATTGAGCCAACGGTCTTCGCAGACGTTCAGGATGAGATGACAATCGCGCGGGAGGAAATCTTCGGGCCGGTGATGAGCGTCATCCCTTTTAAGACTTTGGATGAAGTGGTTGCCCGCGCCAACCGCACGAAGTATGGGCTGGCGGCTGGAGTCTGGACGAGGGACATCAAGAAGGCGCTGAGGGTTGCCAACGCTCTGCGGGCGGGGACCATCTGGGTGAACTGCTACAACGTGATTGACACCAGGGCGCCGTTTGGAGGCTACAAACAGTCTGGGATCGGGCGTGAACTGGGCGAATACGGGCTGCAGCAATACACTCAGGTGAAGACCGTCACGGCCAAGCTCTGACGCATCCACATCAATCCATCTGCATGCGTCATCCCTGTTTTCTGGTGTTCCGCTGCACGGGAGCAGATGGGGCCGCCAGGCGCTCTGGAGCGCGTCCTCACATTCCCAAACAGGTACCGCTCTGCCTATATTCCCCTGTCAGAATCTTTATTCGTAGGTTATCATTCGCTTCTCTGGTTTTGGCCATCGGATTGTGGGTTTGTGTCTCCCCCAAGGGTTTCCACTCCGACCTCTCAACCCGAAGGCGCTACAAGTCGCTACGGGAAGCGGTTGTAACTTGAAAGGACCTATCAAATGAAGTTATCTCTGAAGAATCTTGCCGTCACAATTGCTGTTCTGATCGTTGTCGTCTCGCTTGCCGGCTGCGGCGGTTCCAGTAAGACCTGGCCGGACTCAAATCACAACTTCTTTGCCTACCTGGCAGACAGCAATTCCATCCCGACGGCAGGAGTCGCTCCTGCGGCGCGCTCTGCCCACGCTACACGCGCCCGGCAGATGGCCAAGCGCGCCCACCGCGCTGCCGCGCCGCGCGCCAATGCGGGCGTGGACATTGGGACCGGCTCGATTGACGTTTACATATGGGACGTCTCGGCCGCCACCTCGGTAAAGCTCAACACCACCAGCGCCGCCTATGAGTCGGTTGTCCTCTCCGCCGATTACAAGACGGTGTACTTTACGGCCTACGACACCGCTGGGTACGGCCAGGTCTTTTCGGCACCCATCACCAACTTCAACAGCCCGACCCAGCTGACAACGGGCACGACGGAAGATCATGATGAAATCTCGATCTCGCAGGATGGAACCCTGATCGCCACCACCGTCTATTCAGACGCACCGACGGCACTGGGCATCATGGCGAGCACCGGCGGCACGGAAACCATTGTGGCACCGGCCGGCTTGGAAGATGCATGGCTCCCCAACGTAGCCGCAGATGACTCCACCATCGTTTTTGAAGGCGTGACGTCGGCTGGGTACGCTGGAATCTATTCCGTCAAGAAGGATGGCACCGGGTTGACCCGGCTGACCAACGCCGGCCTGACAACATGGGACTGGGATCCGACGCTCTCTCCCGATGGGAAGCAGATTGCTTTTGTCCGCGAAACCGAAGATAGCGATACTGCGAACGTCTATGTGGTTGCCGTCACCGGCGAGACGACCTCGGTTCCGGCCACGGCCGTTACCACCGATGGCGATGTCTACCAAGCTCGTCACCTGGGCAACTATGTCGCCTATACCGATGATGTAAAGACCATCGATGGCAGCGGCAACTACCAGCTCTTCCTGGTCACGACGAATGGAACCGGCACGACCCAGCTCACCACGGTTGATGAGACCGTCGCGTTTATGGATATTGACGACTAAGCCATACGCGAGTTGACACAAACGAATGGGCGTCCTTTACGGGGCGCCCATTTACTTTGGCAGAGTTACTTGATCACCGGATCCATCAGGCCGCTGAGAGGGTTTCGCCGGCGCTTCAGCTTCAGCATTCCTTCGTAAACGCGGCGCGAGGCGCGGGCGCTGAGTGAGTAGCACTTGTTCCAGCGATGCACGGCCACAAGCTCGGTGCCAAAGGAGTAGTTGAATCTCCCATAGCCACTCATGTTGTAAAGCTGGTGCCCGTCCACGGCGGCGCGACAGATGAGTCCCCAGTGCAGAAGGTCGTTGGGGTTGCGGTTGCGCCCCTTCAGTTCGCTGGAGCACTCCCAGAGGTAAACCGTGCGATGGTCACGCGGAAAAAGCCCGGCGGCGACGATCTCTCCATTCGGGTTGCGCACTCCCAGGCTGTAGAGAAGTCCGGCAGGCTTCAGGTTGCGCTCCACGGCCATGGAGAATTCGGCCGGGAAGGGGCACAGCGCGCCCTTCCTTTGTAGAGTGCGCGTCAACTGATCGTGCACCAGGGCGCCGGCGCCGGCGTAGTCCACTACCTCCAGGCCGTAGCGCTGCGCCTTGCGGATTCCATGGCGGCGGCCCTGCCCGGTGGCGCGCAGCAGACGCGCGAGGTCAGGAGTGAGGCGCAGGGTGTTGGTCCAGGTCTGGTGGCAGTCAAAACCCGCATCCTCATAGGCGGCGTGCGGCATGCCTTCGTATTCAATCTCCACCATGGAGAGGCGTTCGGCGCGCGCCAGTTGATTCAGTGCGATCACGAAAGCATCGGGGTCAACACCCTCCTGCAGGAGTGGGCCGATGTGATTGGTGCGCCAGGTGCGCAGGGGGCTGCCCAGGATGCGGAAGGGTCCACGGTGGGTAATGCCCCCGGCAAAGTAGCCCACGACGCGGCCATGGTCGGCGACGGCCCAGTAGCGCCAGTCAGCCTGCTGCGACTCCACAATGCAACGAAACCAGGCCTGGCTGTGGTAGACCGTTCGCCGCGGGAACTCCGCGATCAACGAATCCCAGCGGGCGATCTGCTCCGGGCGCAACGGTTCGAGAGTCAAAGGCAAGGCGAGACCATCCCCAAGGGTCAGTGCTTGCGCGCCGCCAAGCGAGCGCCAGCGCGCAGATAATCATTATCGTCGCAATCAGGCAAAACGGTGAATACGAAATAGTACAGGAGAAAACACCGAAAGGTGGTTACTAGCGGCGGGCCAGGGTGGTGTTGCCTTCGTACATGACGATGCTGACCCAGAAGAGGCCGCTGGGGTAGCGCGGAGTGCGCAGGAAGCGCACGGCCACCGAGAAGCTGCCGGCGCCGCGTATGGCGGCCATCTGGGCCACTGAGGGCGGCATCTCATTGGGACTGGTGGTGGCGTAGCTGGCGGCGTAACGCACGCCGGGCAGGCTGAGCGGGGCGTGGCTGTCCGGCGTCTCACGGCTGGCCATCTGCTCCACCATGGAGCTGACCTGCGGATTGCTGACCAGCTCCATGCGGCTGAGCCCGAACTGCTGGCGCGCGCCGCGGAAGTGCTCTGCGATGCGGCTGGCGGCGGCTTCGTCACTGTCGTCAAAGAGGCGGTGCGCGAAATCTTCCACCACGTAGAGAATTCCGTCGCGGTTGAGAACCGAGATGCCGACCACGTCGTAGTCCGCGCTCATCATGTTGGCCCGGTGCAGAGGGCTCTTGACGAAGGCTTCGTGCGCGCCTTCCGGCGTCACGTCGTAAACCACGTTCTCGCTGGCGGCGTCCAAGCGCACGCTGCGGCGGGTCAGGCGCTCCAGCAGCGCGGGTTCGCCATCAAACTGATGCGACAGGCGGCCTTCTTCGGCCATGACCTCGGCGTGATCGCGGGCGGCTTCGGCCATGCGCGCGTCCCACGTGAGCGGCTTGAGGCCGGCGCGGGAGCGGTCTTCGTTGATGCGGTCGAGGATTACCTGCTGGGGATTGCGGAGGTCGTGCTGGTTCGCGGCAGGTACCGTCAGCATCTCCTGCCCACCCGTGCCATCCGGGAGCCCCGGTTGGGGCTCTGCAGCGAGTGCGCCGAGGATGAGACAAGCGGTAAGCAGCACGGTGAAAGCCTCCCGGAATACACCTTCATAATCGGGTATTCAAGCATGGCTCTCAACTTACGAAAGTAACCTCCGCACACTATTCGCGAACGAAGGTACCAGCCCGCAGAGGTTACCGTGCACGATTGCGTTTTCCCCAGTGTCTATGCGGGTGGAAAGAGGATTCCGCTGTGTGCACGCGAAGCGTAAAACGGAGCCGCGAGGGGCTCCGTTTGGGAAACAGTTTTCCACTTTTTGCGTGGCGAATTTTGCGCTCTCACGCCGACGCGGATGCACATCCTGGAGGTGCCAAGGTTCCTGCCAAGTTAGGCATTTCCGGCGACGCAACCGGGCCCTCGAAGCCACGGGAGAATCCTCTACATGCCATGTGTCTCCATTGCTGACAAATGGAGCAAATTAGATATCACGCTTGTGACCAGACTGGGCCAGGGCTATGCCGTTACTTTCACCGATCAGCTGTTAGTTCTTGTTTTCCATTACTTGGGCTGGATATTTACGGGCCAATGCCAGCCATCTCTGACTTCGACAACAGGACTATCAATCCCATAATTACCCAATACTTGCACACTTTTCTGCGACCACGAAAAAGGCCTGGCGGAGCTACCCGAAGACTCACCCGAACTGCTCCGCGCCCTCAGCGCGGGAGAACCTGTTCGAGCCGGGGCGCGAGCAGGGTTGCAAATGTCATGGCCGTGCGCGTGGCCGCCGCTTCGTCGGTGGAGACGGGCACGGTAATGCGCACAAGCGTCGAGTCGGTGCGCCCCAGCACAAGAGCGTCGCGCAGGGTGTAGAGCTTGGCGCGGTACTCACTGGCGATGATGCGGCCATGCGACTGATACCAGTAGAGGACGATGAAACGCTGGCGCTCGTTCTCCACCACGTAGAGGTTGGCCATGGCCGCGCCACTCGCCAGGGGCAGCGCGATTCGCGCGGCGTGGACGGGCTGCCATCCGGCTCCGGGAAGACAGTTCTTGGGCGAGTGCACGCTGTCTCCGGCGCGCTGCGTGCCGTAAAAACCAACGTAAACGCCAAGCTCGGCGGGGCGGCCCGTGTCATCAAGCGGCGCGTGGCGATAGACGCGGCTCAGATAGGCATCCACCTTGCTGGCCTCTACCAGGCGCGGCTCGATGGGAACATCTTCCGATGACCAGCCGCTGATCTCCTGCGGAAGAAGTTGCAACTGGGGCGGCGCGACCGGAGCCTGCGCGCGCGGCAGAGCCGCAGCCAGCGCACCTGCCAGCAGCAGCACAATCACCGTCCAATAACGCGGGCCGGTCACTGTTCGCCTCCGGAGTCCGGATGAAGCCAACCCAGGCGGCGGCCGGCGGCGAGGATCAGCACGTGAGCCAGCACCAGCAGGAGGGTGCTGATGAAGAAGAGGAAGATGCCGCTGAGGAAGTGTCCCCAGCCTTCAACGGCGCTGGCTCCGGCCATCTCCGCCGAGCATGCGGCAAAGATCACGCGTCCGGCGTTACCGGCGATGGCAATGGGCACCACCAGCATGCAGAGCAACCAGCGCACCAGCACCCGTCGCTCGGCGATGTAGGAGTAGATCACGGCGATGGTCAACAGGCTGAGCAGCGAGCGCACGCCGCTGCAGGCCTCGGCCACCTCCAGCCGGGTGTTGGAGAGCACGATGACATTGCCCTCGCGCAGCACGGGGAAAAGATCAATCGCGTGCAGGAACCACGTGGCCAGCCGCGAGGCCAGTATCTGCAGGGGAAATACGATCTGGAAGTAGATGACTCCGGGAAAAGGGATGGCCAGCAGAAGTACCAACAGGGGAAAGGCAGAAGCGCGCAGTGTTGGCCATCCGCGGAACCAGAGAACGAGCCCGGCGATCAGCAGCGGCAGCGAGATGCGCTGCAAAAACAGCTCGGCGCCAAAGGTTCCCAGCACCAGCAGGACGAGCGAAAGAACGATGACCGCGAGTCCCGACCAGTGCGGGCGTGGACGGATGGCGCGCAACTCGTCGCGACGCTCCCACAGCACCCACAGGGCGAAGACCGGCACGATGAAGCCATGCGAGTAGTCCGGCTCATCCGACCACTGGCGAACCAGGTGCGCCAGCACGGGCGCGTAGGCCAGCAGGAGGCAGCCCACCAGCACCGCTAGACGCCAGCTCTGGCGCCAGTTGAGGAAGCGAAATGGAGCCGAGGCTTCCGGCAGCGCTTCAGACGGAGTGTGGGCCAACTGCGACATAGGGTGCAGCGACCAGTGTGCCAGAAAGCGAGGCCTGCCCGTGAGTTCAAAATGCGCATGGCAGCGATTTTGCGACGGCATGCAGCAAGCGGCGGCCGCAGGTTACCGGGGTCACCCGGCGGATTCACTGCAAGGCGGGGAAAAAGCCATGAGCTGGTGAGCACTCTCGTATAATTGCGCAGCGTGATTGTACATATCATTATCGAGGGTCAGGTCGAGGGTGTGGCCGGGGTTAGCTGCCGGCGAATGACCGCCGTGGGGCGGGCATTCCTTTGAGCAACACATCCACCACTGCCTCGACGGCTCCCACTGGCTGCACGCGGCCCACTCTGGCCGTGATGATCCCCACGTTGAACCGTCCGCATGACCTCGGCGTGACCATTGAGACCCTTTTGCGGCAGAGCGTTCTGCCCCAGGAGCTGCTCATCGTGGACCAGAGCCGCACGGATGAGAGCGAGCGCGTGGTGCGGGCACTGATCGAAGCTTCGCCGCAGGGCAAGAGCATGGCCCTCAACTACCGGCGAGATCCCGCGATCAACGGACTGGCGATTGCGCGCAACGTGGCGCTCGACATGAACCACAGCGAGGTCATCCTGTTTCTTGATGATGACGTGGAACTTGAGGACGACTTCATCGAGCGGCTGCTGGAAGGCTACGTCGAAGACCCGCAGGTGGGCGGCATCAGCGGCATCATCACCAACTACACGCCGGGAGCGCTGAGCCATCGTCTGTGGCAGTCCATCTTTGTGCATGGCCCCTTCCTCGACGAGCGCCAAGCCATCTACCACCGCGCCGAGGAACTGCGCTATGCGGGACGCATTCCGGTCACGCGCTTCGGTGGCGGGCTGATGAGCTTCCGCGCGTCGGCCATCCAGGGCGTGCGCTTTGATGACAACCTGCGCGGCGCCAGCGAGGGCGAGGATGTGGACTACTGCATGCACCTGCCCGCGGGCACTCGGCTGGAGATTGATCCTCGGGCGCGGCTGGTGCACAACTCCAGCCCGGCGGGGCGGCGCACCGAGCACTGGAGCGCCGGAGTGGTGCGCGGCACCAGCTATCTTTACCACCGCAACTGGCGCAGCAACCGCTTCTCTTTTGGCTGGCTGATGACCGGCTTTGCGTTGATTGCCTTGCTGGCCACGCTGAAGCAGCGGAGCGGCCGCCCGTGGGACGACTTTGTGGGCGCCTATCGCTATGGGCGCAGCGTTGGATTAGGCCGTGGCGGATTGGGCCGGGGCTAGAACCTTCGACTCCATACATTCACTGATTACATTCTTAGGGGATGGCCGCCGAGCGGGTCTGGAGTTTACTCGTGGCCCAGCGCGTTCTTTGCTTTTTCCAGGAAGTGCGCGCGCTCGTCGGAGTTGAGAACAATCCACCAACCCAGGGCGATGAACAACGCTGTCTGCCACGCTCCGCTGAAGAGCAGCCAGGCAGCGCTGTAAGGATGCTGCCAGGTGTGCAGCGTGGCGCACAGGCCCAGCACAAGCGCCACCACCAGCAAGGGACGCAGGAATGCCTCCCGCAGGTAGCGCATGGCGGGCAGATGGATGGTGCGCAGAGCGTACCAGGGCTGGATGCAGATCTGCACAAAGATCATGGGCGCGGCCGTGCCGAGAGCGATGCCGACGAGTCCATACTTGCGTCCCCAGTAGACGCTGAGCAGGAGATTAGCGGCGCCTTCGCCCAGGTTCCACCAGCCGCGCAACTGGTGGCGGCCCTGCGCCAGCAGCAGGTCCACTGAGGGCTGCTGGCCGAGCATCAGCACGTAACCCGAGAGCAAGACCAGCATCAGCATGTAGGACGAGGCAAAGCCCGGGCCGACCCAGAAGCGAATCAGCGCCGCGCCGTTGACCACCAGCAGCAGGCTGATGAAGAAGCTGAGCAGTAGGCAGAGGCGCGTGGCGGCCAGGAAGCTCTTCGTCAACTCCTCGCGATCGTTGCGTCCTGCGTGCTCGCTCATCACTCCGCTCAAGGGGCTGGCCAGTGCAAAACCAAGCTCGCGGAAGAGCACCATGAGGCGGCCAGGGATTACGAAAGGGGTGATGAGCGCAATGCCGAGCACGCGTCCGATGACCACCGAATCAATGAAGAAGCGGAGCTGATCTCCCAGGGTGCCGAGAAAGGCGTTGCCGCTGAAGGCGAGCAGTTCGCGGATGCGGGCGCGGCTGACCATGCGCAAGGAGAGCCGGAAGTTGGGGTCGGCGACGCGCACCAGCCTTGAGGCGGCAAACAGAGAGAGCAGTGAAACCACCAAGGTGACCATGCCCACGGCGATGACGCGTCCGCCCATGGCCAGCACGATGACGATCAGGATGGCGCGCAGCACTCCTGTGCCGGCCGAAACCAGGTTGTAGATGTCAAAGCGGCGGAAGGCACACATGTAGGTGTTGAAGCTCTGCGCCAGGAACGTGGCCGCCACCGCGCCTCCGCAGAGCAGCAGCAGGGTGCGGAATATGGGACGGTCGGCCGGGGCAACGGTGAAAAGGTGCGGCACCAGCAGGACCGCGCCGAAGGCCGCCAAAAGGATCAAGGCCGTAGATGTGCAGGCGATGAGGAAGCCCGAGGCAAAGCTGCGTTCGAGTTCCTCGCGCTGGCCGCTGCCGACGTGGCGCGCCAGAAAGCGGAACATCGCCGTGCGCATGCCGAAATCGAGCAGGCCGCAGGAATCGAGCACGGCCATGACCAGCATGTACATTCCAAAGTAGAGGTTGCCCAGGCCATGCACCAGCACCGGCGTCAGCACCAGGCTGAGCGTGGCATTCACGCCGAGTCCCGCCCAGTTGGCAAAGACGCTGCGCAACGGCGAGGTGCGATCTGTGGGCGTGGTGCTCAAGGTGCAGTGCTTCCCTTCTCTCGTGCTTGCCTAGTGACGCGACAGCCAGTTACCGACGCGAATCGGCGGTGGATCGGCCTTCGTGTTCTCCGCTGCCGCGCCGTCGGTGGTGGGCTCCGCGGTGATGCACTCAGCGCCAGTGGCCTCAACAGAAGCTGCCTCTCCGGATGCCGCGATTAGCTCATCCTGCGTCGCGCCCTGCGTATCTATCTCCAAATCCGGCGCAGCTTTTTCTTCCTTTTCGCGCGCCTGACGGAAGCTGTGCTCCATGATGGGCGCCATGCAGGCCGAGAGAAAGACGGAGAACCAGAAGAGCTTGGCGTGCTTGGCCGAGAGGAAGAAGACGGCGACGGCGAAGCCCACAATGCCGCTGCCGACTCCGGTGGCGAGCGCCGTGTAATAGGCGTCCTCGGCGGCGATGGCGGCGCGGCGCAGGCGGTGCAGCGAAAGCAACGTAAAGCCGATGACGGAGAGGAAGAGCAGAAGGCCGATCAGTCCCAGCTCCACCAGCGCTTCCAGATATGTGTTGTGCGGGACGACGAACTCGAGGTCCACGCCCGGCGGCAGATACTGATGTAGATACTTGGGAAAGTTGTACAGGCCCACGCCGAAGATGGGGTGATCTTGAAAGATGAGCCCGGAAGCCGTCCACAGTTGCAGGCGGATGTTGCTCGATTCCAGATCGCTCTCGTTGGGCTTCAGCAGGCGGTCGAGCGGCGAGGACGGCAGGAGGAAGGCTCCGCCGACAAGGGCGGCGATGACCACGAGGGCGATCATGCGGCGGCGCCAGTCGTGCATGTGCCACAGAGACATGCACATCAATCCGAGCATGCCTCCGCGCGATGCCGCCAGCACAAAGGCCACCAGCGTAACGAACAGGCTGAACATGGCACCCAGGCGCTGCCAGCCGCGCTCGGCGTAGCGGATGGGACACAGCATGATGGGCAGCACAAGCAGGGCCGAGGCGCTGAAGACGTTGGGATCGCCCGCCACAAATCCCGGACGGTAGCTGATGCCATAAGCGCCCACGTTGCCCACCCACTCGCGGATGAGATAGAGCGAGACGATGCCGACCGAGGCCGTCACGGTGACAACCGTCGCCCCCAGACGCTCGCGCGAATCCACCAGGATCATCACGGTGACGAAGAAGACGAGCTGCGAAAAGAAGACGCCGATCAAGTCAACGAAATCGAAGGCCTCCGCCGTGGCCAGGTAGCTGATGACCGCAAGGCCAACGTAGAGCGCGAAAGCCTTGGACTGCGGCGAGGCGAAGAAGCGTGGCACCTCGCGGCGCTGCGGCAGGTAGGTGATAGCGTATAGAAAACAGGCGGCGCCGATGAGCTTCTCCATCGTCAGCGGACCGATGGCCATGCCGAAGAAGCCGTGTTCCACAAAGGGCAACGAGAGCAGCAGCAGGTAGAAGATGATCACGGGAGCGCCTCCGCAGGGGACGACGCGAGCTTGTCGAGCATATACGCAAGGTGGCGGCGCAGGGCGGGAATGCTGTAACGCTCTTCTACCGCAGCGCGGGCGGCCATGCCAATGGCCTGGGCGCGCGTGGGATTGAGCAGCAACCCGGCGACGGCCTCGGCGAATGCGCGCGGCGCGTCTTCCAGCAGAATCTCCGAGCCGTTGGCCAGCTCCAAACCTTCGGCGCCCAACGTGGTGGAGACGGTTGGCTTGCCCATGGCGCCGGCCTCCAGAATCTTCAATCGCGTGCCGCTGCCAATGCGCAATGGAACCACGCAGACCGAGGCGCGTGCCAGGATGGGGCGGAGTTCAACCACGGTCCCGGTAAAGGTGACGTCGGGAAAATCTCCATAGCGGGCGATGAACTCCGGCGAGGGATTGCGGCCGGCCAGCACGATGCGCGCGTTGGGCACCAGTTGGCGCAGGCGCGGCAGAATGTCAAAGACCAGGAAGTCGGCGCCATCCTGATTGGGCAGCCAGTCCATGGCGCCCACAAACACCACGCTGTGGCCATCGCCCACGGGATGCGGCGTGTACTTGTCGGTATCCACCACGTTGGGCACCACGAACTGGCGCAGGCCGCGGGCAACGTCATTCAGCGCGCGGGCATCGTCCACGGAGCAGACGGCGACGGCCTGGGCGCGGCGGCAGGCTTCCATCTCCAGACGCTCAATCTTGTTGGCCTCCATGCCGGCGTAGAGGCGCTTGAAGGGATTGGACGAGGCGTTGGCGAACTGGCGCACGATGTTGCAGGTGATGTCGTGCTTGTTCATCACCACCGGGATGCCGGGCTCGGCCGGAAGATTGCCGGCCATGTAACAGTCATCGCAAAGGATGGCGTCGAACTTTTCCGCAGCCAGCAGTTGGAGCACCAGCTCCTGCATGGCGGGCACCGTAAGCCGCACCGCGCCGTAGGGGCGCACATCCGGCAGGCTGAGCACGCGCGCCAGGGCACTGCCCAATGGAGCAGGCACCAGGTGGAAGGCACGGCAAAGCCCGCCCCACTCGCGCGCCGGAGTGGCAAGCTCGTCGGGATCGGCGAAGCTGGCCACCGTCACCTCGTGACCCTCCTGGGCCAGGGCGCGCAGGATGCTGCGATTGCGCACGCGGTGGCCCGCCGTGGTGGGCACGGGCGGAGACAGCAGGACGGCGAGAATCTTCATCGGGAGACCCACTGAAAACCCCGCCGCTCAGTTGTGGAGGCGCAGAGCAATCTATCCCCCCTCCACCACGCCGGCGCGGCGCAGCATTTGCACCACGGCACGGACGGGATAGAAGACGAAATTCTTCTCCAGCATGTACTTCACAAACCAGCGGTAGCGGCTCATGTAGTCCATGGCGGCAATGGCCTTGTCGAGGATGGCCGGTTCGAAGTGGGCGGCATGCGCGGCAAAGTCACCGTCAATCTCGATCTCCGTGTCGCGCCATGTGCCCAACCCTTTATTGGCCGTCAGCAACAGGTGCTTGCACATCTCCACGTTGAGGCCGGCCAGGCGCATTCCAGTGGCGTCCACCGCGACGTTGTCACGGCTGGCCAGGATGAGATCCATGCGGCGCGGTTTGCCATTGGCGGGTCCGCGACCTTCCATGGCGATGATGCCGTCCATGATGGAGATCTGCGGATTGAAGATGGCATGAAGCTCGGCCAGCATGGGATTGAGATACTGATGGAGAAGGATGCGGTCGTACTGTGGCACGCATCCCCACTGGTTTTTGATGCTGCCCGTAAAGTAGGTGAGCGCGTGCGTCTTGAGCACCGGCAGGGTGATGAACGTGTGACCCTGCATCATGAGTTTGGGCAGGCGCACCTTGCCCGCCGGAGGCACGTTGACCTCGACCTGCTCGGCCTCGGTCAAATCCACCAGCTCCACGCCAAGCTCCTTGAGCTTGTGGTAGCCGCTGACCTCGAAGGCCTCCCACGCGGTCTGGCGCAGGCCATCGGATTCGACGACGTAGACCTTGGCGGCTCGCTCCAGGAGCAGCTCGCAGAGGGCGTAGCAGATACGCGGATCGGTGTTCGACATCTCCCACCTCTCCGGCACGGCGGTGCAAAGGTTGGGCTTGACCACCACGGTCGAGCCCGGCGCCACCAGGCTCTTCCAGTCGCAGAACTCCATGCACTCGCGCACGCGGTCGCGCAGGGTCTGGTCGTTGACTCCGCGCAGGATCACCTTACTTACTTCGGTCGGCATTCGATGTACCTCACTGTCTCTGGTTCGCGTGGCCCGGAAAAGACCGACGGCGAACGGTTTGCAATTTCGTGCGCGCTGCCATGGACCGGCGCGCCATGATGGCGCGCCATGGCGAAAAGCTACGCGCGCGTTTCCACCGTGAATTCCTTGTAGTTCCACACCAGTTGCGTGGCCAGTGCCGCTGCGTCGCCCGCCGCCATATGTCCGGCAACGGGCAGCAGTTCGCGCACGCTATCCATGCAGGCAGGCAACTCGGCCGCCGTCTGCGCGGAGCACGCCATGTGCCAGCGATAGGCCGCGAGATAAATCGCGTGGCGCGGCGTCAGCCCCTTTAAGGCCGTCACCGTCCACTTGGGCCAATAGAGCGCCGAGGCCAGCCAGCCCGTGCGGCGCACCGCGTAGAGCCAGCCGCGCAGCAATCGTTTGATGCCCTGCGAGCGGCCAAAGCTGCGCACCATCAGGTCCACGCTCTCCTGTGCGGCCGCGGGCGCCATGCGCTGCAACTGCCACAACCAGGCCTGCCAGGCCCAGCGCGTCACCGTGCCCTCAAAGCCCGAGCCCAGATCGGCCGCGCCCTCGGGCTCCAGCTTGAGCGCCACCGATTGGCGCAAAAGGGGCATGAACTCCACCATATCCACCGGGAGGTCGCGCGCCTCGGGCGTGAGGGCGAATTGCTCCATGCGCTCCAGCCGGGCGCGATATCCGGCCTCAAAGCGCCCACTGAAGACCAGCATGGCCGAAGCCACGTCGAGGCAAAGTTTTATGCTGCGATAGCGCATTCCACCGGCCTTGAACTCGCCCTCGCCCGAGCTCTCCATCTGCTCGATGAGGCGGTTGGCCAGCATGCGCCAGGCGTCCTCGTGGCTGAGCTGGGCGGCGGAGAAGCTTGGAATCAGGCTCAGGATATCGGCCTCACCGAAGAGCACCACGCCGCAGGCACGCAACTCATAGCTGTAAATATGCGGCGGCAGTTCGCGGAGATAGTTCGCATGCACCACGCTGAAGCTGACCTCGACGTGAATGCCGCGGTCGGCCAGATGGCTTTGCGCCAGCCGGCACAGGGCGCGGCTGGAGTGCCGCGTGGGCAGCGATGCGCCATCATGCAGCACCACCATGGCCTCCACGTCGCTCTGCAAAACGCGGCGGCCTTCGCGCACCAGGTAGCTGCCCTCGTTGCGAGCCAGGCTGCCGGTCAGCACCACGGCGCGCAGCGTGGGACCAAAGGTGTCGCGACAGGCGCGCACCATCGCCTCGGCCACGGGAAAAGCCAGTTCGGGCGGCGTGGTCTGGATCTGATCGGTCTGGGTCATACTCTCTCCTTGCGGACGGCTGCGCGTTGCCGCGGCCGCATTAAACTCTTTCCCGGGCGGCGCCACGCTGCTTGCGCGCGCGGTACAGCGCCAAATAGAAATCTTCGGTCTCGCGAATCTGCCGCTCCAGGCTGAAGTGTTTGCGCACCCACTCGGCTCCGTTGGCCGCCAGTTGCGCGGCGCGTTCGGGCTCCCGCAGCAACGCGCCAATCGCAGAGGCCAACGCGCTTACGTCACCCGGAGGCACGGTCAACCCGGTGCGCCCGTTCACCACGATCTCCGGCGTACCATCCACGGCGGTGGCTACCATGGGACGCTGCATGGCCAAACATTCGATGGCGAAGAGCGGCAGCCCCTCGGCGAACGACGGCAGTACGCAGAGATCGGCCGCAGACATCCAGCGCACCACATCCGGAGAATGCCCCGGCATATAGACGCTGCCCGTGAGCTTCAACTCGGCCGTCAGTTTTTCCAGCTCGCCGCGCAACGTGCCTTCGCCAAGCGCAACCAGCCGCAGAGTGGGAAACTCCTCGCGCAGGGCGGCCATGGCGCGCAACAGAACAGCGTGGCCCTTTTGTGGCTCCAGTCGCGCGGCCACAAACAGAACCTTGTCCTGCTCGCCGAAGCCAGCCGCCACGCGCAGCGATGCCGCCTCCGGGGAAACTCCCGGCGATGGCACAAAGCGCGATAGGTCGCTGCCGTTGCGGATGACCTTGACCTTCAAGGCGGGCAGTTGCTTCTCCTCGCGCAGATAGCGGCCATTGGCTTCGCTCACCGCGATGTAGCCGTCCACAATGCGCCCAGCTAGGCGGTCAATGCGATAGTCGGCCTTCCAGCCTTTGCGCCAGTACTCGCGCACATGCGGAGTCTCCACGTTCGCCACCACACCCGCCCAACGGCCCACGGGCGAAGCCAGCAGACTGGGACGGAATCCGTGCGAGTGCAACACCTGGACCTTCTGGCGGCGCAAGAATCCCGCGAGCTCGTGCATCAAACCCACCTGGCGATGCGAGTGCAGCCACATCGCATAGGTCGTCACATCCTTCGGCAACTCCGGTGCAAGTTGCGTCAGCAGCTCCGGCGGACACACCAGCAGCGGACGAAAGCGCGCACGGTCCAGCCCCTTCAGCAGGCAGAGCATGTGCTCCTCGGCGCCGCCGCGCACGCGCTCGTTATCAAACATGCAGACCGCGAGCGGTGTGCTCATCGTGCGGCCTCCTGCATGATGGAGAAAATCTCGCGCACGGTCTTCGGCTTTTGTTGTGGAGCGGCGCTCGACAGGTACACGGCGCTGGCGAAGGGATCATCCGGGTGATAGCCGTGCATGCCCGCGGGCCGCCAGCCGCTGCCGTTGAATCCACCTTCGGCGACGATGGAACCCGGTGCGAGTAGCGCAACTACTTCGCCGTAGCGATGATCTTCAAAGTACACGCCAAACTCGCGCAGTTCGTCATCGCTCAAAATCTGAATGTAGTCGAGGCCCTTGAGCCGCTCGATGATCTTCGCGCGCGCATCGTCAGTGAAGAACCAGAAACGCGCCATCGTCGAATCGTAAACGGCCAGGTAATCCTCGGGCGTTCGCAGGCCGGTGGACTCCACCTCGGCGGCCAGATCGCAATGCCGCACCACGGGAGTCATGCCGTGATCGCTGAAGACGTGCAGCCCGGCCTCGGGATCGCGCGCCGCAGCGGCGGCAAAGACCTTGCCAAGCTCGCGCTCGTACCACGCAAGCTTGATGGCGATCTTCTCCGGATCGTGCCGGTTCAGATGCAGGAACATGTCCAGCTCGGAGAGGTAGAGGAAGAAGAACTCACCCGAGCCGCTGGTGATGTCGGCCTCGGCGCGCAGCAGAATCTCGGCGTCCGTGAGCGGATCCTTGTAGGAGTAAATCCTGTGCTCCACGCCGCGCTCATGCAGCAGGTCGAAGATGCTGCGGCGGCCGGGGATTCCCTGCCGCGCGTATATGTTTCGGCCCTCCGCCCAGTGGAACCACGGAAGAGTCTGCGGAGGCACGCTGACATCGAAGCTCGAGCCCAGGCCCAGTACGCGGCGGCCCAGCTCGGTGAGCGCGCGACGGCCGTAGCGGTTATCGAGCAATCGGCCCGGCAGCGTCCCAAAGTGCTTCATGTGGCGAAAGGGCGAGCGCGCGGGATCGTAATAGACGAGGTTCCACACGCCGTTCTCCGCCGGAGTCTGCCCGGTGAGGATGGACGGAATGATCCCCGAGCTGTAACCCAGCAGGGTGCGCACCTCCTGCTGGTGCGGCAGGTACTGCGAAAGGAATGGCCGTTGCGCCACCAACTCCCAGCCGAGAGCGTCAATCAGCACGAATACATTTACGCGGCTCATTGCGCCTCCGGGTCGGGACCCACGCCAAACTTGGTGGGAGCAAAGCGGCGCAGCAGGAGCTTGGGCACATGCAGCGCGGAGTGACGCGCGCGGCGGGCCATCAACGGCCACGCGCTGCCGCAGGCGAGGCCGGCAAAATCAGCGAGCGTGGTGTTCTTGTAAACGACGATGCGCGGAATCGTCGTCATGGCGGGATGCACCGGCCATGGCAGCGAACTGCATATGAACTTGAATCCCGCCTGCCGCGCCACGGAGGCCACCGTGCGGTTGACGAAGCCAAAGGGCGCGGAGAAAGCGTTGGCCGGCACGATCAGCTTCTCCTCCAGAATTCCCTTCGAGCGGCGCAACTCTTCTTCCACCTGTCGGGCGCTCATGGAGGTGTGGTCCACGTGGCGATGCCCGTGCGAGCCGATGGTCATGCCGGCCGTGCGCATGCCGCGCAGTTGGTTCCAGGTCATGTAGCCGGGTGTATCCACCAGCGATGTAGTGACGAAGAAAGTCGCGGTGTAGCCGTGCTCCACCAGCACGCGCAGCCCGATGTCGCATTGGCGCACCAGTCCGTCGTCAAAGGTAAGCACGGCGCGATGCGTGCCGCGCGGCAGGGGTTTCTGCGCTTCTTCCAACCCGCAGACGGTGAATCCGGCCTCGCGCAGAAATCCCAGGTGCAGGGTTAGTTGCGGCAGGCTGGCCGTGTAACGGTCGCTGGCCGCGCCTTCGCAAAGGTCGTGATACATGAAGACCGGGACGCCGCTCAGGGCGGGCCGCGGACGATCTAGTTGCCGCGCTGCCATGCCGCCTCCCTGCCCAGAATGCCACGCAGCATTCCGATGAAGAGTGCCACGTTCATGGCGACCAGAAAATATCCGACGAGTGCAAAGCGCACCCGCACCAACGCTCCGCGGAAGGCCCAGCCCAGCGCCGCCCATAACAGCAGCAGCAGTTGCAGGCCCAGCGTGACGCGATAAAAAACATGGCCCAGCAGAAAGAGGTTGCTCACAAAGATGACGAGCAGCAGCACGGGCAGCACCCAGCGCAGCAATTTGTGGCTGAAGAAGGCAAAGCCCGTGAAGCCGGGCTTCGGGACCCGCAGCAGCTCCGGCAGGGCGCGAAAACTTCCGGTGCCAATGCGCACGCGGCGGTGGAACTCTCCGGCAACGCTGGTTGCCGGGTAGTCCACGGCCTTGGCCTCGGGATCGTAGTGCACCTGAAATCCCTGACGGCGAACTTCCATCAGCGTCAGGATGTCATCCACCAGCACGTCCGGACTGGGCGGCGTGTAGGCCGTTCCGCGCACGGCGTAGATGGCTCCGCTCGGCGTCAGCGTGGCGCCAAGGCGCGCCTCCATCAACCGCAGAGCCGTCTCGTACTTCCAGTAGAGGCCCTCGGTCTGGCTGCTCTCCTGGTTGCAGTGGAAGCTGAGCGCGCCGCAGACGGCTCCGACGCGCGGCGACTGGAAGTGCCGCACCAGTTTGCGCAAGGCGTCGGTGGCAAACATCGTGCTTCCGTCACTGAGAACGAAGATGCTGTTGCGGGCGCGTTCCACGGCCACGGCCAGGGCGGCGCATTTGCCGCTGCGCTCCGTGCGGATGACAATCTCAAAGCGCGGGTCGCTGACGCGCGAGAGGATTTCATTCGTGCGGTCGCTCGATCCGTCGCTGACGATGACGACTTGCAGCTTCTCCTTCGGATAATCCAGCTGCATCGTGTTTTGGATCTTCTCCGCCAAATGCTCTTCCTCGTTGTAGGCGGCAAACAGAAGAGTCACCGTGGGCAGTTCGTCGTCGGCCAGTTCACCGCGGCGGCGGTCCACGCGGAGTTGCAGAAAGGCCCAGTCGCGGCGCATCTGCACCAGTCCGTAGCAGACGAAGAGCACCAGCGGGTAGCCGAAGTGCGCGTACAGCACCAGCGCCACCCCGGTCCAGAACGCAGTCAGCGCGGTCAGTGTCATCATCGCGCACCCCGGCCGAGCAGCAGGGTCTTCGCCGTCTTAAAGATGCATAGCAGGTCGAGGCCAAGCGAAAAATGTTTGATGTAGAAGAGGTCGTAGGCCAGCTTCTCCGAGTTGTCCTCGAGCGTCGAGCAGTAGCCGCGATTGATCTGCGCCCATCCGGTCACGCCGGGGCGCACGCTCCAGCGCAGCTTGTAGAAGGGGATGGCCTCCACCAGTTCCTGTTCCTGCTCCGGCACAAAGGGACGCGGCCCCACCACCTGCATGTCGCCCTTCAGGATGTTCCAAAGCTGCGGCAACTCATCCAGGCGGGTCGAGCGCAGCCAGCTTCCAAATCGGGTGAAGCGGGCGTCTTTCTCTTCGGCCGGACGCACGCCGTCGCTGCCCTCGCGCATGGTGCGGAATTTGTACAGCGTGAAGAGTTTTCCGCGCAGCCCCAGGCGCTGTTGCCGGAAGACCACCGGCCCGCGCGAATCCAGCTTGATGGCCACCGCCACCAGCAGCATGATGGGCAGGGTCAGTGTGATCAGCAGAAGGCTGACCGTGAGGGCCATGACGCGCTGAGCGAGCAACGAAAACGTGCTGACCTCAAAGGCTGGCGAGAACAGCAGCATGCTCGGGCGCAGCGAATCCAGATAGACCTTGCCCGTGATGTTCTCGTACAGCTCGCTGCCCTCCTGAATGGTCACGCCCTCTTCCTTCAAGTCCAGCAGCATGTCCACCGGGAGGCGTCCGCGGCGCTCGCCCATGGCCACCACCACGCGCTGCACGCGAAAGTCGTCCACCAATCGGCGCAATTCGTCGGGACGCGTAAGACCCTCGCCATGCTCGGGATGCTCGCTGACCTGGCCAACGAGGCGGAAGCCCAGCTCAGGACGCTCCCGGACCCTCCGTGCGATTTCGGCGATGACCGGCCCTTCGCCAAAGGTGACCAACGGCTCCTGGAAGGCGGGCCAGTGTGCGGCGTAGCGGAAGAGTCCGCGCCAAAGAAGTGCTCCAAAGGCGGCCAGGCCGGAGCCGCCCAGCACCACCCAGATATCCAGCCGCACCACGGGGAACATGCTGTAGATGCAACCCAGCACCACGAAGAACGAGCCGAAGCACTGGATAAGGTTGCTGACCACGTCGCGCGGATTGCGCAGCACGCTCAGGTCGTAGAGGTCGCAGTAGTACATGCACAGCACAAAAATGAAGACGACCAGCGCCACGCGCACATCCGCCTGCTCATAGCCCAGGGCCAGAGTGGCGTTGATGGGGCCCAGGTAGAGCACCATTGCCAAAACCAAGGCCAGCGTGGCCATGATGGCCTCCACCAGGCCAAGCGCCAGCGCCCGCACCGGGATGTAAACATGGGAACGGCGCGTCACCTCTGTCAGGCTCCTGCCGGACGTTCGCCGCGCGGTGTGTAGTACTGGTCGTAGTAGTTGACGCGATCGTAGTCGCTGGCGTCGTTCAGCACCACGCCCACCATCTTGGGATTGTCCAGGCTTTCGACGGCCTTTTTGAGCGCGGTGCGGCTGACGACTCCCTTGCGCACCACCATCAGCGTGCCGTCGCTGATGCGCGACCAAAGGTTGCTGTCCGCCATGGGCAGCAGCGGTGGCGTGTCAATGATGACCCAGTCGAACTGCCGTGCCAGTTCCTGGAAGAGGTCTGCTATGCGCTGCGATTGCAGCACGCTGGCCGGCTGCGCCACGTCTCCGGCGGGCAGCAGGCACATGCCGGTGTCACCGATGCGCAGAATGTAGTCCGTCACCGGAATCTCCGGATGATCCCACCACTCGCCGATGCCGGGCTTCATGGACAGGCCGAGCATCTTGCAGACGGCCGGCTTGCGCAGGTCGCCTTCTGCCAGCAGCACCTTCTGATCGAAGCGGCGAGCCAGGGTCATGGCCAGGTTGACCGAGGTCAGCGTTTTACCTTCGCCAACCACGCTGCTGGTGACTTGCAGAATATTCAGCTTGCTGCTGAGGCGGATGTTGCTCAGTCGCGCGCCCAGCACGCGGAACTTCTCCGCGCCCAGGGCTTTCTCGCTGGTAAGCGCCACCAGCCGCGAGGTGGGCGTGGCCGTGACGTTGATCCGCTTCAACTTGCTCAGGTCGAGCGCGGGCTCGACGGCCTTTGCCGCCTCGGCGGCCGCCGGCTCAGGCTCAACCTCGCCGCCGATGGCGGGGCGAAGCTGCGAGAAGTCCGGCATACCTTTGGCGTCGCGCGCCGTGCGCATCAACTCGGCCAGCTTCTCGTCCATGGCAGGAGCCGCGGGCGCAGCGACGGGCGGCACGGCTGCACCCGATGCAGCATCCAATGCGGCATCCGCAGGAGAGGCTGCTTGCGAGTTGGCCCCACTCAGCGCGGCGTCGGCCGGAGAGGCAGGCGCAGCGTTACCCGGAGAGGCCGGGTTGCCATCGTCCGGATTGCGGTCCATTTCCGATCGGCGCAGCGCATCGAAGATTCGGCTCATCCTGCCACTCCTTGATTCTTGTCGTTGTCGGCGCCGGGATCGAGCAGCCTTGCCAGCCGCATCAGGGTCTTCACCAGCGTCTTGCGGCTCGCCTCGTCCTCGCCGGGACGGTTGTTGAAGGGCGTGCCCGTCATCTGCTGCACGCTGTTCTTCAGGCTCAGGCGCAGATCGCCGGCCACCTCGTCAATCATCGCCGGAGGAACGCTCTTCAATCCCTTGCCGTAGGCGCTGACCAGCGCGCTGTCGCAAAGCGTATTCACCAGGCGCGGAATGCCGTGTGCGTAATGCAGGATGCGTGCGAGCGTGGGCGCGGGAAAGACCTGCAGCAAGCGGTTCGGCGCGCCTGCAACCTCCAGGCGGCGGTCAATGTAGCCGCGCACCTCCATGTCGTTCATCGGCTCCAGGGCATAGCGCAGTGCCACCCTCTGCTTCACCTGGCGCAGCTCGGGAGAGTCCAGGTTCTCGTCGAGCTCCGGCTGGCCCACGAGTACAATCTGCAGCAGCTTGTGCTTGCTGGTCTCGATGTTGGTCATCAGCCGAATCTCTTCCAGCAGCCCGGGAGTCAGCAGGTGCGCCTCATCAATCACCAGCGCGCAGATGCCATTGCGGCGGTATACCTCGATGAGGTGTTCGTTGAACTGTTGCAGCATCTCGCCGCGGGTGCGCTTCACCTCGCGGATGCCAAAGTCGGTGAGTATCATGCGCAACAGGTCGTCGCTCGATAGCAGCGGATTCAGAATGTAGGCGTGCGCCACGCGCGAGCGGTAGAGAGTGTCCAGCAGGCAGCGCACTAAAAGAGTTTTACCCGTGCCCACCTCGCCCGTCAGCACGATGAAGCCCTTCTGCATGAGCACGCCATAGGTCAGGTTGGCCAGCGCCTCATTGTGCCGCGCCGTGGCGTAGTAAAACGCCGGGTCGGGACTCATGCGGAACGGGTTTTGCGTGAAGCCGTAAAACTTCTCGTACATTGCGGGCTATCTCCCCAGTGAGGTGTAGGCGTTGGCCGCCACCATCACCAGCAGCATCACGGCGGCCGCACACCACTCCACCACGCGGCGAACCTTGCGCTTGTTCTCTTCCTCCGGCGTGAACAGGTGCGGCACGCCGGCCAGGATGCGAACTTTTACCAGGCGCGTCACCTCATCCTCGGTGCGCACCTTGTCTTCCACGGCCTCCACCACAACGGCCAGCCCCAGTCCCAGCAGAAGACCACCAGCCAGTCCCAGCAGGCTCAGCTTCAAACGATCGGGAGAGACCGGCTTCTTCGGCAAACTCGGCGGATCAATAATGCGGAACTGCTCGCCCTGCTGCCGCTTCTCCAGGTTCGTGGCCATCTGCGACTGCATCTGCTTCTTCAGCAGCGAGTCGTAGTTCAGCTTCGACTGGTCGTAGTCGCGGGTCAGGTCGGCCAACTGCTGCTCACGGATCGGCATGTTGTTCAGCCGTCCCTGGTAGCCGGCGATCTGCGCTTCCACCTGCGCCAGTTCGCGCTTGGTGTCGGCAATCTCCTGCTGGTTGGCCTTCAACTGGCTCTCGAACTGCAAAATCGGAGTCATCGTACGCGGGTCGCGGGAAGGCGCCGCCGGAGCATCGTTGCCGCCCTCGGCCAGCCGCCGCTGAATGTCGTCGCGCTGCTTCTCCGTGCGTACGATCAGCCGCTTCAGCCGCTGCACGTCAGGATGGTCAGGCGTGTACTTGGCCTGGGCGTCGGCCAGTTCTTCTTTCAGCTTGCCCAGTTGCTCGTCAATGGCCGGCAGGCTGTTGGCGCCCTTGGCCTCGTCCTTGCTCACCGAGCGATACTGCGTCAGCAGGCTCTCAAAGTACAGCCGCTGCTCCTGGGCGCGGTTCAACGCCTGGCTCAGGCTCTGCTCGCGCTCCTGCAATCCGCTCAGGATGTGTACGTTGGTCTCCACCTGGCTAGGCAGCTGCCCCAGGTTGCCGGCCTTGAACTGCTTGATTTTGTCTTCCTGCTGGTTCAGGTGATCGCGCGCCGACTGCAACTCCGTGCTCAGGAACTCGGTCGTTCCCTCGGCGCGTTGCGATTGCTCCTCGATGTTCTGGTCAATCAGCAGCGAGGTCAGTTGCGCGTTCACCTGCTGGGCCAGCTTCGCCGTCGGAGCGCTGAAGCTGATCTTGAAGGCCGAGAGCGATCCGCGTTTACCGGGAGCCTCCACCAGTTCGGTCTTCACGTCCTTGCGCATCTGCTCGATCACTTCATCGGGGTTCGACTTGTCGGCCTCCTTATACAGGCCGAACTGATCAATGATGTGCTGCAAGCGGGTGCGGCTCAGAATCTGCTGGCGCATGGCCTCCATGCGCTGCTGCATGTCCACGCTGACGTTGGCCACCACGTACTCTTCCGGAACCTTCTGCTGCTCGATGAGGATCACGGTCTCCGAGCGGTAGACCGAAGGCAGCAGCCAGCTGGCGCACCACACCAGCAGCCAGCAGGCGAACAGACCGCCGCCGATCAGCCAGCGACGGCGCACCAAGGTCTCCAGCGCGTCACGTGGAGTGATAGGCGCCCGCGGGGAATTGTCTTGCAACGGCATGACTACTATTCTCCCAGATTCTTGCGCAGTCGGTATTCCAGCGATCCCTGCACCAGCAGATGGTTGCCCGCCACCGGTCCCAGCCCGGACTCCGTCTGATGCACGTACGCCACCTGCCCGCGCAGGGCCCAGCGGCTGGATACCTTGTAAATCGGCCCGCCGCCCGCCCAGAAACTCCGGAAGTTGGTGCCGTTGCTCAACACCCCGATGCTGTCCTGATTGGCGTAATTGGCGCGCAACTCGCCCGTCCAGCGCTGGCTCAGGCGCAGGCGGTAACCGGCGCCGGCCTCGATGTCCTTTACCGCCGACAGCACGCCGCTGCCGCTGGCGATGCGCTGCAGTACCTGTGCGTCGAACCCATGGCGGTTGCCGCTCCAGCTCGCCGTGGCGCCGTAGGTCGGATACCAGTGGTGCGTGTAGCTAATTAGCGAGAGCCCGCCCAGCGCGATCACCTCGCGCGTGCGCGTGTATTCCGGTCCGCCATACAGGGTGATAATCGTGCGCGAGCCCGGCGTAATCTTGGCAAACACCATCGGCGCCGGAGCCTGGGTGCGCGCAATCTCGGCACCCGTGCTGTAGATGTCCATGTAGCTCATCTGCACGCCAAGGGTCACCTCGCGGTTGATCTGGTGCGAGAAGAACGCCGAGCCGGTCACCAGGTGCGAATCCACGTACGGGAAGGTGGTGGTCGCGCTGGTCGTGGCGTCGTAGTTGAACAACTGGTAGCCGGCGGTCACGCCCATCGCGCTGTGCTCGCCTACCTTGTAACTCAGGTCCACGTTGGTCACAGTTCCGGTGCGCTTGGTGTCCGCCAGCACGCCGTTGTAGCCCGGGCCGGTAGGTCCACCGAGCGGCGGCAGCAGGTCCACGCGGCCAATGCTCTCAAAGGGATTGTCGGTCAGGCTGAAGTCCTCGCGGACGTGCAGCATAAAGCGGCCGTTTGGCCTCCACACCCAGTCGCCGCTCAGGTTCTGCGTGTACTGGCTGTTCTGCGTGTCGTTCTGGCTGTAGCTTATGCCGGGCGTGTAGCTCAGCGTCCAGGCGCCGGTTGTGTACGTGCGCTGGAAGGCCACCGTGGGCTGGAAAAAGTAGCGCGTGTCACCGCTGTAAGTTCCGGTGGTGTTGTTGAGCAACCCCTTGGAGTCGTAGGCCGCGCCCGCGCTGAAGCCCACCAGCAACAGGTTGCGCGACTCCACGTCGCTGCCCAGGGTCAACGATGGACCCTCGCTGCCCAGATGGGTCGGGGCGGTATCCACCTGCACCGCCGGCTTCGGCCCATCCTGCGGATCCTGCGCCAAGGCCAGGGACGCAAGCCCCGCCACCAGCATGACAACCAGTATCAGAACCTTCTTCATTTCCAGACTCCTTATGACGGAATGACCAATGAACAACGCACCCAACCAGGGGAGCGTGAAGCTACGGCACCACGATCAAATCGTGCTGCTCCAATAGGAAGTTATGTTGAATGTCGCCGGAAACGGCGCGCTTGTAGTCAAACGGAATGCGCTCCACGTGGCCATCGCGATGGGTGCGCACCACCTGAATCTTCTTCACGTTGGCGAAGTCCTTGAAGCCGCCGGCCAGGGCCAGCGCGTCCATCACCGTCAGCCGCTGCCCCAGCGGGTAGGAGCCGGGCTTGGCGACCTTGCCCATCACTGTAAAGAACTGGCTGCGCGGCTCCTGCACAATCACCGTCACCTCGGGCGCCTCCAGATACTTCTTGAGGCGGGCGGTAATGGTCGCGCGCAACTGGTCCACTGTCTGTCCGGCGGCCACGGTCTCGCCAATCAGCGGCAGGGTGATCATTCCATCCATGCGTACTGGAAGGGTGCGGGTCAGTTCCACCTCATGCCATACATTGATGGCCAGTATGTCGCCCTCTCCGATAAGGTAGCTGTCCCCCATCGCCACGGAAGGCATCGGCTCTGACGCGTGCTGCGGCTTCTGCGCCGCACCATTCAGCGGAGGAGGAGGCGGCAGATTGCCGACCGGCACGCTCTGCGCCGGCGGTTGAGACTGCGTGGCGGCAGAGTTCCCCGCCGCGGAGCCGGAATTCGACTGTGCCGCCACCAAGGAGGCGGCCAGCATCAACATAAGAACCAGGAGTGTGCAACGCATGGCAACTTTCATGACAGGTTTTCCAACGTCCTTCCCTCCGCCACGGCGGATCCATCTTCTCGGCGGCCGGTGATGCCCGACCGCTTCAACTTGTACAGCAGCGAGCGATAGCTGATCTTCAGCGCCCGCGCCGTGCGCTTGCGGTTCCACTGATTGGCCCGCAAGCTATTCAGGATAATGCGGCTCTCCATCAAATGCATGGCCTGGCGCGTCATCTCGTGCAGGCTCTGGCCTTCCTCGGATGGATCGGCCTCGACCGCGGGCTCGCCAGCCTCCGGGTGACCGATCTCCGACAGGATGACATCTTCCGTGCCGACAACCACGTAGCGCTTGACCAAGTTCTCCAGCTCGCGGATGTTTCCCGGCCAGTTATGCAAAGCCATGCGCGCCACAGTGGACGAGCTCACCGGCACGGCGCGGCAGTGGAAGCGTTCACTGTACACTCCAACGAAGTACTCAACCAAGGAATCCAGGTCCTCCAAACGCTCGCGAAGGGGAGGTAAACGCAACACCAGCCCAGAGATACGATGGTAAAGCTCGGTCCGGAAGCCGCCCTTGGCCGAAGCCTGGCGCAGGTTGTGGCTGGTGGCGCAAATCACCCGAACCTTCCCCTTCCGCCCATCTTCGGTGGCCATCACCTTTAGCTGCCCATCCTCCAACACCTGCAACAGCTTGGACTGCAAGATCATGTCCAGTTCACTGATCTCATCCAGAAAGAGAGTGCCGGTGTTCGCCAGCTCCGCCTGGCCGGACTCTGCTGCGTAAGCGACTGAAAACGCACCCTCTTCGTAGCCGAACAACTCATTTTCCACGAGCGCGGCCGGAATCGCCGGACAGCTCACCTTGACGAAGGGTCCGCGACCCCAGACCGACTGATGGTGCACGAACCTGCACACTTCTTCCTTGCCCGTGCCACTTTCCCCTTCGATGAGGATGGGGATATTGGTATCGGCCACCTTCCGCAGGTTCCGGCGGATGGCAGCCATGGTCTCGGACCGGCCGAAGAGGATGCTCTCGGGCAGACCGATGGGCGCATTCGGAGGCGAATTCTTAGCATGTTGAGCCATGGCAGGGTGTATATGTGCAGTCGAAGTGCCACTCTCCCGCGCCCCATCCACCTTACGTATGAAGGAAGCTAACACATTGAAATCATGGGATCAAACGAATTCTGAACGCAAGGCTTCGCGGCTCCGATTTCGCGAAACTGGAACGACTTTGGCTCTTTTTGGGAATTACTTTCCGTTCCGTCTGGTGGTTACCAAAGTACACCAAGTGGAACGAATATTCTAGGAACGAGTATGTCCATTCGTTGTAGGATTCGTTAGTAATTAGTGCGGAGCAGTCCGATTTCCCCCGTACCAATGGGTAAACCAAATGTCTACGTTGATCTCACAAATCGGCCCGAAGCGCGAGTGGAATAGCACGGGTATTGCCATGGCGATCCATGACTTGAAGGGATCGCTGGCGGTCATCGCCGGGCAAGCCAAGCTGTTGCGGGCAGGAAAGCTGGGGCCGCTGACGGCGGAACAGGCAGGAGCATTGGCCGACGTCGTTTTGGCCTGTCATCAGATGGAAGAGAAGATTGCGCGCATTTTGAGTCCGCAGAACAAGGTTACCCTGGAGTGCCGTCCGGCCCACCAGAAGGCCGACCTGCGAAAGTGTGTCCTCGATACATATTCCCTTCTGCGCGGCGAATTCACTGAGCAGGGGCTGGAGTTCGAAGTGGAGTTGTGTGAGTCGCCGCTGGTGCTTCCCTTTGACCCGGCGATGGTGCGCCAGGTACTGCTGAACCTCCTGGAAAACGCGCGCCGCTTCACTCCGCGTGGCGGGCGGGTGAAGATGACCCTGGCCGAAGAGTTCTGGGAGCGCCGCAACTCGCGCTTCCGCGCCGCCTTTGAGGGGCGCTATCCCAAGACCAACCTTCCGAACTGCGCGCAGGTGACCATCACCGACACCGGCTGCGGCATCGCCGCGGAGAACCTGGAGCGCGTCTTCGAGGAATATTTCACCACGCCGGCACCGGGTTTCACGCCGGGTAGCGGGCTGGGACTGGCCATTGCGCAGCGCATTGTGCGGGCGCATGCCGGCAAGATCTGGGCGGAGAGCGAGTCCGGAGCGGGCAGCACCTTCAGCTTCCGCCTGCCCTTCGTTCCGCCATTTCCTGAGGCGGAGTTCGCCGTGCGCGACGCCAGCGAGGAATCGGGGCGCCAGTCATGACCGAACTTCTGGTGGTAGACGACGATCCGATGATGTTGCGATACGTGCGCAGCCTTCTGCAGGGCGAGGGCTACGGCGTTCGCACGGCCGGCAACGGGCAGGAGGCATTGCGCGAGATGCAGAAGGCTCCGCAGCCTTCCATGGTGCTGCTGGACATGGTGATGCCGGGCATGGACGGACTGGAGACCCTGGACCAGATGCGGACTGTCGCTCCCAACGCCTACGTGGTGATGTTGAGCGGACAGCATGACCCGGCGGGAATTGTGCAGGCCATGAAGCTG
>Ga0181519_10000338_pt1 | contig 43767 bp, 39 predicted proteins | sample PEATcosm2014_Bin_26_FD_121102 | JGI IMG/M metagenome (GOLD analysis project Ga0181519, IMG submission 121102) | Peatland microbial communities from MTU Mesocosm Facility, Houghton, MI, USA - PEATcosm2014_Bin02_10_metaG | ecosystem: Environmental > Terrestrial > Soil > Wetlands > Peat | place...
GCCCTTGATTCTGGACAACTTGTCGACGCGAAAGCAGCCATTGCCAAAGCATTGGCTGTTGACCCTGATGATCCCGCCGCAGTTAAATTGCAAGCAACAATCGGAGAAGCTGAACAGGCTGCGGAAAAGGCTCGCTTACAGTCTGAACAACAAGCAGCGTCCGAAAAACGGCAGGCGAATGAAAAGCGGTTTCAACATCTAATTGCTTCGACTCAAAATGCGAGACTTTTTCCTAATTACACAAGAACATACTCTGCTCCATTCAATAAAGTGTGGAATTCGACGCTCAATATTCTAACGCAACAAAAAGAAGAATCAATTCATTCAAACGCTGAAACGGGAATTATTACGACCACCTCCACTCAACATTCGATATTGATACTTAGTCTGCACGCTAACCAGTATTTAATATTTGTAGAGCAAAATGCTGACAATACAACTACTATTAATCTTGATCTGATAAGTTATTTTGCCGATTTCAACAATGGTAGTCCTACATGGAGGCAAATGTCATCTGATTTCTTGCAGTCAATGGCAAATGGGTTTTTGGACAAAATTGGCCGAGGCTTAAACCCACCGGTGCCGAAATAAACGCCTCCACATCCTTACGTCTTTGTATTGGCTTATTTTGTTCGGAATCGGTGCAATCCGCGTAATTTGTGGCTGATGCGGGGCGTTTCGACTTTAGGCTGGACTTTTTGAGCGGCGTTTATCGGCATTTTCCCATGTCAAAAACCGCCAAGGCCGGTGACGCAACCAAAAGCAGCCTGCCGTTTGAAGACGCCTTGAAAAACTGGAAGGTGTCGTTTTTCAAAATGGCTTCCATGCCCCTTTGGTTTGGTCGTGAATCAAGAGGCTGACACCAACTCCGGAAATTCACGCGACGCGGCGAACTGACACCTGCCGCGCATCCTATGCCGGCGATTTGACCGTTCGTATGTTCGGTTTGCAGGATTGGAGTTGACGGATTCCTGGGATTAAAGGATGATCTTCCGGTATGGCGGAAACAGTATCTTCAAAACGGCCGTCTGAATGACGGTCGTCCGGCTGTGTTCTTCCTCGGTAAAGCGGGATCGGCCTGCCAGACAATGTCGTTCCCGTGACATCTGTGCCGTGAAAATTTCAAACACGGAGTCGGCAGGCTCAAAAACGAGAATTGAAAAAGAATTAAACAATGAAATCAAAATGTTTGCGTATGTGTGTCCTGTCGGTGGCGGCAGGCGGGATTGGTGTGCTGATGTCGGGCTGTGTCGTTGAGCCGGATGGACGGGTGGTGTTCCGGCCGGTGGTGTATGTCGCACCGCAGCCGGTATATGTCGCTCCGGCGCCGGTGGTGCTGGAAGAACCAGTGATGGTTCCTGACACTTATGTCTGGGATGGTGACGAATTCGTCGGTGTCGTTGGCGACCAGTATTTCTACTTGGGACCCGGTGATGTGTGGCTGGTCTGTGAACCCTTCCGGTTGGAGCGTTTCCATGGATGGGAAAGGGGGCATGCTGATTGGCGGGAGCACGCCATCCGCAATGATCGTTTCCGAAAAGATGCCCGGGGTCATGTCCAGCCGGTTGGGCATGGCGGGCCGGCAAAGTCTGCCCCGAGGAAGAATGATGAAAAGGGCGGGCGTTGATTGTTGTTCCTGAAAGTTTCGATCTGAACTGAAAGCCGTTTTTCTTGTCTTTCGATAAGGAAAGCGGCTTTTCATTTGTTCCAGCCGGGTTGGATTGTTTGGACGGCGAAGGGCGATTCTCCCCAGTCTCCGATGCCACAGTTCCGGCCGGAAAATCGAATGCAGTGAGCGGGCGTTGTGATTTCCTTGACCGGTGGGAATTTGCAATTTCCGCGATTTTTTTACTGGTTTCAAAACTCTTTGGTGATAATCTGTGGGCATAGTCAACCCAAATCACACTTATGGAAATCATCTTCAACTGCCCCAATTGCAGTCAGGAACTGTCCGTGGATGCCGCAGGCGCCGGTTCGGAAATCCCATGCCCCACTTGCGGTGAAAACATCACCATTCCCGAAAAAAACGGGAAACCCGCTCCAGCCGCGTCCGAGGAAGTCAGCGCGCCGAGCCTCGCGCCCAGCGCCATGGCGTCGTCCGCCGCCGCCAAGGTGGAATTCCATCTCAAGGTGCCGGTGCGGGCCACGTCCGGCGAAAGTCTCATCAAAAAAGCGGCCGTGCCGCTCGAAGCCGTCGCCAAGGGCGCGGACAAGCAGATTCGCGTGCGGACCGTGCGCCATGACAAGTGCATTGACGCCGGTCATGACAAGTTTGACGAGATCGTCTCAAAAAGTCTGGCGGAGGTCGGCGAGCACAACATCATCAGCGTCCACACCATCAGTTACGAGCACTTTGACGTGCAAACCCAGAAAGTGATGACGGATTACGGGCTGGTGATCATTTACCGGGGCTGATTTCAATTTGCCCGTCTTGACTTGCCGATTCCAGCCCGTTACTTTCGCCGCATGAACCGCCGGTTCGTTTTTTTGCTGTTGTTGATTGCGGGCGCGATGCTGCTGCCGTTCCGCTCGCCGGCACCGTTGTATTACACTCCGGGCGAGGGCTGGTATTATGAGCCTTACGGCCAGAAGGCGAACTGGCAGCGACCGCGCGCCAAGGAGCAGCTGGAGGTGGCGGAGCAGGCGTTTACCAACAAAAATTACAATGTGACGCTCCATGCGGCGCATCGCATCGTGCGGGTGTGGCCGCTTTCGGATTATGCGCCGCGCGCCGAATATCTCATCGGCCGCTGCCTCGAAACATCGGGCAAGGACGAGGCGGCGTTCAAAGCCTATGAGGCCATCATCAACAAGTATCCGCACAGCGAAAGTTACGAAGACGTGCTGTGGCGTCAGTATGAAATTGCCAACCGTTTTCTTGGCGGTGAATTTTTCAGGCTGTGGGGCACCATCCCGCTTTACCGCTCGATGGATGAAACGGCCAAGCTGTTCAGCACCATTGTCACCAACGGGCCTTTCAGCGACGTTGCGCCGCATGCGCAATTGCGCATCGGTGCGGCGCGCGAGAAGCAGAAGGATTATCCCGACGCGGTGAAGGCCTATGCCACCGCCGCCGACCGCTACTACAACCAGCCGGTCATTGCCGCCGACGCGCTTTACCGCGAAGGCTTGTCGTATCAAAAGCAGGCGTCCACCGCCGAATATGACCAGGGCACCGCCGCGCAGGCCATCGCGGCCTACACGGATTTCCTCACGCTGTTCCCCGATGACAAGCGCGTGCCGGACGCGCAGAAGGCGATCATCGCGCTCAAGATGCAGCAGGTGGAGGGCAATTTCAGGATTGCGCAGTTTTACGAGCAGAACAAGGTTTTGAACGCGGAGCAAAGGCGTGTTGGGGCGCTGGTTTATTACAACCAGGTGTTGCAGCTCGACCCCAACTCGCCGTTCGCCGCGCAGGCGCGCCAGCGCATCGAACAACTCAAGCAGCGCGTCCCCAACCCGCCCGCCAGTTGAAATGCGCCCGCTGATTTTTTTTGCGATTTGCGTGTCGGCGTTTTTGTCCGCCGGTTGTGCCGGCTACCACCTCGGACCGGTCAACGGTGTGGTCGCCGGTGAAAAATCCGTTGAGATCGTTCCCTTCAACAACCAGACACTGCAGCCGCGCCTGGGCGACGCGGTGACGCAGGCGCTGCGCGAGCGGATGCAGACCGACGGCACCTATCGCCTCGCCACCCGCGATCCCGGCGATGTCGTCGTCACCGGCGTGATAGCCAGCTATCGCCGCGAAGGCGTGAGCTTTTTGCGGACGGATGTCACGACGGCGGAGAATTACCGCGTGGAACTCACCGCGCACGTCACGGCGCGCGACCGCGCCACGGGCAAGGTGTTGCTCGACAAAAATGTGAAAGGCTACACGCTTGTCCAGGTGGGAACGGATTTGGCAGACTCCGAGCGCCAGTCAACGCCGCTGCTGGCGGAGGATCTGGCGCGCAACATCACAGAACTGCTGACCGAAGGCGCATGGTAGAAACCGCCGGAACCGGTTTGCGGCTTCCAATGCCTGTTCCCCGATAAAACCCAACCGGTAAGTTTTCCAGTCAAGGACACCCGGTCGCGCTGGCGATCGCGTTTATTGCCGTTTCCACCAACTGGTCAGCCCCTTCGATTTTTGCTGGGTCTGCGGGAACTGGGATTGTTGCCGTAGCAACAGGCTGCGCGCCGCTTCGAGGGTCATGATAAATTCATCGTAGCTCAAGTAGCGGTCTCCCGGATTTTTAGCCAGCACCTTCACCAGCGCGTCACTTGCCGGCTGAGTGATTTCCGGCACGACCAGATTTGGCGGTGTCAGCGGTGTGTTGACCTGGGCGACGATGACCTCCTCAATGGTCGGCGCGTCGAATGGCACATGGCCGGTCATCGCGTGATACAACGTCGCGCCGAGGCTATACATGTCGGACAAAAAAGTTTCCGGCTCGCGCTTGATTTTTTCCGGCGCGACATAATATGGCGTGCCCCAAGTCACGTCTTCGACTTCGTGTTCCACGTCGGCTTTGCGCGCGAGGCCGAAATCAATGAGCTTCGGCTCGTGGTCGGCGTTGAAGAGGATGTTGCCCGGCTTGATGTCGCGGTGGAGCAGGTCGTATTTGAGCGCCATGTCGAGCGCGGAGGCGATTTTGATGCCGATGTCGAGCACGTCGAGTTCGGGCAGCAGGCGCAATTTTTCGATGCGCGCGTCCAGGCTGCCGCGGTCGGCCAGCTCCATGACGAGATATTGCTGTCCTTCCCATTCGTCGAACGTGTAGAGGTGGACGATGTTCGTGTGGTTCAACCGTGCGCAGGCGCGGGCCTCGCGGTAAAAAGCCTCCAGCGCCTTCGTATCCTGGAGCAGCTCCTTCTTCATCAGCTTCACCGCCACCATGCGTTCCAGTGTGGTGTCCCAGGCGCGATACACCGTGCCCATGCCGCCCGACCCGATGATGCTCCGCAGCTCGAATTGCCGCAGCATCATCGGCATCATAATGGGATGGCCGCATTTGGTGCAGGGCACCGTGCCCAGCGGCTGCAAATCGCCGGGGATGAAAACCTTCGTCTCACACCAGCCGCAGGTGACCATTCGTAATTGTTCGCTCATGCTTTGAGTTAATTTAGCACCCCTTGGGCATCCGACAACGCATTTTTTCCCCGCAAAAACACTTTGACAAATGGAAAGAAATGGTGTTTCTTATCGCCGGTTAAACATGAGAACCACGTTTGCAATCAAGATGCTGAAGCACGCGCCGGTCATTGGCTGCATGGCCAACTGGCAGCGCGGCTCCCGTCCATCGGGCATCGTGGGGTTGAAATTCTAAACGAGCGAACGATTTTCAGGAACCCGCGATTGCCAAGTCAATCGCGGGTTTTCTGTTTTCAAGCCAAAACCAAAATGAAAGGAAAGACATGAACATAAACAAAACAAGGGTGCCGGCCGAGTTCGGCCCCGAAACGCGCTTTGAGCTGCGGCCCGCGCCGCCCGCGCCGTTCCGCGCGACCCGGGAAACCGAGTTCGAGCGGCTCAAAACCAGGCTCCTCACCGAGCAACTGGCCGGGGCGACGCCGGAGTTGAACACTCCGCTGCGGCGCGCGGCCAACGAAGCCGCCGCGCTGGCGTGGGTGACGTTTTACCCGCTGCTGGTGTTCCCGGTGCTGTTCGAGGAAAAAACCGCCGCTGCCGTGCGCCAAGTCGAACGGCAAACGCGCATTTACGCGGACAGCCGCGAACTCGTCGCCGCATGAAAACGCACCAGTTTGAAACGGAAGCAATGCGCGTGCGGGGAGCCGTTTGCGCGGGCGAAATTATTCGCGCCCGCGCCAACGGCTGCTCGCGCGCTCTTTTGTTTCCGGGAAATAACCTCCGGAGCGCGATCCACAAAATTCATTTCTCCTCGACGCGCTGAATCCGCGCGCCGAGCTTCCGCAACTTGGCGTCCATCCGCTCGTAGCCGCGGTCCAGATGGTAAATCCGGTTCACCTGCGTCGTGCCCTTGGCCGCCAGCCCGGCAATCACCAGCGCCGCCGACGCGCGCAAATCGCTCGCCATCACCGGCGCGCCGCTCAACGGCCGCCCGCCCTTCACAATCGCGCTCGGTCCCTCGATCTCGATGTCCGCGCCCAGCCGCGCCAGCTCGCTCACGTGCATGAAGCGCGACTCGAAAATCCGCTCGGTGATGATGCTGATGCCCGGCGCCTGCGTGAACAGCGCCGTCATCTGCGCCTGCACGTCTGTCGGAAAACCGGAATACGGCAGCGTCGTCACGTCCGACGGTTTCAATTTTCCCTTTCGCCGAACGACTAGATTTGAGCCGCGCTTTTGAACGCTCACGCCCGCCTCGTTCAATTTGTCAAATACCGCCCGCAGGTGATCCGCTCGCGCGCCGTGGATGGTGATTTCGCCGTTCGTCGCGGCGGCGGCGATGGCAAACGTCGCCGCTTCAATCCGGTCGGGAATAACCTCGTGCTCCGCGCCATGCAATTTCTTGACGCCGGTGACGGTGATGGTTGGGCTGCCCGCGCCGAAAATTTTCGCGCCCATCGCGCACAGAAACTGCGCCAAATCCACGACCTCCGGCTCACACGCCGCGCTTTCGATGACTGTGACGCCGTCGGCCAGCGCTGCCGCCATCATCACGTTCGCCGTGCCGAGCACCGTCGAGCCGGCGCGTCCGCCGAGAAACATCGGTGCGCCGCAAAGTTTCCTCGCTGTCGCGTCCACATAGCCACCCTCGATTTTGATTTTTGCGCCGAGCGCCTCGAAGCCTTTCAAGTGCAGATTGATGGGCCGCGCGCCGATGATGCAGCCGCCGGGTAGCGAAATCCGCGCCCGGTGCAGCCGGCCCAGCAGCGGTCCGGCGATGCAAATCGAACCACGCATCTTCCGCACCAGTTCATAATCCGCGTAGCCGCGGATTTTTTTCGCCCGAACGATGAGCGTGCCGTCAGCAAGCTTGGCTGACGCGCCGAGCGAGGCGAGGATTTGCGCCATGAACCGCGTGTCGCTCAAGTCCGGCACACGCCGGATGACGCACGGTTCATCCGTCAGCAGCGTTGCCGCCATGATGGGAAGCGCGGCGTTTTTGCTGCCGCTGATTTCCACTTCGCCGTGCAATGGCACGCCGCCTTTGATCAAAAAACTTTCCATGATTGTTAACGCAAAGAAGCAAAGGAGCAAAGTCGCGGAGAAAAATGGAATTCTCTAAACTCTGCGTCTTGGCATCTTTGCGTCTTTGCGTTGAATTTAATATCGAGCAATCAAAATTCTTTCGCGTTGACTGTAATCCTCCTGCACCGCCTCGACAATCCACTTTTCATTTTCAAAAACGGCCTTGACTGCCTCCGCCTGGCCGTCACCGAATTCCAGCATAATTTTCCCATCCGGCTTGAGGAACGGCTTCGCCTCCGCCGCAAGCTTCCGGTAGAAATCCAGCCCGTCCGCGCCGCCGTCGAGCGCGGCGCGCGGATCAAAATCGCGGACCTCCGGCTGGAGCGTGGCAATTTCGGCGGACGGAATGTAAGGCGGATTACTGATGATCAAATCGAAGCGTTCACTTTTCGGCAGCGTGGCAAAGCCGTCGCTTTGCAGAAATTCAATCTGTTCTGCAACTTGGTTTCGTGCTGCATTTTCTTTCGCCAAGGCAAGCGCTTCCGCAGAGATGTCCGTGGCGAGAATTTGAGCTGTTGCACATTTTGTCGCGAGCGCGATGGCGATGCAGCCGGTGCCTGTGCCGAAGTCTAGGGCGGTAGGGACACTGGTTTGGGAGGGACGGCGTGTCGCCGTCCCTGAATTTGGGTCGCCGACACGGCGACCCTCCCAAATTGAATTAAGAAATTGCCAGCCGAGTTCGGCGAGCAGTTCCGTTTCCGGCCGCGGCACGAGGGCGTGGCGGTTCACGGCGATTTCACAACCGCAAAAAGAGGTTGAGCCGACGATGTGCTGGAGCGGCTCGCGCTGGCCGCGGCGTTTGACGAGTTCGCGCAGCGCGTCCATTTCCGCCGGTGTCAGCACGCGATCGAAGTTCAAATACAACTTCATCCGCGGCAGCTTGAGCGCGTGCGCGAGGAGCAATTCGGCCTGCAGGCGCGGCGGCTCGGCGCCTTTTTTGCCAAGGAAATCCGCGCTCTTTTGTATCGCCTCAAGAACGGTCATGGTTTTTTCGCCTTCGGTTTGTCGTCGTCATATTTGACATGAAATCCAATTTCGCGGCGTTTAGGTTCGGGTGGCGTCATCAACTGGCGGATGGCGTCGAACACAATCTTGAATTGTGCGTCGTATTTGTTCTCCAAGGCGGCGAGCTTGCGGGAAAGTTCGGCGTTGGAGGCGAGCATCTGCCGCAGCCGCACGAAGGCGCGGACGACTTGCACACTGGTCAGCGCAGCGCGTTCGCTGTTCAGGACGTTTGCCAGCATCAACGCGCCGTGTTCGGTGAAGGCGAAGGGGAGATGCGGCGAAAACTTGATTCGGACGAGGTGGTCACAATTTGTGACCACCTCCATTTTCTCCCTTTCCGTCAATTGAAACATGAAATCTTCCGGGAAACGGGTGGCATTCCGTTTGACGGCTTGATTCAAAACTTTGGTTTCAACGCCATAAATCTCCGCCAAGTCGGCGTCGAGCATGACTTTCTCGCCGCGAATCAAAAGGATGCTGCGTTCAATGCGTTCGGTGGGAATGAGAATGGCTGGCGAATTCACAAGCCGAGCCTGCCAAAAAAACTATTTTCCTTCAATCCCTTTGAGATAGGCAAAAATGAGTTCCGGCAGGTCGTGGCTGTAACCGCCTTCGAGCAGGCTGAAGAACGGCAGGCCCAGTTCGCGCAGCGACCGGCCGATCCAATGAAAATCCTCCGCCAGCAAAGTGCCGTTGGCCAGCGGGTCGTGCGCGCAGGCGTCAAAACCGGCGGACACGGCGACGAGGTCAGGTCGGAAATTTTTCAAATTGCCGAGCGAACGGGCAAGTGTGGCGCGATACGATTCGCGCGGCGTGTCCGGCGCGACGGGATAATTGAAGGAGTTTGTCCCGGCATTCGCCGCGCCGGTGCCGGGAAAGCAGGGGAACTGGTGGACGGAGAAAACCGCGCAGCCGGGCCGGTCCAGCAAAATGGCTTCCGTGCCGTTGCCGTGATGCACGTCGAAATCGAAAACGGCGACGCGTTTTGTTCCGGTTGCCAGGGCTTCGAGCACGGCGATGGCGGTGTTGTTCAGGTAGCAAAAACCCATCGCGTGGTCGCGCGTGGCGTGATGGCCGGGCGGGCGCATGAGGCTGAAGACATTTTCACCGGCGCGCGCGGCTTTCAGCGCGTCGAGCGCGGCGGCGACGGCCGTGCGCGCAAAGCCGGCGATGTTTTCGCAAAACGGGGTATCGTCGTCGAAATCGCGCGGGATTTGCAGGCGCGCCAGGAGTTCCGGCGAGTGGGCGCGGAGAATTTGCGCGTCTTCCGCCCGGCCCGGCCCGGTCCAGCGGAGTTGCAGTTCCGTCTGGCTTTTCAGCCGCTCGACGGCGCTGCTGATTCGCTCCGGCCGTTCGGGATGGCCCTCGTGCGAATAGCCGGTGCAGCGTTCGTCGGTGATGATTTTCATTGCGCCGCAACCATCGTTAGCAAAAGATTCGGCAGGAATAAATTATGAAAAGCAAATTGTTTGTCGTTGCGGCTGCATTTGGCGTGTTTACCTTCGGCGCTGGCGCGTGGGATTACGAAGGGCATCACGCCATCAACGAGCTGGCGCTGGCGTCGTTGCCGAAGGATTTTGGCGGATTTGAGATGACGCCCGCGTTGAAAGGGCGCATCGAATTTCTGGCGGGCGAGCCGGACCGCTGGCGGAACGTGGGCGATCTGCCGTTGAAAAATTTCAATCCCCCGGATCATTACATTGATTTGGAGGATTTGAAGCTTTACGACCTGACGCCGGAGACGCTGCCGATGATGCGCTACGATTTCGCGGCGGACATCGCGAGGGCGCGCGCGGCGCATCCCGAAAAGTTTCCGCCGATTGATCCGGACAAGGACGCCGACCACACGCGCGAGCTGGACGGATTTTTGCCGTGGGCCATCACGGAGAACTACGAGAAGTTGAAATCCGATTTCAGTTCGCTGAAGGCGTTCCGGCAATATGGCGGCACGCCGGAGGAAATTGCCAACGCGCAGGCGGACTGCATTTATGTGATGGGCGTGATGGGGCACTACGTCGGCGACGGTTCCCAGCCACTCCACACGACGGTGCATTTCAACGGGTGGATTGGCGACAATCCGAAGGGCTACACGACCCGGACGACGTTTCACCCGTGGATTGATGGCGGCTATTTCAAAAAAACCGGCGGGATAAAGGTGGAAACGCTCGTCGGAAAAATACAGCCTGCCGCGCGCATCGCCAACGCGGATCAGCCGGACGGGGTTTTTCGGGCGGCGGTGAATTATCTTGTCGAGCAAAACAAACTGGTCGAGCCGCTTTATGAATTGGAAAAAAACGGCCAGCTCACCGGCGAGCCCGGCAAGGGCATGGATGGCCTGCCGTTTCTTGACGGACAGCTCGTCAAGGCCGGGCAGATGCTCGGCAACATCTGGCTGACCGCCTGGCTCGAAGCGCCGGAGGACACCTATCTCGAACGCCAGCTCCAGCAGCGCGCCGACGCCAACGCGGCGACAAAATGAGCGGGGGAACGGCCACGCGCGTCGCTGCGGTGACCGGATTTCTGGCCGTGGCACTTGGCGCTTTCGGCGCGCACGGCTTGAAAGACATCCTCGCGCAAAATGGCACGGCGGCGATTTGGGAAAAAGCCGTGTTCTACCACTTCATCCACGCCGTGATGCTGTTCCTGCTTGCCGGACGAAAACCGTTTTCCGCCGGCGCGTGGTGCTGTTTCCTGGCGGGCATTGTGTTTTTTTCCGGTTCGCTCTATTTGCTCGCGCTGACGAACCAGCATTGGCTTGGCGTCATCACACCCTTCGGCGGCGCGGGCCTTCTGGCCGGCTGGGTCTGTCTGTTTTTCAACGCCGCCAAATCCGACAAAAATTAACCGGAACGACACGTGATTGACACGCGCCTTTGGAAGCATTGGCGTGTGGAATCCATTATTGAACCCGTTCGCCTGCTGGCCAATTCTTCTGTGCATTACGCCGCCCGGCTGGCGCGGGATGCCGGGGAAATCCGCGCCGCGCAGGCCTTGCGCTTTGAGGTTTTTAATGTCGAACTCGGCGAAGGACTGGAAGAGTCCCATGCCACCGGACTCGACGAGGACCCGTTCGACGCCGTCTGCGATCATCTCATCGTCGAACATCTGCCGTCGCGGAAGATTGTCGGCACCTATCGGCTGCAAACTGGTGTGAGCGCCGCGAAGAATCTTGGCTACTACTCCGCGCAGGAATTTGAATTTGATGTTTTTGAACCCCTGCGCGCTGAAATCATCGAATTGGGCCGTGCCTGCGTTCATGGCCAGCATCGCAACCTCGTCGTTCTCGGACAGCTTTGGAAGGGAATCGCCGGCTACGCACAATCCCACGGCGCGCGCCGCCTTTTGGGTTGCAGCTCCATCACGTCGCAGGATCCGGCGGTTGGCGCGTCCGCCTACTCGGAATTGTTCCGAAAACATCTGTCGCCGCCGCAGTTGCGGACCCGCCCCAAGCCCGAATACGATTGTCCGCTGGATTGTTTGTCGGACGAATCCGAAAAGATTCCAAAACTTCTGCGCGCCTATTTGAGCATCGGCGCAAAAATCTGCGGGCCACCGGCGCTGGACCGGCAGTTCAAAACGATTGATTTTCTTACCTTGCTCGACTTGGAGGAGATGTCTCCCTCGGCGCGGCAGCGTTTTCTGGATTGACCGCCGCATCCAATCCGTTTGAAATCCGCACATGAATGGACTGTGCCGGCATCCGCTCCGCGTTACCGGAAGGTTTTTCTGGTTTGCCGGCGCTTTGTTTGCCGCGGTTCTCGACTTCCTGCTGCGCTGCGCGTTCCGCCCGGAAAATTCGACGCCAACCGTCCGAGCGTTCTGGCTGCAACGTCATGCACGGCGCATGTTGAAAATCATCAGGCTGGAGGCGCGCGTCGGCGGACCGGTTCCGACGCGCGGCCTACTCGTCTCCAACCACCTGGGCTACCTCGACGTTCTGGTGCTTGCGTCGCTTGCACCGGCGGTGTTTGTGGCCAAGAGCGAGGTGAAAAGCTGGCCGGTCATCGGCTGGCTCACACAACTGGGCGGAACATTGTTTGTGGATCGCGGACGCCGCACGCACGTCAGCCGGGTGAACGATGCAATTCAGGCCGCGCTGAACCGGGGCGCGCTGGTGGTTTTGTTCCCGGAAGGAACCAGCTCCGACGGACGGACGGTTTTGCCGTTCAAATCGTCGCTGCTCGAACCGGCGGCGCAATCCGCGCATCCGCTCGCGGTCAGCGCGATCCAATACTCCATCGAGGACGGCGACGCGGGCGCGGAGGTTTGTTATTGGGGCAGCCACACTTTTTTTTCACATCTGCTGCACCTGTTCAGCAAACGCGCCGTCCGCGCCACGGTTTGCTTTGCGCCCTTTCAACGAACCGGGTGTGACCGCAAGCAACTGGCGCTGCAACTGCGCAGGGAAATCTTGAGACTGAAGGCTGGTGGGCCCGCTCGGATTTGAACCGAGGACCAAGCGATTATGAGTCGCCTGCTCTAACCGCTGAGCTACGGGCCCAACACATTGAAAACAAACGAGTTACTAACGTTTTGCTTGCCTCAATTTTATAATTGTATCCCGATTTTGTATCCCGTAGAATGTTGGCGCTTATGACAACATCAAACGCAGATGCAAGACCGGATACAAAGCCTGAAAAACCAACGCGCAACGCCGCCATTTCGCCGGACGGCAAATGGCATTCGTTTCCCAAAGTTCCAAACTTGGTGCAATACGTCAGCACAGGCACCTATTTTGGGCGGGTGAAGATTGGGGGCAAGACATTTCGTGAAAGTCTTGAAACGGATGTTTTCACAACCGCAAAGCTCCGCTTGCCCGACTTTATCAAAAAAAGACGCAAACTTGCAGCCCGCCCCATCGCCGGGACATTCGGTAATGCCCGCGCGCTTTATGAGGCAGACTTGGCCACTGATCACACCTTGAAGGAATCCAGCAAACTTTATCGGCGCAAGTGCATCCAGGCTTTGATCCGTTCATGGCCGGGACTTGATGAAACGGCCCCGGCCAAAATCACCGAGACCGATTGCCGCGAATGGGCTGGACGCTTTGCCGCCGCCTACAGCACAAGCGTTTTTAACAACACATTAAGCACCCTGCGATTCATTTTAACGCGTGCAGGTGTCGGCCACGATGACAACCCCGCCCTGAAAATCAAACGGCTTGGCGTGAAGCCCAAGCAGCTTCAGTTGCCCGAACCGGCGCAGTTCAATCAGTTGCTTCACTTCATCGAGACCAGCGGCGCGGCGCTGGCCCAGCCTTGCGCTGACTTTGTCCGTTTTCTCGCATTTTCCGGTTGCCGTCTTTCCGAAGCACGGCAAGTTACCTGGGCGGATGTGGACTGGCCGCGCGGCGAAATCAAAATCCAAAACGCCAAACGCGCCCGCACGTCACAGGCGCATGAAGTCCGTTTTGTTCCCATCATTCCGCCCATGCGTGAACTGCTGGAAAAATTAAAGCCGTCGAATCTCGCGTCCTCCGACACGGTTTGCCGGGTTGGCGAGTGTGAAAAATCGCTGACACGCGCTTGCAAGCTGGCACAGGTTGCGCGCATCACACACCATGACTTGCGACATTTGTTTGCCACGCGCTGTATTGAGGCAGGCGTGGACATTCCGACTGTTTCCCGCTGGCTGGGGCATTCCGACGGTGGCGCGCTGGCAATGAAAGTTTATGGCCACTTGCGGCGGGAGCACAGCGCGATCATGGCGCAGAAGGTGACATTCCAAACCACATGAATCGCCAAATGCCAAATCGGCACACGGTCACGTCCCTCTCGAAAAATAGACATTCCCGACCGATTGCATCCCAATTTTTATTTGCCCGCATCTCGTTTTGAAATACTCTGCCCCTGTATTTCGCCAAATTCATGAACACCTTGCGCCAGCTTGCCGCCGAGCCGTCCACAATCCCGACGCGCACCAGTTGGTATCTGGCCGATCTTGCCGAGGCCAAGGGGCGTCAGGAACTGTTCACCCGCCAGACGCCGCAGAAATTGAAAGTCCTCCGCGAACACGCGCTCATTGAAAGTGCCGTTTCGTCCAATCGCATTGAAGGTGTCGAGGTGGACAAATCCCGCATCGGCACGCTGATGTTCGGCAAGCCGGCCTTGCGTGACCGCGACGAGGAGGAGGTGCGCGGCTATCGCAATGCCCTGAAACTCATCCACGAATCCGGCGCGAAGCTGCCGATCACCGAGGCCACCATCAAAAAGCTCCACAAGTTGTGTCGTGGTGACATCTGGGATGCCGGCCAATACAAGGAAAAGGACGTGGACATCATCCAGACCTACGCCGACGGCCGCAGCCGGGTCCGCTTCAAATCCGTGCCGGCCAGACAGACCGCGCAGGCGATGGCGGAAATGGTCGAATTGTGGCAGCACGGTCTGCGCGAAAAATGGGTGCATCCGCTGGTGCTTGTCGCCGCGCTCAATTTTGATTTTCTCTGCATCCATCCGTTTCGCGATGGCAATGGCCGCGTCTCGCGCCTGCTCTTTCTGCTCGGTTGCTACCATTGTGGGCTGGAAGTTGGCCGTTATGTCAGCCTTGAGCGCATCATCGAAGACAACAAGGAGCGTTACTACGAAGTGCTGGAGCAAAGTTCCCAGCGCTGGCATCAGGGGAAACATGATGCCTGGCCCACGCTGAATTTTTTGCTCTTCATGCTCACGCAAGCCTGCAAGGAATTTGAGCAGCGTGTCGGCCAGATCAAAAGCCCGCGTGGTGCTAAAACCGAACTGGTGGAACATGCCATTGAATCCACCGTCGGCGAATTCGGCATTACCGACCTGGAACGCGCCTGCCCCGGTGTCAGCCGTGACATGATCCGGCTCTTGTTGCGCGATTTGAAAGCCACTGGAAAAATTGAGTGTCTTGGTCGGGGACCCGGGGCAAAATGGCGAAAGAGGGTAATGTCTTGAAAAGAGGGTAATAAAAGAGGTATTAAACAATCGTCATGGCTAAAAGGAACAATCAGAAACCTGCCAACGGCTCCGCCCTCGACTTCGAAGCCCAGCTTTGGGCCGCCGCTGACAAGATGCGCGGGCACATGGACGCCTCGGAATACAAGCACGTCTGCCTCGGCCTCATCTTCCTCAAATACATCTCCGACGCCTTCGAGGAAAAACGCGAGCAACTGCTCTTCGGCTTCTCCGATCCCAAGAGCGAATGGTTCATCAAGGACGAACCGCAACGCGCCGAAGCCGCCGAGAATCGCGATGAATATCTCGCCGCAAATGTCTTCTGGCTGCCGACCGAAGCCCGCTGGCACACCATCAAGGCCAAGGCCAAGTCGCCGGAGATCGGCAAGGTCATTGACGATGCGATGGGCGCGATTGAGCGCGAGAATCCCACGCTCAAAGGCGTGTTGCCGCGCGATTACGCCCGGCCCAGCCTCGACAAAGTCCGGCTCGGCGGACTCGTGGACATCATCAGCAACATCGGCTTCAACGAATCGGCGGCGAAGTCCAAGGACGTGCTCGGGCGCGTCTATGAATACTTTCTCGGCAAGTTCGCCAGCGCGGAAGGCAAGGGCGGCGGCGAGTTCTACACCCCGCAATGCGTCGTGCAGGTGCTCGTCGCCATGCTTGAACCCTACAAAGGCCGCGTGTTCGATCCGTGCTGCGGATCGGGCGGCATGTTCGTGTCCTCGGAAAAATTCGTGGAAGAACACGGCGGGCGCGTGGGCGACATCGCGGTTTACGGGCAGGAATCAAACTACACCACCTGGAAACTGGCGCGGATGAATCTCGCCATTCGCGGCATTGACGCCAATCTCGGCCCGCGCAACGCCGACAGCTTCCGGCAGGATTTGCATCCCGACCTCAAGGCCGATTTCATTCTCGCCAACCCGCCGTTCAACATGAGCGATTGGGGCGGCGAAAACCTGCGGCAGGACGTGCGCTGGAAATTCGGGATGCCGCCGGTGAGCAACGCCAACTACGCCTGGATTCAGCATTTCATCCACCACCTCTCGCCCGTGGGCGTGGCGGGATTCGTCATGGCGAATGGTTCAATATCCTCGCAAACCTCGAACGAAGGCGAGATTCGCAAGGCCATTGTTGAAGCCGACCTCGTGGATTGCATTGTCGCTTTGCCGGGGAAATTATTTTACACCACACCAATTCCGGTTTGTCTTTGGTTTATCGCGAGGGATAAGAAAAACCATAAGCATCGTGACCGGCGCAATGAAACTCTCTTTATTGATGCAGGCGAACTTGGTAGTGAAGCCGATAGAACACATATCGAACTTAGCTCATCAAATGTTGAGAAAATTTCATCAGCCTATCGAGCATGGCGTGGTGAAAAAGGTGCAGGTAAATATGAAAATATTGCCGGATTTTGTAGGGCGATCAAAACAACGGAAATAGCGGCTCAGGGATATTCGTTAACACCGGGTCGGTATGTTGGCACTGAAGCATTGGAGGAAGATGCTACGCCGATCCGCGAGCAGATCAAAATGTATGGTAAGAAGTATCGCGACTTAAAATCTGAAGCTGAGCGCCTTGATGAATCAATTTTAGCATATCTTGAGAAACTTGAAAAATGAGTCCGCTCACGCGCATATGCGAACTTGTTCGAGAAGTGGACGAACGAAAACCACCTTCTTCAACAGTCGTTTTCTCGGTCTCTGAGGGTCGCGGAATAGTCCCGCAGTCAGAAATCTTCACAAAGCAGATTGCAACAACAGACAAATCGAAATATAGACGAATCCAATATGGAGACGTCGTGTATAATCCCTATTTGCTTTGGAATCGTGCAGTAGGTGTTTGTTTTTCAGGAGGCGGTGGCTGTGTGTCTCCAGCATATCCCGTCTTGCGTCCTTTACAAACAGGGGTTGAGCGTTTTCTACATTATTTCTTCAGGTCGCCGACCTTCACAAATGCCATTGATGCAATTGCAACTGGTTCGGTCACACGCCGACGCACAGCACCATTGACTGAAATTCTTGATCTTGAATTTGAGCTGCCCTCTTTTGGAGATCAAAGAAACGCCAATCATTTACTTTCTGTTTTAGATAAAAAGATTGAGTTAAATCGGCAAATGAACAAGACGCTTGAAATATTGGCACAAAGCCTTTTCAAATCTTGGTTCATGGACACCACCCAAGCCAGCCTCCCCAAAGGCTGGCGCGAATTACCATTGTCGCAAGCAATCGAAGTTAATCCACCGCGTCAGCTCCGCAAAGGTGAAATCGCTCCTTATCTTGAAATGGCAAATCTTCCGACTCAATCGGCCCGCGCGTTGGATGTGGCAAACCGTGAGTTTAGTTCTGGGATGCGATTCAAGAACGGCGATACGCTTGTTGCACGCATTACGCCGTGTTTGGAAAACGGCAAAACATGTTTTGTTGATTTCCTTCGTGATGGAGAAATTGGCTGGGGTTCTACTGAATACTTAGTCTTGCAACCAAAGCCGCCGTTGCCACCAGAGTTTGCCTATTTTCTTGCCCGCACCGAAGAATTGCGCGTCTTCATGATTTCAAATATGACCGGAACAACCGGACGTCAGCGAGTTCCAGCTGAATGCCTGGACAATTTTAAGATCGCAATTCCACCAGCTAAAATTGCAGAGGAATTTGGTCAATTCGCCAGCGCCGTGTTTGCTCAAATGAAGGCTCACGACGAAGAATCCCGCACACTCGCCGCGCTGCGCGACGCGCTGCTGCCGAAGCTGCTGTCGGGCGAGTTGCGCGTGCCCGCCGCCGCCAAACTCACGGAGGCCCGCGCATGAGCACTCAGGGTTACACAATTTATCTCCTGAAAGACTCGGTTAAATCATTCGCCGCCGCGCTCGACCCGGAGAAAAATGTAACCCGGCATGATCTGAATACTAATCTCGGATTCACAGGAGCGCTCTTTGTGGGCGATCAAAACCAATCACAACCGGGTTGGGTTGGCCTGCTGAATCCTCATTTGCAAACTCCTGTCGCCCGCGCTTTCTCTGCGAATATATCCGCGGTCCTGTTGGTGGAATACGATAACAGGATTTTCGCGACAACGTTTGGTTACGGCAAGGGACTGCTGGCGGGTTCGTCTTGGGTTCGAGACTTTGGACTTAAAGTTACGTTAAACCGCGTTGACCCTTCGAAATTACGAAGCGTGGATTCTAAAACTTATGAAGACATGGTTCTCTCGACGCGGAGACAGGCAAGCCGCAGTTCCGCGGTGAACACCTTTGAACTGGATGTCGCCCGCGATCTCGTTCGCGGAGTGACAGGAGATTCCTTGGACACTACTTTTTTCAAACGGCTAACCGGCTCGGACTCCTTGTCACTAACAACGGAACTTCCGTTTGAGGATTTTGGTGATTTGCTAGACGAACTGCTCGTCGCCTATAGCGAAACAAAATACAAAACCAACTTCGGGTGGATTGACAATGTAAAGGAAGTCGATTCCAGCGTGCGGCAGGAATTGGACGATCTGCTGGTCGCTGCTCTGCAAGCTGGAAAAATTGACGGGATGCATTTTGCTCCCGCAGATGTCGTCGAATGGAAGGATGTGGCTGGCTTTAATTTCACGGGCGGAAAGAAGACCATTACTTACCCCGAATTGGACTTGCAAGATTACCTGCAAGTCTTGGATGGAGATTTGGCCAAGCTCGACATTGACCAACTCAAACGTCACAAAGTGCGACTCCGCTATGAAGGTGCGGAAGAATTCCACGACCAATGGCCGGTGTATGAGTGCCTGGTCTGGGAGGCGGATTCAAAGGGGAAAACGTATGTGCTGTTCGACAGCCGGTGGTTTGAAATCGAAAAAGCATACGCAACGCGAGTTTCGGATTATGTAAACTCAATTTCGATGGTGACTGTTCCTTTGCCGCAGGGCAACCTCGGTGACCCCGAAGGGGTTTACAACGAGTCTGTCGCTAACGGCGACCCAAAACAGTTTGCGCTGATGGACAAAGTGCCCATTAAAGCAGATGGAGTCGCGACGCCGATTGAGTTCTGCGACTTAATGTCGGCCGGCGGGCATCTGGTTCATGTGAAAAAGCGATCCGCGTCAGCAACGCTCAGTCATCTTTTTTCTCAAGGGTCGGTTTCAGCCGATGCTTTCCTTCGCGATTTAGGTGTCCGCCGTGGAGTAAGGGCAAAGCTCAAGAAGCTCAAGAAGAACGCACATTATGCGCTGATCCCAACGAAACGGCCCATTCCCGCAAACTTTGAAGTCGTTTATGCGGTGCTGGCAAAGGATGGAGCAGCTTGGCCGCCGAGCTTGCCATTCTTTTCAGCGGTAAATCTGATGCACCACGCTAACAGAATCCAAAACTTGGGTTTCAAGGTTTCATTGCAACATGTGAAACAAGTTTGAATGAGTGGAAATCCGAAAATATCTGAATCCATCGTCGAACAAGCCGCGCTCGACTGGCTGAACGGCTTGGGCTACGAAGTTTTGTTCGGGCTGGTGATTGCGCCCGGCGAACCGGCGGCGGAGCGGGCGGATTACAAGCAGGTTTTTCTTTTCGACCGGCTGCAAACCAAGCTGGAGGATTTAAATCCCAAAATTCCGCTGGAAGGCATCGCAGAGGCGCTTAGAAAAATCCGGCTCATCAGCCATCCCACGCTCATCGAAAACAACCGCGCGTTTCATCGGCTGCTGGTGGAAGGCGTGGACGTGGAGTTTCCCAATGCTGACGGTCAAATCGTTCACGACAAGGTCTGGCTGATTGATTTTGCGAATCCCGAAGCCAACGAGTTTCTCGCCGTCAATCAGTTCACGGTGGAGGAAGGCCATTTCAACCGGCGCGCGGATGTGGTGGTGTTCATCAACGGCATCCCGCTGGTGGTTTTGGAACTCAAAAACATTGCGGACGAACAAGCCACCATCCGCAAAGCGTTCGACCAGTTCCAGACTTACAAGGCGCAAATCCCGTCGCTGTTCCACTCGAATGCGCTGCTGGTGATTTCCGACGGCCACGAAGCGCGGCTCGGCACGGTCACTTCGGATTGGGAACGGTTCATGACGTGGCGCACCATCACGGGCAAGGAGCTTGTCCCGCCCGGTTCGTTGCAACTGGAAACGCTACTCAAAGGCGTGTTCGACAAGGCTCGACTGCTTGACCTCATACGCAACTTCATCGTGTTCGAGGACGATGGCGAAAAGGTCACAAAGAAGCTCGCGGGCTATCATCAATTCCACGCCGTCAACAAAGCGGTTGCGACGACCGTTGAAGCATCCGCAATTACAGGCGACCGGCGGGCGGGCGTCATCTGGCACACGCAAGGGAGTGGCAAAAGTCTTTCGATGGTCTTCTACGCCGGGAAAATCGTGCAGCACCCGGCGATGGAGAATCCCACCATCGTCGTGCTCACCGACCGCAACGATCTGGACGACCAGCTTTTCGACACGTTCTCCTTTTGCAAGGAGTTGCTGCGTCAAACTCCCGTGCAGGCGCAAGGCCGGGAACATTTGCGCGACTTGCTCAACGTCGCCAGCGGCGGCGTGGTGTTCACCACAATTCAGAAATTCTTTCCCGACGAAAAGGGCGGCAAGCACCCGCTGCTCTCCGACCGGCGCAACATCGTGGTGATAGCGGATGAGGCCCATAGGTCGCAATATGACTTTATAGACGGCTTTGCCAAGCACATGCGCGACGCGCTGCCCAAGGCGTCGTTCATCGGCTTCACCGGCACGCCGATTGAAAGCGGCGACAAGAACACGCAGGCCGTGTTCGGCGATTACATTGACGTTTACGACATCCTGCAATCGAAGGAAGACAAGGCCACCGTGCCGATTTATTACGAGGCGCGGCTGGCGAAGATTGACTTGAAGCCGGAGGAACGTCCGAAGATTGACCCGAACTTTGAGGAAGTGACCGAAGACGCGGAGGAATCCACCAAGGAAAGTCTGCGGCGAAAATGGGCACAACTGGAAGCGATGGTCGGGACGGACAAACGCATAGCGCTCGTGGCCGAAGATTTGGTGAAACATTGGGAGGCGCGCTATGCCGCGATGGAAGGCAAGGCGATGGTGGTTTGCATGAGCCGCCGCATCTGCGTGGAGCTTTACAAGGCGATCCAGAAACTGCGTCCGGACTGGCATCACGACGACGATGGCAAAGGCACGATGAAGATTGTCATGTCCGGCTCGGCTTCCGACAAATTGGAATGGCAGCAGCATATCCGCAGCAAAGCCCGGCGCGAAGAACTGGCGAAGGCATTCAAGAATCCGAAGAAACCGTTCCGCATCGTCATCGTGCGCGACATGTGGCTGACCGGCTTCGATGCGCCGAGCCTGCACACGATGTATGTGGACAAACCGATGCGCGGTCACGGACTGATGCAAGCCATCGCGCGGGTGAATCGGGTTTTCAAAGACAAGCCGGGCGGCTTGGTGGTGGATTATCTCGGACTGGCGGAGGAATTGAAACAGGCGCTGGCCGATTACACGAACAGCAAAGGCAAGGGCGACATCACGCTGGATCAGGAAGAAGCCGTCGCCGTGATGCTGGAACGCTATGAACGCGTGTGCGGCATCATGCACGGTTTTGATTTTGGTGCCGCCGCTGAAACCACGGCGGCGAAACGGTTGCCACTCATCGCGCAAGCCGCCGAGCATGTGTTGCAACAAAAGGACGGCAAGCAGCGGTATCTGCAAGCCGTGTCGGAATTGTCGAAGGCGTTCGCTTTGGCCGTGCCGCATGACTCGGCTCTGGAGATTCGCGATGAAGTCGGATTCTTTCAGGAAGTCCGGGCGGTGCTGGCCAAGAGCATCAGCGAAGGCGGCGGGAAATCACCGGAAGAATTGGAGCTGGCCGTCCGGCAGATCGTTTCCCGCGCCATTTCATCCGACAAGGTTATAGACATCTTTGACGCCGCCGGATTGAAGAAGCCGGACATCTCCATTTTGTCCGATGAATTTCTGGCCGAAGTGAAGCATCTGCCGCAACGCAACCTCGCGGTGGAGCTGCTGCAAAAGCTGCTGAACAACGAGCTGAAAATCCGCTCGAAGAAGTATCTCGTCCAGTCCCGCTCTTTTGCCGAAATGCTGGAAGCCACCATTCGCCGCTACCAAAACCGCACCATCGAAGCCGCGCAGGTCATCGCGGAATTGATTGAACTCGCCAAACAAATGCGCGAAGGCCAGAAGCGCGGCAAAGACCTCGGCCTCACGGATGACGAAGTGGCTTTTTACGACGCTCTGGAAACCAACGATAGCGCGGTGAAAGTGCTCGGCGAACCGACGTTGAAAGAAATCGCGCGCGAACTGGTTTCCCATGTCCGCAAGAGCGTGACGATTGACTGGACGCTGCGCGAATCAGCGCAGGCGCAAATCCGTGTGCTCGTCCGCCGCATTCTCCGTAAATACGGTTATCCGCCGGACAAGCAGGAAAAGGCCACGCAAACCGTTTTGGAGCAGGCCAAATTGCTGTGCGTGGATTGGGCAGTTTGACAGACTGGCTTCTCCGCATGTCTAACCTAGCAAATTGACGTAGGCCAGCCCGGCGTCACCGAGCCGCGACTTGTGCTTGTTCGGGGACAGTCGCCAGCGACGAACCCACTCCCGCGCACCAAGTATCGGCACGGTTCCGCCCGCGCCCGATGACTGACTCGACACTTTCCGCCCGCTTCACTCCGCTGCACTTCATTTTCGCCGACTCCAATTCCGTTCCACTACGTTCCGTCGGTCGCAAATTACCGAGACAGTCAGAAAACGCCGGGCGCGTCCCAAAGTTTCCAGAGGCCGCGATGCTCCGCATATCGGCCAGGTAGCAATATGGCCGCGTGACTTCGTCCGGCCAGCAGAAATGATTATGGCGCGAGGCGTTGCCTGTCGCCAAAGACCACCACAGTAGCCGTGAGCACGGCCGGCTTTCGCTCCACTGTGTTCCACGAAACTGGCCGCCCTCACTGGTAAAACAAATTTAGTCCGATACTTCGCCGTCAGACTCCGCGCCGGACTTGCTGCCGCGCCCATGATGGCCCGTGCGGCACGCACCCCTCGCGTCGCCGTCCTGCCGCTCCATTCTGTTGGCGAAGAATCAGAATCGGCGGCTTCGCGCTGGCGCGTCTCGCCGGAATTTTTAGAATCGAATTCGTTTCGCTTCGCTCCTGGCAAGTTGGCTCGCTTTGCTCGATGGGTTAATGGCGCTTTTTCAAGTCCGTTTTTTTCTGCCCGCCGTTTCTCTCCGTCGCCCTCACGGCGTCGCCGAATTCCACCCGCCCGCCCGCTCGTGGTGCCCCCTGAAGGTTACTCCCACGGGGGAGGGCTGGCGGCTCCGCTTTTTCGTGAAGGGCGATGGACAGAAGACGCACAGCAGAGCAGTAAAAAAAAGACTATGAAAACTACATCACAAAAAAATAACTCCAGGACTCCGGGCCAGATCCGCACAGTTGAGCAGCAGACCGTTGCCGCGCCGCAGGCGCAGCCGGACAAAAAAGACAATCGCTTGCCGATTGACACCGACGCGCGGAAGAAAAACCGCACCTTGCCCACCGAAAAGGTTTTGAACCTTTTGTTGAACGGCTCGCCGGAGCTTTACCGCCTTGCGGAAGTTGTCGGCAAATGGGTTTGGGTTCAGTTCAAGGAGCAGCCCGCCGCCGAGATTCGGCAGCAGTTGGCGCAGCTTGGCTTTCATTGGAATCGTGAGCGCCAGGCATGGCAGCACCCGTGCGGCCAGTTCCGCCTGGCCAGTGTGCAAGACCCGCACGAAAAGTATTCGAGCTATTACCCCGCCGACATCCGCGCCAATTGATTCAAACCGGGCGCGGTGACAGGGCGCCCAAACTTTTAACCGCTGAAAAATTATGAACTCGAACCAAAACCCACCGCTCTTTGACGAAGTCATTTACAGTTACACCCGCAAACAAGCCCTCGCCGACGGCGTGCAGGTTGAAGTCACCAAAACCGCGCAGGAGGCCGGAATCAAATTTCCGGTGTTCCTGACCCGCACGGTTTTTGATGCTTGCGTTGCCGTGCAGGAAGGCGTAACCGGTCAGGACGAAGCCGGACGCCTTTGGGACATTTGCTGGATGTTGCGCTTTGCCATCCTCCGCAGTCACGGCCACACCGACCACCTGCCCGTCGCCGTCTATGTCCGCAACGACAATCACCGCGCCAAGCTGGTGAAGTTGATTGCCAGTTGCAGCGCACTGGACATTGACGACCCATCGCCAGCCATAACCGTGATGATGCCGGACGAGGATTGATCGGCAGACAAATCGCGCCCGACGCCACCGCGCCGGGCGTAAAAAAATTTCGCCTGACGGCACATGTCCGTCAGGCGATTTTAATTGATTCTGGTGCTCCGCGCACCAGACCGCGCCAGAAGCATGGCCTCTGGACACATCACTTACTCGATTAAACCTGCCGGCAGTCCGTTCAGGAAATAGGCCGCCAGTGCATTCTAGTTTTCCGGTGCAACCGACAAATTGATTCCGCGTTGGTTGCAGTCTCGGCGAGTGATGATCAACTCGTTTTGGGCGCGAGTCAGGGCCACATACAGAACGCGCCGCTCCTCTTCAATATGTTCGCTGTCGCGCATGGCTTTTTCCGAGGGAAATGCACCCGGCGACACGTTGATGACATAGCACACCTTCGCTTCGGCTCCTTTGGCCGAATGAACCGTGATCAGCGTCACCATGTCTTCGCCCTCTTCGGCATTGGATGTGCCATAAACCGGCTCCAATATGTATTCCTCGATGAATCCCGATAGGGTCGTATGTTTTCGGGCGAGTTCTTCAACCAGCTCGAAATCGCGCCGGCGCTGCTCCCAATCGTCGGCATATTGCTCGGCCAGCAGGGATGCCAGCGCACGGACGGATGCACGAAACGCCTCGACCGGATTATCGGCCTGCACCGCAACCAGTTCAATGGTTTTGCGGCATGGTCCGCCCGCTTTGCTGTTTCCTGAAAGGATGTTGAGGATGTCCGGCAGATTGGGCTTGTCCATAATCTTCTCCGCGATGCGGTTGGCCAGGGTCTCTCCAATGCCGGGCCACAGGCGCAGGTATCGAACCCAGGCCAGTTCGTCTTCATTGTTGGCCACAATCCGCAGCACGGACACCACATCGCGGATATGCGCGGTCTGCAACAATCCAGTGCCGCCTATGTAGCGGTAGGGAATGTTGCGCTCAATCAGTTGTGTTTGCACCGCCCGCGCGATCCAACTGCCGCGAACAAGGATCATGTGGTCACTCCAAGGCGCGCCCGCTTCATGACGGGCCAGCAGATCTTCTGCAGTCCATGACGCCTCGCTCCATTCGTCCGGAAAGTCTTCAATACGCGGCTTTAGGCCCCCGCCGCGAATGGCCCGCAATTCCTTGCCATAGGCTAGGGGCGATTGCCGCAGCAGCCAGTTACTCAGGTCCAGAATTTCCTGCGTGCTCCGGTAATTGTCCTCCAGTTTCAGCACCGTTGCGCCGGGAATGCGCTCCTGGAAGGAATGAATCGTCTTAAAATCCGCGCCTCTGAATCCATAGATGCACTGCGCATCATCCCCGACGCAAAACAGCGTCGCATGTTCTTTCAGACTGTCCAGCAAAGCCCATTGCAGATTGTTGGTATCCTGAAATTCATCCACCAATATATGCGAGAAGCGCCCGGCAATGACGCTCTGAATTTGCGGATTGTCCCGCAGGTGTTTCGCCACAACCTCAAGGATGTCGTCGAAATCCAGATATTTCCGCTTTCGCTTTCTGGCCTCATAACGGCGCAGTATGCCGGCAATCGTGTCTTCATGGGGGAGCAATTCATCATCGAATCGGGCGATGGCTTCTGAAAGTTCGCAGCGAGTGTTTCTTGCCAGCGAATAAATATCGGTGATTGCCGCTGCCGTCGGCAAACCGTCGCCCTTGCTGCCGCCACGGATTGCCCGCATCAGGTTCAATTGGTCATCACGGTCCAAGACAGTGTGGGCCTGACAACCGAAGGCTTGCGGATGCCCGTGGATCAGCGCCAGGCAGAACCTGTGAAATGTGGACGCCTTGAGGCCGCGCGCAGCCGGACCCAATGTGGCGGCGACACGCGAAATAATTTGTTCCGCCGCCTTCCGCGTGAAGGCCAGCACGCAAATGCGGCTGGCCGGCACGCCGCTTGCAATCAGATGGTCGCACCGGGCAATGATGGTCTTGGTTTTGCCGCAACCAGCACCGGCGAGCACAAGGGCATGACCGCCCTTGAACTTGGCGGCAGCCTGTTGGCCACGATTAAGCTCTAGTGTGTCGGGTTTCGGCAGGGTGTCGTTTAGTGTGAGCATATAGATTTCTTTCTAAATGGTGATTTGTGGTGTTTCGCTGGTCTGCACTCCCATGGCCCAGTTGACGAAGCGCTCCCATTGGGCGGGATCGTTGACGAGGAAATTCATGGATTGATGGTTGCAGCGAAATTTGCGCTTGGCCTTGCCCAACACATACCGCCGCAACACCCGCATCAGGGTGATGGCTTGCTCATCCGTGCATTCCATCACGATCCGCTCTCCCCAGGGGATGTTTGGACGGGCCACGATTCCCCACCAGCGCCCCTTGCAATGCGGCGATTCACCCGCCTCCTCAACCTTGGCCATATATTTTGCGGTATAGAAGCGCACGCCCTCGACCGTCTCGATTTGCTGACAGGAAGTTCCGGCGAAGTAATGCTTTAATTCGCCACTGCCCATCGCCTCATACCAATTCCGCGACCACCATTCGGGCAGCCGGTCGGTCACTCCCGGAGGAATTTCTTCACAGGAATGAAGGACTCTTTTTCCAGCATCATCCAGACAATGGATTTTCAACGTCCAGCCACCATCCTTGCGTTGTCGCAGATTGACCCATTGCCCTCGTTCTTCCTGATATTCAAAAGCGCGCGGGCAGTTGTAAGCGAAACTATGATAATGCGGCACCCATTGCCCTTCACACGCACCGCTTTTGCGGTTCATGATTTCCTTGCGCCACAGCAACGCGCCTTCAGGGAAACGGCGTTCAAAGCGCCGGTTGAATTTTGACCACGCCCCTATGACGTGATCCGCATCGGGCACGAGGTCCGGGCAGGTGTTGCCCATGAAGGAAGGCGGGCGCTCGGTGTTCCAGCGAATCTTGGCTTGCGTGGCGATCATCCGGCTGCGGGATTTCCGGGAAAAACCATGAACGGCGCCACGTTTGCCGGTGGCGACACAAATGAACTCATCTTCCCTCTGGCAATGCACCAGCGATCCGCCGCGCCAAATCTCGACTTGGGCCACCTGTTTCGACGTGCAAAGCAATGACCGAATATGGCTATTAGACAAGCCCGGGGCCGAGGCGGGCGCGGCTTCGCCGCGCTCCGCCTCCGGCCCCCCGCCTGCGATTGTCGAATGGCGTTGGAAGACCTTGCCGGGTTGGTCCGGCGAATCCAGAATGCCAGGACGCAACTTGAGCGCCGGCTTGAGCTGATCCAGCAACTTGCCGTTACCCGAAATGGAAGGGGAATCACTCATGGTGTGCCCCCTTGTCGTTCACGAATGCCCAGGAATCGGTTCAATTCCTGTTCGGTGATCCGTTTGTGACGGATGCCGGGAATCGCCTTAAGCAACCCCCGTTTGATGAGCCGGAGCACGGTCTTGTATTCGACCTTGAGCTCACCAGCCACTTCATCGGCGGTATAAATTTTCACTGTCTCACCTGCGTTTTGGGCGTGGCGGCTCCGCACCAACCGGGCGCGAAGCCGCACACGCGTTTGTTCAGCGTGAGGAGTTTTAAGAAAACCGACTTGGCAGAAATGCGCAGCCCTGGCCAGTAGATGGCTGGGCTGCTTGAGAAGACCGTTTTAGTTCGTTTTGTAGATCAGGCGAGACGTAAATTGATTTTTAATGGTGCGGGTGTTTTTGATTTAGACGGTTCGCGCTTTTTATTTTATTCGGCCTTTGGCCTTTTTATTTTTTAGAGAGTGCGCTTAAAAGTTGAAATGTTATGCCGCTATGATTTTGATATGATAGTGTCTCTTGTTGGTTGATTTGTTTTATTCATTTGGTCATTGACCCTCAACAAGGACGATTTTTCAAAGAACCCGCACACTTGAGGCATTAGGCCTCACTCATACAGACACCGCCGCCGCGAAAAAGTTTCAAAAAAATTGCGCGCGCCGAATTTTATTTTACCGCCAGTCCCATTGAGTCCATTTGGGGGAATTTGAGAGCACAAAAGCACGCGTTTATTCATGACGGGATACAAAAGGGATACAAAACGGGATACAATTTGCCCCTGAAAATTTTTCAGAAATTTTGCGGGATACAATGCGCGTTACGAAACCATTGTGGTTATTGGACAGAGCAGGTGACTACCTGTAAGAAACGAAAAATTGACATTAATTTTTGCTGTTTTGACAAAACACAGCGCAGGTAAACGACTTTCTATGTTGTTTTTGTATCCCTAAATTGTATCCCTCGGCCATTTTATTGAGGTTTTTTGGGGGTCATTGGAGGCACTCAAAAAATTGTCTGACAGCGATTTCGCCCTTTATTTACGGACTCAAATCCCATTCTGTCCCATTGAATTAAATTGGCTGAAAACCCCGTTTTGAGCTTATGAGTCGCCTGCTCTAACCGCTGAGCTACGGGCCCTAAGTGAAGCTATTTTGCTATGGCCCGGGCGGGCGACAAGTTTATTCCAAAGGTTCTACTCAAGATTTGCCTTTTCGAGTTCCAAAAAGCCATTCAATTGCCGGATGCGCGTGGGGTGCCGCATTTTGCGGAGCGCCTTGGCTTCGATTTGCCGGATGCGCTCGCGCGTGACCCGGAACTGGCTGCCGACTTCTTCGAGCGTGCGCGCGTTGCCATCTCCAAGGCCGAACCGCAGCTCCAGCACTTTTCGTTCGCGTTCGGTCAGGCTGCAAAGCACGTCACCCAGTTTATCGCGGAGCAGGCTGAAGCTCGTCATGTCAAGCGGACTTTCGGCGGCCTTGTCTTCGATGAAATCTCCGAAGTTGGTGTCGTCGCCGTCGCCGACGGGGGATTGCAGTGAAATCGGCTGTTGTGCCATTTTCAGGACGGCACGGACGCGGTCCACGGGCATCTGCATGTCGTCGGCGATTTCCTCCGGGGCCGGCTCACGCCCGAAATCCTGCAACAGCCGTTTTTGCGAGCGCATCAGCTTGTTGATGATGTCAATCATGTGCACCGGGATGCGGATGGTGCGGGCCTGGTCGGCGATGCAGCGGGTGATGGCCTGCCGGATCCACCAGGTGGCGTAGGTCGAGAATTTATAGCCGCGCTGATACTCGAATTTCTCGACGGCCTTCATCAGCCCCATGTTGCCTTCCTGAATCAAGTCGAGGAACGACAGGCCGCGGTTCGTGTATTTCTTGGCGATGGAGATGACGAGCCGCAGGTTGGCCTCGACCATTTCCGTCTTGGCCTGAAGAGCCTTGGTGGAGGATTCGTGCAGCCGGTCGAATGCCTTGAGGAAATCTTCAAACGGCATCCGCACAAATTCCTCGAGCGCGCGGATTTTCTGCCGCTCGGCCTCGACGAGGTGCCGTTGCGCGCTGGAATCCCGCTGCGATTCGGCGTCGTCGAGCGCGCGCAGGCTGTATCGCAGTTTGTCGTGGATGTTTTCAGCAACGAGCGCCATTTCCTCGACGACTTTGTGCTTGAAGCAAAATTTGGGGAAAACGTTCTGTAGTTTTTGGTCCGTGCGTTTGAATGCACGCGACAACCGCTGGCGTCGGGTCCCGGGCCGGGCATCCCGCCATGCGATGTAATGGCGGTCCACTTCCTGATCCAGTTTGCGGACGCGCGCCAGCATGCGGTGGAGCGAGCGGAGATGGGCGTCGCGGCTGTCCACTTTTTGGTCGAGCACGACGCGGTCAAAGCGTTCGCGCGGCGGGTCATCCAGCAGTTTTTCCGCCAGCGCAACGTGTTCCTTGCCGGCGAAACCGAGGCTGTAAATGACCTTGCAGACCTCGTTTTCGGCATCCTCAATGCGCTTGGAAATTTCCACCTCCTGTTCGCGCGTCAGCAGCGGCACCTGGCCCATCTGCTTGAGATACATCCGCACCGGGTCGTCTAGCATGTCCAGCCGCCCCGCGTCTTCCCCGTCGGAATCGGCGGTTTTGACATGATCCATTTCCGCCTGATCCACGATTTCGATTTCGAGCGAGCGTAGCTTGGAGAAGACCTCGTCCAGGATTTCCGGGTTCACGGATTCTTCCGGCAGCACCTCGTTGATGTCGTTGTAGGTCAATTGTCCCTGTTCCTGCGCGATGCGGACAAGCTCCTTGATTTTTTCTGAAAGCGCCGGGTCGGAACCATTCAACAAAGCGGGGATGGATAATTTGGTCGTGGCAGATCCGGCTGGTCGCCTTGGCCGTGACACAGCGCGCCGTTCTCCCTTTTTCAGGGGCGAATTCGCCGCGGGTTTGCGAACCTTCGGTTTAATCATGCTCACAACAACCCTCTCTGCGCGCGTGCAGAAAGGAACTGAAATATGGAAAGCCTTTCCGGCGGCGTCAAGCGGGGAAATAAAAATTTATATCCCCGGCGTGATGTAAATCTGACGTTCCCTGAGTCTTTCCAGAATCATCTCCACCGTCCGGTCAATCGCGCCGAGATTTTTGCGGACGACCTGCTGTGCATTGCGGCCGAGTTCCCCGCGCTGGGTGGCGTCCGCAAGCAATTCACCGAGGGCTTTTTCCAGCGCTTCCTTGTCGCGCACCTGCACCGCGCCGCCCTCCGCCACGAAGCTGCGGGCAATGTCGGCAAAATTTTGCATGTTGGGACCGAACACCATCGCCTTGCCCAGCGCAGCCGGCTCGATGGGATTCTGCCCGCCCGCTGCCGTCAGGCTTTTGCCCACGAACACCACCGTTGCGTGCCGGTAAAACAGCCGCAGCTCGCCGGTCGTGTTGACCAGCAGACATTCGGTCCGGCCCTCGGCCAGTTGTGTGTTCGCGCCGATCAAATTGCGGTAGGCGAATTTCACGCCGCGTTCGCGCAACTGCCGGCCGACCTCGTTGCAGCGCTCAAAATGCCGCGGCACGAGCACCAGAAACAGTTTCGGTAAACGTGCCCGCAGCCGCTGCGCGATTTCCGCCAGGACGACCTCTTCGCCGTCATGCGTGCTTCCGCCGACCAGAACCGGAGCGTCCGGCGGCACACCGAGCCGCCGGAACAATGCCGACACGTCGAGTGTCCGGCGTTCGTCCAGCTTGGCCGCGTCGAATTTCAGGTTGCCGACGACGCGGACGGCTTCGGTCCGGCAGCCCGCCGCGCGCAACCGCACGGCATCCGCCTCGTTCTGGCATCCGACGCCGGCGAACGACGCGAACAGCGGACGGAACAGGAAGCCAAACCGTTTGTAGCCGCGGAGCGAGCGGTCGGACAGCCGGGCGTTGGCCAGAAAGACCGGGATTTTTAAATCGCGCGCGCGCCACAGGAAGTTCGGCCAGATTTCCGCCTCGACCAGCACGATGGCCTCCGGGTTGGTGACAGCCAGCGCGCGTCCGACGCATTTCCGCCGGTCAACCGGGTAGTAAATCTTGCTGATGTGCGTCGGCAGCCGGCGGCGCAATTCCGCCATGCCGGTGGTCGTGGTGGTGGACACGACGAATTTGACGTTGGGCAGGCGCAGCTCCAGCGCGCGGATGATCTGGGTGCAGAGATTGACCTCGCCGACGCTGACGGCATGGATCCAGATGACCTGGCGGTTGGTGAGCGCCTGTTTGAGGTTCGAATCATAGTGTCCGAACCGCTCGCGGAAGCCCGGACGCCAGTTGCCGCGCCGACGCATCCGCCGGAAATAATACGGCGACGACAGCACGAAAAAAATCGTGAACAAAATGTTGTAAAGCGTCCTCATCGAACTCCCCAAACCGCCAAGCTTTGAATTTCCCGGAAAAATGAACGGTTCTTCCGTCGCGGAATTGTTTCACAAACGTGACACGGTTTCAACCGCGAAAGAAAAGTAACCAGATGGTTATAAGTGTGGGAAGCAAAAAGGGCAGCGTGAATTTGAGGACAAACCCGGGAAATGAAGGGGTGCGGATTTGCTGCTGGTCGGCGACGGCCTTGACCATGAAGTTGGGGCCGTTGCCGATGTAGGTGGCCGCGCCGAAAAACACCGCGCCAACGCTGACGGCCAGCACGCCCAGGGCGCCGGCATTTTGACTCAGCAGCTCCGCGACATCCTTCGCGCCGGTCGCGCCGTGGAGCGCGCTCAAAAAACCGAGATACGTCGGCGCGTTGTCCAGCACGGAAGACAACGCGCCCGTGCTCCAGAAGAAAATGCCCGGCGACGGATCGGAACCGAGCAGGTCCCTTGCGTGCAGACCGAGCCAGTCGAGCGCCGGCATCATCGTCGCGAAAATGCCGGCAAACAAAACCGCCACTTCCCGAACCGGATGAAAGTTGAAACCATTCGCCTCGTGGACGGATTTCCTCGTTGTGAAATATGACCCGAGCGCAGCGGCAAGCATCAGGGCTTCACGGAGAAAATCCGGCCGGTTCACAAAGACCGCGCCCAGAATCAGGGCGAGAAAGAACAAATTGGCCAGCCCGTCAAATTTCCAGGTTTCCCGCGTGGTTTCCTTCTCCCGCACGGTGCGCGGCGCGCGGGCGAAGTTGATTTTGTCCACGACGTAAAACATCGCGAGCAGGATGCCGACACCCGTTGCCCACACCGGCCAGCAATGTTCCGCCACCCACCAGAACGGCACGCCTTGCAGGTAGCCGAGAAACAGCGGCGGATCACCGATGGGCGTGAGGCAGCCGCCGACGTTGGCCACGATGAAAATGAAAAAAACAATGTGGTGGGCCGTGACGCGATATTGGTTCATGCGAATCCACGGGCGGATCAGCAGCGTCGCAGCGCCGGTCGTGCCCAAAAAGTTGGCGGCGACGGCGCCGGTCAGCAAAAAAATCACGTTGGCCAGAGGCGTGGCCTCGCCCGTGACGCCGATGTGGATGCCGCCGGAAACGACGAACAGCGATCCGATCAGCATGATGAAACTGGCATAATCATGCGCCGTGTGCAGGACGCGCGGCGCGTCGTGCAAAATGAAAACGTAATAACCCAGCGTGACCGTGCCAAGTCCGAGCACGACCTTGGCGTAATGCCGCAGCCACCAGTCCGGCGCGAGCAGCGGCGCCATCGCCATCGCGCCGAGCAGCAGCGCAAACGGCAGAATCATCCATGGATTTGGCGAAAACATCTGGTGCAGGGTGCGCGGATGGACGAAAGCGGGTCAAATAGAAACGGCGGCTTGAACGGGGAATTCGAAATCCGAAATCGCAAATCAAAAATCGAAGTGGGGTGGTCGACGGGACTCGAACCCGCAACAACAAGCTCCACAAGCTTGGACTCTACCATTGAGCTACGGCCACCAATCAGTCTGCAAAGGTTAGTTTTTCAACCGTCGCGAGTCAAGTATGCGCCATTGCAAACTTCCCGCCGCCGTTTTAGAATTTCCCGGTTCATGGCGGAATATAAAGTTCAATTCGAGGTCTTTGAAGGCCCGCTCGACCTGCTCCTTTATCTCATCAAAAAGGAGGAGGTGGACATTTACGAGGTCAACCTCACCAAGCTCGCCACGCAGTTCATCGAATACATTGACATGATGCGCGTGTTCGACCTCGAAGTCGCCGGCGAGTTTCTTGTGATGGCCTCGACGCTGATGTATATCAAGAGCCGCGAACTGCTGCCGGTGGACCAGCAGGTCGTGGTCGAGGGCGAGGATGAAGGCGAGGACCCGCGCTGGGAACTGATCCGCCAGCTCGTTGAATACAAGAAATTCAAGGACGCCGCCGCGCAGTTGCAAACGCTCGAGGCGCGGCAGGAAAACGTCTTTCCGCGCCTGCCGGGAAAACTGGACTTTGAATCCGCCGTGCCTGTGACGAAGCCGGAGGTTGGCATTTTTGACCTGCTTGCCGCCGTTAACGGCGTGCTGCAACGCTTCAAAAAGCGCGAAGGCGACGCGCGCGAAATTTTCGAGGACAAATGGAGCGTCAGCGAAAAGATCGAGTCCATCCTGCAAATCCTCTCCGGGCGCGGCAGCGTGCGCTTTGCGGAATTATTCGAGGCTGCCGCGAGCCGTTCCGAGGTCATCTGCACCTTTCTGGCGCTGCTGGAATTGATCCGTCTCAAGCAGCTCGTCTGCGCCCAGTCCGAGCCATTTGCGGAAATTGAAATCTGCCACGCCACGCCGGCCGTCCCCGAGCCGCCGGCCGAAACCCCGGCGGACGCACCGCCGGTGCCGGCTGAAAATATTTCGCAACCTGAAATTTCCAATCCGCAACCCGAATCTCATGGAACTTAAATTCATTCTCGAATCGCTGCTGTTCTCCGCGCAAAAACCGATGAGCGTCAAGGAGCTTCGCGACGTGCTCGCCACCGCCGCCGAGGCCGAGGACGCCGACGCCACCGCAAAGTCGCTCAAGAAAACCAAGGATGAGGAAGTGACCGCCGCGCTCGAACAGCTTGCCGCCGAACACGAAACCGCCGCGCGCAGCTACCGGCTTGCGTGCGTCGCCGGATCGTGGCAGTTCGTCACGCAGCCGGAATTCGCGCCGTGGCTCAAGGCGCTCGTCGGCGTGAAAATCCGCCCGTCGCGGCTTTCACAGCCGGCGCTGGAGACGCTGGCCATCATCGCGTATCGCCAGCCCATCACACGCGCCGAGGTCGAGCAGATTCGCGGCGTGAACGTGGACGGCACGATGCAGACGCTCATGGAGCGCGGCCTTGTCGAATCTGTTGGCCGCGCTGATGTCGTCGGCCGGCCTGCGCTTTACGGCACAACGGCGCTGTTCCTTGAATACTTCGGCCTGGGCAGCCTGGACGATCTGCCAGCCGCGGACGAACTCCGCCGCATTCCGGTTGATAAACCGCCCGCGCCCGTCACGGTGGATCCCGGCCTGGCAACGGCGGCGCCGGAGCAGCTCCAGTTGAATGAAGAAGGCAAAACGAAGAATGAAGAAGCGCCTGTAGCTCCGGCTGTTGAAAATTCGCCGTCCGTAAACCCGTGAAACAGAATTGATTCTTCACCCTTCATTCCTCATTCTATTTCTGCTTGAGCATTCCCGAACATCGCAAGGCGATTGACAAGCTGGACGCACAAATCGTCCGGCTGCTGAACGAGCGCACGCGCCATGTGCTGGCCATCGGCGGCATCAAGCTCAAGGCGGGCGAGGAGATTTACGCGCCGCACCGCGAACATGCCGTGTTTGAGCGCATCTGCCGCGCGAACGAGGGACCGATCACCAACGAACAGCTTCGTGCGATTTACCGCGAAATCATGTCCAGCGCGCTGGCCTTGGAAAAGACGATGACCATCGCGTATCTCGGCCCGGAGGCGACGTTCACGCATCAGGCGGCGATCCAGAAGTTTGGCGCGAGCCTGAATTACGCGCCGCAAAAAACCATCGCGGACGTTTTCACCGAGGTCAGCAAGCATCGCGCGGATTACGGCGTGGTGCCGGTGGAAAATTCCACCGAAGGCGTTGTCACGCACACGCTCGACATGTTTGTGGACAGCGACCTGAAGATTGTTTCGCAGATCATTTTGCCGGTGCAGCAGTGCCTGATGATTTCGCCGGGCGGGGCGCGCGCGAAGATTGGAAAGCTTTACGTCCATCCGCAGTCGCTGGCCCAGTGCCGCGGCTGGATTCAAAACCATCTGCCGCGCGTGGAGATTGTCGAAACATCGTCGAACGCCCGTTCGGCGGAGCTGGCGGCGAAGGAGAAAAACTCCGCCGCCATCGCCGGCATCATCGCCGCCGAGAAATACGGTCTGGACGTGCTGGAGCAGGATATTCAGGACAATGCGGCGAACGCGACGCGTTTTCTGGTTCTGGGCCGGCAGTGCAGTCCGCCCACCGGCAACGACCGGACCAGCCTGATGGTGAGCGTCGCGGACAAGGTCGGCGCGCTGCATCATGCGATCGCGGCGTTCCGGCGTTACAAAATCAACATGACGAAAATCGAGTCGCGCCCCAGCAAGCGGAAGGCGTGGGAATATTTCTTCTTCATTGACTGCGACGGCCACATTCAGGACCGCAAGGTTTCGGAGGCGATTGCGCTGCTGGAGCGCGAGAGCAGCTACGTCAAGGTTCTTGGCTCGTATCCCAAAACCGAATAGACCAGAAACATTCCCGTCGAAAACAGCGGCTGCAACTTGAGCCGCGGGTGATTCCCGGTTATCTTTCAAGCTGACGGAAATACATTTTATGGCACAAAATTTTGGCAACGCATTCCTGCAACCGCCGCACAAAAGCGGCGCGGCTGTTCTAAAAACTCCAGCCGGTGCCGCCCCAAAGAGGCCGGCACAACATCCGGCGCAACAACCAGTGCAGCAACCTGTGGAACGCAAGCTGACTTTCACGAAAATCTTCCGTTGGCGCCTGCCGGACGGCCAGAAGCAGGAACCGGCCACGGTCGAAATTGCCGGCACGTTCACGGGCTGGAAGAAAGTGCCGTTGATTCATGACCGCGTGATGGGCGGCTGGCACGCGACGGTCCAGCAGATTCAAGGCAACCGCACACATCATTACATGCTGCTTGCGGACGGCAAACCGGTTGAGGACCAGCACTCCGACGGCATGGCCGTCCCGTCCGGCGCGCAGGAACAGCAATTCGCCATTGCAACCGCCCGCGGCCCGCGCGTTTTCATGCTCTTCGCCCAGACGAAGTGACCGTCCGGCGGCGGACGCCATTCGGGATTGAAATGCGCGCGTCTTCGCTGCATCCTCGCCGTGATGAAGCATCTCGTCCAGGCCCGGAAAGTTTTTGACGTCGAACTCGCCGCGCTCAAGTTCGTCCGCGCGCAGCTCAACAAATCTTTCGATCTCGCGGTGGAAACGGTCACGGACGCGCTGGCGCAACGCGGCAAGATCGTCGTCGTCGGCATCGGCAAATCCGGCAACGTCGGCACCAAAATCGCCGCCACCCTCACCAGCACCGGCTCCACCAGCGTCGTGCTCAACAGCGTGGACGCGCTTCACGGCGACCTCGGCATTGTGAACGACGGCGACGTGGTTTTGGCGTTGAGCTATTCCGGCGAGTCGGATGAACTGCTGAACCTGCTGCCGGCGCTTAAACGGTTTTCCGTCAAAATCATCTCGTTCACCGGCAATTTGAAATCATCGCTGGCAAAACACAGCGATGTTGTGCTCAACATAAAAGTTCCGAGGGAAGCCTGCCCGTTCAATCTCGCGCCGACGTCGAGCACGACGGCGACGCTGGTTATGGGCGACGCGCTGGCGATGGCCGTGTTGCAGGCGCGCGGCTTCAAGCGGAAGGATTACGCCCGGCTGCATCCCTCCGGCGCCATTGGTCGCGCCCTGCTGCTCAAGGTGGGCGACATCATGCGCAGCGACGAACGCAATGCCGTCGCGGATGAAAATCTGCCGGTTAAGGAGGCGCTGTTGGTGATGACGCACGCCAAGTCCGGCAGCTTGAGCGTGGTCAATGCGCGTGGCAAACTTGCGGGCGTGTTCACTGACGGCGATTTTCGCCGGCGCATGGCGGACGATGGAAACCTGCTTTCGCAGCCGCTGAAAAAAGTGATGACGCGGAATCCCATCTGCATCCGCGCCGACGCGCTGGCGGTGGAGGCGCTGAAAATCTTCAACGAGCGGAACATTGACGATCTCATCGTCGTGAACGCGAAACACGAGCCGGTCGGCTTGGTGGACTCGCAGGATTTGCCGAAGCTGAAGATGATGTAGTGTCGAGCCGGCGGCCCGAAAATCGCCGTGAAGTGCCGGTGCCGCAATTTATTCCAACCCGCAATTTTTCCGCGCGCGCTTCAGGACATTCCGGGCCAGCGTCCGGGCTTTTGCCGCCCCGTCCGCCAGAACCTGGTTCACATAATCCGGGTTCGCCGCCAGTTCGGCGCGCTTTTTCCGGGCGTCGGCGAAATAACTCCAGTAATTTTCGAACAGCGCCTTCTTCAAGTCGCCATAGCCGAGGCCGCCGTTGCGCAGGCGGTTTTCAAAATCCTTTCCGATCTCCGCCGGAGCGACGAGCTTGAGCAGTTGCAGGGCGAGGTTCTTTTCCGCGTCCGGCTTCGGCTCGGCGGGTGTGCGGCTGTCCATGACGATGCCCATGATTTTTTTGCGCGTCGCCTTTTCCTCGCCGAAAATTTCAATCGTGTTGCCGTAACTCTTGCTCATTTTCTGGCCGTCCGTGCCGGGCAGCACGGCGACCTCGTCGCGGATTTGCGGTTCGGGAATCACGAACGTCTGGCCGTATTGCTCGTTGAACTTGATGGCGATGTCGCGCGTCATTTCGACGTGCTGCTTCTGGTCGCGGCCCACCGGGACGAGGTTCGAGTCATAAATCAAAATGTCCGCCGCCATGAGCACCGGATAGGCGAACAGGCCGTGGTTCGGCGCGATGCCCTTGGCGATTTTGTCCTTGTAGCTGTGCGCGCGTTCGAGCAGGCCCATCGGCGTGACGGTGGACAGCAGCCACGTCAGCTCGGTCACCTCCGGCACGTCGGACTGGCGGAAGAAAACGGTCCGCTTCGGATCGAGGCCGCAGGCGAGAAAATCCAGCGCCACGTCCAGCGTGTTCCTGCGGCGTTGCGCGGCGTCGGTCAGCGTCGTCATCGAATGGTAATTCGCAATGAAATAAAGCGCCTCGCCCTTTTCCTGAAGCTCGATGGCGGGCCGCATCATCCCGAAATAATTTCCGAGATGCAGCGCGCCGCTGGGCTGGATGCCTGATAGAATTCTCATGCCGAAATTTTATGACGAACGGATGAAAAAGCGAGAATGGAGAATGGAAGATGGCAAAGTGCCCGGCCATCCGCCATTTTCTATCCCCGCTTCAACGCGCCTGCGCGCACCTCCCACCGCTGCAAATCCTTGCCGAGCTCGCTGGGCCAGTTTTCCTCGGTGGCGGTCATGAACACCTGCCCGCCGGTTCTGCGCGCCTGCTCCAGCAGCGGCAGAAATCCGCTGCGCCGCTTCACGTCCAGTTCGCCCATCACGTCGTCAATCAGCAGGATCGGCGGCGAGCCGTGGATTCCGGCGAGAAATTCCGTCTGCGCCATCTTCAGTGCGATGGCCAGTGTCCGTTTCTGGCCCTCGCTGCCGAACTGCGCGGCGGACTTTTCGTTCAGCAGCAACCGCAAATCGTCGCGGTGCGGCCCGACGAGCGTGGAACGGTAGGTGTGTTCGCGCGGACGCGATTGCGCGAGCTCCACGGCGAAATCCGTTTTCACGCTCGGCTGGTATTCAATGCGCAATTCCTCCGCGTCGTTGGAAATGCGCCGATATGCCAGCCGCGCGAGCGGGGAAAATTTCGGCGCCAGCTCGCGGCGGGCGCGGATGATTTCGTTGCCGAGCTTCACTAGCTCCTGCGAAAAGCTGTCCAGCGCGGCCTCGTCGCCGGAGCGCTGTTTGAGCAGCGCGTTTCGGGCGCGAACGGAGTGCATGTAACGCTGGAGCAGGGGAAGATAGCCGGTCTGCGTCTGCGCGAGCAGCAAATCCAGAAACCGCCGCCGCGCACGCGCCGCGCCCTTGACGAGCTGCAAATCCTCCGTGCAAAAAACCACCGTCCGCAGCGCGCCGAAATAGTCCGCAAGCCGTTTCACCGGCTGGCCGTCCAGCGCCAGTTTTCGTTCACGCGCGGACCAGAACATTTTAATCTCGTGATCGCCCTGCCCGACGACATTGCCTCCGACGAAATAACCGCGCTGTCCGTGCCGGATCATCTGCGCGCCGCCGACGCCACGGAACGACCGCAGCGTGGCCATGAGATAAACGGCTTCGAGGATGTTTGTCTTGCCCTGCGCGTTGTCGCCGAGCAGCAGGTGGAAGCCGGGCGCAAAATCCACGTCCAACCGCGCGTAATTGCGGAAGTCCCGGAGTCGCAGATGGGCCAGATGCACGCCGGTAAAATGAATGGGAAAGGAAATCGCCGCGAGTTTTTTCGGCGATGCCGGTTCCCGTTCAATTGAATTTGGACTGGGTTTCCGGGTCTTTCGGCGGCTGCAAATGAATTAACGTCGGGGCGTTGCGGTCGGCGGTGAGAAGGTTCTTCGCGGCATCATATTTCAGTTCGACGACTTGGATGCTGCAGCGCCTGCCGATGCCGACGAAATAAAACAGGTAGGCGCGGTCGCTGGAGAGGATGACTTCCGCATGGTGTCCCACGCCGTTGTCGTCGGGGCCGGTGCCGGAGTCGTCGAGCAGCGTGCCCGCGCGCGCCCAGTCCAGCGCATCATCCGAACGATACAGGGCGAGGCCGCGCCCGATGTCGCGGAACAGCCAGTAATGGCCCTGCCAATGGAAGGCGACCGGGGCTTCGCCGCCGCGATCCGAAAGACCCGGAACCCGACCGTGATCCGTCCAATGATAAAGATCAGTGCTGTCCGCGTAATTGCACGAGGAGCCGGTGGCCTCGTCCTTATACCACAAACGCCAGGTGCCGTCAGGCAGGTGCAGCACGCCGGCGTCAATCACCTTGGGATCCGAAAGCGGCAGCGTGGATTCATACTGCCAGTTGATCAAATCCTTGCTTGTGAGATGAAGGATGTAACGCGGATGACTCCAATTGTCAAAAATTCCGGGAACATAAACGAGATACATGTGAAACAGGCCGTCGTGTTCGACCACGGCAGGTGCCCAGTAGGTTTTGTTGGTGACGGCGCCCGGGTAAATGATGTTTGCGTCGCGGAGGTATTTCCACGTCGCACCGCCATCGTCCGAAGTCGCGATCCCGATGGGTGTGCCGTGGATTGACTCGATGTTGCCCAGACCCGGCACATTGGAACGGCGGCTGGTGTAAAACATAAACCACTTCTTGTCCGTGGAATTCCAGATGATGGTCGGATCGCTTGCGCCGTCCATTACCGGGTCACGGTAGAGCGGCTTGGCGGCAATGGCGCCGGCGTCGGCGGCCAGCAGGGCGGGCACGAACAACAACCCGGCAAGAAAAAGACTGGTGCATTTCATGGTCATAGTGCAGAGATACAAATTGCGGCCGGAAGAATCAAGCTTTGGGGAAAATGCAGATGATATTTTTCCGCGCTTTCTTTCGGACGGTGAAAAATGTTTTCATGGCGCATGGTTCCGTGCGTGATTTTCGAGGACGAGCACCTGCTGGTGGTTCACAAACCCGCCGGCTGGAACACGCACGCGCCGTCGCCGTTCGCCGGCGAGGGCATTTACGACTGGCTGCGCCACCGCGAGCCGCGCTGGGCGTCGCTGGCGATTGTGCATCGGCTGGACAAGGAAACCAGCGGCGTCCTCGTCTTCGGCAAGACGCCTCTTGCCAACAAATCGCTCACGGAACAATTCACCGCCCGCCGCGTCCGCAAAAAATACCTGCTGCTCACCGACCGCGCCGTGCCGGAAAAACAATTTGCCGTCAAAGCCGCGCTCGTCCGCGTCGGCCAAAAATACGCCAGCCAGCCCGGCGGTGAACCGGCGGAAACTCAATTCAAGCTGCTGTCGGATTCCGAACTGAAAACTAATAATTCAAAATTCAAAACTGTCCGGGCCTCGCCGCTCACCGGTCGCACGCACCAAATCCGCGTCCACGCGGCGGATAGCGGATTCCCCATTCTGGGCGACACGCTTTACGGCGGCACGCCGGCACCGCGGGTTTTTCTGCACGCGGCGGAAATTGAGTTTGCGCATCCCGCCACAGGTGAACTGCTGAAATTCTCCGCGTCGGCAGATTTCGACTCCGATTCCAGGCTGGCCTTGCGCTCCGCCGTCATCGAGCCGGACGCCACGAACGCCTTTCGTCTGATTCACGGCGCGAGCGACGGCTGGTCCGGCTGGTTTGTGGAAAAGCTCGGCGATTTTCTGCTCTCGCAATCCGAACTGCCGTTGAACGCCGTGCAAAATGAGGAATTGTCACGTCTGGCGGGAATTTTTTCCGTGCGTGGCGCTTATCACAAAATTCTATCGCGCCAGGTTCGCCGCTCGACCACGACTCAAGTCTCGCCGCAACTCGTTTTCGGCGAACCCGCGCCGGAGCGGTTTGAGATTTCGGAGAACGGCATCCGTTACGAGTTGAGTTTCAGCGAAGGTTATTCCGTCGGCCTGTTTCTGGACCAGCGCGACAATCGCCGCCGCTTTTTGACCGGCCACATCGCCGCCGCTTTTTCCCAGCTTCCAGCTTCCAACTTCCAACTTCTAAACTGTTTCGCCTACACCTGCGGTTTCTCGGTGTGCGCGGCCAGGGCCGGCGTGCGGACGACCAGCCTGGATCTCTCGAAAAAATATCTCGAATGGGGCAGGCGCAACTTCGCGCTGAACGGCCTCGACCCGGCGGCGCACGACTTCATTTACGGCGACACGTTTGACTGGTTGCGGCGGCTGGCGAAGAAAGGCCGCACGTTCGACGCCGTGGTGCTTGACCCGCCGACGTTTTCGCAGTCGAAGGAGCACGGCACGTTCCGCGCGGAGAAGGATTACGGCAAGCTCGTCACCGCCACGCTGTCGGTGCTCAAGCCGGGCGGAATTCTGCTCGCCTCGACCAACGCGGCGGAGTTTCCGCCGGAAGAATTTCTCGCCGGTGTGGAATCGGCCATCCGCGCCGCGAAGCGGACAATTCTGCAACGGCATTATGTCCCGCAGCCGCCGGATTTCCCCGTCAGTCGCGCCGAGCCGGCGTATTTGAAAACGGTGTGGCTGCGAACAAGCTGATCAAATCGCCAGCAGCAGCCGCTTGATTTCCTTGAGCCGGCCTTTGGCGTCTTTTTTGGTGAGGCGCGGAAACTTGCCGCCGAGCGTGATGAAATCGCCGTGGCGGGTGAGCATCAATTTGTCGTCTTTCACTTCGATGGCAGTCACGGATTTTTCGCTGGCGAGAATTTTCAGTTCGGCCACGGTCAGCAGCAGTTCCACCGGCGGCGGCAGCGGGCCGAAACGGTCGCGCAATTCCTTCCGCAATTGTTCCAGCGCGGGTTTTTCACCGGCCTGCGCGAGCTTGCGATAAATTCCGATCCGGTGCTGCGGCTCGGTAACGTAGTTGTGCGGGAGAAATGCGGAGTGCGGAGTGCGGAGTGCGGAATCATCCGCGCCGGACGAGGCTGTTTTTAATTCCACACCCCGCACTCCGGATTCCGCATTTGTTTCAATAAAATCCAGCGCGATGCGGACTTCCACGCGCGGTTTCACCTTCTCGCCCTTCAGCGACGAGACGCTTTGCCGGAGCAACTGGCAGTATAGCTCGAAGCCGACGGCGGTGATGTGGCCGCTTTGCTCCGAGCCGAGCAGGTTGCCGGCGCCGCGGATTTCCAGGTCGCGCATGGCGATTTTGAATCCGCTGCCGAGCGTGGAGTATTGGCGGATGGCGCTGATGCGTTTGCGCACGTCGGTCAGCAGGCTCGCGTGGCGCGGCAACAGCAGATAGGCGTAGGCCTGATGCTTATAACGCCCGACGCGCCCGCGCAACTGGTAAAGGTCGCTCAATCCGAAACGATCCGCCCGGTCAATGATGATGGTGTTCGCATTCGGAATATCGAGGCCGCTTTCGATGATGGATGTTGAAAGCAGCACGTCCGCCTCGCCGTTCACGAACTTTGTCATCACCTCTTCCAGGCCGTCGGCGTCCATCTGGCCGTGGCCGACGACGATGCGCGCCTGCGGAACCAGTTTTGCAAGCCGCTGGCGCATGGTTTCAATGCTCAACACCCGGTTGTGCAAAAAGTAGACCTGGCCGCCACGCTTCAGCTCGCGCTGGATGGCGTCGCGGATGA
>Ga0181519_10000339_pt1 | contig 43764 bp, 46 predicted proteins | sample PEATcosm2014_Bin_26_FD_121102 | JGI IMG/M metagenome (GOLD analysis project Ga0181519, IMG submission 121102) | Peatland microbial communities from MTU Mesocosm Facility, Houghton, MI, USA - PEATcosm2014_Bin02_10_metaG | ecosystem: Environmental > Terrestrial > Soil > Wetlands > Peat | place...
GCCATCCAGCGTTCGACCGCGATGGTGAAGGCGAGCATCCCCACCTCCGCCCCCAACCGGGCGGTCAGTTCGTCCACGCCCCGTTCGCGTAGGGCGGCGCTGATCGATCCGGCGATCCGGGCGTGCTTGAGCAGTCCCCGCTCCTGCAGCTCGCGGTTCGCCACCACCACCGGTACCCGCTGGGCGGCCTTTGCCCGCTGCGCTGGCGTCATGGCGACCTCGGCGGCCGCCAGCGCCGCCTGCAGGCATCCGGTGAGCGTCGTAGCCGGGGAGGCGGCACGGATGCCGTCGGCGAACAGTCCGGCCAGGACGTCCTCACCGCCGAACAGGACCTCCCGCTTCTCGGCGAAGTGCCGGAAGAACGTGGCGCGGTTCAGACCGGCGCGGTCGGCGATCTGCGCGACCGTCGTCTCCTCGTACCCGTGCTCCCCGAAGAGCTCCAGCGCCGCGGCTTCCAGCCGCTCACGTGCGTCCGGTGCCCATCTGCTCACCGTCCCAGCCTACGGGAGGCGACCGGATCGCATCATCCGGCGTGTTGATGCGACGAAGTCGCATTGCAGTGGTACCATGATGCGACCGGATCGCATCGATGTTCCGGTGGCGGGGCACGCGTGCAGCGCGCCCCACCGGTACGTGACACGTGACCAGGGAGAGAGTCCATGCGCATCTTCGTCACCGGTGCCTCCGGCTGGATCGGTTCGGCGGTCGTCCCCGAACTCATCGGTGCCGGTCACCGGGTCCTCGGGCTGGCCCGCTCGGACGCCTCCGCCCGGGTCGTCGCCGACCTGGGCGCCGAGGTGGTACGCGGCGACCTGGACGACACCGACGTGCTCCGCGCCGGTGCCCTCGACAGCGACGGGGTCATCCACCTGGCCTTCGTGGTGCCCAGCGTGAGCGAGGCCGCGACACGGACCGACGCCCGGGCCATCGAGACGTTCGCCACCACCCTCGCCGGCTCCGGTCGTCCCCTGGTGGTCTCCGGTGGCACGCTGGTCAGGCCCGGGCGACCCGCCACCGAACGGGACGAGCTCGTCGCCGTCGGGCCCATCGCCGCCCGCATCACCAACATGCAGGCCGCACTGGCGGCCGCCGACCGCGGCATCCGCTCGTGCCTGGTCATGCTGCCCCGTTCCGTGCACGGCGAGGGGGAACGTCACGGCTTCATCCCCCAGCTCATCTCCGTCGCCCGGACGAAGGGCGTCTCCGGATACCTCGGCGACGGGACCAGCCGTTGGCCCGCCGTCCACGTGCAGGACGCCGCCGGCCTGTACCGGCTGGCGGTGGAGCAGGCGCCCGCAGGTGCGGTGCTCAACGCCGTCGGTGACGAGGGGGTTCCCACCCGCGCGATCGCCGAAGCCATCGGTCGGCAGCTGCACCTGCCCGCCCGGTCGGTGCCCGCCGAGGGGTTCGGCGGCATCCTGGCGCACATCCTCGGCACCGACATGCCCGCCTCGAGCACCATCACCCGGGAGCTCCTGGGCTGGGAGCCTACGCACCCCGGCCTGATCGAGGACATCGAACGGGGCCACTACTTCGTCTGACCCGCGCCCACGCGGCGGCGTCGCCGCCTGGTCGCCCGTGGCTCCCGACCACTCGGGTACGAACGGTGGTCCGGGCGCTAGACGGTCACCGGCTCCGCCGGGCTCCAGCCCGGCGGGCGGAGGAGCCGGGCCACCCGGCGGCCGAGGCCGGGGGTGGCGGCGACGTCGCGGGCCAGGGCGGCGTACTCGTGGCCGGCGACGCGGAGCGGGTTGTAGGTGGCGATGTTCTTGGTGAGTCCGTAGACCACCGGCTCGTCGGCCGACTCGGGCTCGAAGGTGCCGAACAGCCGGTCCCACACGATGAGGATGCCGCCGTAGTTCCGGTCGAGGTACCGCCGGTTGGAGCCGTGGTGGACCCGGTGGTGCGACGGGGTGTTGAGCACGTACTCGACCGGCCGCGGCAGCCGGTCGATGGCCTCGGTGTGGATCCAGAACTGGTAGAGCAGGTTGATCCCGCCGGCGGCGAAGACCAGCCACGGCTGCAGGCCGAGCAGGCACAGGGTCGGGAAGAAGAGGAGCTCGTTGACCGACGTCACCGGCTGACGGAGGGCGGTGGAGAGGTTGTAGCGGGTACTCGAGTGGTGCTGGACGTGGTTGGCCCACAGCAGGCGCACCCGGTGGCCCGCCCGGTGGTTCCAGTAGTACGAGAAGTCCCAGGCCACCATGGCCACCACCCAGGCCACCGCCCCGGTGCCCAGATCGAACAGGCGGTGGTGCCAGGCCACCAGGGAGATGGGCACCGCCAGCAGGGCCAGCCCCACCCCCACCCCCAGGCTGAGGGCGCCCATCGACAGGCTGGCCAGGGTGTCGGACAGGCGGTAGCCGGCCACCGGCCGCCGCGACCGGGCCAGCAGGACCAGCTCGAGGACGATGGCCGCGATGAAGAAGGGGATGGCGTCGGTCGTGATCGGGAGCTGGCGGGTCAGCACGGCCGGCTCCCCCCGGTCGCCGCCGGGGCGGCCGCCGGGGCGGACGCCGGTGGCAGGGTGGCGCCGCCGAGCAGCACACCGGCGATCAGCTCCAGCGTCTCCAGCAGGCGGGCGGTGGCCTCGTCGTCGGGGAGGACGGTGGTGTTGACGGCGTGGCCCTGCATGGCCATCACCGCCAGCGCGGTGGCCCGGTCCGCCATCCCGTCGTCGACCCCGGGCACCCGGGTGAGCACCTCGCGGCCGGCGGCGGCGAGCCGCTCCACGTGCGCCCGCACCACCGGCTCGATGGCCGCCCGCAGGACGGGGTCGGTCCGGGCGGCGGCGTAGGCGTCGTAGACGGCGCGGAGCCGCGGGTCGCGCATGACCTCCCAGAGCAGGCGGAGCAGGAGCCCGACCTCGACCTCCCGGTCGCCGAGGGTGGCGAAGGCGGCGTCGAAGTCGGCCCGGAGGAGGGCGAGGACCTCCTCCACGGTGGCGGCCAGCAGGGCGTCCCGGGTGGGGAAGTGCCGGTAGAGCGCCCCGTTGCTCAGCCCGGCCCGGCCGACCACCGCCCCGGTGGTGAACCCGGCGGCGCCCTCCTCGCAGAGGATGTCCACGGCCGCCTCGAGGAGGTCGGCACGGGTGGCGGATCGGCGCTCGGCCTGGGTGGGCACCGGGCCACCGTAGCATAAAGAGAGAGTGCTCGCTCCCTAAGTGACGTCGTCCGGCGGGCCCGGTCGCTCCTCCGGTGCCGGAGGGTCGAGGACCTCGGCGGCCAGCGGGAAGGGGGCGGGCTGGACCGACCCGCGGACGTCGTCGGGGAGACTGAGGTCGCCCCCGGTGTGGGCGGTGCTGAACTGCCGCTCGGCCCGGCTGCGTCCGACCATCGAGCGCAGCCACCGCACCATGGTGGGCAGCCGGTTGCCGAACCCCTCGAGGAAGGCGAGGTGGACGAAGAACCACACCATCCAGCCGGGGAATCCGCTGAGGCGCAGCCGGCGGACGCTGGCCACGGCGTCGAACCGGCCGATGGCGGCCACGCTCCCGAGGTCCCGGTACCGGAAGGGCACCGGCTCCTTCCCGCCGAGCCGCCGCACGATGGAATTGGCGGCGTGGAGGCCACCCTGCATGGCCACCTCGGCCACCCCGGGGAGGTCGTCCAGCGCCATCATGTCGCCGACCACGTAGACCTCGGGGTGTCCGGGGACCGACAGGTCGGGGGCCACCTCCACGCGGCCCTGGCGGTCGAGCCCGACATCTCCCGACGCCGCCAGGACGGCGCCCAGGGGGGAGGCCTGGACCCCGGCCGCCCAGATGACGGTCCCCGCCCCGACCTCCACGGTCCCGCCGTCGGGGTCGGTGTAGGTGGCTCCCGCCCGGGACACCCCGGTGACCCGGCAGCCGAGGCGGAGGTCGACGCCGATCCGCTCCAGCTCCCGCGCCGCCCGCGCCGAGAGCTGGTGGCCGAAGGTGGCCAGGGGTCCGGTCCCGCCGTCGACCAGCACCACCCGCGCCGCCGACGGGTCGATGCGCCGGAACTCGCCCCGGAGGCACCGGGTGGCCAGGTCCCGGATCTGTCCGGCGAGCTCCACGCCGGTCGGTCCCGCTCCCACCACCACGAAGGTGAGCCAGTGCCGGCGGCCGGCGTCGTCGTCGGCGAGCTCGGCGAGCTCGAAGGCGCCGAAGATGCGCCGGCGCAGCTCGAGGGCGTCGTCGATGGTCTTCATGCCGGGTGCCCACCGGGCGAACTCGTCGTGGCCGAAGTACGACTGGGAGGTGCCGGCGGCCACGATCAGGCTGTCGTAGGGAATCGTCCACTGCCGGGCCCCCAGCAAATCGGCGTGGACCAGCCGGGCGGCCAGGTCGATGTCGGTGACCTCGGCCAGCTCGACCCGCACCGACGACCGTCGGCGGAGCACGTTCCGGATCGGCGGCGCGATCTGCCCGGGCGAGAGCATGCCGGTGGCCACCTGATAGAGCAGCGGTTGGAAGAGGTGGTGGTTGCGCCGGTCGACCAGCGTCACGTCCACCTTCTTCCGGCCGAGCCACCGGGCGGCGAACAGCCCGCCGAAGCCCCCGCCCACGATCACCACCCGGTGGGCCGGGGTGTCCGGGCCCGGGCTCACCGGCGGTGCCGCGGCGTCACGCCGGGGGACACGGCACCTCGTGGCCGCGGTCGTCCCGCGGCGGACGCGCCATCGGTCGGGTCAGCCGTCCTCGTCGGGATCCCCGGCCGGCGGCTCCGGCGGCGGGACCGGCGGTCGTGTCGACAGTCGGTGGACGACCGCGAAGATCACCGTCCCGGCCAGGGTGGCGACGGCGAGGGCGGCGACCACCTTCAGGATCCTGCGGATCCGGGGCGCCGTCCGCACCACCCGGTCGGCGACGTCGAGGACCTTCTGGGCCTCGTCCACCGCCGACCGCACCAGGTCGAGCTCGGACGAGGCGTGTTCGAGGGTGCCTGCCAGATCTGCCACGTCGGTCGCCTTCCGGTCGCCTCCCCGCACGGTCCGGCCGTCGGGCTCGCCTCAGCGTACAAGTCCGGCACCGTGACCGGGCCGGTGGACCGACGTTTCCGCGACCCGGTGGTTCCGTTCGCCCGCCTCTGGGCGAATCGATGCGGAGACACCGGGTGGATTCGAGCGGAGACGCCGGAACGATTCGCTCAGAGGTGGGCGAATTGACGTGGTCGTGCCGTCCCGGCCCCGCGACGGGAGGGACGAGGCGGACGGGCCGATGTTCCCCCGGGCGCCAGTGGGATTCGGCGGATATCGTCACGAGCGGAAGGTACGACCGTCGACCGGGGGTGGCGATGTCCCTGTCCGAGGAGCACCTGCGGAAGGCCGTGGACGACGTGCTCGAGCCGGCCTGGGAGGACGAGCGCCGCCGCGCGGCCGCCTGGCACACCTGGTGCACCCTGGGTCGCGTGGTCGGGGGGATGTTCGCCCTGGGTGCCCTCGGCCTCGTCGCCCGGCTGGTGGTCGGACTGACCTTCCCCTGGACGTTCTGGGCGTTCGTCGCCGGCCTGGTCACCATCGCCGCCTTCCACGACGCCCGCGACCCGGCGCACCTCCGTCGCCATCCCGACGACGGGGACGGCCTGCCCGCCCCGCGCTGAGCCGGTCGCCGGTCGCCGGTCCGTCGCCGGTCCGTCGCCGGTCAGTCGCCGGTCAGTCGCTGGACGAGGCCGCGGAGGTAGGCGGCCTGGCCGACGTGCTGGAGGTCGTCGGCGATCACGCTCACCAACCGCACGGCCATGGTGACCGGGGGGTCCCACCGGTCGTCCACCACCCGGGCCAGGTCGGCCTCGCCGAGGCCGGCGAGGAAGGCCAGGGTGCGGGCGTGGACGTCCTCGAAGTAGCCGAGGAGCGAGGCGGCGTCGGCGGTCACCGTCGCCACCGCCTCCGGATCGTGGCCGTAGCCGGTGTCCGAGGGGTCGAGCGGCAGGGCGAACCGGTCCACCCACCCGGCGGCCGTCCAGACCTGCGGGTCACCGTCGATGCCGGCGATGTGGTCGTCCTGGATGCGGGTGAGGTGCCAGACCAGCCAGGCGATGGAGTTCGACTCCCCGTCGGGCCGCCACGTCAGCTCGTCGGTCGTCAGCCCGTTCACCGCCGGGTGCACGGCGTCCCGCACCCGCTCGAAGGCGTCCACCAGTAGCTCCGTGCCCATCGCCGTCCTCCTCGTCCGCTCGGTGGGGAGCACCCTGCCATGGACGGCGCGGCGGTGCCACACCGCCGCCGCCGGCGTGCCCGGGCGAGTAGGTTCGGCCCCGGAATGCCTGACGCCCGCCGGCCGACCCGGCACTCGCGGCCCGCCGCCCGGGTCCACTGACCGTGGACGGCCCGGTGTCGGCGCCTCCCCCGCACCGGCGGCGCGTCTCGCCGGTGGCCTGGGTCCGGGCCCGCGACCCGGGGCTGCTCACCCTCAAGCGCTCGGTCCGCGCCGCGGTGGTGATCCCCTCGGCGTTCGGGCTCGCCACCGCGCTCTTCGCCGACGCCCAGGTGGCCCTGTTCGCGGTGTTCGGGGCGTTCGCCCTCTGCCTGTTCGTCGACTTCCGCGGCCGGACGAGGACGCGGGTGGTCTCCTACCTGGCACTGCTGCCGGTCGGTGCCGCCCTGATCTCCCTCGGCACGGTGGTCTCCACCCACAAGGTGGCGGCCGTGGTGGTGATGATGGTGGTGGGGTTCATCGTCCTCTTCGCCGGCATCCTCTCCCCGCAGGTCGCCGCCGCCGCCACGGCCACCCTGCTCACCTTCGTGCTGCCGGTGGCGGTGGCCGAGCCCCCGTCGGAGATCGGCCCCCGGCTCCTCGGGTGGGCGCTCGCCGCCGCCTTCTCGGTGCCGGCCTGCCTGTTGGTGTGGCCATCCCCGTGGCAGAACGACCTCCGGCTCCGGCTGCACGACGCCGTCGGCGCCGTGGGTCGCCTGGCCGCCGCCCGCGCCACCGGCGCCCTCCACGCCGCCGCCGACACCGAGGTGTCCGACGCGCTGGCCGCCCTGCGGCGTCAGTTCCAGGGCACGCCGTACCCGCCGGTCAGCGCAGTGGGGACCGCGGTGGCCCTCTCCAAGCTGGTGGGCCGGGTCGAGTGGGTGGCGGGGAACGCGGTGCTGGCCGGCGACCCCGAGGAGGCCCGGGACCCGGGCCCGGTGCGCACCCTGGTCGAGACGGTGGCGGGCTCCCTCGAGCGGAGCGCCCGGCTGGTCTGCGACGGGCACGGGCGGCCGGTCGACGACCCCCGGCTGGTCGACGAGGTGCGGCGGTCGAGTGAGGAGATCGACCGTCTGGTGTCGGACGAGATGGCCGACGAGATCGCCTTTCTGGCCGGCGCCGGCGCCGGCGCCGGCAACGGCGACGACCCCCGGCCGGGTGCCGAGCCGCTGGGGTCGAGCTTCCGGGCGCGGGTGCTCGGCCTCGCCACCGAGATGGTGAACGACGCCGTCCTCGAGGCGGCCGGTGCCCAGCCGGTCGGGGACCGTCGCCTGGGCCCGGTCGACGAGCCCACCCACCGCCCGGTCTGGAGCCGGCTCACCACCCATCTGAGCGCCCGATCGGTCTGGTTCCGCAACGCCCTCCGGGGGGCGGTCGGCCTCGGTCTGGCGGTGGCGGTGGTCGAGGTCACCGACGTCGAGCACGGGTTCTGGGTGGTGCTGGGCACCCTGTCGGTGCTCCGGTCGAACGCCCTCGGCACCGGGGCGACGGCCCTGCGGGCGATGGGGGGCACCGTGGTCGGCTTCGTGATCGGGTCGGCGGTGATGATCGCCGTCGGGGACCACACCCCGGTCCTGTGGGCGCTGCTCCCCTTCGCGGTGCTGATCTCCGGGGCGGCACCGGCCATGATCTCGTTCGCCGCCGGACAGGCGGGGTTCACGGTGACGGTGGTGGTCGTCTTCAACCTCATCCAGCCCACCGGCTGGCGGGTGGGGCTCACCCGCATCGAGGACGTGGTGCTCGGGTGCGCGGTGAGTGTGGTGGTCGGGCTCCTGTTCTGGCCGCGGGGTGCCACCGCCGCCCTCGGGCGGGCCCTGTCCGACGCCTTCGTGGCCAACTGCGCCTACCTGGCCGACGCCGTGGACCGGCTCACCACCTCGAGCCACCGGGTGGACATCAGCGGCGGCCAGCGGACGTCCCACCGCACCTACCTCCGGCTCGACGACGCCTACCGGCAGTTCCTGGCCGAGCGGGGCGCCAAGGTCGTCCCGGTGGAGCCGGTCGTCCGGCTGCTGACCGGGGCCAACCGGCTCCGTCTGGCCGCCTTCACCCTGGGGTCCCTCCCGGCCGAGCCGACCACGCCGGCACGGCCCGAGCTCGAGCCGGTGGCGGTCGCCGGGGCGGTGCTGCGGGACGCCTACGCCTCGAGCCTGCGGTGGTACCGGTCGTTCGCCGCCGCCCTCGCCGAACGCGACCGGGAGGTGGAGCCGCCCCCGGGCCACGACGAGGCGCTCGCCGACGTGCTCCGGGTCGCCTTCGACGACGCCCGGGCCCAGCACCGGGAGGACCGGCTGGCGACCGTCGTCCGGATGTTCTGGGCGGCCGAGCTGCTCGAGGCGCAGCACGCCTTCCAGTCCGAGCTGGCCGACTCCGCCGGCCTCTTCCTCGGACCGGCCCACCGGGGATCTGACCGCCGCCGCCGGCTGGCTAGCGGATGAGCCCCAGCCCCCGCTGGCAGTGGGGGCCGCCCCAGTGTTCGGCGATCTTCCCGTCGCGGAGGCGGACGATGGCGGTGCCGTTGATCTCCACCGGCTCGCCCGAGGCCGGCACGTCGTAGAAGGGGGTGCCGGTGTGGGTCCCCTTGACCGTCCAGTTGGACACCACCAGGTCGTCGTGCTCGATCAGCAGGTCGACGGTGAAGGTCATGTCGGGGAAGGCGGACCGGGCCTGGTCCCACCAGACCTGCTCCTCGCCCCGGATGTCCTCGCCGACCCGCTCGGGGCTGACCCGTTCGGTCACGTGGCTGTGGAAGTCCGGCGTCCAGAACTCGTAGACGGCGTCGGTGTCCCCCGACTCCATCGCCTCGCTGTACCTCGCCAGGACCCGCAGGTTCTCCGACATCTCCGTCCCCTTCCGACCGGTCGCCCCACCCTACCGGCGCCCCCGGGGACCCGACGGGCCTAGAGATCGGTGTCGGTGAGGTCCCCGTAGAGCTCCGGGCGGCGGTCGCGGAAGAGCCCCCAGCCGGCCCGGTCGGCCGCCGCCTCGTCGAGGTCCACCTCGGCGAGGACGGTCTCGGTGGTGTCCCGGCCGGCCCCGGCCAGCCCCCGGCCCCGGTGGTCGACGACGAACGAGGAGCCGTAGAAACCCAGCCCGTCCTCGGTGCCGACCCGGTTGGCCGCCACCACCGGCACGTGGTTGCAGACGGCGTGGCCCTCCATGGCGCGGCGCCACATGTCGGAGGTGTCGTTGCCCGCCTGACTGCCCACCTCGTCGCCGATGGCGGTGGGGTAGCAGAGCAGCTCGGCGCCCCGCAGCGCCATGGCCCGCGCCGCCTCGGGGAACCACTGGTCCCAGCAGATGCCGACCCCGATCCGCCCGTGGCGGGTCCCCCAGACCTTGAAACCGGTACCGCCCGGCCGGAAGTAGAACTTCTCCTCGTACCCGGGGCCGTCGGGGATGTGGGCCTTCCGGTAGATCCCGAGTACGGTGCCGTCCTCCACCACCGCCACCGAGTTGTAGAAGGCGGGGGAGGCGTCCTCGAAGAACGACACCGGCACCACCGCCCCGGTGCCGGCGGTGACGGCCTGGACGGCGCGGACGGCCGGGCTGTCGTCGGCCGGTCGGGCCCACGAGAAGAACTCCTGGCGCTCGGTCTGGCAGAAGTAGCGGCCCTCGAACAGCTCGGGGGGCACCACCACCTGGGCGCCCCCGGCGATCGCCTCGCCGACGGCCTCCACGGTGGCCTCGAGGTTGGCGCGCCGGTCGTCCCCGAAGGGCCGTTGCACCGCCGCCACCACCACCGTGCGGGCCATCGCCATCCCTCCTCCGAGCGCCGGCGCCCCGGGGGGCACCCGGGCACCACCGTGCCCGGCCGGGCCAGGCTAGACACCGCGGGGTCGGCGGTACCATCACGGCACGCGCACCCCGCGCCGACCGGGAGGACCGCCGTGCCCGCTCGCACCCTGGAGACCACCCCTCGGGCCGACGGCTTCGCCATGCCGGCCGAGTGGGAGCCGCACGAGCGGTGCTACCTGATCTGGCCCGAGCGGACCGACAACTGGCGGCTCGGGGCGAAGCCCGCCCAGGGGGCGTTCACCGCGGTGGCCGACGCCATCGCCCGCCACGAGCCGGTGACCGTGCTCGCCTCCGCCCGGCAGTGGGAGCACGCCCGGGCGTCCCTCCCCGCCGGGGTCCGGGTGGTCGAGACGACCACCGACGACGCCTGGGCCCGCGACACCGCCCCGACCTTCGTGGTCGACCGGGCGACCGGCCGGCGCCGCGGCGTCGACTGGGTCTTCAACGCCTGGGGCGGGCTCGACGGCGGGCTGTACTTCCCCTGGGACGCCGACGACCAGGTGGCCGCCAAGGTCTGCGAGCTGGAGGGCGACGACCGCTACCGAGCCCCCCTCGTCCTGGAGGGGGGCTCGGTCCACGTCGACGGGGAGGGGACCTGCCTCACCACCGAGGAGTGCCTGCTCCACCCCAACCGGAACCCGGGGATGGACAAGGCGGCCATCGAGGCGGCGCTGGTCGCCTACCTGGGGGTCGAGAAGGTGGTGTGGATCCCGCGCGGCGTGGTCGGGGACGAGACCGACGGCCACGTCGACAACCTGGCGTGCTTCTCCCGCCCGGGCCGGGTGCTCCTCACCTGGACCGAGGACGCCGACGATCCGCAGGCGGCGGTGTCCGCCGAGGCGCGCCGGGTGCTGGAGGCGTCCACCGACGCCCGGGGGCGCCGGCTGGAGGTGGTCCCCGTCCCGTCGCCGGGGCCGCTGGCCGTCACCGCCGGGGAGGCGGCCGGCGTCGACCGCAGCGAGCGGGCCCGGCCGCGCCGGGCCGGCGACCGGATGGCCGGCTCCTACGTCAACTTCCTGATCGCCAACGGCGTGGTGGTCCACCCCCTCCTCGACCCGCGCCGCGACGACGAGGCCCACGAGCTGCTGGTCCGTGCGTTCCCCGGCCGGGAGGTCACCGGGGTCCCCGGCCGGGAGATCCTGCTGGGCGGCGGCAACGTCCACTGCATCACCCAGCAGGTGCCGGCCGTCTGATCCGGCCGGAGTGCCCTACCCTGTGGCATGCCCGATCGGGACCCGGTGGTGGAGGCGAACCTGGCCGCCGCCCGCGCCGACCTGGCCACCGCCGAAGTGGAGGGCGACGTCGAGCGGATCGCCCTCCTCGAGGCGCTGATCGGGGCCGAGGGCTCGCTGGTGATCTACCACCCGGAGCGGCGCCACTTCGGGGTGCTCCTCGGCGACCTGGCGGGCGCCCCCCACGTGGCGGTGATGGTTCCCGGCGTCGGCGACGAGCGGAACCTGTGCGAGGAGTGGCTCCCGTCGGCCCGGAACCTCTACGAGGAGGCCGGCTCGGCGGCGGTGATCCTCTGGAAGGCCTACGACAACCCGCCGGACCTCCTGGCCGCGGCCACGACCGCCCTGGCGTGCAGCCAGCACCTCCGCGAGTCGGCCGCCCGGCTGGCCGACTACGTACGGTCCCTGGCCCTCGCCGACGGCCAGACCCTGACGGTGGTGGCCCACAGCTTCGGGTCGACGGTGACCGGCGCCGCCCTGGCCGACTTCGAGCTCCGGTGCACCGACGTGGTGGTGGCGGGGAGCCCGGGCATGTCGGTGGACGACCTCCGTCAGCTCCACCTCGAGGAGTCCCACTTCTTCACCGAGGAGGCGCCCGGCGACGAGGTGGCCCGGCTGGGGGTGTTCGGGGCCCGGCCCACCTCCCCGGAGTTCGGGGGCGTCCGCCTCCGTACCAACGCCCCGGGCCATCCGGAGGTCCGGGCCCACTCGAACTACTTCGTCCCCGGCTCGGAGGCGCTGGCCAACATCGTGGACGTGGTGACCGGCCGGCACGCCGAGCTCACCGCCCACCACGCCACGGTCGGTGAGGTGGCCGGTGGGCTGGTGGCCTGGTCGCTCCGGCTGCCGGTGGCCCCCCTGGCCGCCGCCGGCCGCCACTACCGCGGTCCCGGCTTCCGCGTGCTGGTCAACGTCCGGCGGTTGGTCGAGGCCACCGCCACCGGTGTCGGCGACCTGGTGCGCGACGGGCTCGACGGGGGCGAACGGGCCGTCGCCCGCCTCGCCCACCGGCCGGTGGCGGAGTAACCCGCCTCGCCCACCGGCCGGTGGCGGAGTAACCCGCCCGGCCACCGGCCACCGGCCACTTGCCACCGGCCGAGGCGCCGTACCTAGATGGGGCTCTCGTCCAGCATGGCGTCGGCCACCTTGACGAATCCGGCGATGTTGGCGCCGGTGGCCAGGTTGCCGGGCACGCCGTACTCGTCGGCGGTGGCGGCGACCTGGTCGTGGATGCGCCGCATGATGTCCTGCAGCCGGGCGTCGACCTCGGCCGCCGTCCACTGGAGGTGCTCCATGTCCTGGGTCATCTCGAGTCCCGAGACCGCCACCCCGCCGGCGTTGGCCGCTTTGGAGGGGGCGAAGAGGACACCCGCCGCCATGAGCCGGTCGACGCCCTCGGGCACCGTCGGCATGTTGGCGCACTCCACCACCAGCCGGACCCCGTTGGCCACCAGGGCGGCGGCGTCGGCCCCGCCGATCTCGTTCTGGGTGGCGCAGGGGAAGGCGCACCCGGCGGGGACCGCCCACAGGGGGTTGGCACCGCCCGGTACGGCGGCGGTGTAGACGGCGTCGGGGAACCGCTCGGCGTACTCGCGGATCCGGCCCCGCCGCCCGTTCTTCAGCTCCTTGACCCACTCGAGCTTCTCGCGGTCCACCCCGGCGGGGTCGTGGACGAAGCCGTCGGAGTCGGAGAGCGTCACCACCGTCGCCCCCAGGTCGGTCAGCTTCTCCACGGTGAACTGGGCGACGTTGCCGCTCCCCGACACCAGGCAGGTCTTCCCCTCGAAGCCGTCGCCACGGGCGGCCAGCACCTCCCGCCCGAAGTAGACGGCGCCGTAGCCGGTGGCCTCCTGGCGGATGCGGGAGCCGCCCCAGTTGATGCCCTTGCCGGTGAGGGAACCGACGAAGCGCCGGGTGATCCGCTTGTACTGGCCGAAGAGGTAGCCGATCTCGCGCTGGCCCACGCCGATGTCGCCGGCCGGCACGTCGGTGAACTCGCCGATGTAGGGGTAGAGCTCGGTCATGAACGACTGGCAGAACCGGCGGATCTCCGACTCGCTGCGCCCCCGGGGGTCGAAGTCGGACCCGCCCTTGGCCCCGCCCATGGGCAGGGTGGTGAGCGAGTCCTTCAGGGTCTGCTCGAAGGCGAGGAACTTGAGGAGGCCGGCGTTGACCGACGGGTGGAAGCGGAGGCCGCCCTTGTAGGGGCCGATGGAGCTGCTCATCTGCACCCGGTAGCCGCGGTTGACGTGGATCTCCCCGCGGTCGTCGACCCAGTTGACCCGGAAGGAGATGGTGCGGTCGGGCTCCACCAGCTGTTCGATGATCCTGTCGTCGAGGTAGCGCGGGTTCCGGACCAGGACCGGGACCAGCGACCGGACCACCTCGGCCACGGCCTGGTGGAACTCGGGCTCGCCCGGGTTGCGGGCCACCACCCCCGCCAGCAGGTCGTCGAGCCGGGCGTCGACGCGCGCCTCGTCGCCGGTGGTCCGCGGGCCGGTGCTCGTCGTCATGCGGTCATTGTCGCCCGTCTCCGGTGCCGGCCGCCACGGGGCGCCGGCCGACCTACGCCAGGGCGTCACGGAGGGTGGCGACCGTCTGGGCGGTGCAGCGGCCGGCGGCGTCGAGGTGGCGGTCGAGCCCGTAGAAGCCGTGGAACATCCCGTCGTACCGGGTGGCGGTGACCGGCACGCCGGCCTCGCGGAGCCGCCCGGCGTACGCCTCGCCCTCGTCGCGCAGCGGGTCGCACCCGGCGGTGACCACCAGCGCCGGGGGCAGGCCCGAGAGGTCGGCGGCGAACAGGGGCGAGGCGTCGGGGTCGCGGGGGTCGGCGCCGCCCAGGTAGTGGTCGTAGAACCAGTCGAGGGTCTCGGTGTCGAGGAGGTACCCCGACCCGAATTCGCGGTGGGAGGGGAGGGAGGAGGTGCAGTCGGTGACCGGGTAGACGAGCAGCTCGAAGGCGATCGTCGGCCCGCCGGCGTCGCGGGCCCGGCGGGCCACCCCGGTGGCCAGATTGCCGCCGGCGCTGTCCCCGGCCACGGCCAGCCGGGCGGGGTCGCCCCCCAGCTCGGCGGCATGGTCCGCCACCCAGGCGGTGGCCGCCACGGCGTCGTCGAGGGCGGCCGGGAACCGGTGCTCCGGCGCCAGCCGGTAGCCGACCGCCACCACCACCGCCGGGACGCGGGCGGCCAGCCGCTGGCAGACGGTCTGGCAGGCGTCGAGGTCGCCGATGACGAAGCCGCCCCCGTGGAACCAGACCACCACCGGCAACGGACCGTCGGCGGGCGGCCGGTGGACCCGGACCGGGATGTCGCCGCCGGGACCGGGCACCGTCGCCGCGGTCACCGGCACCGGCTCCTCGGGTGGCCCGACGGCGTCGTTCATGGCCACGAACCCGGCCCGGACCACCTCGGGCGTCTGGGTCGACACCGGCGGGGCGCCCGCTACGGCGAACCGGTCGAGTTGGGCGCGGGCCTGCGGGTCGAGGGGCACGGTACCTCCGGGGATCGGGTGTTCCGGGGCCTCACCGTAGCGACCCGCGCCGGGGCGACGTCCGCCGGTAGCGTGGCCGGAGGACCGGAGGTCGGCCCGGCCCGTCGGACCGCAGGGGAGGCACATGGCACGGGAGCCTGGTCGACGACGGACGCCCGCCGGCCGCCTCCGGGCGGCCGGGCTGCTGGCCGTCCCCCTCCTCCTGGCCGGCTGCTCGGGCGGCATGCGCGTCACCGCCGGCGCCGGCACCGCCACCACGGCCACCACCACCCCCTCGTCGTCGACCGGCGGCGGCACCGACACCACGGTCGACCCCGACCCGGTGTCCATCTACGACGTCGACGCCCCGACCGCCCTCCCGGGCGGGCCGGTCGCCCCCGGGCCCTCGGTGATCGGGGTCCTGGCCCCGAAGACCTCGGACCCTCTGGAGGACGCGGTGGTCACCGCCTGGGAGACCATGAGCTGGACGCTCTACTCCCACCACGACACCGTCGACGCCACGGCCGGCCGGTACCAGTTCGACTGCGTCGGCGCCACCAACTACTTCCTGTCGGTGGCCGACCCGGCGGCCAACGACGCCCTCCGCACGGCCGAGCACATCGGCACCGGCTACGTGCCGACCCCGCTGCGGCTGGCCGACTTCCTCGGGAGCCTCCCCCCCGGTGGCACCTCGACCTGGCGGCCGGTGGACCAGGCGTCGGCCATCGGACCCGGGGAGATCATCGGGGTGCCCCCGGCGCCCGGTTCGACCGAGGCGGGGCACGCCATGATGACGGCCGGCCCGGCCGTGCCCCTCACCGACGGCGGGTACGCGGTGCTGGTCTTCGACTCGACGGCCGAGCCCGGCCACGGCCCCGGCGACTCCCGGCGGTGGGACAGCCGCGACCAGCCCCTCCCGGACGTGGCCGGCAAGCCGGCCGACCGGAAGTCCGGCCTGGGCTACGGGACGGTGGAGATCACCACGTCGCCCACCGGCACCCCCGAGCACGTGCTGTGGTCGGTGGGCGGCACCGTCTACGGCGGGCAGATCGAGGTGGCGCAGCCGCTGTCGTAGGGCGCCGTCCGGCACGGGCCGCGGCGCCGGGCCGGCCGGTCAGGCGGAGGCGGTGCCCGGGGCCGGGGCGGAGGCGGAGGCGGTGCCCGGGGCCGGGGCGACCAGCGGGTTCGGCGCCGGCGGTCCCACCCGGGTGAGGGTGTTGACGTCGGTGTGGGAGAACGGTTCGTCCCGGCCGGGGATCGCCAGGACGCCCTCCTCCTCGTAGCTCCAGGTGCCGTCGGGGTGGACGGTGACGTGCATCCGGTAGCTGAGGGTGCGGAAGTTCCGGTCGAGGAACGGGTTGGACAGGATCCCGTAGACCTCGGAGCCGACGGCGGCGCGGACCTCGAAGTCGGTGGCGTCGGGCGCCGCCGTCCCGCCGGCCAGCAGGACCTGGGCCCGGGGGATGCCCAGCGTCAGGGTGACGGTGCCGGTGGCCGGCTCCCACAGCCAGTAGCCCACCTGGTCGTGGAAGGTCTCGACCTCGCCGGGCTTGACGATGTGGGTGTGGTAGCGGAGCCCGTAGAAGAGCTGCGGCCCGTTGGTCTGGGGGTCGATCGGCTGCAGCTCGTACCGCTCGTGGAAGGCGTCGCGGCCGGTGCCGTACACCTCGGGGTGGGCGTCCTGCCCACCGGTGCCCTCCCACACCCCGGCCAGCGGCGCCAGCGGCCCGAGGTGGGCCAGTGTGTCGGGATCGGCGTCCGGTTCGGTATAGATGTCGTCGGGGTCGGGCCCTGCTCCCTGGTCGTCCATGGCACCACGATCCTACGGTGCCCCGCCCGCCCGCCGCCGACCGTCACGGTCGTCCCCCGGGGCGGTGGGAGGGTGGTGCATGCCGACGTGCTTCGTGGCGGTGACGGTGCCCCCCGGGGTCGGCGGGTCCCTGCACGAGCGGGCGCGGGCGATGGTCGGACCGGAGGTGCGGCTCGTCCCCCCCGATCGGACGCACCTGACGCTCGTCTACTACGGGGAGGTGGCCCCGGCGGCGGTGGGGCCGTTGGGTGCGTCGATCGCCGCGGTGGCCGCCGACTGCCCGCCCCTCCGGCTGGCGCCGGGGTCGGCCGGGCGGTTCCGCGACGGCACCGTGCTCTGGTTCGGCCTGACCGGCGACACCGTCCGCCTGGCGCGGCTCCGGGACGACCTGGTCCTCGCCACGGCCGGCTTCGGTGCTGCCACCGCCGCCGGCGACGGGGCGCCGTTCGTGCCCCACCTCACCGTGGCCCGTCTCCGGCGGCGGGCGGCGGGACCCGGGGCGGCCTTCGCCGGTGCCACCGTGGCGTGGGGCGCGTCCGACCGGTTCACCGCCGACCGGCTCACCCTCTACCGGAGCGCCGGGGGCCGCTACGAGGTGCTCGACGAGCTGCCGCTCGCCGGGGAGCCGTCATCGGGCGGGTGACCGCCGCCCGTCCGGCCGGGGCCGGTACCCGGGGCGGTCCGGTCCGGTCGCTACGCTCTGGGGGTGTTCGCACGCTGGGGGATCCGGATCGGCATGGGCCTGGTCGGTGCCGGGGCCGGCCTTGTCCTCGCCGACATCCTCCTGAGCGGCCTCACCATCTCCGTCCGGGCGGTGTTCGAGGCCGCCCTGGTGTTCTGGCTGGTGCACCTGGCGGTGTCGTTCCTCGCCCTGCGGGTGCTGATCCGTGAACCCTCGGTGGCCATGGCCGGCCTGCTGGCCATGGGCTCGACGGTGGTGTCGCTGATCATCGTGAACATCGTCGTGTCGGGACTGAGCATCCGGGGGCTCTCCACCTACGTCTTCGCCACCCTCATCATCTGGGCCACCACCGCCCTGGCCGACATGGCCGGGCGGAGGATGATCCGCTCCCGTCGGCAGGAACGGCGGGGCGCCTGACACCGTCGATTGCCGTCGACGACGGCAGCTGGGAGGCTTCCCGACCATGAGCGTGGAACCGGTCATCACAGGGGACGTGCGCGTGTCGGTCGACGGCGCGGTGGTGACGGTGGTCATCGACCGCCCCGCCAAGCGCAACGCCCTCACCCAGGCGATGTACCGGGTGCTGGCCGACACCCTCCTGGCGGCCGACGACGACGCCGGCGTGGGCGCGGTGGTCGTCACCGGGGCCGAGGGTGCCTTCACCTCCGGCAACGACCTGGCCGACTTCGCCGCCGGGGCCAGCCTCGACCAGGTGGTGCGCTTCCTCTCCGCCATCGCCACCGTCGAGGTGCCGGTGGTGGCGGCGGTGAACGGCCTGGCCATCGGGGTCGGGCTCACCATGCTCCTCCACGTCGACCTGGTCTATGTGGAGCCCGACGCCAAGCTGTCGGTGCCCTTCGTCTCGCTCGGCCTGGTCCCCGAGGCGGCCTCCAGCCTGCTGCTGCCCCGGATGGTCGGCCCGCGCCACGCCGCCGAGCTGCTGCTGGCCGGCCGGACGATCGACGGGACCGAGGCGGTGGCGTGGGGCCTCGCCAACGCGGTGGCCTCGCCGGTGCTCGACGCCGCCCTGGAGGCCGCCCACCGGCTGGCCGCCCAGCCGCCCGCCGCCGTGCGGGCCACCAAGGCCCTGCTCCGCTCGGAGGAGGGCACGGTGGCCGGCCGGATGGCCGAGGAGATGGAGGCGTTCGGCGCCGCCCTCCTCGGTGCGGAGTTCGCCGAGGTGATCGCCGCCCGGCGCGATCGCAGGGACCCGGTGTTCGGCGGCCGGCCCCCGCCGGGCTGAGCACCGACCAGCTGACGACCGACCGGAGGAGCGTGACATGGCTGAACAGACGGAGACCGGGGGCGGCCGGCGGGGCGGGCTGGGGGGCGGGGCCATCGCCACGCTGGTCGGCGTGGCCGTCCTGGTGGTCTTCGCGGTCCAGAACACCGAGCGCATCCGGGTGCGCTTCCTGTTCTGGGGGTTCAGCTGGCCGGTCTGGCTCCTGATCCTGGTGGCGGCGGTCTTCGGGGCCCTGGTCTGGCTGGGGCTCGGCGTGATGCGCCGCCACCGGCGGCGGCGGAACCGCCGGGGCTGAGCGTCCGCCGGGGGCACCCGACGGTCCGTTGTGCACCACCGTGGCCCGGGCTACGTTGGCCGGGAGAACAACCGACATGCCGTCCGAGGCGGAGGGCACGGAGTGGAGGTGGACCATGGCCCGATCGATCGGGAGCCCGTCACGTTGGATGCGACGCGGGGCGGTGATCCCCCTCGTGGTGCTCGGGGCGACCCTGGTGGCGGCCTGCGGTAGCTCGTCCTCGTCGTCGACGACGACCACCTCGGGGGGAACGGCGACCACCGCGGCGTCGGGCGGCGGTTCGAGCGGGAGCTCGGGCAACGCCTCCTCCCAGCTCTCTGCCATCGCCGCCAACGTGAAGTCCGCCCAGAAGGCGACCTTCCAGGCGACCTACACCTCGACCGACAGCAGCGGCAACACCCAGACGGTCACCCTGGCGCAGTCCCCTCCCAAGCAGGCCTTCGTGACCACCGGCGGGTCGAGCGGGTCGTCGGCGCTGATCAACACCGGCAGCGCCACCTACACCTGCTCGAGTGACGGCACCGGGGCCGTGACGTGCACCTCGCTCGGTGGGGCCATGGGCGGCGCCCTCTCCAGCGTGCTCGACGTCTACAACGGCACCGCCGCGCTGACCACACTGAACGCCTGGCAGTCGGAGGCCGCCGCCCACCTGGCCGGCGCCTCGGTGAGCTTCTCCAACCAGACCATCGCCGGCCAGCCCTCCAAGTGCGCCAACTGGAGCGAGTCGGGACAGACGGCGACCTACTGCGTCACCGACAGCGGGGTGATGGCCAAGGTGCAGTCCTCCGGCGGCTCCGCCGGGAACGCCACCAGCTTCGTGCTGACCGGCTTCACGGCCTCCCCCCCGGCCTCGGTGTTCCAGCTGCCGCAGGGGGCGACGGTGGTGACGATCCCGAGTGGCGTGAACATCCCCTGACCCGACCGCGGTGACCCGACCCCCACCGGGTCGGCGGGCTCAGCCGCGGTCGGGGTCGGCGAGGTAGGCGGCCAGGTAGTGGCGCCGTCGCCGGGCCAGCCGCAGGCCGATCCGGTGGCCGCCGAGGAAGACGAGGACGGACAGCACGATCGCCGTGGTCACGATGATGGTGAAGTCGTGGCTGGAGATCCGGGCGCTCAGGTCGTGGTGGGTGGTGGCCTCCCAGATCAGCACCGACGGGTACAGGATGGCCAGGGCGATCCAGGTGACCAGGACGTAGGGCGTGACGGCCAGGGTCAGCCAGCGGACGATCACCCGGCCGAACGACCGCCGGTTGGCCCAGCGCCACGACAGCGGCCTCGGGTGGTAGGGGAACAGGATGCCGACCCAGGCCGACACCCCGAGGGCCCCGACGGGGACGAAGAGGATCCAGGCCACCGTCATCAGCGACTCGACCAGGTGCGCATCGGACCACCCGATGAGGACCGCCAGCACCGCGCAGGCCGGGGCGACCAGGGTCCACAGCACGACGTTCTTGGCCAGCAGGAGGCGCTGCAGCAGCAGCGGGTGCTCGAGGGCGGCCCGCACCCGGACGGGGTCGGGTCCGAGGACGTTGGTGGCCGGGACGTCCGAGAGCATCCACGAGGCCAGCACCATGGGGAGCGCCAGGGTGCCGTGGTACTTGAAGAGGAGGTCCCGGATGCCGACCGGCGAGTAGAACCAGGCGGCGACGGTCAGCAGGGCGTTGACCAGGACCACGATCGGCGTGGTGAACGGCCGGTGGAAGGCGAGGGAGAACTCGGCGACCACCGCGGCGCGCAGGCTGTCGGGGAGCGCCACCGACGGCGCGGCGTCGCCGGGCGCCGGACCGGGGTCGGTGACGGGTCCGTCGCTCACCCGTCCGCCGCCACCGACCGGAGCTCCGCCAGGGAGTCGCGCATCACCGCGGCCAGGTCCCTCCCGTCGTCCCCGTCGGCCCACCGCTGGAGGGCCACGCGCAGGACGGTCATACCGGTGTCGGCGGCCAGGGTCGCCTGCGGCTCCCCGACGCCCCGGCCGCGCAGGGTGGCGGCCACCGCGTCGGCGTAGTCGGCCAGCTTGGCGAGCTCCCGCTCGCGGAGCTCGGGGTTGGCGGTGATGACCTCGTGCCGCTGGCGTGACAGGTCGCGGCGGAACTCGCCGAGCATGGCGGCGGCGGCGTCGAGCCCGTCGGCGACGGCGTCGAGGGGACCGGCCTCCGGCGGTGCCCCGGCCACCCCGGCCACGATCCGCTCGCCGAGGAGGGCGGAGCCCCCGAAGAGCACCTCCCGCTTGTCGGCGAAGTGCCGGAAGAAGGTGCGCTCGGTCAGCCCGGCCCGGGCGGCGATCTGGGCGGCGGTGGTCTGGTCGAACCCCCGCTCCGAGTACAGGGCCAGGGCGGCCTCCTGCAGCCGACCACGACTGTCCGGCTGCCACCGTCCCATGGCCGGGATCCTACCGTTGACAGTGACTGACATCGCACATACCATGATGGCAGTTACTGACATCATCGGGACCCGGGAGGTACCACCATGAAGCTCTTCGTGACCGGCGCATCGGGATGGATCGGCTCGGCCGTGGTCCCCGAGCTGCTCGGGGCCGGCCACCAGGTGGTCGGCCTGGCCCGCTCCGAGGCCTCGGCGGAGCGGATCGAGGCGGCCGGTGCCGCCGTGCGACGCGGCGATCTCGACGACCCCGACCTGCTGGCCGAGGCGGCCGGCGACGCCGACGGGGTGATCCACCTGGGCTTCGCCCACGAGGTGGCCTTCGGGGGCGACTTCCCGTCCGCCGCCGCCACCGACCGACGGGCGGTGGCGGCGATGGGGGCGGCGCTGGCCGGCACCGACGGGCCGTTCGTGCTCGCCTCGGGCCTGCTCGGCCTGGCCCCCGGACGGCCCGCCACCGAGGACGACGGGCTGGTGCCGGCCGCCGCCATCCGGGCCAATCCCGCCGGACTGCGGGCGGCCACCGGGTTGCTGGCGCTCTCCCTCCGGGGCATCGGGGTCCGCTCGTCCGTGCTCCGCCTCCCCCCGACCGTCCACGGGGACGGCGACCACGGGTTCGTCGCCACCCTGGTCGGGATCGCCCGGGAGCGGGGGGTGGCCGGGTACGTGGGGGACGGTGCCAACCGCTGGCCGGCCGTGCACCGGTCCGACGCCGCCCGCCTGGCCCGCCTGGCCGCCGAGTCCGCCCCCGCCGGCTCGGTGGTGCACGCCGTCGGGGACGAGGGGGTCCCCTTCCGCGAGATCGCCGGGGCGATCGGCCGCCATCTCGACGTGCCGGTGGCGTCGGTGGCCCCGGACCGGGCGCCCGGGCACTTCGCCCCCCTCGGCCACTTCGTGGGCCTGGACAGCCCCGCCTCCGCCACGGTGACCCGGGAGCTGCTCGGCTGGGAGCCGACGGGGCCGGGTCTGCTGGACGACCTCGACCGGGACCACTACTACCGCTGAGCGCCGCCCGGGTCCGTCACCCGGCCGCCCGCCGCGCCCGGGAGGCCGCGGGTCGGGCTCACGGCCCGGGGGTCGGGGCGTTGCCGGCGACCTTCCACTCCGGCTGGCGGAGGCGGTCGAGGAGCAACGGCGGGGCGATCCCGATCACCACCAGCCCCACCAGGATGATGAGGGCGTAGCGCAGCGGGTTCGAGTGGCCGAACTGCGACGGGGCGATGAAGCCGATCACCAGGGCGAGCGCCGACGACACGGCCCCCACGCCGCACAGCAGGCCGAGGGCCGGCGCCCGGTAGCCGCGCACGCGGTCCGGCTGCGTCCGACGCAGCCGGACGGCGGCGATGAACATCAGGACGTACATGATCAGGTAGACCTGCGTGGCCATGACGGCGAAGATCCAGTAGTCGCGCGAGACGTCGGGGAGGAAGGCGTAGAGCAGGGCGATGACCGTGATGACCACCGCCTGCCCGGTCAGGATGCGCACCTCGATACCCCGGCCGTTCACCTGCTGGAAGAAGGGGGGCAGGAAGCCCTGCTCGCGGCCGATCCTGAGCAGCCCCTCGGAGGGCCCGTCGAGCCAGGCCAGCATCCCCGCCAGGGCCCCGATCGCCAGCGCCACCGCCACCACGGGCACCGCGAACCGGATCCCGAAGTGCGTGAGGAGATGGTCGAAGGCCTGCATGACCCCGGCCGTGAAGCTGATCCGGCCGGCGGGGATCACCCAGGCGATGGCCAGGGTGGGGAGGATGAACACCGCCAGGACGAGGGCCATGGCGAGGAAGATCGACTTCGGGAACTCGCGGCCCGGGTTCCGCAGCTCGTCGACGTGCACGGCGTTCACCTCGATGCCCGCGTAGGTGAAGAAGCTGTTGACGACCAGGACGACACTGGCGATGCCCGTCCACGGCGGCAGGAGATGGCGGGCGTTCATCGGCGCCGCCGAGTGGTTCCCCTGCAGCAGGTAGGCGATCCCGAGCACGACGAGGAGCGCCCCCGGGATGAGCGTCCCGATCAGCGTCCCGCTGGAGGAGAGCCTGGCCACCAGGCCGGTCCCCCGCGAGGAGAGCAGCACACCGCCCCAGAAGAGGACGACGATGACGACGGCGTTGTAGACGCCGTCGGCGGCCAGGCCGGGGTCGATGACGTAGGCGAGCGTCCCGGCGACGTAGGCGAGCAGGGCCGGGTAGTAGAAGATCGTCTGGGCGAACTCGCACCAGACGGCCAGGAGCCCCATCGGGGCCGACACGCCCTGCTCCACCCAGTTGTAGACGCCACCCTCCCAGCCCGACGCCAGCTCGGCCGCCACCAGGGCCACCGGCACCAGGAAGACGAAGGCGGGGAGGACGTAGAGGAACACCGAGGAGAGCCCGAAGACGGCGGTGGCCGGGGTGGACCCGAGGTAGCCGACGGATCCCACCGTCATCATGGCCAGCACCGTCCACGAGAGGTACCGGCGGGGGGGAGCCTCGGCCGTCCGGGCGGTGACGGGGGCCGTCCCCCGGTCGGCGGTGGTGCCCGCGGCCACGGTCGGCCGGGGCCGGCGGCGTCTTCGTACCCACATGGACTACGGCCCCACCTCGAGTGCTCGACCGACCTGCCGCCACGTTACGCCGGGGTGGGCGATCCCGCCCGGACCACCGGCGCGTCGGCCGGTCCCGGGCCGCCGGTCGGTCAGTCCGGGGCGGGCGCCCCGTCGAGCGCCTTGACCAGCAGGGCCTGGAGCTCGCCCCGCTCCCGCGCCGACAGCGAGCCGAGCACGTCGTCCTCGATGCTGCCGATGCCGTGCTCGGCCTGCCCGAAGGCCTTCAGCCCGGTGTCGGTGATCTCCACGAGGTGCCGCCGCCGGTCGGACGGGTCGCGCCGCCGGAAGGCGAACCCCCTCGCCTCGAGGTCGTTGAGGAGGAGTACCAGGTTGTTGGCGTCGATGCAGAGGGCCTCGCCGAGCTCCTGCTGGGGGATCGACCGGTGCTCGCGGAGGTGGGCGAGCATCACGAATTCCTTCAGCCGCATCCCGAGCATCTCCTCGGAGGTCCGGCGGTAGACCACGCGGGAGAGCTGGGTCAGGAGGACCGTCACCCCCGGGGTCGTGTCGGTCGCCATGGGCCGGATCATAGCCGAGATCCAGATTATCCCGTCAGCTTGACACTCACTAGATTAGTGACTATCAATAGGACGGGACCTGAACCCCGTGACCAAGGAGTCCGCCATCCCTTCTCCCCTCGCCTCGTTCGTGGTCGAACGCCGCCGGTGGATCGCACTGATCGTCGTCTGCTTCGCGATGTTGATGAACATCCTGGACCAGACGATCGTCAACGTGGCCCTGCCGACCATCCAGCACGACCTCCACTTCACCCAGGCCTCGCTGGCCTGGGTCATCGACGCCTACCTCATCACCTTCGCCGGCACGCTGTTACTGGCCGGCCGGCTGGGTGACCTCTTCGGCCGCAAGAAGGTCTTCCTGGTCGGCGTGGCGCTGTTCACCGTCGCCTCGATGGCCTGCGGTGCCGCCGACAGCCAGCTGCTGCTGATCTCGGCACGGTTCGTCCAGGGGCTGGGTGCGGCCCTGTCGTCCTCGGTGATCCTGGCCATCATCGTGGCCGACTTCCCGGTCCCCGCCGAGCGGGCCAAGGCGATGAGCTCCTACATCATCGTCGCCGTCGGCGGCGGATCGCTGGGACTGCTGGTGGGCGGGTACGTCACCCAGGCCCTCAGCTGGCACTGGATCTTCTTCATCAACGTCCCGATCGGGCTCGCCACCTTCGTGGCCGGGGCGGCGCTCATCCACGAGAACCGGGGGCTCGGGTTCCGAGCCGGGCTCGACATCGGCGGGGCGGTGCTCAGCACCGCCGGGCTGATGCTGGCGGTCTACGCCATCGTGAGCTCGAGCCAGTACGGCTGGCACTCGGCCCACACCCTGGGCTTCGGTGCCGCCGCGCTGGTGGTGCTGGTGGCGTTCGTCCTGCTGGAGTCCCGACTGGCCACGCCGATGATCCCGCTCCCGGTGGTCCGCTCCCCCGGCCTCCTCGGGTCCAGCCTGGTCCGGGGGCTGATGGTGGTGGGCATGTACAGCACCTTCTTCATCGGCGTCCTCTACTTCCAGCACGTGCTCGGGTTCGACCCGATCCGCACCGGGCTGGCCTTCCTGCCCCAGACGCTCTGCGTGGCCCTGATGTCCTCCGGGCTCACCACCCGCATCATGCGCCGGCTGCAGCCCCGGTGGACCGCCCTCCTCGGCCTGGCGATCCTCGGCGTGGGCCTGACCCTGTTCATCACCTCCGGCGTGCACACCGCCTACTTCCCCCACCTCTTCACCGCGGTGCTGCTGGTCGGCATGGGCGCGGCCATGGCCTTCACCCCCCTGCTGACCATGGCCCTGGCCAACGTCCCGGTCAAGGACGCCGGGGTCGGTTCGGGGATCGTGAACGTGTCCCAGCAGGTGGCGGCCGGGCTCTCGGTGGCGGTCCTCGGCGCGGTGTCCAGCACCCGGACGGCCACCCTGCTGGCCCACGGGCGCTCGACCGTCGACGCCCTGGACGGCGGCTACCGGCTGGCCTTCACCATCGCCCTGGCCAGCGTGGTCGCCGGCATCGTGCTCGGCCTGGTCATCCTGAAGGGCGACCGGACCCCCGAGGCACCCGCCGGGGAGCCGGACCAGGTGGAGGAGGCGGTCTCCGAGACGCTGATCGCCGAGGTGCTCTGATCCGGGGCGGCCGCCGGGAGGGGGCCCCGGCCGGGCGTCCGGTACGTTGAGGGCCCCCGGGGCCGGCCACCGGCCACCGGGTCCCACCGTCCGCCACCAGCCGTCACCACCGCCGGGAGGAGCCGCGTGTCCACACCACCGGGCCGACGGCACGTGGCGGTGGACCCGGCCGGATGATCTTCGTCACCTTCGCCGCCTACGCCCTCGGGTTCGCGCTGGGCCTCGCCGCCGACCGCGGCGGGCCCCGCGTCCGGCAGGACTGGCCGGTCTACCTCCGGGCCCAGCTGCTGGCCACCGCCGGCATCGTGGGGATCGTCACCGCCTGGCGGCTGACCGCCCCGAGGCAGCTGGTCGGTCCGGTGCTGGTGGCCGCCGTCCTGGTGGTGCTGCTGGCCGCGGCCCTCGTCACGCGACGCGGCGGCAGCACCGGCACCGCGGCCCTCGACGCCTGGGCGGCCGGCCCCAACGGGACGTTCTGGGTGGTGCCCATGGCCGGGGCCTTCGCCGGGCCGCCGGCCGTCGCCCTGGCGGTGCTGGCCAACGCCGCCTACGGCCTGCCCACCGCCGTCTCCGTCCACCTGCTCCGCCGCGACGCCCCCCACCCCCAGCGGCGGTCGACCTCGTGGGTCGACCAGTCCGCCGGCCTGGCCATCGGCGTCGGCCTCCTGCTCCACCTGGTGGGCCCCGCCCCGGCCGGCACCCACTGGGTCCTGGTCGTCGCCGGCCCCCTGTTCGCCTTCACCGGCGCCGCCCTCTTCACCGGGTCGGTCGTCCACCCCCACAACACCCAGGAGCCCCACGGCCGGGCCGACGTCCGCCGCTGGCTGGCGCTGTCGCTGGTCCGGGCCGCCTACCTCCTCCCCATCGCCCTCCTCACCGGCCAGCCGGCGCTGGCGGTGGTGGCCGCCCTGTCGGCATTCGGGGCACCGGCGTTCAACCCGCCCCAGCTCGCCGTCCTCTACGGCTACCGGTCCGGCGTGGTCAACGCCGCCGCCCGCTACGGCTGGGTCGTCCTGCCGGTGGGCGTCGCCCTGGCGGTGCTGCTCCGGTGAGCCACGGGGCGACGTCCGGCCCGCGACGCCGCTCAGCCCCGAACCGGGTGACGGCCCCGAACAGCGGCGGGGTCCCGACCGACTCCCCGGCCAGGCCCTGGAGGGCGGCGCGGTCGCCGAGCCACACCGGGGCGTCGGTTCCGGTGACGAAGGGCACCGTGGGCCGGTCGGTGAAGTCGCCGAGCAGCATCTCCCGGGTCTGTCCGCCGTCGGCCAGCGGGTTCGCCGCGGTGTGGGTCCAGACGACCTGTCTCCCGTCGGGGGATCAGGAGGCGTGGAAGTTGTCGGAGGGCGTGCCGGACGAGCCCGTGGAGGGCGCCCCGTCGTCGGGGTCGGAGCCGGTGGTCAGCCGGGAGGGGTGCGAGCCGTCGGCCCGCATGACGTCGAGGTCGCCGCCAGAGCCACCGAACCCCGGGTTGCCGGTGTGGACGGGCTGGTCCCCGTCGGAGTCGAACAGGATGACGTCACCCTGCGGGCGCGGCTGGGGGAAGGCGTTCGGCCCGGCCACCGTCGTGCAGGTCAGGCACCGCTGGTCGCTCCCGTCGAGGTGTGACCGGTAGATCTGGGAGATCCCGTCCCGGTCCGGCTGGCCCGACAGGACCTGGTCGCCCTGCACCCACGAGGCGGCCTGACCGAAGGCGTAGCGGTTCTCCTGCACGGTGAAGGGCGCACCGGAGTAGGGACCGGTGAGCGGGACGCCGGACCCGCCGGCCCGGCCCCCGACGGCCGCCGACGCCAGGAGGGCCGGGAGGGCCGGGGCGAGGAGGGCCAGGAGGGCCGGGGCGAGGAGGGCGCCGCACCGGGCGCCGCGCCTGGGCCAGGTCGCCCGCTCCCCCATGGATCGCTCCCCCCACGGTGACGGCCACCCCGGCCGGACCGGCACCGGCACCGTCGGGACCGCGGCCGGTGGGGTCGCCGTAGGATCGTGGACCGTGCCGTCGTGGAGGGAGTTCGAGCGGGCGGAGCCGGAGCTCGCCTCGCGGGTCCGGGGCCGCTTCGAGGCCGGCCGGCACAAGACGATCGCCACGCTGCGGGCCGACGGGTCGCCGCGCATCTCGGGGATCGAGTGCGAGTTCACCGACACCGATCTCCGCTTCGGGTCGATGCCCGGCGCCCGCAAGGGGGCGGACCTCCGGCGGGACCCCCGCTTCGCCCTCCACGGCCCGACCGTCCACCCGGTGGAGGGGCGGGAGGGCGACTGGCCGGGGGAGGCGAAGCTCGCCGGCCGGGCGATCCTCGTCGATCCGGCGCCGGGGGTCGGGTCCGGTGACGGGCCGGAGGCCGACCTGTTCGTCGCCGACATCTCCGAGGTGGTCGTCACCGGCCTGGACCCCGGGGCCACCCGGCTGGTGGTCGAGTCGTGGACGGTGGAGTGGGGCCTCCGGAGGACCGAACGCGACTAGCGGTACTCGGGGTTCGCGAAGTCGAACCGGCACCCCGCGTCCCACGCCGACCGCTGGTTCCCGTGGGCGGGGATGCCGCCGGCGTCCTTGAGCATCCGGGCCAGGTGGAGGAGGTTCCACGTCATGAAGGTGGTGTTGCGGTTGGTGAAGTCGTTCTCCGGCCCGCCGGAGCCCGGGTCGAGGTAGGACGGACCCGGGCCGGCCTCGCCGATCCAGCCGGCGTCGGCCTGGGGTGGGATGACGTAGCCGAGGTGCTGGAGGGAGTAGAGGACGTTCATGGCGCAGTGCTTGACGCCGTCCTCGTTGCCGGTCACCAGACAGCCACCCACCCGGCCGTAGTAGGCGTACTGCCCGTCGTCGTTGAGGAGCGAGGAGTTGCCGTAGAGGCGCTCGACGACCCGGGTGCACACCGACGACTTCTCGCCGAGCCAGATCGGCGTGCAGAGGACCAGGATGTCCGCCGCCATCACCTGGTCGAAGATCGCCGGCCACTCGTCACGGTCCCACCCGTGCTCGCGCATGTCGGGCCAGACACCGGTGGCGATGTCGCGGTCGACGGCCCGGATGGTGTCCACGTGGACCCCCTGGCGCCGCATGATCTCCATCGAGATGGTGGCCAGGCCCTCGGTGTTGGAGACCTCCGGCGACCGCTTCAGGGTGCAGTTGACGAAGAGGGCGCGCAGGTCGGAGAAGTCCCACCGGCTCTGCTCGCACAGCGCTTCCTGCTGGTCGTTGAGTGTCATCGGCCCTCCCGTGTTCGCTGGTCGGCTCCTCCGGCCGCCAACCACTCTGCCTCGTCACGGGAGCTGGCGCGGACACCGGCGTGGGGAGGTCGTGGATGTCCACCGGGTGGGTGCTCACCCCTCCAGGTAGCGCAGCACGGCCAGCACCCGGCGGTGGTCGGTCGAGCTCGCCGACAGGTCGAGCTTCGAGAAGATGTTCGCCACGTGCTTCTCCACGGCCCCCTCGGAGATGACCAGGCTGGCGGCGATGGCGGAGTTGGTCCGGCCCTCCGCCATCAGGGTGAGTACTTCGCGCTCGCGGGCGCTCAGCCCGGCCAGGGTGTGGGTGCGCCGGGACGCCCCCATCAGCTGGGTGACCACCTCGGGGTCGAGGGCGGTGCCCCCGGACGCCACGCGCACCAGCGCCTCGGCGAAGTCGGCGACGTCCGCCACCCGGTCCTTCAGGAGGTAGCCGATGCCGGCCGCGCCACCGGCGAGCAGCTCGGTGGCGAACCGTGTCTCGATGTACTGGGAGAACACCAGGATCCCCACGTCGGGGTGGTCGCGGCGCAGGCCGATGGCGGCCCGCAGGCCCTCGTCGGTGAAGGTCGGCGGCATCCGGATGTCCACCACCGCCACGTCCGGCGGGTCGGCGGCGATCGCGTCGACCAGCCCGTCGGCGTCGGGGACCGCCCGGGTCACCACGAACCCCCGGTCGGTCAGCAGCTGGACCAGCCCGTCACGCAGGATGGCGGAGTCCTCGGCGATCACCACCCGCACCGGGTCCCCGCCCACCGGGGTCACGCGCGGGTGGGCAGGTCGACCGTGACCGCGGTGGGGCCGCCCGGGGGGCTGGCGATGCTCAGATGCCCGTCCACGGCCTCGACGCGGTCGGCCAGACCGGCCAGGCCGCTCGACGACGAGCCGATCCGGTTGACCGCCGCCCCGCCCCGCCCGTCGTCGCGCACCACGATCCGGAGCCAGGGGCCGTGCTGGGCGCAGGTCAGGGTGGCCCGCGACGCCTCGGCGTGCTGGGCGACGTTGGCCAGCAGCTCGGCGGCGCAGAAGTAGCAGATGGCCTCGATGGCGGGGCTGGGCCGCGAGTCGATGGCGAGGGTCACCTCGGTGGGCACCGGGCTGCGGGCGGCCAGGGTGGCCAGGGCGTTCTCCAGGCCGAGGTCGAGGGCCGGCGGATGGATGCCCCGGGCGAGGTCCCGGAGATCGGTGATGGCCTCCTTCGCCCCGCGGTGGGCCTCGTCCACCAGGCGTCGCACGGACTCGAGGTCGGCGGTCCGGTCGTCCGCCGCCTCCCCGTCCAGATTGTCCAGCTTGTCCTTCGCCTGGCCCAGCCGCATGGCCAGGGCCACCAGCTGCGCCTGGGTGCCGTCGTGGAGATTGCGCTCGATCCGCTGCAGGGTCTCGGCCGCCGCGTCGATGGTCTTCGACCGCGACTGCTCGAGGCTCCGCATCCGGGAGGTGGCGGCGTCCGGGCCGAGCAGGAGGTGCATGGTACGGCGGTCGAGGTAGACGACCAGCCGCATGGTCCACGGCGCCACGAAGAGGAAGACGACCCCGGTGACGAAGGCACCCAGCTGGTCGGCGAACCCGCTCGGGAGCCCCCCGTTGTAGCCGGCGCCCAGCAGGTGGCCGAGAGGTCCGAAGTGGGCCATGCCGACGCCACCGGTGAAGGGGGCCAGCATGCCCAGCAGGGCCTCGATCCAGATGCTGAGGGCGAACCAGACACCGAAGATGGTGAGGGGCACCTTGGCGGCGAAGTAGCCCACGGACTTCCACGCCGTGCGGTCACCGAACGCGGCCCGCACCCAGCCGAAGGCCCCGGTGCGGCGGCTGAACGGCTCGGGCTCCGCCATCCCCTCGCCGAGCACCCGTCGGGCCAGCGACCGCTGCCAGCGGCCGAGGCCGCGGGCCAGGCGGAGATCGGCCGCCAACAGCAGCACGCCGACGAACACGATGCTGAGGACCAGTCCCGCCACGCCCACCACCCCCAGCAGCAGCACGCCGACGTAGGCCAGGGCCGAGCTGACCAGGAAGTACCCGAGCTCCGCCCACGTCCGCCGCTGGAAGGGCTCGCGGGCGACGGTCCGGGCCGTCCGCCGGGCCGTCCGGATGTGCTCCTCGGAGATCCTGATGGGGACCCATCCGTCCCCGGCACCGGCGTCGCTCATGCATCCCTCCGCACGAAGCGTACGGCACCGGCGGCCACGACGACGGCGGCGTAGAGGGCCATCAGCAGCAGCGCCACGGCCGGGGGGAAGGGTCGGACGAGCTCACCCGGTCCCTGGTTGACCGTGGACATCACCGAGTTGGTCAGGAGGTTGGTGGGGACGTAGCGGAGCCCGGCGTCGGAGATGCCGTGCATGACCAGCGGCAGCACGAAGACGATCCCGACGAAGGCGGCGATGGCCGCCGCGGTGCTACGGAAGAGCAGTCCGAGCCCGAAGGAGAGGAGCGCCAGCAGCGCCACGAACAGCCCGGTCAGCACCACGGCCCGGAGCGCCCCGGGGGATCCGAGGTCGGCGTGCGGCGCACCGCCCCCGGCGAGGACGGCCTCGCCGAGGAGGAACGAGGCGAGGGTGAGCAGCACGCAGAAGACGGTGGCGGCCACCGCGGTGACCACCACCTTGCCGGCGAGGAGGAGGGGGCGCCGGGGGGCGGCGGCCAGCGTGGTGCGGATGGTGCCGCTCGAGTACTCGCCGGTGATCAGGAGGGCCCCGAAGACGCCGCCGGTCAGCCCGGCGATCACCATGGCGCCGATGGCCTGCTGGGTCGGGTCGAAGCCGAGGTAGTACTGGGCGGTGTGGTGCAGGGCGGCGTGGCTGGTCAGGACGGTCACCGCCAGGGTGGCCACCACGGTGATGCCGAGCATGACGGCCGTCGACCGAAGGGTCAGCATCTTGATGGTCTCGGCCCGGACCACCTGCCTGATGCGGTAGCGCCCGGGCGGGGTGGTGGTGAGGGTCTGGGTCATCGTGGTCACTCCTTCGGGCTGGCGCCGGCGGCGCCGATGGTGGTGGAGCGGAAGTCGACCTCGTCGTGGGTCAGCTCCATAAAGGCGTCCTCGAGCGTGGCCGTGACCGGCGTCAGCCCGTGGATGCGGAGACCGTCACGGGCGGCCAGGTCGCCGATCTGCGGGGCGGTCAGCCCCTTGACGGTCAGGGCGCCGTCCGTGTCCTCGACGGTGCCCCCGGCGGCGGTGAGCGCCGAGGCGAACGGGGCGCCGTCGGGGGTCAGGAGCCGCACCGCGCCACCGCCCCCCCTCGCCACGAACTCGTCGACGCTCGTCTCGGCGATCAGCCGTCCGCGCCCGATCACCACCAGTCGGTCGGCGGTGAGCGCCATCTCGTTGATCAGGTGGCTGGAGACGAACACCGTCCGGCCCTCGGCCGCCAGCTCGCGGAGGAAGGTGCGGACCCAGCGGATGCCCTCCGGGTCGAGGCCGTTGACGGGCTCGTCGAAGAGCAGGACCCGGGGGTCGCCCAGCAGGGCGGCGGCGATGCCGAGCCGCTGCCCCATCCCCAGCGAGAACTTCCCGGCCCGCCGGTCGGCGACCGCCTCCAACCCGACCTGGCCGAGGACCTCGTCGACCCGCCGGCGGGGGAGGTCGTTGACGGCGGCCAGCCACCGCAGGTGGTTCCGGGCGGTGCGGGCCGGGTGGAAGGCCTTGGCGTCGAGGAGGGCGCCGACCTCCCGGAGCGGCCAGGCCAGCTCGGCGAAGGGCTTCCCGTCGATCAGGACGGACCCGGCGTCCGGCAGGTCGAGCCCCACGATCATGCGCATGGTGGTCGACTTGCCCGATCCGTTCGGGCCGAGGAACCCGGTGACGCAGCCGGGTCTGACCTCGAAGGTCAGGTCGTCGACGGCGGTGGTGGCGCCGAACCTCTTGGTGAGTGCGTGTGCGGTGATCATCCCTGTGCACGGTACGGGTCCGGCCGGCCGGGGGGAATACCGCTGGTCGGTGTCTTTGCGGTGGGGGTAGCCCCCCGCCGGGGGGCCGGATCCGGTGTGCACGGCAGGGCCTCGGGCCGTCCCGCGTACCCGCCGGTTCCCGCTACCGGATGGTGGAGCGTCGGAACCGCCTCCGTCGGCGCCAGGCGTGCACCGTGAGGTAGACGACCAGCGCCAGCCCGGCGTCGAGGTGCCACCGGTCGAAGGGCACGGGCAGCGGCAGCTGGGTGGGCCGGCCGCGGCCCCAGTCGAGGAGTCCCGATGCCAGGACGTTCAGGGTGATGACGAGGAGTACCAGGTCGGACCGGGCGAGGCGGGCCCGACGTTCGACGGGCGTCCGGGCACCGACCAGCTGGGTGAGCAGGCGGGCGACGGTCCGGCGGCGTTGGGCGAGGTGCACCACGACCAACCCGACGAACGCCAGGCCGACCAGCGTGTGGTAGGCGACGCGTACGTGGAGGAGCTGCAGCGTGGCGAGGGCGGCCGCGCCGGAGCCCAGGAGTGCGAGGTGGACGGCGAAGCGGGACCGGGCGGACGGATCGGCCCGGCGGACGGTCGGCGACGGGAGGTCGGCAGGCTCCGTCTCGGCCGGTGTCATCGGACAACGGTAACGGTGGGGCGGTCCCGCCGGAATGGGGACAGCCGGTGTCGTCACCGGGGGAGAACCACCCTCCCCACCGGGACACCTGGCCACGGCGGCGGTGGAACGGCCGCTTGACGGCGGAATTGGGATCGGGGAGCCTTGCCCCATGACCGTCGGCTATGAGGTGCGGGACCGGATCGCCTACCTGAGCTTCGAGCGCCGCGAGAAGCACAACGCCTTCCGCGACGAGGACCTCGAGGCGCTCAGCGCCGCCCTGTGGCGCCTGGACGCCGATGCGTCGGCCGAGATCGCCATCCTCTTCGGCCTGGGCCAGTCGTTCTCCAGCGGCGGCGACGTCGACGCCCGCCTCCAGCGCTCCGTGGACGAGGGGTCGACCGCCGGTCGGACGACGGAGCGCGAGGCGTTCCTCGAGTGCGAACACTGGAAGCCGGTCATCGCCGCGGTGCACGGCTACTGCCTCGGTCACGCGCTGGCCACCGCCCTGCTCTGCGACCACCTCATCGCCTCACGCGACGCCCGGTTCCAGGTCACCGAGACGAAGATCGGCCTGGCCATGCCGGGCCTGCTCCCCCAGCTCGGCTCGCCGGCCTTCGCCTCCGACGTCGCCATGACGGGGCGGATGTTCACCGCCGAGGAGGCCATGGCCGGCGGCATGCTGACCCGGCTGGTCGAGGACGGCGGGCACGTCGACGGCGCCGAGGCGCTGGCCCGGCAGATCCTCGGGAACCCGCAGACCGCCGTGCGGTCGCTCGTCCAGGTCCGCCGGTCGATGCTGGTCGAGGACTCGGCGCGCCACCGGGCGGCGGCGCCGGCGTTCGACTGGGCGACCAGCCCCGAGGCCAGGGACGCGGTGGCGGCGCTGGCCAAGGGGGACGAGGGGTGACCGTGACGGACGCCGCCCGCCCGGCCGGCTCAGGCGCCGGCGGCTGACCGCACCAGCGAGATCGCACCCTCCGGGCAGGCGACCACGCACAGTCCGCACGCCCGGCAGGCGTCGGCCTTCGGCGTGTACGCCGTCCGGCGGCGGTGGGCGACGACCCGGACCTTGGCCAGGAGGGGGAGCGGGGCGAAGTCGTCGTCGTCGATCCGTCGGACCTCGAACACCTGGTTGGGACAGACCACGACGCAGTCGCGCTCGGCCTCGCACCGTCCGTGGTCCACCGCGGGTGTCCACGTCCCCGCCGGGGCGTTGCACCGCTCCCCCGGCCGGTCCGGGTGCTGGGCGGCCCGGCGCTTCCTGGCGAGTGCCTCCCGGTCGTCGCTCACCCCGCCACCACCCGGGTGGGGGGGTGAGCGACGGGAGGTTGGGCGAGGGAGACGGTCACCCGGTCGTCCGGCGTCGGTAGAGCACGGTGGCCAACGGTGCGAACACCAGGAGGAGCAGCGCGCACCAGAGGAGGGACGCCTCGATCGGGTGCTGCATGGGCCAGGCGTGGATGGTCGCCGAGGGGTTGGGGTTGTGCCAGAGGGTGCGGGCCGCCGAGGTGACGGCGCTCACCGGGTTCCAGTCGGCGACCACCCGGAGGGCGGCGGGCATGCGCTGGGTCGGGACCAGGGCGTTGGACACGATGGCCAGGGGGAACAGGATGACCAGGCCGACCCCCTGGGCGGACTCCGGACCCTTGGAGACCATGCCGAGGCAGGCGCAGCCCCACGACAGCGCGTAGGCGAACAGCAGGAAGATGGCGAACCCTGCAGCGATGGAGGCGGCCCCGCCCGAGGGTCGCCAGCCGATGCACAGTCCGGTGAGGGCCACGATGAGGGCGCAGAGGGAGGCGGTGAGCAGGTCCGCCACCGACCGGCTGACCAGCACGGCCGGCTTCCATATCGGGAGGCTCCGGAAGCGGTCGATGACCCCGCTGTTCAGGTCGGTGCTGAGCCCGACCGCGGTCCCCATGGCCGAGGTCGTGAGGTTGAGGGCCAGCAGGCCGGCGATGGCGAAGTTGGCGTACTTCTGCCCCCCGGGGAGCACCACCCCCGCCCCGAACACGAAGACGAACAGGAGGGTGAAGAGCACCGGCTGGACGGTGACGTCCGACAGCTGGAGCGGCTCCCGGGCGATGTGGACGAGGTTCCGGCCGGTCAGCGCCGACACGTCGCAGGCGCGTCGGACGAATCCGGGTGGCCGGAGGCCGGGGGTGACGGACGGGACGGGCGTGGCGACGGTCATGCGTGCACCACCGCCGCGCCGGCCTCGAAGCGGTCGTCGTCAGCCTCCTCCTCGTCGGACGCCGTCGGGTGACCGGTGAGCGAGAAGAACACGTCGTCGAGCGACGGCTGGTGGACCTCGACGTCGTCCACCGTGATTCCCGCGGCGTCGAGGGCCCGCACCACGGTGGTGGCCAGTCCCGCGCCGCTGCGCACCGGTGCCCGCAGCCGACGCCCGTCGTGGCTCACGTGGACCGGGCCGGACACGTAGGGTCCGAGCGCCGCCGGTGCGTCCCCGTGGGGGTCGCTCAGGGTGACCTCCAGGCGGGCCCCGCCCGTCGCCGCCTTGAGCTCGGCCGAGGTGCCCTCGGCGATCACCCGGCCGTGGTCGATGACCACGATCCGGTCGGCGAGCTCGTCGGCCTCGTCGAGGTACTGGGTGGTGAGGAGCAGGGTCACCCCGTCGGCCACCAGCTCCCGGATGACGTCCCACATGCGGGCCCGGCTGGTGGGGTCGAGACCGGTGGTGGGCTCGTCGAGGAAGAGCACGGGGGGCCGGGTCACCAGGCCGGCCGCCAGGTCGAGGCGCCGCCGCATCCCGCCCGAGTAGCCGTTGAGCACCCGGTCGGCGGCGTCGGTGAGGTCGAACTGGGCCAGCAGCTGGTCGGCCCGGGCCCGGGCGTCGGCCCGGCGCAGGCCGCTCAGCCGACCCACCATCACCAGGTTCTGCCGCCCGGTCAGCAGCCCGTCGACCGTGGCGTCCTGGGCGGTCACCCCGATGTTGCGCTGGACGCCCGGCGCGTCGTGGACCACGTCGTGGCCCGCCACCCAGGCCGACCCACCGTCGGGCTTGGCCAGGGTGGTGAGGATCCGCACCGCGGTGGTCTTCCCCGCCCCGTTCGGGCCGAGCACCCCGAGGATGGAGCCGGTGGGGACGTCGAGGTCCACCCCGTCGAGGGCGACGGTCTCCCCGTACCGCTTCTCGAGCCCCTCGGCCCGGATCATGGAGTCGTTGGCCACCGCGTCCCTTCCGGCCGAGGATCGGTCTCTTACTTGTCGGATGGTAAGTGATCTACTTGCCGGCCGTCAAGTAGAATGGACCGGTGGCCCCCAGGACATCGAGCGTCGCCGCCCCGGAGGGGGACCCGACCACCCGCGATCGGATCCTCGACATCGCCCTCGAGCTGTTCACCGAGCAGGGCTACGAGGCGACCTCGCTCCGCCAGATCGCCGAGCGCCTCGGCTATTCGAAGGCGGCGGTCTACTACCACTTCGCCACCAAGGACGACATCCTGCTGACGCTCCACCTGCGTCTCCACGAGTTCGGGGCGTCGGCGATGGAGGCCGTCGACGAACAGGAGTGGACACCGCAGGCCTGGGCCGACCTCCTCGACCTCCTGATCGACCAGCTGCTCGAGCAGCGGGCGCTCTTCCTCCTCCAGGAGCGGAACCGGGCCGCGCTGGAGAAGCTCCACCGCGAGCGGCACGAGTCCGACCACGACGACCTCGACGCCACCTTCCAGCGGATCCTCGCCAACCCGAAGATCGCCCTCGGGGACCGGGTCCGCATGGCCTGTGCCTTCGGGGCCCTGATGGGTGCGCTGGTCTTCAACGGCAACGCCTTCGCCGACGTTCCCTCGGAGGAGCTCGGGGACCTGCTGCGGGGCGTCGTCCACGACGTGCTGGATCCCGGACCGGCGACCCGGTAGGGGAGCACGGCCCGGTCCGGTCGGGGGCCCCGGCACCACGCCACGCGGTGGATTAGGGTCCCGGGATCGGCGAACCGCCGACTTCCGGATTCGGGGATCCGGAGGAGTGAGGGGGGCAGCATGGAGGGGGAGACCGGGGGGTCGCGCGGCGACACCGTGCACACGCGTCCCGCGGGAGCCCGCACGGGGGGTCCGCCGGGGTCCCGCCGTCACCGGTCGCGACCGGTCGTCCCGGTCGCCGCCCTCCTGTTCGCCGTGGCACTCGCCGCCCCGCGGGTCCCGACCGCCTCGGCCGCCGCGGCCGCCGGGCCGCAGGTGTCGACCGTCATCGGGGGCACCGGCCTCGGCCCGGGCACCGCCATCGCCCAGGACCCGGTGGCGGTGGCCACGACGCCCTCGGGGGCGCTCGACATCGGGGACGGGACGCTGATGGTCGTCCGGACGCTCGCCCCGTCGGGGACGGAGTCCACCCTCGCCTGCGCCGGCAACATCGCCACCCTGGGGTACGGGGGGGACGGGGGCCCGGCCACCGACGCCTCCTGCAACACCCCCGACGGCCTGGTGACCGACGCCGCCGGCGACACCTACCTGGCCGACGACCAGAACAACCGGATCCGCGTGGTGGCCGCCTCCGGCGGCACCCTCTTCGGCCAGCCGGTCACCGCCGGGTCCATGGTCACGGTGGCGGGCACCGGCACCTGGGGTGACACCGGCGACGGGGGACCGGCCGTCGCCGCCGAGCTGGCCTACCCCGCCGGCATCGCCCTGGACGCCACCGGCAACCTGGTGTTCTGCGATTCGGGCAACGCCGCCGTCCGGGTGGTGGCGGCGACCACCGGCACCTTCTACGGGGTCCCGATGACCGCCGGTGACATCTACACGGTGGCCGGGACCGGCGCCACCGGATCCTCGGGGAACGGCGGTCGGGCGCTGGCGGCGGAGCTGGACCAGCCGGACGGGCTGGCCGTCGACGGCCACGGCAACGTGGTGGTGGCCGACCTCGCCAACAACCAGATCCGGGTGGTGGCCGCCACCACCGGCACCTTCTACGGGGTCCCGATGACCGCCGGCGACATCTACTCGGTGGCCGGCACCGGCACCGCCGGGTTCAGCGGGGACGGCGGGCCGGCCACCGGCTCGGAGCTCAACCGCCCGGCGGGCGTCGCCGTCGACCGGCGGGGCGACCTGGTGGTGGCCGACACCGCCAACAACCGCCTCCGGCTGGTGGCCGCCACCCCGGTGACCGTCCTCGGACGGACGGTGCACGCCGGCGACATCACCACGGTGGCCGGCACCGGCACCGCCGGCTTCAGCGGCGACGGCGGACCGGCCGCCAGGGCCGAGCTCGACCAGCCCGGGGCGGTGGCCGTCGAGGCCAACGGCAGCGTCGTGGTGGCCGACACCGGCAACCACCGGGTCCGGGTGGTGGCGTCGGCCACCGGGCCCGCCTTCGGTCGCCAGGTCACCGCCACCACCATCCGGACGGTGGCCGGCACCGGACGCCTCGGCGGGTTCTCCGGCGACGGGCGCCCGGCACCCGGCGCCCTCCTCAACCTGCCCACCGGGGTGGCCGTCGACACCGCCGGCGACGTGGCCGTCGCCGACCAGAACAACAACCGGGTGCGGCTGGTCCCGGCCCGGAACGGCCGCGCCTTCGGACAGGCGCTGGTGGCCGGCACCATCGTCACCGTGGCCGGCACCGGCAGCCCCGGGAGCGCCGGCGTCGGCGGCCCCGGCCGGGCGGCGGAGCTCGACGCCCCCGCCGGACTGGCGTTCGACGCCCACGGGAACCTGCTCATCGCCGAGTTCGCCGGCAACCGCCTGTTGGTGCTGGCCGCCACCCGCGGCCGGTTCTACGGCCGGTCGATGTCCGCCGGCGGCCTCTACGTCCTGGCCGGCACCGGTGCGGTGGGGAGCTCCGGCGACGGCGGGCCGGCCAGCGCCGCCGAGCTGTACGCCCCCCAGGGGGTGACCATCGACGCCGCCGGCGACGTCCTGGTCACCGAGTTCTACGGCAACCGGGTCCGGCTGGTGGCCGGGGCGACCGGCACCTCCTTCGGCCGGTCGGTGGTGGCCGGTGACATCTACACGGTGGCCGGGACCGGAGCCGCCACCAGCACCGGCGACGGCGGGCCGGCCACCTCGGCGACCATCGACCAGCCGATCGGGGTGGCCGTCGACGCCCACGGGAACCTGGTGATCGGGGACTACCTGGGCCAGCGGGTGCGGGTGGTGGCCGCCTCCACCGGCACCGCCTACGGCGTCCCGATGACGGCCGGCGACATCACCACGGTGGCCGGCGACGGCACCCAGGGGACCACGGGGGCCGGCGGGCCCGCCACCGCCGCCGAGCTCTCCAACCCGGCCGGGGTGGCCGTCGACCGGGCCGGCAACATCGTCGTCGCCGACTCGGCGGCCGGCGAGGTCTCGGTGGTGGCCGCCTCCACCGGGACCTTCTACGGCCAGCCGATGGTGGCCGGGGAGCTCGCCACCATCGCCGGCGGGGGCACCGCCAGCTGCGAGACGTCCCGGCGCTCGCCGGTCCCGGCCGCCACCGCCGGCCTCTCGGCGTCGCTCGGCGTGGCGGTGGCCCCGGACGGCTCGCTCCGGATCTCCGACTCCGCCAACAACTGCGTCCGATCACTACCCGGCCCGACCGGAGGGGGTGCGTCATGAGGGACCTCATCCCGACCCGTCCCGACCGCCGCCCGCCGGGAGGACGCCGCCGCCGGAACCTCGCCGCCCTGGCGGTGGTGACGCTGGTCCTGGCCGGCTGCGGCTCGGCCTCGGCACCGGCGTCGGGCGGCACCGCATCGGTGACGTCGACCGCCCCGAAGTCGGGCTACCTCGTCTACTGGGACCAGGACGAGGAGGTCGACTACTACCACTCCACCGACGGGTCGCAGGGCCAGGTGATGCCCCCCTGGGACCTGAACGGACAGGTGTGCGTGCTCAACGACGGGACCGGCCGCTTCGTCGGGGGCTCGGACCCGACCAATCCCAGCCAGCTCAATCCGGGCGGACCCCCGACCTACCCGTTCAAGCAGCCACCGGACAGCGAGGAGATGAACAACGTCACCGGCGGGTTCACCGGGAAGACCCTCTTCGTCCCGGGCCCCTTCCGGTTCGCGCCCGGCCAGCCCGGCCAGGACGCCCCGGCGGACGACACCGGCGTCTACAACGGGCAGTCCACCTACACGGGGTGCGCCATCGACGGCCAGCACAACATCTTCGCCAGCGACATCGGGACGGCGCAGGGCTCGTTTCCCATCCCCACCAACGGCCGCCTGGTCGAGTGGTTCGCACCGTCCTACACCTCGGACTGCGTGCTCTACGGGCCCGACACCGGGGGGGTCGGGCCGAACCACGCCGACGGCTCGGGCGGGCTCTCCCAGCCGGGCATGATGACCACCCTGCCGAACGGCAACGTGCTGGTGCCCCAGGCCGGATCCGACTCGGGGGACTTCCCCGGCAACGTGCTCGAGTTCGACCACTCCTCGTTCCCCACCAGCGCCGCCCAGTGTCCCGACGGCCGCTACCCGCGGACCTCCCTCAAGTCGTCGGTCTTCTTCCAGGCCACGACGGACAACCTGCCGGTGCCGATGGGGGTGGCGCTCGACCCGACCTGCAACTGTTACGCCATCTCGTCGATTTTCGGGGGCGGGGCGGACAACGCGGTGATCAAGTGGTTCACCGCCGACGGGACCCCGGTGGACCGGCCGAGCATCGACGGTGAGTCCCTCGCCGACTTCGGCAGCGACCCGAACGGGTTCAACCCCTTCGGCATGGCGTTCGCGCCCGACGGCACCCTCTACTTCGTGGACATCCACATCACCTGCTCGAGCGCCCTCACCAACTGCGGGCCCTCGAACTACGAGGGCCGGGTCATGACGGTGAAGTTCGGACCCGGTCGCACGCCGGGGCCGGTGACCACCGTGGCCGGGCACTTCGCCTTCCCGACCAGCGTCACCGTCTGCGTCCCGAGCAGGCAGGTGTGCCCCTTCCCGATCGGTCCGACGCCGCTGCCGACCCCCCAGAGCCCGTCCGAAGGGGAGTGACGGTGCTCCACCGGGTCCGCCGCCACCGCCGCCTGGCGCCCGGCATGGTGCTGCTGGCGGTGGTGCTGGTGTCGGCGGCCTGCTCGGCCGGCTCCGACACCCTGGCCCGCACCACCACCACGGTGCCGCGGCAGGCCGCGCTGCCGCCCGACAGCTGGGCGAGCTACGGGAACGGGCCCCAGCACACCTTCACCGGGCCCACCACCCTCACCCCCGCCACCGTCGGCTCGCTCCGCCGGGCCTGGTTCTTCCCCACCGGGGACGCGGTGACCGCCACCCCGACGGTGGTCGGCGGCGTGGCCTACTTCGGGTCGTGGGACACCAGGTTCTACGCCGTCGACGTGGCCACCGGGTCGCTGCGCTGGTCGTACCAGCTGGACGCCCAGACGGGGGTCACCCCCTACCCCGGGCAGCAGCCGCGCAGCGACGACTCCGACGGCGGGCTGGTGACGTCGACCGCCTGGTACGAGCCCGGCGCCGGCAGCCGACCGAACCTGGTCATCTTCGGGGGCGGCTACACCCTCTACGCCCTCGACGCCGACACCGGCGCCCTCTTCTGGAAGCACGTCTACGACGGGCTCCCCGAGCAGCCCCCCAGCCCGACCACCGATCCGACCCGGATCTTCTCGTCGCCCATCGTGGTGCACGGGACCATCTACTTCGGCACCGACACCGATGGTCAGGACGGCGAGCGGGGCTACGCGGTGGCGGCCAACCTCGCCACGGGGAACCCGGTCTGGATCACCCAGACCGACATCAACGCGGAGGGGAAGGTCCAGAACGACGGCTGCGGGGGGATCTGGTCGTCGGGCAGCTACCTGCCGGGCCAGAACGACGTGGTGTTCACCGTGGCCGACTGCAACGACGGGAACGTCCAGACCACCCTGGCCGAGCGGGTCATCTCGCTCGACGCCCGCACCGGCCGGCTGCGGTGGTCGACCGGCGTGGACCGACCCAACACCACCTGTGACTTCGACGAGGTGGGCACCAACGTCGGGCTGGGGCCGGACGGCACCGCCGACTTCCTCGGGGCCTTCGGCAAGGACGGACGCTACGTCTCCCTCGATCCCACCACCGGGGCGATCCGGTGGTCGACCCGGGTGGTCTTCGGCGGGTCGGCCGGCGGGTTCCTCGGCAGCCCGGCACTCGACGGGTCCGTCGTCTACGGGGCGACCGGGATCGGTGACCTCAGCAGTCCGGCCTGCAGCCCGGGGAGCCCCGGGGACGTCCCCTCGCAGGTGGACCCGAGCTTCTTCGCCATCGACACCGCCACCGGCAGGATCCGCTGGCACGCCGCCGACGCCCGGTCGTTCGGTGCCACCACCGTCAGCGGAGGCATGACCTTCTCGTGCCAGATCTTCGACCCGGACGTCCAGGTGCGGAGCACGGCCACCGGGGCCCTGCTCACCAGGCTCCCGCTGCCCGGACCGTGCTGGAGCGGGGTGGCCATCTCCGGCGGGACGGTGGTGACCGGGCTGGGGACGGCCGGGGGTGGCACCGCGGACGGGGTCGTCGCCTTCAAGATCCCGTAGCCGGGGGACCGGTGGGCCGGTCCCGACCGGCCGGTCCCGCGCGGCGGGATCGACCGTCCCGGGGCCACCGGGGGGCGCTCCGGTACCGTACTCCGATGGTCCCCGACGCCTTCGACGAGTTCTTCGTGGCGGCGGCGGGCGTGGCCGGTGCCCTCATCGGCCTGCTGTTCGTGGCCATCTCGGTCAACACCGGGTGGAACGACCCCGACGTCAAGGTCGTCCACCAGGTGCGGGCGGGTGTCGCCTTTTCGGCGCTGACGGATGCCCTGGTGATCGGCCTGGTGGCGGTGATCCCGGGGATCAACCTGGGCGCCTGGGCGCTGCCGGTGGCCATCGTCGGGTTCTGCTCGACCCTGGGCCTCGGCGTGTACCTCCTGGCCGCCCGCCTGGAGGTCGGCAAGGCCCGGCACCTCGCCCTCACCGTCATCCAGTGCGCCGTCTTCGTCCTCCAGGCGCTCTACGCCTACCGGCTGATCCGGCACCCGGGCGACGTCGCCGCCGTCCGGGAGCTGGCGGTGCTGACCATCATCATGTTCCTGGTGGGGATCTCCCGGGCCTGGGAGCTGGTCGGGGGACGGACGACCAAGCTGTTCGGGACGGTACGGGAGGTGGTGCACGACCGCCGGAGCGTCGGTCCGGTCGAGCCGCACCCCGGCGCAACGACGGAGGCCACCGGGCCCGGGGCGGGTGCCACCGGGTCCTGAAGGGCCCAGCCGCCGACCGGGAAGCGCGAGGTGACGTCCCGTGGTGGCGACCGGACGTCGTCGGTGACCGTGGGGTCGTCGGATCCGGTGTGCC
>Ga0181519_10000345_pt1 | contig 43522 bp, 40 predicted proteins | sample PEATcosm2014_Bin_26_FD_121102 | JGI IMG/M metagenome (GOLD analysis project Ga0181519, IMG submission 121102) | Peatland microbial communities from MTU Mesocosm Facility, Houghton, MI, USA - PEATcosm2014_Bin02_10_metaG | ecosystem: Environmental > Terrestrial > Soil > Wetlands > Peat | place...
ACGCCCTCGGCCGCTTCGATCGACAGCGTGAACGCGGTGCCGTACTGCGTGCCGTTGCGATAGGTCATCAGCGGCAGGTTGAGCTGCTTGCAGCGCGCCTGCGTGAGCGTGAGGCAAATCAGCCCGCGGCCGTATTTGGCCATGAAGTTGATCGCTTCCGGCGTCGCGAACTCGGCCGCCATGACCAGATCGCCCTCGTTTTCACGATCTTCCTCATCGACGAGGACAACCATGCGACCGGCCTTCAGCTCGGCAATGATTTCTTCTGTAGTGGCCAACGGCATAGAGGACAACGCGGGGGCTGAATTTGGAAAGGCTCTATTCTACGCCAAGCCGGTGCGCGGCTGCGGCCGAATCTCACGCGGCGTGCCCCGGAAAACCGGCCGGCACGGACAATTCAGGCAACGTCCGAATCGGATTTCGGAAGAATCGCCTCAAGGTGTGGGCGACGTGTGTCGCAGCGTCCCGTCATTTCTTAATACAAAGGCATTGACCTTGGTAATTGGCATCCCTATAGTTAGGCACATGGCTAACCAATCCATCCCTCTCGATCGAATCTTTCAGGCGCTCTCCGATCCCACGCGTCGTGCGGTCGTGGAGCGTCTGACTCTGGGCCCGGCCTCGGTGAGCGAACTGGCGCGTCCGTTCTCGATGGCCTTGCCGTCGTTCTCGCAGCACTTGAACGTACTGGAGGAGAGCGGTCTGGTCATCTCGCGCAAAAGCGGGCGTGTGCGCACCTATACGCTGGAAACCGAGACGCTGGCCGGTGCGCAGGATTGGCTTCAGTTACAGCGCGACAAGTGGACTCGCCGTCTGGATCAACTCGATAACTCTGTGTTGCAGATGAAGGGGACATGACCATGAGCCGTGCCAATCTTTTCTCGATCGACCCGAAGCTGGATCTGGTGTTTGAGCGTGACATCGATGTGCCGTGCGAGCGTGTCTGGGCGGCATGGACGCAGCCCGAGCACATCAAGAAGTGGTTCACTCCCGCGCCGTGGCAGACCGTGGAATGCGAGATCGATCTGCGTCCGGGTGGCCTCCTTCACACCGTCATGCGCTCGCCCGAGGGGCAGCGGTTTCCCAATGACGGTTGCTATCTGGAGGTCGTGGAGAATTCGAGACTGGTTTGGACGAATGCCGTGCTGCCGGGCTTCCGTCCGGCTCCCGCGCCAGTGGCCGAACACGGCGGCTTCCATTTCACCGCGGCCGTGTTGATGGAGACGCAAGGCAAAGGCACGCGCTACACCGCGATTGCCATTCATGGTGACGAAGCCACGCGTGCGCAGCACGAGGCCATGGGTTTCCACGATGGCTGGGGCAAGGCGCTCGATCAGTTGGTCGAGCTGATGCAGTGATGCAGTGATGAAAAGACGAAGTGACGCGCGGGCGACGGCGAAAGGCGTCGGGTCTTAGCCAACAGATAAAAAAGGGGACGTGCCGAAGTGAACTGCCCCCAAGGGTTCGGTTGATATCCGACTCCTGGTGAGCAGTTCAAAGGCGCGTCCCCTTTGGCTTTTGACGTCGATTTGACGTCGATCTGTGCGGGCCTGCAACGCAGACTGAAACCTCAGGCCCCGAGATAAGCGCGCTTGATGTCGTCGTTCACGAGCAGGTTGGCCGCCGAGTCGGCGAGCACGACGCGACCGGTCTCGAGCACATAGCCACGATCGGCCACGTGCAGGGCCTTGTTCGCGTTCTGCTCCACCAGAAACACCGTGACGCCTTCTTCGCGAATCGCACGAATGATGTCGAAGATCTGCGCGATCACGAGCGGTGCCAGGCCGAGTGTCGGCTCGTCGAGCAGCAGCAGGCGCGGACGGCTCATCAGCGCGCGCCCGATCGCCAGCATCTGCTGCTCGCCGCCGGACATGGTGCCGGCACGTTGCTTGCCGCGCTGCGCCAGTCTCGGAAACAACTTGAAGACGTGGTCCATGCCGGCCTCGATCTCGTCCTTGGACGCGAAGAACCCGCCCATCTTCAGGTTCTCGATCACGGTCAGGCTTGGAAACACGCGACGGCCCTCCGGCGAAATCGCCAGCCCCATGCGCATGATTTCGTGCGTGGGACAAGCCGTGATGTCCTTGCCTTCGAACATCACCCGGCCGCTCGACGCGCGAGGCGTGCCGCACACCGTCATCATCAACGTGGTCTTGCCCGCGCCGTTGCTGCCGATGAGCGTGACGATCTCGCCCTTGTTCACTTCGATCGACACGCCGCAAAGCGCTTCGACGGCCCCGTAGTGGGTATGGATCTGTTCCAGCTTGAGCATTATTCCTCCCCGAGGTAAGCCTTGATGACGCGCGGATCGTTGCGCACCTCGTCGGGCGTGCCGGTCATGATCGGCTTGCCGTGTTCCATCACGAGAATCCGGTCCGACACCCCCATCACCAGACTCATGTCGTGCTCGATGAGCAGCACCGAGATACCGAACTCGTGACGCAGGTTGTCGACGAGTTGCTGCAACTCGACCTTCTCCTGCGGGTTCAGGCCGGCAGCCGGTTCGTCGAGCATGAGCAGACGCGGCTCGGTAATCATGCAGCGCGCGATTTCAAGGCGTCGCTGGTGCCCGTACGACAGCGTGCCCGCCTCGCGGTTGGCAACGGCCGTCAGGCCCAGACGGTCGAGCCATGTCTTGGCGCGCTCGAGTGCCGTGCGCTCGGCACGACGGAACGCCCCCGTCGAGAAGAGTCCCTGCAAAAAGCCGCTGTGCACACGCATGTGCTGTGCAACGAGCAGGTTCTCCACGACCGTCAACTGACGGAACAGGCGGATGTTCTGGAACGTGCGCACGAGACCGCGCCGGGCCACCATGTGACTCGGCAGGCCGGTGATGTTGTCGCCGTCGAGCACGATCGAACCGCCCGTGGGGCGATAGAACCCGCCAACGCAATTGAAGACGGTCGTCTTGCCTGCGCCGTTCGGGCCGATGATCGCGAAGACCTCGTTCTTGCGGACGTCGAATTCGACGCCATCGACGGCCAGCAGACCGCCGAAGCGCATCTGCAGGCCGGAGAGTTTCAACAGTTCTGCACTCATTGCGGCAACTCCACATGCGGGCGGGTAGCGGGCAACAGACCCTGCGGACGCCACATCATCATCAGCACCATCACCAGACCGAAAATCAGCATGCGGTATTCCGCAAAGTCACGCGCGACTTCCGGCAGAATCGTGAGCAGGATGGCCGCGAGAATCACGCCGATCTGCGAGCCCATGCCGCCGAGCACCACCACGGCGAGGATCAGCGCCGACTCGATGAACGTGAACGATTCGGGCGTGACCAGTCCCTGACGCGCGGCGAAGAACGCACCGGCAAGCCCGGCGAACGATGCGCCCAGCGTGAATGCCGAGAGCTTGATGCGGGTCGGGTTCAGGCCGAGCGAGCGGCAAGCGATTTCGTCTTCGCGCAGCGCCTCCCACGCCCGGCCGATCGGCATGCGGATCAGGCGGCTCGTGACGAACAGCGTGAAGCCGACCAGCGCAAACGCGAGCAGGTAGAGGAAGATCACCATGTGCGAGCCGCTGTACGGCAGGCCGATCAGTTCATGGAACGTCTTTGCCCCTTCGACACTTGCCGAACGCGCCATTTCGAAGCCGAACACGCTGGGTTTCGGAATGCCCGACACGCCGTCCGGACCGCCGGTGATGCTCGTCAGGTTGTTGAGCAACAGACGGATGATTTCACCGAAGCCCAGCGTCACGATGGCGAGATAGTCGCCACGCAGACGCAGTACCGGGAAGCCGAGCAGGAAGCCGAACGTGGCCGACATGAGGGCGGCGAGCGGCAGGCATTCCCAGAACGTCAGGCCGAAGTACTGGTTGAGCAGGGCATAGGTATAACCGCCGACCGCGTAGAAGCCGACGTAACCCAGATCGAGCAGACCGGCGAAGCCGACCACGATGTTCAGGCCGAGGCCGAGCACGCAGTAGATGAGGGCGAGCGTGGCGACGTCCACCGCACCGCGCGAGCCGACGAACGGCCACACGAGCCCGACGGCGAGCAGCACCCACATCGCGCTCAGTTGCTGACGACGCCCCATGACCGGCAGGGTCGGCAGCTTCACCGCACGCTTGGAGCGCAGCAGCAGCGGTTTGAACAACTGGAACACGAAGACGATGGCCGCGGCGATCCAGACCGGACGCCAGTGCTGCTCGAGCACCACCTGATAGCCTTCGAGCTTGAGTTGCAGGCCCAGAATGGGAGCCGTGAGAACGATCGTCACGAGCGCGGCGATGACCGCACCCTTGAGCGTGTCGCCTGCCGGCACGCGATTGGCGGCGCCGGACTTGAGCGTGAGTTGTTGTGTCATGGTCGGCCTCAGACTTTCTCGACGTCGGGTTTGCCCAGCAGGCCGGTCGGGCGGAACAGCAGCACCAGTACCAGCAGGCAGAACGCCACGATGTCCTTGTACTCGGAGGGCATGTAGCCCGAGGCGAGCGTCTCCGCCAGCCCCAGCAGCACGCCACCCAGCATGGCGCCGGGAATGCTGCCGATACCGCCCAGCACCGCCGCCGTAAAGGCCTTGATGCCGACGATGAAGCCGATATACGGATTGAGCTTGCCGATGGTCAGGCCGATGAGCACGCCGCCAACGGCCGCGAGCATGGCGCCGAGTACGAACGTGAACGAGATGACGCGGTTCGTATCGATGCCGAGCAGGTTGGCCATGCGCATGTCCTCGGCGCAGGCACGGCAGGCGCGGCCCATGCGCGAGTTGGCGATGAACAGCGTGAGCAGGATCATCAGCGCGACCGTCACGCCCACGATCAACATGCGAGCGTAGGGGATGGTGACGGTGAAGTCGCCCATCGGAATGTCGATGGCGCCCGAGATCAGCATCGGCACGGACACGTCACGCGCGCCCTGACCGATCTGCACATAGTTCTGCAGGAAGATGGACATACCGATCGCGGAGATCAGCGGTCCGAGACGAGGTCCGCCGCGCAGCGGGCGATACGCCACCCGCTCGATCGCGAAGCCGTACAGGCCCGTGATGAGCACCGATACCAGCAGCGCTGCGCCAAGCACGAGCGGCAAGGGGTAACCTGCCGCCGAACCGATTGCAGTCAGTGTGACAAGCCCGACATAGGCGCCGATCATATAGATCTCGCCGTGGGCAAAGTTGATCATGCCGATGATGCCGTAGACCATTGTGTAGCCAATGGCAATCAACGCGTAGATCGCGCCCAGCGTCAGGCCATTGACCAGTTGCTGGGAGAGCTGTGGGATAAATTCGTTCATGCGGGAAGCCTCGCGACGAGCGGGGGCCGAGCGCGAATGCGCGCCGCCCGCCGGGGTCGGCGGGCGGCAGGGGGTGATTCGCTGGCCAGTAAAGCGTCAGGGAATCAGTTGGCGGCGGTCTTGGTAGCGTCCTTGTGCCAGGTGTACACCACGAACTTGAACGACTTCAGATCGCCGGCTGCGTCATACGCAACCTTGCCGATCGGCGTGTCGAACGTGTTGGCGTGGAGGTACTTGGCCACCTTTTCCGGGTCGGTGCTCTTCGCGCCAGCGATGCTCTTGGCGATCAGTTGCACGCCCGTGTAGGCCGGCATCTGGAACGGACCGTTCGGATCGCGCTTGGCGTCGGCGAAGGCCTTCACCAGCTTGGCGTTGGCCGGATCGGTGGTGAAGTCGGCCGGCAGCGTCACGAGCATGCCTTCCGACGACGGGCCGGCGATGGCCGTCACGTCCTTGTTGCCCACCCCTTCCGGACCCATGAACGTGGCCTTCACGCCTTGTTCACGCGCCTGACGCAGCAGCAGACCCATTTCCGGGTGATAGCCACCGAAGTACACGAAGTCCACACCTTGCGACTTGAGCTTGGTGATGACCGCCGAGTAGTCCGAGTCACCGGCGTTGATGCCCTCGAACAGCACGACCGGGATCTTGGCAGCGTCGAGGTCCTTCTTCACCGAGGAGGCAATGCCCTGGCCGTACGACTGCTTGTCATGCAGCACGGCCACCTTCTTCGGTTTGACCTTGTTGATGATGTACTGCGCGGCGGCCGGGCCTTGCTGGTCGTCACGACCGATGGTGCGGAAGATGAAGTGACGCTTCTTGCCTTCGGTCAGTTGCGGCGCCGTTGCCGACGGCGTAATCATCACCACGCCTTCGTTCTCATAGATGTCCGATGCCGGGATCGTCGACCCTGAGCACACGTGACCGATCACATACTTGATCTTCTGGCTGACGATCTTGTTGGCGACGGCGACAGCCTGCTTCGGCTCGCATGCATCGTCCATCATCACGGCTTCCAGCTTGTTGCCGTTAGCACCACCTGCCGCGTTGATCTCTTCAATGGCGGTCAGCGCGCCGGCCTTGACCATGTCGCCATATTGGGCAACCGAGCCGCTGAACGGGCCGGCGATGGCAATCTTGACGGTCTCGGCATTGGCGGCCGTTCCAATGAAGGCGAGAGCAGCGGCGACGAACAGGGATTTGTGACGGAACTGCATTGTGGACATCTCCTTGATTTGTATTTTTTTGACTACCCGGGCGTGCGGTGGTCTTAATCGACTGCTGAACCTGTCGGTGTTGAATCATTCATGTCGCAGGCGGCACGAACGATGCGCCATAGTAGCGTAATACACAGTCCAATTGGAACAGGTATCCAAGATGCCCCGAAGACCCGCATGAACAAAGGGTTTCAAAAGGGTCGGAAGAAAAAAATAAGAGTCCTCACAGCATTACTCCGTAGTACTACGCAGATAAGAAATCCATTGGAATCGGTCCCCATCGACAAATCGGGGCCAAGTTGAATCGGCGAGGAGAATTGGCGAACAGGATATTTTGGATACAATCCGTCGTACATTGGTATCCAATCACGGAGTTTTGCATCCGATGCCGTATATCGTTGGATAGGCAGACTCACTACATCGTCAGTGTGTGGCGCTGATTGCGCGAGTGCCGGATGAGCGCGAGAAAGGCGGCGAGAATCGGGGAATCGTCGTCGCGCCGGTACATACAGTTGAGCTCGATGGCGCGCAGACGCTGAGATTTCAACGGCCGATACACCACGCCGGGCAGGCGCAGGTTCGCGGCCGACTCGGTGGTCACGCAAATACCGAAGCGGCTCGCGACCAGCGCAATCGACGTCACCACGTCCTCCACCTCCTGCTCCACGCGCAGCGTCACGTCCTCGGCGCGGAACGCGGCGGCGACTTCTTCAGCAAGCCCCGGCACCGGGGCGTTCGGGTAGAGAATCATTCTTTCGTTATCGAGATCGCCCAAGGTCAACGACGCCCGCTTGCATAGCGGGTGGCCCTCGTAGAGCGCGACCAGAAACGGCTCCCGATGAATCCAGTCGACGACGAGATCCGGTTCATCGGGAATCAGGCGATTGAAGCCGATGGCAATACGCCGCTCGCGCAACGCCGCGATCTGCGCCGTCTTCGACAGGTTGTGCAGCCCGATCTTCACTTCCGGACGCTCGGTATGAAAACTCGCCAGCAACCGTGGAATCACGTTGAGAATGCCCGAACTGAAGATGCCGACGTCGAGGCGTCCGATATAGCCTTCGCCGGCGAGGCGCGTCTGTTCCTCCGCGCGTCGCGCCAGCGACAGGATATTGGGCACCTCGGCGAGCAGCGTCTGCCCGGCGGCGGTCAGCGTGGCGCCCTTGGGGGTGCGCACGAAAAGCAGTGTGCCCAATTGCGCTTCAAGCGCGTGGATGTGCCGTGTCAGGGGCGGCTGCGCCATGTTCAGCCGCTGCGCCGCCCGCCCGAAATGCCCTTCCTGCGCGACGGCAAGAAAGTACCGCATCTGCTTGATGTCCATGGGGAATTCCGTTCCGGTGCGAGGTCCGTCGCAACAACCGTCGCAACAACCGTCGCAACAACCGTCGCAACAACCGTCGCAACAACCGGCGTAATAATCTGCGCAATAGCTCAATACCGAAATGGTATCGCAATCTTGAAAATTGGTATTGGACGGTATCCCTCTGCGCACGCATCATGGCGTCCGAAGGCATTCTTTTCGGTATTTTCAGGGGACGGCATTATGCCAATCGTACATATCAATCTGGTGGAAGGCCGCGACGATGCCACCGTGAAGGCTTGTGTGAAGGCCGTGGCGCGCACCGTGCACGAAACGCTCGGCGCACCGCTCGAATCGATCCGCGTGTATGCAACGCAGGTTCCGGCCGCGCACTGGGCCGTGGGCGAACGCACCAAGGACGAGCCGGCCGCGCCGGCCAAGGCAGGCGCGTGATGACGGCGAGCACACTCCGCGACGCCGCCACGCAGGCACGTCTGCAACAGGCCGCCGACGCGCTTCTCGAAGCCGGGCGTTCGCGCCAGTTCATCGCCCCGTTGCGCGACAAGTTCGCGCCGCTGAGCATCGACGACGCCTATGCCATCCAGCGCATCAACACCGAACGGCGTCTGGCCGCCGGGCGTCGCATCGTTGGCTGCAAGATCGGCCTGACGTCGGTCGCGGTGCAAAAGCAACTTGGCGTTGACCAGCCCGATTTCGGCATGCTGTTCGACGACATGGGGTATGGCGACGGCGAACCGATCCCCGCCTCGATCCTCACGCAACCGAAAATCGAGGCCGAGATCGCCTTCGTCATCGGACGTGATCTGAACGTCGACAACCCGGGCCAGCTCGATGTCATCAACGCCATCGAATACGCGTTGCCGGCGCTGGAGATCGTGGGCAGCCGCGTGGCCGACTGGAACATCCGCATTACCGACACGATCGCCGATAACGCGTCGTCGTCGGCCTATGTGATCGGCAACACGCCGAAGCGGCTCAGCGAATTCGACGTGCGCATGTGCGGCATGGTGATGGAGCGTCGCGGCGAGCCGGTGTCCGTGGGGGCCGGCGCGGCCTGTCTGGGCAGCCCGATCAATGCCGTGGTGTGGCTTGCCCGCACGATGGCGGCCGTGGGCACGCCGCTCAAGGCCGGCGACCTGGTGCTCTCCGGCGCCCTCGGCCCGATGGCCGCGGTCACGCCCGGCGACATTTTCGAAACCCGTATCAACGGTCTGGGCTCGGTCCGCGCCGTGTTCGAACCTGCCAGCGAGGCTGCGCGATGAGCCACATTCAAGACTACGCCAAGCTGCTCGACGACGCGGCGCACTTCGCGCACGAGGTCGAGCAGTTCGATACCGACAATCGTCTGTCGCTTGACGATGCTTATGCCATTCAGGCCGCATCGCTCGCTCGCCGTGCCGGGCGCGGTGAGACGCGCGTGGGCGTGAAGATGGGTTTCACGAGCCGCGCGAAGATGATTCAGATGGGCCTGTCAGACGTGATCTGGGGACGTCTCACGTCCGGCATGCAGGTCGAAGAGGGCACGTCCATCGACTTCAAGCGCTATGTGCATCCGCGCGTCGAACCGGAAATCGCCTTCATTCTGAAGCAGCCGCTCGAGGGCAACGTCACGGGGCCGCAGGCGCTCGCGGCGGTCGAGGCGATTGCGCCGGCCATCGAGATCATCGATTCGCGCTACAAGGACTTCAAGTTCACGTTGCCGGAAGTGATTGCCGATAACGCGTCGTCGAGCGGTTTCGTGATCGGTGCGTGGCACGATCCGCATGTCGACTTCTCGAATCTGGGGTTGGCGATGACGATCAACGGCCGCACCGTGCAGGTTGGCTCGACGGCGGCGCTGCTTGGCCATCCGTTGCGCTCGCTGGTCGCGGCGGCGCGTCTGTCGGCGGCGGCCGGCGAGCCGCTCCAGGCGGGCTGGATCGTGATGGCGGGCGGTGCTACGCCGGCCGAGTACATCCAGCCGGGCCAGTACGTGTCGGTGGAGATGGAGTCGCTCGGTCGCGTGGGCTTCCACGTCTGAGCGAACGAATCACAGATCGCAGATCGCAGATGGCAGGGCCAGGGTTTGCGGCCCTGCTGCCAAAGAAGAACGGGGCGCACCAGACGGTACGCCGCGTTTTTCGTGATTGCGTTGCCGACTCAGTCGCGCTGAAAGCGTGCCATCACGCGCAGATCGCCTTCGATCATGCGCACGTCCGTGAAGCTCAGGGTGAGCTTGTCGTCGAGCGACGTGAGCGCAGGCAGATTGAACATGCCCTGTGCATCGCCGACGATGCTGGGCGCGAGATACGTCAGCAACTCATCCACACAGCGTTCGCGCAGCAGTGAGCCGTTGAGCTTGTAGCCGGCCTCCACATGGATTTCGTTGAGCTGCCGCTCGCCCAGCGTGCGTAGCAGCGCAGACAGTTCGACCTTGCCGTTCGGATTGGGCAGGTCGAGCACTTCCACGCCCAGATCATGCAGGCGCGACACCCGGTCCGGGGCGCCATTCGCGCAGACCACGAGTGCGTTGCCGTTTGCGAGGACCTTGGCGGTCGGGGAAATATCCAGATGGGAATCGACGACGATGCGAAGTGGCTGACGCGTGGTCTCGACCTCGCGCACCGTGAGCGCCGGATCGTCCTCACGCACCGTGCCGATGCCGGTGAGAATGGCGCAGGCCCGCGCCCGCCACGCATGCCCATCGGCGCGCGCCGCCGGGCCGGTGAGCCACTGACTCACGCCGTTGTGCAGCGCGGTCTTGCCGTCGAGGCTGGCGGCGACCTTCAGGCGCACCCACGGCGTGCCGCGCACCATGCGCGCGACGAAACCGATGTTCATTTCGCGCGCCTCATGCTCCAGCAGCCCGCAGCGCACCTCGATGCCCGCATCGCGCAGCATCGTGAGCCCCCGGCCGGCCACGAGCGGGTTCGGATCTTCCATGGCGGCGATCACGCGCTTCACACCCGCTTCGATCAGCCCCTTCGCGCAGGGAGGCGTGCGGCCGTAGTGGCTGCACGGTTCGAGCGTGACGTAGGCCGTTGCGCCGCGCAATGACTCGCCGCGCGTGCGTGCGTCTTTCATGGCCTGCACTTCGGCGTGGTCCTGACCGGCGGGCTGGGTGAAGCCTTCACCGATGACGCGGCCGTCCTGCACGATCACGCAGCCAACGCGCGGATTCGGCGTCGTGGTGAACATCGCGCGCTCGGAGAGCGCCAGCGCGCGGCGCATGTAAGCAAAATCCTGTTCGGAAAACATGAGACGTCAGAGGATCAGTGGCCGGTCGGTCAATGCATTGTCCGGCGCTGCGCCGGCATGGGCCGGCAAGGATTCGCGCGCAATGCCGCGCAGGGTGTTCAGCGCGTCGAGCACGCTCTGGACATAACGTTCGTCACGGAATCCGGCGCTCATTTGCGCAACGACGGTGTCCCACGTGTGGGCAGACACCAGCGCATTGACGCCCTTGTCGGCGATCAGCTCGATATCGTGATCGGCGATGTTGATGTACAGCAGTATGCCCGTGCGCTCGCTCGTATGCGCGACGCCGAGTTGGCGAAACAGGTGAACGGCGCGTTGACGGCATGTGTGTCCGTGCCACACGGCCGCGAGCGGCATGGCGGCTTCGATCACCAGACGGATCTCGCAGCGGTGTTCCGTCTCCGACTCGCGGATGGCGGCTTCGAGCGCATCCAGTGCCTTGTCCGGGAAGATCCATCGGGCGTGCGCGCGCCACGTGCCGAGATGCCGCAACCAGCGCGAGACGTTGTGCGGCTTCTGTTGCATCGCGATCGGTTCGTGAGTCATCGTCATCACCAGTTCCCCGACGAGCCGCCGCCGTCAAATCCGCCGCCTCCGCCACCACCGAAACCGCCGCCTCCACCGCCTCCACCGCCGCCGCCGAAGCCACCGCCGTCGTTACGTCCCCAGCCCGCACCCAGGCCGCCACCGAGACCGCCACCAAGGCCGGCACCGAAGCCACCGGCGCCGATGCGTCCGCGTTGTCCGGTGAGCACGCGCGAGCGTGGGTCCGAGGCGTCCGCACCCGGCAGTCCCGGGCCGCGAAAGCGCCGACGGCTCTCCATGATGACCACCATCGCAATGATGAAGATGATGAAGAGCAGCGGCAGGAAATCGGACAGATCTGAGTGCGGCGCGCGCGTCGAGGGCAGATTCGGCGCGGGCAGCGCCTCGTTGTTCATGGCGGCCTGCACGGCGGCGACGCCTGCCGCCAGACCGCCGAAGAAGTCGCCGTTGCGGAAGTACGGTGCCATCACGTCGCGCAGAATGCGCCCGGAGATGGCGTCGGTAAGCGAGCCTTGCACGCCGCGTCCGACTTCGATGCGCATCTTGCGCAGCTCGTTCGGATTGTTCTTGGCGATGAGCATGATGACGCCGTCGTCCACGCCCTTGCGGCCGGCTTTCCAGGCGTCGGCCACGCGAATGCTGTACTGGTCGATGGTCTCGGGCGCGGTGCTCGGCACCATCAGAATGAAGATCTGGCTGCCGCGCTGTTGCTCGTACTGTGCGAGTTGTGTCTCGAGGGCATTGCGCTGCTCGGGGCTTAGCGTTCCCGTGAGGTCCGTGACTCGCGCGGTGAGCGCGGGCACGGCCACGAGATCTTCGGCACCGGCGGGCAACGCCAGCCAGCAAAGACAGGCCAGCGCGAGTGCCCAGAGGACCCAAAGCACACGCCGAGGCGCGGCAGGGCGTTGGACGCTGGCGGCGCTGCCGCCTGCGTCATTCGTCACCCGAGGGCGCGGCGGCAACCCGCAACGTCCTGAGGCGACGGGGGAGACAGCGCAGACGACAGCCATGACGTGATCCTCAGAACTTGACGGCCGGTGCGGTCGAAATGGCCTTCTCGTTGTCGACCGTGAAGTTCGGCTTCGTCGAGTAGCCGAACATCTTCGCCGTCAGATTGTTCGGGAACTGACGCACATACACGTTGTAGTCCTGAACGGCCTGAATGAAGCGATTGCGCGCGACGGTGATGCGGTTTTCCGTGCCTTCGAGTTGGGATTGCAGGTCGCGGAACAGGCCGTCGGCCTTCAGGTTCGGATAGTTCTCCGACACGGCCATCAGGCGCGAGAGCGCGCCGGAGAGCTCACCCTGCGCTTGCTGGAAGCGCTTGAACGCCTCGGGATCGTTCAGCGTCTCGGGGGTGACCGTGATGCTCGTGGCCTTGGCGCGGGCGTTGATCACGTCCGTGAGGGTCGTCTGCTCGTGTGACGCGTAGCCCTTGACTGTGTTCACCAGATTCGGCACCAGATCGGCACGGCGCTGGTACTGGTTGATCACCTCGCTCCAGGCCGCCTTGACGGCTTCGTCCTTGACCTGAATTTCGTTGTAGCCGCAGGCGGACAACAACGAGGTGAGCAGCCCCAGCGCCAGCCAGCGAACCAACGATTGACGCAGCTTGGTGGGCAGCAACATTTGCATGGTGTTTCTCCCTGTTGAGGTCGGACCGGCCCACTTGCGGGCCCGTCCGTTACGTGAGCGAAATAAGGCCGATGACAGGCACGTGATGTGACGTTCAGGCGATGGCCCGGAAAGCATCGCGGGCAGCGTCGAGCGTGGCTTCGATGATCGTGTCGTCGTGCGTTGCCGAGACGAAGCCTGCTTCGAAGGCGCTCGGTGCGAGATAGACGCCGCGATCGAGCATTGCGTGGAAAAACTTGTTGAAGCGCGCAACGTCCGAGGTCGTGACTTCGGCGAAGCTTTGCGGCACGTTGGCACGGAAGTACAGACCGAACATGCCACCTACGCTGTCGCCCGAGAACGGTATGCCGGCGGCCTGTGCGGCGTCGACGAGGCCGCCGACGAGCTTCGAGGTGCGCTTGGCCAGATCTTCATAGAAGCCTGGTGCCTGAATCAGTTTGAGCGTGGCGAGGCCCGCAGCCACCGCCAGCGGATTGCCCGAGAGCGTGCCGGCCTGATAGACGCCGCCCAGCGGCGCGAGGTGCGACATGATGTCGCGTCGTCCGCCGAAGGCTGCGGCCGGCATGCCGCCGCCGATGACCTTGCCCAGACAGGTGAGGTCGGCCGTAATGCCGTAGAGCGCTTGTGCACCGCCCAGGCCGACACGAAAGCCGCACATCACTTCGTCGAAAATCAGCACGGCGCCGTGTGCGGTACACAGTTCGCGCAGCGTTTGCAGGAAGTGTCGCGAGCCGCGCACGAGATTCATGTTGCCGGCCACCGGCTCGACGATCACGGCGGCGATTTCACCGCCTTGCCCGGCGAACAACTCGCGAAGCTGCTCGACGTTGTTGTACTCGAGCACGAGCGTGTCGCGCGTGACTTCGGGCGGCACACCGGCCGACGACGGCGCGTTGCGCGTCGAATCGGCGAACGTGAGCAGACCGGAACCCGCCTTGACCAGCAGGCTGTCCGCGTGACCGTGATAGCAGCCTTCGAACTTGACGATCTTGTTGCGACCGGTAAAGCCGCGAGCCAGACGCAGCGCACTCATCGTGGCCTCGGTGCCGGAGGACACCAGACGCACTTGTTCGATGGACGGCACGAGGCGGCAGATTTCTTCGGCCATCACCACCTCGGCTTCGGTGGGGGCGCCAAAGCTGAAGCCTTGCGACATGGCCGTTTGCACGGCAGCGACGACATCCGGGTGCAGATGGCCGACGATCATCGGGCCCCACGAGCCGATGTAGTCGATGTAACGCGTGCCTTCGGCGTCCCACATGTAGGGGCCTTGTGCACGGGCGATGAAGCGAGGCGTGCCGCCGACCGAGCGGAAGGCGCGGACCGGCGAGTTCACGCCGCCGGGAATGGTTTGCTGGGCGCGCTCGAAGAGGGCGGCGTTCGTAGTAGATTCGGACATGAATTCGGCTTTTTTGAGACGTCTTGATGCGTCGATTCTAGCGGATGGCGGTCAAGTCCGGGTCTTCTCGCCGTGCGGGGCTTCTGTTAGATTGAAGGCCACTCTCTCAACGTCAAGGAAAAACAGGCCCGTCGACATGTCCACCGCTCACTCACAACGTCCCTCGATCACTGTCTCGACTCTCGACCTCGAACGCCTGGAAGCGCTGATGGCGCAGGCGCCGCGCGCGGCATTGCCGTATGTGGAGGCACTCGAAACAGAGCTCGCCCGGGCGAGCGTCGTCGAACCGGAGCAAATGCCCGCCGACGTCGCCACGATGAATTCGGTGGTGCGCTATCGCGATCTCGCCACGCAGCAGGAGCATCGTGTGACGCTCGTGTATCCGCAGCATCTCGCGAGCACCGAAGGCGGTATTTCGGTGCTGGCTCCCGTGGGCAGCGCGCTGCTCGGCCTGCGTGTGGGCCAGTCGATTCACTGGCAAGTGCCGGGCGGCCACCTGATCGAGCTGGAATTGCTCGGCATCGATTACCAGCCCGAAGCCGCTGGCGAATACCACCGCTGATTTCCCTCTGCGCAGCACCATTGGGAGATTCGGATCTCCCGAGTCTCCCAACCTTCTCAACGTTTTTCAGCCGCTTTCAGCCGCTTCCAGCCGCTTCCAACGCCTGCCCGCATTTCCGCAGTTCCGCATCACTCCCCGCAATGCCTCCGTCGGTCACAGTGCTTTTCTTGTTGCTCTTGTTTCGCTATTTCAGCGACGCAGCCAGCCGCGCGCGATCGGCCACGCCATCAGGCGGCGATAGATGCCTTCGAGGATCGCCGAGGCGATACGGCTCGTCTCGCGCGCGCTCGCCGTGCGCATGATGAGCGCCACGACAATCGACACCCCCAGTCCGCCGAGCATGTCCACCGGCCAGTGAACGCCGAGATACACACGTGCCCAGCACACCGGCAGGGCGCAAATGAGCAGCACGCGGCCGAGCAGGCGCGGCGTGCGCGCGAGCGTGCCCATCAGCACGAGTGCCGACGTGAACATGATCGATGCATGGTTGCTCGGAAATGCGCTAGTGGGCGCATGGGCGAGCAGGTTCGTGCCCAGGCCGACGACGAACGGTCGCGGCTCGGCCCAGGCCAGTCCGACGACGAAATTGATCAACAGCACGAGCCCAACGCCCAGCAGTGCGTGAACGGCGGCTTCGCGATCGCGCCCGCCGGCGAGCCAAAGGGTGACCAGACCCGCCGGGAGCAGAAGGATCAGGTATTTGGCGAGAAAGACAGCAAGGGCCAGTTCGCCTTCGCTCACGTTGGGCGAGGCGTTGATGGCCAGAAAGAGGGCGCGGTTGAGTGAATCCATGAAGTCCGGGGGGCGAGGAAATAGGCGAAAAAAGGGGGCGCGATTCGTCCGGGACGCTACCGGGCTGGGCGCTGCCGGTGCATCGACGGCGGCCGGCAGGCAGTTTGTGACGAAAATATGACGAATTCTGACTGAGCCGTTTCTCGTTGAAAAGTTGCATTTGTCATCATTTTGTAACACGTTGATTTGTCACTTTTCTTTCGACGCACTCGGGGGTAAAATCGCGCCGTCATAGCTCTCAGGAGGTCCTTCCGTGGACAGTAGTTCTAGTGGTAGTTGCCGGTCGACGCAGGTCGACACCATCACCGCGAGTTAGTCCCCGGGATCTTCCCTGCCGCTAACTCGCATTGCCGGGTTGGCGCGCACCTCTGATGTACGTCTCGATTGCCCTGTCCCCTTGGCCGACGCGCCAAAGGGCTTTATTGGGCCATACCGATAGCGTCCGTCTTTCGTAGCACGCTCCCTAATTAGCTTTACATCTGCCGTTCGGGCTGTCCCGCCGTGCGCGCGTGTTCGTTATCAGGCCGTTTGCCGCAGGCACCGGTCGCGAAACCCGAACGCGCCGCTTGCGTGGGGCGGATTGCCGCGCGGCCGGGAGATTCATTGTGTTCCGTTATTCCATGACCCTCCGCGGAGGCAATCCGCAAGCCCTGATGCTGCCGAGCGAGTGCCTGCATCACTATCACGTCGATCCGCATCCGGAGGCCGCCATTGCGGTGCATGCGGTGCGCCCGGGTGCAGCGGCGCGTCTCGGGCAGTGGCTGCGGGCGTTCGTCCGCCGCGAAAAAACGGCGGGCTGATCCCGTCTCATGACGTTCCGGGGGCACCGGCGATCTACCGGTGCCCTTGGCGCTTTTCCAGGAGATATCCGATGCAACAAGCTCTCACGCTCAGCGAGCGCCTGATTGCGGTGCTTGGCGCGCGCCTTGGCCTGCGCTTCTTCCGTCGCCGCAACATGCTCGAAACCCTCGATGCCCCAGCGCATGGCCACGAGGCACCGCCCGGTCTCGTCGACGCGGCCCGCGACACCGGTCCCGACTTGCTCGCGCGGCTGCGCACCACCCGCGACGGCCTGTCCGACGATGAAGCCGCCACCGTGCGTGCCCATGTCGGCGCCAACGAAGTCGAGCACGAGAAGCCGTTGCCCTGGTGGCGGCACCTGTTCAACTGCTACCGCAATCCGTTCAATCTGCTGCTCTCGGCACTGGCCGCTGTGTCCTATGCGACCGACGACACCGAGGGAACGATCATCATCGCGTCGATGGTGATCATTTCCACGGTGTTGCGATATGTGCAGGAAGCGCGTTCGAACAAGGCGGCGGAGAAGCTCAAGGCGATGGTGAGCACGACGGCCACGGTGCTGCGCCGAGACGTTTTGGGCAACGGCGGTGCCGAAGCGGACAGCGTGCGCCGTCTGGGCCGTCTGGGCCGTGAAATTCCGCTGGCCGAACTCGTACCGGGCGACATCGTGCTGCTCGCGGCGGGCGACATGATTCCGGCGGACGTGCGCATTCTCGCGGCCAAGGACTTGTTCGTCTCGCAGTCTGCGCTCACGGGCGAGGCGCTGCCCGTCGAGAAGTTCGCCCATGCGTGCGAATCGGGGGGAAGCCATCCGCTCGCGTACGACAACCTCGCCTTCATGGGGACGAACGTCGTGAGCGGCTCGGCCACGGCGGTCGTGGTGGCGACCGGGGCGCGCACGTTCTTCGGCTCGCTCGCACAACGCGTCACGGCGCAGCAACCGACGGTGACGTCGTTCCAGCAGGGCGTGAACCGTGTGTCGTGGGTGCTGATCCGCTTCATGCTGGTCATGACGCCCATCGTGTTGCTCATCAATGGCTTCACCAAGCACGACTGGCTCGAAGCCTCGCTTTTCGCGCTGTCGGTGGCGGTCGGGCTCACGCCCGAGATGTTGCCGATGATCGTGACGGCCACGCTCGCCAAGGGGGCAGTGGTGCTTTCGCGCAAGAAGGTGATCGTCAAGCGGCTCGATGCCATTCAGAACTTCGGCGCGATGGATGTGCTGTGCACGGACAAGACCGGCACGCTGACGCAGGACAAGATCTGTCTCGAGCGTCACACCGATGTCTGGGGTCACGCCTCTGAAGACGTACTCGAGTACGCCTATCTCAACAGCTTCTACCAGACTGGCCTGAAGAACCTGCTCGACGTGGCCGTGCTCGATCATGCGGAGTTGCACCAGCGTCTGGACGTGGTCAATCGGTACCGCAAGATCGACGAGATTCCGTTCGACTTTCAGCGCCGTCGCATGTCGGTGGTCGTCAGCGAAGACGGCACGCACCACGAACTGATCTGCAAGGGCGCGGTGGAAGAGGTGATGGCGGTGTGCGACCGCGTGCAGCATGGCGCGAATGTGGAGCCGCTCACGCCGGACGTGCTGGCGCGTCTGCGTCGCGTGACGGCCGATCTGAATGCCGAGGGGTTGCGCGTGGTGGCGGTGGCGACGCGGCATTTGCCGCCGGTGCGTGACCACTACGGCATTGCGGACGAGAGCGAGCTCATCCTCGTGGGATACATCGCGTTTCTCGATCCGCCCAAGGAGTCGACGGCGCCTGCGTTGAAGGCACTGGCGGCGTCGGGCGTCGACGTCAAGGTGCTCACGGGCGACAACGATCTCGTGACGGCGAAGGTTTGCCGTGAAGTGGGCCTGAAGGTGGAGGGCTGCGTGCTGGGCGACGACATCGAGACGATGAGCGACGCCGAACTGGCGCAGACGGTCGAGCGTGCCAACGTGTTCGCGAAGCTCACCCCCGCGCACAAGGAGCGGATTGTGAGGATGCTGCGGGCGAACGGTCACGTGGTCGGCTTCATGGGCGACGGCATCAACGATGCACCGGCGTTGCGTGCGGCCGACATCGGCATTTCGGTGGATACGGCGGTGGACATTGCGAAAGAGGCGGCCGATCTGATTCTGCTGGAGAAGAGTCTGATGGTGCTTGAGCAGGGCGTGATCGAAGGGCGTCGTACGTTCGCGAACATGCTCAAGTACATCAAGATGACGGCCAGCTCGAACTTCGGCAATGTCTTCTCGGTGCTGATCGCGAGTGCGTTTTTGCCGTTCCTGCCCATGTTGCCGTTGCAGTTGCTCACGCAGAACCTGCTTTACGATCTGTCGCAGACGACGATTCCGTTCGACAACGTCGATGAGGAGCAACTGACGCGCCCGCAGCGCTGGAACCCGGCGGATCTGTCGCGCTTCATGGTGTTCTTCGGCCCGATCAGCTCGATTTTCGACGTGCTGACGTTCCTGGCGATGTGGCATTTGTTCGGGGCGAACAGCGCCGAGCACCAGACGCTTTTCCAATCCGGCTGGTTCGTCGAGGGGTTGCTGTCACAGACGCTGATCGTGCACCTGATCCGCACGCGGCGCTTGCCGTTCGTGCAGAGCCGCGCAGCGTGGCCGTTGCTGCTGATGACGGGGGCGGTGATGCTGATTGGCGTGATGCTGCCGATGTCGCCGTTCGCGGACACGTTCAAGATGCAGGCCCTGCCGCTCGCGTACTTCCCGATGCTCGCCGCCATCCTGCTCGCCTATGCCGTGCTCACGCAAATGATGAAAGGCATGTTTGCGCGACGGTTTGGGTGGCAGTGAGGCCGATCGCTTCAGCGCGATCGGCGAAGAAGACCAGCGGCGAGGCGTCGCCGCTGGCAACTCACGTTGTGGTGTCAGCGACTCGCCAATCATCCACACTTCGACGTCGACAAGGCCCAAGAACCGATTGCCGGACGTCGGCATTTCGTGATGCGAATCACGGTCAGTTCGAGTGGAGATGCACCGCGTCATTGCCCGAAGCGTAAGCGCGGTGTGCCGCCTCCAAACGGCGTTTCGGCGAGACGACGATGCCGAGCTCCGCATACAACTCGTCCAGCGCGTCGCGTGTGCCGACGAGCAGCGCCGTGGTTTGCCCGCTGATATCGGACAGAACGCTCACGAGCGTCTCGCCCTGACACGTCTCCCGCGCGGCGACGAACCGCGTCAATGTCAGTGCGGCGAGCGTGGCGAAGCGTTCGGCCTGCACGAGGCCGTTGATCTGGAACACCGGCTGCGCGGCGCCCGTAGCACGCGGGGCGAGTCGTACGTAGGTGCCGTCGCTATAGGCGCCAAGTGCCGCGAACAGCTTCTCGCGGCCCTGCGGTCCCAGCGCACAGTGGTCGCCGTGCACCCAGCGCGAAATCGTGTTGCCTGTGATGCCAGTCGCGTAAGCGAGCCGGGCCAAGGTCGTGCCCGAGAGCTTGATGAGCAGACGGGCGACGGTGCGGTGACGTTGTTCGATGTCATCCATAACGGGAGTCCTGTCGTAAAGAATTCAGGCTTTCGGGCCGACGCCCTTGCGCGTTGCCGCGAGCGGTGTCCGGCCTCAGAACGCCATCGTCACTTCGAGTTGAACGTCGATCTCTTTGTGAAGCGTGGGTGAGCAAGGCATGAGCGGACGGCGAACCGTCTCCGAGCACAGCCCGAGCGACGCAAGCGCGGCTTTGATCGCCACCGGATTCGGCTCGGAAAACAGTCGTCGAATGAGTGGCTTCATGCCGTTGAAGAGCGTGGTCGCGTGAGCCATGTCGCCCTCGCGCACATAGCGGAACAGCTTCAGATACAGGTCGGGCCGTATGTGGGCCGCCGCCGAGATGCATCCGGCCGCGCCCGCCTGCAACGCCGGTAGCAACTGGATGTCGTCGCCGCACAGCACACGCATGTTGACCTGCGACGGCAGATGCAGGAGCGGATGCGCGTCGCATTCCTTGATCGCCGCGAAGGCATCGTGCGATGCCAACTCGCGGATCGTATCCACGCCGAGCGTCACGCCCGTGCGCAGCGGCACGTTATAGAGCACGATCGGCTTGCGGGTACTGGCCGCGAGCGTGCGGTAGTGCCAGAGAATGCCCTCCTGCGACGGACGCAGATAGTAAGGCGGCGGCACGAGATACCCCGCGAGCGGCAGGTCCTCGATGCTGCGCATCTGATGCGCGGCGTTAGCCGTGTCGGCGGCACCGACACCGGCCACCACGGGCGCGTGTCCATGCGCGAGATGGCATGCCGCCTCGACGAGCCAGCGGCGCTCGTCGTCGTCGAGCAGGGTGCCTTCCCCCGTAGTGCCGGCCACGACGAGGCCGTTCACTCCCGCAGCAAGGTAGTAGTCGACCAGACGCGCGAACGCGTTGCGATCGATCTGGGCGCCGTTGGCGCCAGTCATGGGCGTGACGAGTGGAACCCACACGCCTTCAAAGATGGCTGTGTTCATAACGGGGTAGAGCAGGGTTGACGGGAGAGCACGAGAAGCATCGGGCAATCGAGAGGGCCGCGCAGCGCTCAGGCGGCCGGGCGCAGACGCAGCGCGCCGAACTCGGCTTCCGGCAGCGATTGCATGACGACATGCATTGCCCGCGAGGCTTCGATACGCGGCAACGCAATCGACACCACCGCCGCCGTATCGCGCCGGATCGGGCGGATCGTCTCGACGCGCCACGGCAGCGGCAGACTCATTGCCAGGGTGACGGCGAGGGTCGAGACGGCTGCACGGCTGAGCGTAATGTCGAGCGTTGCGTCGAGGCGCACGCGAGGGGTGTGCCGATTGCGTTGCCGCGGTGCTGCGAAAACGTCGGTCGGGGGGAGGGTTTGCGTGCTCGCCGGCGAGGCGGTGATGGCAGTGCCGGTGGCGGTGATCGACGCGCGCGCCGCAGTCGCGGGCGTTGCGCCGTAAGCGTGGACGGCATCAGCCGAGGTGGCGTTCGCACCAGGAGGTTCAAGGTTGGCGCGCTGAGCAAGGGTAGACATGGCAACGTGTCGTTTGACGACAGGAGTGACAACGAGGCCAGTCTAGGGACGCACAGATAAAAAAGGCGTCAAGATTTTTTGACGCCTGATCGGTGGATCGGTGGAGCGGTGGAACGGCACAGTGGCACAGCGAGGGCAGGGCGGCGGCGCTGCCTCGAGTCCTCCGTTCAGCGCGACGTCGGATACTCCGCATCGTTGAACAGCACACAGGCACCGTGGGGCGCGGCGCCGACATTGTCGCGGAAGAGTTTGAACACATTGCGCCACGGGTCGAACGGCAGTTGCGGCACCGGCTCCGGGATACGGGCGGCGAGCGTGGCATCGTCGACCTCGCAATGCAGCAGGTTCTTCTCGCAGTCGATCGTGATGATGTCGCCGTCCTGCACGCGTGCGAGCATGCCGCCTTGCGCCGCTTCCGGTGACAGATGGATGGCCGCGGGCACCTTGCCCGACGCCCCCGACATCCGCCCGTCGGTCACGAGCGCCACATGGTGGCCTTCGTCCTGCAAGAGGCCGAGCATCGGCATGAGCTTGTGCAACTCCGGCATGCCGTTCGCACGCGGCCCCTGGAAGCGCACCACGACGATGACGTCGCGCGTCAACTCTCCCGCCTTGAACGCTGCCTGCGCGGACTCCTGATCCGGGAACACGCGAGCCGGGGCCCGCACCTTCTGATGCTCCGGCTTGACGGCGGAGGACTTGATGACCGCACGTCCCAGATTGCCCTCCAGCATGCGCAGGCCGCCTTCGCGGGCGAACGGCTTCGAGGCCGGCCGCACGATGTTCTCGTCGAGACTTTCCTTGGGGGCGTCTTGCCACGAGAGTCCGTCGTCGCGCAGGACCGCTTCCTGTGTATACGCCCGCAGACCGTGACCCATCACCGTGGTCACGTCGTTGTGCAAGAAGCCGGCGTCGAGCAATTCGCGAATCAGGAAGTTCAGGCCGCCGGCCGCGTGGAATTGATTCACGTCGGCCTTGCCGCTCGGGTAGACATGCGCGAGCAACGGCGTGACGTCCGACAGATCGGCGAAGTCCTGCCAGTCGAGCAGAATACCGCCCGCGTGGGCCATGGCGACGAGGTGCAGCGTATGGTTGGTCGAACCGCCCGTGGCGAGCAGACCGACGACGCCGTTGATGAACGCTCGCTCATCGAGAATTTGAGACGTATGGATGCCTGACTTCGCCAGCGCCACGGCGCGCGCGGTCGCGGCCTGTGTGAGCGCATGACGCAGGGGGGTATGCGGATTGACGAACGACGCGCCCGGCAGATGCAGCCCCATGAACTCCATGAGCATCTGATTGCTGTTGGCCGTGCCGTAAAACGTGCAGGTGCCTTCCGTGTGATAGGCGGCCAGCTCGGCGTCGAGCAGCGCCGCACGCGTGATGCGGCCAGCGGCATATTCCTGCCGGATGCGTGACTTCTCGTCGTTGGGCAGCCCCGAAGGCATCGGGCCCGCCGGGGCGAATACGGCCGGCAGATGGCCGAACGCCTGCGCGGCGATCACCAGCCCCGGCACGATCTTGTCACACACGCCAAGGAACATGGCGGCGTCGAACATCTGGTGCGAGAGCGCAATGACCGAGGCCATCGCGATCACGTCGCGCGAGAACAACGAGAGCTCCATGCCGGCGTAGCCCTGCGTCACGCCATCGCACATCGCGGGCACGCCGCCGGCGACTTGCGCACTCGCGCCGTGTGCCCGTGCGGCGGACTTGATGATGTCGGGAAACTCGACGAACGGCGCATGCGCCGAGAGCATGTCGTTGTAAGCGGTGACGATGCCGATGTTGGGCGTGCGCTCCGAGCGGATCTTCAGACGGTCGTCGGCAGGCGCGGCGGCCAGCGCGTGTGCGAGGTTGGCACAGCCCAGCGTTTCGCGTCCCGGCTGCCCCTGTGTGGCCCGGGTGACGCCTTCCAGATAAGCCTGACGGGACGGCCGGCTGCGCTCGATGAGGCGCTCGGTCACGCGTTCTACCACCGGGTGCAGCGGCACGTTATGCGAAGACTGGGTCATGGGCGATGTAGTCAAAGCACGAGATTTTGTTGATTCAGAGTGTAGTTAAACTACAATGCAGTGTCAAAGTTGCGCTTCTTCAGTGACATCCGAACGTTAGCCAGGTTCGGCCGTCGTCAGGTGGTGTCGATGAAGAGCGCCGGTCGCACGGAGTCAATGCTCTCTATGAACACGCCTTCACCCTATACCTTTGTGTTGTTCGGCGCCACCGGCGATTTGTCGCTGCGTAAAGTGCTGCCAGCGCTATTCCGGGCGTTCCGCACGGGCCAGTTGGGCTCGGACGCCGCCGCCGATACCGGCCACATTCTGGCCATTGCCCGCAAGCCGATGGACGCCGCCGCGTACCGTGCATGGTGTGAGGAACATGCGCGAGAGCACGTCAAGCCTGACGTCTGGGACGAGGAGGCCTGGGGGAGATTTCTCGCCACCATCGACTACATGCCGCTCGATCTCGGTAAGGAAGACGAGTTCGGCGCGTTGGCGGAGCGTCTGGCAAAGCGCGACGGCGTGCGCATCTTCTATCTGGCCACGGGGCCCTCGCTGTTCATCCCCATTTGCGAAGGACTGCGCCGCGCCAGGCTCAACGAAAACAGTCGCATCGTGCTGGAGAAGCCGCTCGGGCACGATCTGGCCTCGTCGGTGGCGATCAACGACGCCGTGGGCGCGAGCTTTCGCGAAGACCAGATCTATCGCATCGACCACTACCTCGGGAAAGAGGCGGTGCAGAACCTGCTGGCGCTGCGTTTCGGCAATGCGATCTTCGAGCCGTTGTGGCGGCGCGAGTTGATCGAGAGCATTCAGATCACGATTGCCGAGTCCATCGGTGTCGAAGGACGCGGCGAATTCTACGAACAGACCGGCGCGCTGCGCGACATGGTGCAGAACCATCTGTTGCAACTGCTGGCCATCGTGGCGATGGAGCCGCCGTTGTCGATGGACGCCGATGCTGTGCGCGACGAGAAGCTGCGCGTGCTGCGTTCGCTGCGCCCGCTTGACGACGAAACCGTCGCCCGCAACGTGGTGCGCGGTCAGTACGGCGGCGGTGCCATCGACAACTCGGCAGTGCCGGCCTATGTCGACGAGCCGGGCGTGCCGGCCGACAGCAAGACGGAGACCTTCGTGGCCGTGAGGGCGGACATCGACAACTGGCGCTGGGCGGGCGTGCCGTTTTTCCTGCGCACCGGCAAGCGGCTCGGCGAGCGGGTGGCGGAGATCGTCGTCAACTATCGCGCTACCCCGTATCCCCTGCTTGGCGCGGCGACGGCACAGCCCGGCGCGAATCGTCTGGTCATCCGGTTGCAGCCGAACGAGTCCATGCGTCTTCACTGTCTGGCGAAGAAGCCGGGTGAGGGCATGACCGTGCAATCGGTCCACCTCGATCTGGCGTTCGATCAGTTCTTCACGGGACACAGGATGGATGCGTACGAGCGCTTGTTGCTCGATGTCATCAACGGACGTCTCGCGCTCTTCGTGCGGCGCGACGAGCAGGAACAGGCGTGGCGCTGGGTCGCGCCGATTCAGGCGTACTGGTCGCGCCAGCACAAGGGACCGAAGCGCTACGCTGCCGGGACGTGGGGGCCGCCCGCGGCCAGCGCGCTGCTCGCGCAGTACGGCACGAGCTGGGTCGAAGAGGACAATTGAGACGGATCGCCGGGCGAGGCACAGCGATCGTCCGGCGCAGCCAGTCCGCAGCCAAGGAAACCGGAGGCAGACACGCATGATTCACTGGCGCATATTCCCCACGCGTGAGGCTCAGGCGCAGGCGCTCGCCAATGCCGTCGTCGCGGGGCTCGACGAAGCCCTGACCATTCGCCCGCGCGCGTTGCTCGCCGTGTCGGGCGGCACGAGTCCCAAGGCATTTCTCACCCAACTGGCCCGCTTGCCCGTGGCATGGCGTGACATCGCCATCACACTGGTTGACGACCGATGGCTGCCGCCCACGCACGCCCAGAGCAATGCGCGGCTCGTCGCCGAGACGCTGCTGCCCGGTGCCAAGGGCGCGCAGTGGCTGCCGCTGGTCGACACCGCGACCGATGCCTCGCTGCAAGTGCAGACGCTCAACGACACCTGGACGCATGGCGTGCCGCAAGTGTGCGTGCTCGGCATGGGCGAGGACGGCCATACGGCGTCGCTGTTCGCCGATGCCCCGCAATGGCACGACGCCATCACCACCCGTCAAAAATTCGTCCTCGTGCAACCGCAGCGCGCGCCGTATCTGCGCGTGTCCTGGTCGCTCGCGGCGCTGGCGGCGTGTGAGCGTCTCATCCTGCTGATTCAGGGGCCGGCCAAACGCGCCTTGCTCGAAGCTGCGCAAACCGAGGAACAGGACAACGCCATCTCCCGGCTGATCCACCGTGAAGGAGTGAAGATCGATGTCTTCTGGAGTGAGGAGTAATCCGCCGCACGTCAGCGGTCCGCGACTGCTGGCCGATATCGGCGGCACCAATGCCCGTTTCGCGCTGGAAATTGCGCCCGGCGATCTCGTCGAGATTCGCGACTACGCTTGCGACGATTATCCCGGTGTCCCCGAAGTCATCCGCGCCTATCTCGACGAGGCCGATCACGCCGAGCCGGTGAAGCATGCCGCGATTGCCATCGCCAATCCCATCGAGGGCGACGAGGTTCGCATGACGAACCGCGACTGGCACTTCTCGATCGAAGCGACGCGACGCGCACTCGGTTTCGAGACGCTGCTCGTCGTCAACGATTTCACGGCGCTCGCGATGGCGCTGCCTTACTTGTCCGAAGCGCAGAAGCGGCAGGTCGGCGGTGGTGAGCCGCAGCCCAACGGTGTCATCGGATTGCTCGGCTCGGGCACCGGCGTCGGCGTGTCGGGCCTCATTCCGGCGGGAGATCGCTGGATTGCGCTCGGCAGCGAGGGCGGACACACGACCTTCGCGCCGGCAGACGAGCGCGAAATCGATGTGTTGCGCTATGCGTGGAAGCACTTCCCGCACGTGTCGTTCGAGCGGCTTGTCGCCGGGCCCGGCATGGCGCTCATCTATCAAGCGCTGGCGCAGCGAGATGGCCGCGAAGCGAAACCGCTGGAGACGCCCGCCATCGTGAAGCTCGCCCAGGGCGGCGATGCGCTGGCGCGCGAGACGGTCGATTGCTTCTGCGCGATGCTCGGCACGCTCGCCGGCAATGTCGCTGTGTCACTGGGGGCCGTAGGCGGGGTGTATCTCGGCGGCGGTGTGATTCCAAAGCTCGGCAAGCTGTTCGAGGACTCGCCGTTTCGCCATCGCTTCGAGGCAAAGGGACGCTTCGAAGGCTATCTGAAGAAGATTCCGACGTACGTGATCACGGCCGATCATCCGGCGTTTCTCGGCACGTCCGCCATTCTCTCGGAGCAACTCGGCACGCATGCGGCGGGGGCGGGCGCGCTGATCGATCGTCTGCATCGTTTGCGTGACCGGTTGAGTCCGGCGGAGCAGCGCGTGGCGGAACTCACGCTCAAGCAGCCGCGCGCGCTGCTCGCCGAACCCGTCGCGGAAATCGCGCGTCTGGCGCGGGTGAGTCAGCCCACCGTCATTCGCTTCTGCCGCAAGCTCGGCTGTCAGGGACTGTCGGACTTCAAGCTCAAGCTCGCGAGTGCATTGACCGGCACGCTACCGGTGCGTCACGGACAGGTGCACGTGGGCGACTCGGCAGCGGAGTTCAGTGCGAAGGTGCTCGACAACACCGTGTCGTCGATTCTGCAAATGCGCGAGCATCTCGACGCACGTACGGTCGAAGCGGCGGTCACGCTGCTCGACGGTGCGCACCGTATCGAGTTCTACGGGCTGGGCAACTCCGGCGTGATCGCGCAGGACGCGCACTACAAGTTCTTCCGCTTCGGCATGCCGACCATCGCGTATGGCGATCCGTATCTGTTGCAGGCGTCGGCGGGGTTGTTGCGCGACGGTGACGTCGTGGTCGCGATCTCCGCGTCGGGTCGCTCGGCGGACCTGAACCGTGCCGTCGACATTGCGCTGGCACGCGGTGCCAAGGTCATTGCGCTCACCGCACGCAACTCGCCGCTCGCGAAGAAGGCGACGCTTGTCCTGCCTAACGACCACGTCGAGACGATGGGGGCGCACGTGACGATGATCGCGCGGATTCTGCATCTCGCCGCCATCGACGTGCTCGCGGTCGGCGTGGCGATACGCCGCGCCGGGCCGGGGGCGGAGACGGCGGGCGAGGGCGCGCTCGACTGGCTGGGGCATGGCAGCGGTCAGGACTCGGGCACGCCAGCCGCCGCCTGACATCCGTCTGACATGGGGTTGACATCGGTTTGGCATCGGTTTGGCATCGGTTCGGATTCCAGCCGATCGGCAAGAGGGCGATCGAATGGCCACGGGCGGCACCGTGGCCATTCGCGCATGACAGGGGCGCGAATGGGCGAATGGCCGCGCCGGTGCGCAGCGCGCCTTGATATCCCTAAACATGTTAAGCATAATGGGGCATATGAAAGTGTCCGATTCCGCCCAACGTTTCGGCTTTCTCGTGGCAGACGTCCAGCGTCTGTTCGGGCGCCGTTTCGAGCAGTTTGCGCAGCGCGCGCTGCCGATGACGCGCGCGCAATGCCGCCTGCTCGTCTATCTCACCGTCAATCGTGGGGTGAGTCAGACCGTGCTGGCCGACATTCTCGAAACCCCGCCGCAGGCACTCGCGCGCACGTTGGAGCGTATGGAAGAGGCGGGTTGGGTACGCCGTCGTCCCGACGCCCGGGATCCGCGCATCGAACGCCTGTTCGCCACGCGCGCGGCCGTCGAGCAGTTGCGGGTGGCTCGCATGCTCTCCGACGAAGTGCGCGATGAGGCGCTGCACGGCCTGACCGCCTTCGAGACGGTGCAACTCATGCAATTGCTGCAAAAGGTGCGCCGCAATCTCACGAACGTCGTGCCGACGCCGCTCGACACCGTGGTGCCCGAGATACTGCGTCGCCCGCAAACGGGAACGGCTTTCGAGAGCGATGATGCCGACACCGCACCCCATCCCCTTGAAGGCCCCGACGGCGACACGTCGGAATGTACCGACTTGCGGCCGCGGTAGCACACGCCTAGCATGGGAAGTCTCCAAACCAACCCCGGAGACTGTCATGACGAATCACGTGTACAAGCAGATCGAGCTGACCGGCTCGTCGACTCAGTCGATTGACGACGCTGTCAGATGCGCTATCGAGCGTGCGAGCAAGACGCTGCGCAACCTAAACTGGTTCGAGATCATCGAGACACGCGGTCATATCGAGGACGGCAAGGTCGCTCACTGGCAGGTCACGCTCAAGGTCGGCGTGCGACTGGAAGACTGACCCCGGCGGGTCAACTCCCCTTAGCCCGTAAGCCCCTAAGCAACTTGGCCACGACGGTTGACGTCTCGCGCGCGCTGCGCCATGCGGCGGCGTCTTCGCTGAGAATGCACATCGCGCAGCCACCGCGAACGTCATCCAGTCGTGTCACAATAGGCGCATACTCGAGACCATGAAAAAGACAGAAGAGGTTTGCGCATGTCCGAACAAGAACCGGTCCATGCCACCCGATCGATCACGGATCCGGTGGAAGCCGTTGCCTACCTGAAGACGATTTACGACGCCAACACGGCGTATCTACGCGCTGCTTTCGCACGTTTTTCCACGCAGAAAGATCAGACGCGGCGTGTGAGCGCGCATTACCCGTTCATCCGCATCACTACCGAAGAGATCACCCAACTGGACAAACGCCTGTCATATGGCTTTGTTTCCGGCCCGGGCAGCTATCAGACGACGGTCACACGACCGGATCTGTTCGAGAACTACTACATCGAGCAACTTCGACGTCTGGCACACAATCACGGCGTGGCGTTCGAAGTCGGCGTCTCCGACGAGCCGATCCCCGTGCATTTCGCCTATCAGGACGGCGTGTACCTCGAAGGCGATCTCGACCAGACGCACCTGCGCGCCATGCGCACGGTCTTCGACGTGCCCGATCTGGCCACGATGGACGACAGTATCGTGAACGGCACGCGCGATCCGCTGCCGGGCGAGATTCTGCCGCTTGCCCTGTTCACGGCGCCGCGCGTCGACTATTCACTGCAACGTCTGCGTCATTACACGGCCACGTCGCCCGAGAATTTCCAGAACTACGTGCTCTTCACGAACTACCAGTTTTATATCGACGAGTTCGTGGAACTGGGGCGTGAGTTGATGAGCGCCACCGACGACCCTGCGCTGCGCGAGTACCGCAACCAGTACACCGCGTTCGTGGAGCCGGGCAACGTCACGCACTGGAACCAGAACCTTGGCGAGCGCGACCCGCAGGGCACGCCGCCGCCGCGGTTGCCGCAGATGCCGGCGTACCACCTCGTGCGCCCCGACAACACCGGTATCACGATGGTGAACATCGGCGTGGGCCCGTCCAACGCGAAGACCATCACCGATCACATTGCCGTGTTGCGCCCGCATGCGTGGATCATGCTCGGACACTGCGCCGGGCTGCGCAACTCGCAGCGTCTGGGCGACTACTGCCTGGCGCACGGCTACGTGCGTGAAGACCACGTGCTCGATGGCGACCTGCCGCTGTGGGTGCCGGTGCCGCCGTTGGCGGAGGTGCAAGTCGCCCTTGAGCGTGCGGTGGCCGACGTCACGCAACTCGACGATTTCGAACTCAAGCGTGTGATGCGCACGGGCACGGTCGTCACTGTCGACAACCGTAACTGGGAGTTGCGCGATCACCGCGAGCCTGTGCAGCGCATGAGCCAGAGCCGTGCGATTGCGCTCGACATGGAGAGCGCGACCATTGCGGCGAACGGCTTCCGTTTCCGGGTGCCGTACGGCACGTTGCTGTGCGTGAGCGACAAACCGCTGCATGGCGAGCTGAAGTTGCCCGGCATGGCGGACCGCTTCTACCGCGAGCGTGTCGATCAGCATCTGAAGATCGGCGTGAAGGCGATGGAGCTGTTGCGCGATAACGGTCTGGATCGTCTGCACAGCCGCAAACTCCGCAGTTTCAACGAAGTCGCGTTCCAGTAACGCACCCTGGCGGCCGCGATGTTTCGACGAATGAAACTCGCTGCCGTCTCCCTCCCGCCCCGTGTCACGGGGCCTTGCAGCCCTTGCGTGCACGCGGCTGCCGCCAGTAGCACAATCCCTGCACACACCGGCCGCAAGCTGCGCGCCGGTGTTCTCGTTTCTCGTCATCAAGGATCATCGTGGAGCTAGTTAACCACGTCGTGCCTTGGGCAGCGCACGACACTCGCCTTCTGCTGTCCTGTCTCATCGGCCTCGTGGCCATCATCTTTTTCATCAGTGCCCTCAAGCTATCACCGTTTCTGTCGATCCTGATCGGCACGTTCATCGCCGGTCTCGGCGCAGGCTTGCCGCTCGACGCCGTGGCCAGTTCGTTCAGCAAGGGTGCGGGTGGCCTGCTGGGTGACGCGGGCATGATCATCGCGCTGGGTGCCATGCTCGGTGCCTTGATGGCCGATACCGGTGCCGCAGATCGAATCGTGACTGTCCTGCTTACCTTTGCGAAAGGGGCGGCGCTACCGTGGATGATGGCGCTCGTCGCGATGATCGTCGGCCTGCCGCTGTTCTTCGAAGTGGGGCTGGTGATGATGGTCCCGATCATCTTCGTGATGGCGCGCCGGGCCAACACGCCAATCCTGCGCGTTGCGATTCCGGCGCTCGCGGGCATGACCACGCTGCACGCGCTGGTGCCGCCGCACCCGGGGCCGCTGATCGCCGTGTCGGTGCTGCACGCGGATCTGGGGCTGACGATGGGGTTCGGCCTGCTGATCGCGATTCCAGCGGTCATTCTGGCCGGCCCGCTCTATGGGATGTGGCTCGCGCCGCGTCTGCATGTCGAAGCACCGCAGCAACTGGGCGACCTGTTCACCAAGCGCGATGACGATGTGCCGCCGCCGCCGTTTGCGTCGGCGCTGCTGGTGATCCTGTTGCCTGTCGTGCTGATGCTGGGGCGTACGTTGGCAAAGGTCGCGCTCACGCCCGAGACGCCGGTGTTCGACGCGCTCGACTTCCTGGGCGAGCCGATCATCGCGTTGGCACTCACGGTCGTCGTCGCCATCGTCGTGCTCGGCTGGAGCCGCGGACTGCCGCGCGCCCGCGTGGGCGAGACGCTGCGCCGCGCATTGCCGCCGATTGCCGGGCTGCTGCTCACCATCGGTGCAGGCGGCGGCCTGAAGCAGGCACTCGTGACCGCCGGTATCGCAACGACCATTGGCAAGGTGGCTGTCGGCACGCATATGCCGCTCATCCTGTTGGCGTGGCTGATTGCCGTGGCGCTGCGTCAGGCGACGGGCTCGGCAACGGTGGCCACGACCACCACGGCGGGTATCGTCGCGCCGCTGGTGATGCATCTGCCCCCGGTGCAAGGCTCGCTCATCGCGCTGGCGATCGGGGCGGGGTCGGTGTTCTTCTGCCATGTCAACGACGCTGGCTTCTGGATGGTGCGCGAGTACTTCGGGCTCAATCTCAAGCAGACGCTGTGGGTATGGTCGGTGTTGCAGACCATCGTGTCTGTGGTCGGATTGGTGATGACGCTGCTGTTCTGGCAGATCTTCGTCTGAACGGATTGCCCGACGCAATAAAAAAGCGCGCAGACCTTTCGGTCGCGCGCTTTTTTTCGCCACCAGACGGCGCTGGAGGGCGTGTGACGAAGCTCAGGAAAACACGCGCTTGGCGTGAATGCCCAGACCCAATGCCACGCTGGCGAGGCGGTCGCCGTAGACCGGCGTCGCCTTCGGGAACGCGGCGCACATCGCGTCGGACAGGCAGCGCAGTCCGGTGGAACCGCCGGTGAAGTAGAGCGCATCGACGTCCTCGGCACGCAATCCCGCCAGCGCAGCCGTGTGCACGGCACCGGCGGTGATGCTCGCGATTTCGTCGCTGACCGCTTCGATCAACCCGGCTTCCGAGAACGCCACCGTCAGGTCACGTTCTATCACGCTGAGGTCGATGCTCGTTTCGCCGCCCGCCGACACCTGGATCTTCGCGTCTTCCGCATGACCGACGAGCGCATGGCCGAGACGTTGCTCGACCGTGCGCATGAGGCGCCGGTGATGCGCCGGATCGGCGTACAGATGCGCGGTGAGCGCCAACTCGCCCACCCGCTTCGGCGTGTAGACGGTGTTGATCAGATGCCAGGTCGCCAGATCGAAATAGATCCGGTTGGGCACTTCCTTGCCGTCCGGGCCGAGCGCTTTGTAGCCGAGTTCGCGCAGGATCGTGGCCAGTTCAATGCGACGGTCGAAGTCGGTGCCGGCAATGTGCACGCCGTGGTGAGCGAGCACGTCGTCCTTGCGATCCAGATGGCGAGCACGCTCCGGTCCGACGCGCACGAGCGAGAAGTCCGACGTACCGCCGCCGATATCGACGACGAGCACCTGCCGCTCACTGGTCAGACGCGACTCGTAGTCGAAGGCAGCGGCAATCGGTTCGAACTGGAAGTGGACCTCCTGGAATCCCACGTCACGCGCGCTTTGCTCGAGCGAGCGTTGCGCGGCGGCGTCGGCGCGCGGGTCGTCGTCGACGAAGAACACCGGGCGGCCCATGACCACCTGACGCAGATCGCCGCCATCGGCCTTGAGCGCGTGGGTGCGCAGATGACGCAGGAACGTGGCGATGATGTCGATGTAGCGCATCGCCGAGCCGTTGCCGAGGTCGGTGGTGCTTTCGATCAGGGAGGAGCCGAGCAGGCTTTTGAGCGAGCGCATCAGGCGCCCGTCGTAGCCATCGATGTAGTCGGCGACGGCCTGGCGGCCGAACGAGGCGCGACCGCCTTCATCGGCGTTGAAAAATACGGCGGTCGGCAGCGTGCCGTAGCCGGATTCAAGTTCGACCAGACGCATGGTCGCGCCGTCTTGCACGGCGACGGCAGAATTCGAAGTGCCGAAATCGATAGCGCAAAAACTCATGGCGTTTGCGGCCCGCGCGGGCGAGCCGTAAAAGGTCGGCAGTGTAGCACGGCCGGGCGGGCGCCCGGGGGAACGCGTCGGAACCGCGCGGGCGCGCCTGTCACGAGCGCGCCGAATTCGCATCCGGCTGGGCGGACGGCAACGTGCGCAGGCTGCTCACGACGGCGGCCACCGCCGCGAAGGCGGCCGCAACGTAAAGCGATGCGCGGGTGCCGTAGCCTTGCGGCGCAACGCTGAAGACGAGGGCGACGAGCGCGGCCCCCGTCGTCTGGCCGGTCAGGCGAGCGGTGCCCAGCATGCCGCTGGCGCCGCCGCTGCGATGGGCGGGCGCGGACATGAGCATCGCGTAGTTGTTGGGCGACTGGAAGAGGCCGAAACCGAAGCCGCACAGCGCCATGCGCCAGACGATATCGATCGGATGCGGGTTCGCAGGGAGGAAGCCGAGCGCGAGCAGGCCGAGGGCGAACGCGGCCAGACCGATCGCGCCGAGCAGGCCCGGCTTGTAGTACTCGAGCAGGCGTCCGGCCAGCGGGGCAACGACCACGATGGTGAGCGGCCAGGCCGTCATCAGCAAACCGGTCTGAACGTGATCGAAACCGAGCGTGTCTTGCAGGAAGAAGGGCAGCGAGACGAACGCGAGCATCTGTGCGCAGAACGACGCCATCGACGTGCAGATGGACAGCCCGAATATGGGAATGCGCAGCAGGTCGACGGGCAGCAGCGGCACCGGCTGGCTGCGCTGGCGTCGCACGAATATCGTGCCGATGACGATGGCGGCGACCAGTTCGATGGCGACGAGCCAGTGCTCTTGACCGTGTCCGAAAGAGTCGATCCCGGAGATGAGCAACCCGAAGGTGAGTGCGCTTAGCAAGGCCCCGATCCAGTCGAACGGATGCGAGGCGCGGGCGGTATCGGGCAGCGAGCGTACGGCGATGGCGAAGGCGATGATGCCGAGCGGCACGTTGATGGCGAAGAGCCACGGCCAGTGCGCGATGGACAGCACCCCTGCGGCAATCGTCGGGCCGGCGGCGGACGAGACGGCCACGATGAGCGAGTTGAGGGCGACGCCGCGTCCGAGCCAGCGCGACGGGTAGATGGCTTTCACGAGCGCGGTGTTGACGCTCATGATGCCGGCCGCCCCAAAGCCCTGCGCCACGCGTGCGAGGGTGAGCGTGACCAGGGAATCGGAGAGGGCACAGGCCAGCGAGGCGAGGGTGAAGAGCGTGAGGCCGACGGTGTAGACGCGGCGGTACCCCACGATCTCGCCCAGCGCGGCGAGCGGCAGCAGGGAGATGGTGATGGCGAGCTGGTAGGCGTTGACGATCCAGATCGACGTGGCCGGGCTGGCGTTCAGATCGCGGGCGATCGTGGGCAGTGCAACGTTGGCAATGGCGCTGTCGAGCACCGAAAGCGAAATGGCGAGCATGACGGTCGCAATGGCCCAGACCCGGGCGGGCATGGGCATGCCGTCAGTGTGTATGTCGGACATGAGAGCAGCACAAGACAAAGCGGTCGCGCGCCTTCGCATCTTGACGTGGGTCGTGACGCCGATGCGCGACGGGAAAGCGTTATCGTGCCCGAAATCCCCGAAGCGAGCCCTGATTCCGTGCAAAGCCTTGTGTTTACAGGGTTTTGAAATTGTGCGTCGCGTTTCGTCTGATGGAATTAAAGTTCCGTCAGATAAAACTAGTGCCGAAGTGCAAAGCGGCAGACCTCAAGACTCCGGGGTGTCGATATGAAAACGCGCGATGCGCACGTTGCCGAGCGGGTGATAGGCCGTGCCGTTTGCCAGCGACGGCAGATCGACGTCGCTGTCGAGAACGGTCTGGACACCGACGGCGGCAATCGTGCTGGCGGGGGAGCGTCCCGGGCATGCGTGCGCGCCGTGCCCGAAGGTCCATGCGGTGTCGTCGGTCGAAGCGCCGGCGGGAGCGGCGGCAAGCACGACAAGTACCGCGTCGCCGCGCGCCAGGGGCCGCTCGGCGATGACGGCCGGGGCGTGCAGGAAGCGCCGTGTGTTGTGCACGGGGGGATCGAAGCGGATGACGTCGCTGACGGCGGCGATGGCGGCGCTGAGATTGGCGGGTAACGCCGCGCGGTCGCGGGCGGCAGACGGCGGCGTTTGCGAGGTATGCGAGGTATGCGAGGTATGCGAAGCGTGCCGGGCGAGCCTGCGCAGGCTGTTGGCCACGAGTCCTGCGCAGGCGTCATGCGTCTGCGTGAAGAGGCCGACGATATTGGCTGTGAGCACGCCGTAGTCCATGGCCTCATTGCGTGCGGCGCTTCGGGCTGTGTCGCGCAGCCAGGTGCCCGAACCGGCGTCGTGGTCGAGCCAGCGTGTTGCGCGGCTGCGCAGTGTGGTGGAGGCGTTGTGCCCGCGTTTGAGTATGTCCGCGCGAGGCGCGGATTTCGCGGACTCCGCCATTGCGGCGACCAGCATCTGGACGTCGTCGTAGACGTGTGCCCAATGCGAGGGGGAAACGCCGAGCCATGCGGCGAGGGCGTAAATCGGCTGACGAAAGACGAAGTCGTCGAGCCACGCGGTGGGCGCTTCGCCATGGGAGAGGCAGGCGTCCGAGCAGGCGGCTTGGCTTGCGTCGCGCAGTCTGGCGAGTGTGGCGCCATCGGCGCGCAGCGTAGCGAGTCTCGCGTTGAGCCACGGTTTCATCGCGGCGTGCGCCGTTCCGTCGTTCATGCGAACGAGCGAACCGAACCAATCACCGGCCGCACCCTCGGCCAACGCGGCAGGAACCGTTGCGCCAGCGGGCCGAACGCCGCATGCCGGATGACGCAACACGGCGGCTACTGCTTCCGGCCCCGCCGCGACCCACATCCCGAGCGAGGCGTCGAAGTCGAACGCACGCCGTTCGACGAGTGATGCGTAGTACGGGTACGGATTGGCGTGGATGACGGCGGCCACAGCATTGGCGGGAGGCGGTACGGCATGGGTATCGACATTGGCGGCGAACATGGCAGGGCGTCTCTGAAGGAGGTCTCGACGGGGCCTATCTTCAGGCGTCGCCCGACCGGCATGCTTCATGACGCGCTGAAGTGTTGATCGCATCGCGGGGCCTATACTGCGTTCATATTCTTCATGGGAGTCTGTCTGTGGACATCGCAAGAGATCACGCCCCCAGCGTCAGCTCACTCGCCGCTCTTCTTGCCGACGCCGGTCGCATGACCATGCTCTGGGCGTTGATGGATGGTTCGGCGCGTCCGGCGGGGGAACTGGCCCTGGTCGCGGGGCTCTCTGCGTCAAGCGCCAGCGGGCATCTGGCGCGTCTTGTCGATGGCGGGGTTCTCGCACAGGAAGCGCGTGGGCGTCATCGTTATTTCCGCATCGCTACACCTGAGACGGCCGCCGCCATCGAGGCACTTGCAAGCGCTGTGTTAGCCACGCGAGAACTGCGCCCACGTCCCGTGCCGGTCAGCCGTACCACGCCTGTTCCGCTGCGTCATGCGCGCACCTGCTACGACCATCTCGCCGGGGAGATCGCGGTCGATCTTTTCGCGCGGATGCACGCGCATCGCTGGCTTCGTATCGATGGCAGCGACGTCGCGCTCACGGATGCGGGCGTCAACGGGCTGACTGCCCTCGGCGTAGACCTCACCTCCGCGCGTGCACGCCGCCGACGTTTCGCCTGCACCTGCCCCGACTGGAGCGAGCGCAAGCCGCATCTCGGCGGTGCGCTCGGGGCCGCGTTGCTTAACACATGCCTTCACGCCAAATGGCTCGAACCAACGCGTGAGCCGCGCGCGTTGCGTGTCACCCCGCTCGGTCAGCGCAAGCTCTCCGCCATCGCCGTCTAAGCGTTCTCGTCGCCCCCAACAAACATCCAATCGCAAGATCGTACAAGCCGGACGACTGCGTCCTCGATATCCTGCACTTTTCCTCCGAATCCTCTGAAAAATGCGGGACAGGCAATGACGCAGAAAGTGTTCTGGGATGAACCGTATCGAACGACGCTCGATACCGTCGTGACGCAGGTGATGGGCGATCAGGTGCAAGTGGCATCGACGATCTTCTTTGCGTTTTCCGGTGGTCAGGAAAGCGACGCCGGTTCGCTGGGCGGCTACCCCGTCATTCGGGCGGAAAAGCGCGGACTCGACATTGTCTACACACTCCCGCATGCGCACACGCTGCGCGTTGGGGACGCTGTCACATGGCAGATCGATTGGGCGCGGCGATACCGGCTGATGCGTCTGCATTTCGCTGCGGAAATGGTCTTGCAGTTGGTATATCAACTCAGACCGGGCATCGAGCGCATTGGCGCCCACATCGCGCAAGACAAGGCGCGAATCGACTTTGCAAGCGACACGAGTCTTGCCCCATGGTTTCCCGAGATCGAATCGGCCGCGGCCGATCTTGTGAAGCGCGATCAGCCTATCCTGACCGACTTCAGCGATGTTCCGACGCAACGCAGATTCTGGAAGGTCGAAGGGTTCGCTACGATGGCGTGTGGGGGAACGCATCCGAGATCGACACGCGAGATCGGCGCGCTGAAACTCAAACGCAAAAATACCGGGAAAGGAAAAGAGCGAATCGAGATTTCGCTAATCGATTCGCCGTGCGTGCCCGTGTGACGCAGACCCCAACGCCTCAATCCTTGTTGGTTTTGAAGGGCGGGATCTGCGCGCACGGATAAAACGCGTTCAGAACTTATAACCGACGCCCGCGAGGAAGATGTCGCTGTCGCGGTCGTAACCGGTCACAACGCGGTTCCACGACACGCGTGCGACCCAGTGATCGGCGAATCGATAGGCGGCGCTCATCGTGAGCAGGCCAGCCACAACGTTCTGTGCGCCATCCGCTTCACGGTTCTGCTTGTACTTGTTCCACGTGACGTATGGCCCGAAGCCGAGGCCGAGACTGACGCGGCTGTTGAAGAAGTCATTCTTGATCCAGGCCTGCGCGGCAACGCCCTGACGGCTGCCGATGTTGCTGTGCCCTTCGTTGATGAGCGAGACCGTGCCGTCGAAGAACCGGCCGAAGCCGTGCCGGTATTCGATCGCCTCGGCCGCGGCGTTCTGCGAATCCAGACTGTTGACGACGGACAGACCGGCCATCACGGAAAGCACGTCGCCCGTCGGCACGGCTTGCGAATTGCCCCCGGTAAGCGGTCCGGCCGAGGCCGGCTTCTCGAGTTGGTAGCCCACGCCGAGCAGGTAGGTCACCGTGTTGATGCTTGACGGCGACTGGACATAGTTCGCGCGCGCCTGCAAGTACCAGCGGCTTTCGAAATACCACGTGGCGGCGACGGAAAACATTGCGCCCCAGCCGTGATCGTCCTCATAGCGTTTGCCGCGACTCGCGGCGACGGTGTCGTAATAGCGATAGGGGCCTACGCCCACAGCAAGATCGACGCGCCGGTCGAAGAACGGCTGATGGGCCCAGAACTGCACGGCAAAGCCGTCGCGGTGATGGTTGGGCACGTGGCCCTCGTTCATCCACGTGAAACTGGTGGAGAAGTGTTCGGTGAGGGCTTGCTTGTATTCGAAGCCCCAGGCATAGGTGTGCGCGTTGTCGTCGTTACGCGCGTTCATGCCGCCCGCGTAGACCGTCGCTTCCTGCGCCTGCGCAAGGGCCGAGGCGCCGCAAAACGCGCTGACAATCGCCGCGCGCAACCACCATGCATTGTTTTTCATTCAAACCGTTGCCGTGAGAGAACGGGTTCGTTGCGGCAGACCACACACGTGCCCTAAGCCACGATGCATCGCGCAGACGCAGTTACGCAGACGCATTCAAGTAGGTGCTATCGTAGCAGCCCGTTTTTGTAATCAATGCACGACAACTTGCGCAGGCGCATTACCGGAAATTACGGCCTCGGTGACGCCCATCGTATGGGATACCGAAATGCGTGGTCAATGGCGCTGCCGCAGCATGGCGCATGTAACCCCCGCAACGCATCCGTTTGCAGGAAACTCGCGGGACGACGCACATCGCCAGCCGTTGCGCGGCATCGTCTGCGCGTTACAGGCGTCCGGCGGCCGCGAGGAAAGCTGGCGCGTCTGCCAGTAATACGGCGAGATCGGCGGCGCCGGATTTGACCACCGCAGCGGTGCGCTCGCGGGCCACCGCATCGGTGCCCACCAGCGACCGGGGGCCGGCCACGCTGAGCGCAGCCAATGGCCGTCCGTGCGCGTCAAGTGCCGCGGCGGCGCAGGCGTCGATACCCGCCTCGAAGCCGTCCTGACTCCAGGCGCATCCGGCGTCACGGTCACGGGCCAGTTGGGCGTCGAGCGCGGCATAGGTGCGCGCGCTTTGCGCGGTGGCGGCCGCGAGCGGTTCGGGGCCAAGCAGCGCACGGCGGCGCTCGGGACTCAGATGGGCAAGCAACGAGCGGCCCGGGGCCGTCAGATGCGCCGTCACCCGGCTGCCCGCGCGGATATTGCTCACGAGCGGCAAGGCCGGGGTTTCGCACAGCAAATAGCGAACCTGCGCGCCGTCGAGCACCGTCAGATAGCTCGACAGTCCCGTCTCGCTCGTCACGCGCGTGAGCACGCGCCGCGCCGTGGCGAGATGATCCTCGCCAGCAAGCGCGCTGGCCGCCAGCGTCAGAAAACCCAGTCCGAGGCGATGACCGCCCTGCGGCAAGGGCTCCAGCACGCCCTCGAACTGGAGGGTCTCGATCAGACGCATGACCGTCACACGGTTCACACCGATGCGGCGGCCGACTTCGCTCATGTTGGCCGTCGACCCGCCATCCGCCACGAAACGCAGCAGCTTGAACGCGCGCATGACCGGTGTCACAAGACCCGGGTGCGTGGTGTCGAGTGCGTCGGGGGATGCCGCGTCGGTAGCGTTCCCGGCAGTTTGCGAAGCTTGGGTCATGCGTTCGATTCCATTCATCGAGAGGGGCGGTGCGTCGGTGTGCTGGAGCCGCTACAGGGGACTCAGTGACTCAGGCCGTCAGAGGGACTTGCCATGCGTCGTACTCGTAGACCCAATCGGCATTGCCGCCTTCCTTGAGCCATTGATTGCCGCGTGAGCCGATCTGCACGCGTGCCGTGCGTTCGCGTCGCGACGCCTCGTAGCGCGCAAGCGCCGCGGCGAGCGCGCCACTATCGACGGTATGGGCGCCCGGACCCACGGCAGCAAGGTGGCGAGACAGTACCACAGCATCCTCGATCGCCATGCCCGCGCCTTGCGCCATGAACGGCATCATGGGATGGCTCGCGTCGCCAAGCAACGACACGCGCTCGCGCGACCATCGCGGCAACGGATCGCGCACGTAAAGCGCCGACTTGAGCACGCTGTCGCAGGCGTCGAGAAGGGCGCGCGCTTCGGGGTGATAGTCGGCATAAATGGCGCGCAACTCATTCACGTCGCCCGGCGCCGTCCACGACTCCAGCGTCCAACTGTCCTGTGGCGTCGTGGCAAACACGAAGATGTCGCGGCCGCGATTGAGCGGGAACGTCACGATCTGGCTCGACGGATTCGGTCCCCACCATTTGGTGAACGCGCCAAGATTCGGCACGCCATCGAGCCTGTGCGCCGGCACAACGGCCCGGTAGGCCACCACCCCCGTGAACTCCGGCGACTCCGGCCCGAACAGACCCGTGCGCACCACCGAGTGGATACCGTCCGCGCCGATGAGCACGTCGACCTCGTCATGCGTGCCGTCCGCGAAGGTCAGTCGAATGGGACCCGCCTGCGCCTCATCCGGTGCTTCGAATGACACGAGCTTCTTGCCCAGCGCAATCGACTCGGCCGGCACCGCCTGTTCCAGCGCTTGCAGCAGGTCGGCACGATGCATCGTGAGCTGCGGTGCGCCGTACTTCGTCTCGGCCGTCTGCGCCATCTCCAGACGCGAGGTCTCCTCTCCCGTATCCCACGTGCGGCTGATGCGATGGCTTGGTTGCGCAGCGGTCTCGCGCAGCGCTTCGCCGACACCGAGTCCATCGAGTGCGCGCACCGCGTTGGGCGTCAGGTTGATGTCCGCGCCAACGCGGGCGAACTGCGACGCCTGCTCATACACACGCACCCGGAAACCCGCGCGGATCAGGCCGATGGCGGCGGCCAGACCACCGATGCCGGCACCGTTGATGCCGATGAGAGGAGCTTGCATGGGGACATCCTTTGACAAAAGAGACGACGAACGGGAAAAAATAAAACGTTCAAATATGAACATGATGTTCAAATATTATTGTTTTTGATTCGATCGATCGCAAGGGGGCATCGGGTAAATCCTGAGCGATCCGCATCGCCCTGATCAACGCGTGCAATGGACTTCCGGCCACGTTCAAGGGATGAGCGGTGCTCCACGATCCCTCGCCAAAACGGCGAATCGCCGCCGATCATTCGCGCGTAGCACGCCAATTTCCTCCCATCAATTCGTGCATCTCCGCTGCGGGGCTCACCCGTCACCTGGCCTAAGCTCTGCTCAGTTGGTTTCATAAGTAATCCAACGTTTCATAGGTGGAACGTAAAAAATACACGAGTGCTAGGGGTGTGGACGGCTTGGGTCGCCGCGCGCCGAGTGCGGCGTATCCACCGTTCTCGAATCATCGAACGACAGGAGTGCACAGATGAAGCGGTTTCCGATGGGGCGGATCCCGGGCATGACGACGCTGGCGGCGGCAATGCTGCTGGCGGCTGGCGTGCCGGTCGCAGCGCAGGCGCAGAGCAACGTCACGATCTACGGCAGCATGGACGCCGGCGTGGCCTACGTGAACAACCAGAGCGGCAGCGCGAACTGGATCGCTCAGCAGGGCGGCACGCAGCCCGATCGCTGGGGCCTGCGCGGGGTGGAGGATCTGGGCGGTGGCAACCGCGCCATCTTCCTGCTGGAAAACGGCTTCTCGACGCTCACCGGCAGCACGATCAAGGCGGGTTCCATGTTCAACCGTCAGTCGTGGCTGGGCCTTCAGTCGGACAAGATGGGCACGCTCACCCTCGGTCACATGACCACGTTCAACTTCGACTGGCTGGGCCCGATGAGTACGGCCTATCTGGGCATGAACTGGTACATGTTCCACCCGGGCAATCTCGACGAGCTCGCCAACACGTCCGTGGTGCAGGTGGACAACTCGGTGCGCTACGTCACGCCTGATTTCGCCGGCTTCAAGGCGGGCGCCATGATCTCGCTGGGCAACAACACGAACTTCGCCAATGGACGTAAGTGGAGTGTGGCGGCGAACTACACGAATGGCGGCTTCAAGGCGTCGGCCGTGTACTCGAACGAGAACAACCGCACGCCGAACGTGGCCGTTCTCGGTGGCGCGACCTTCCAGGGACAACCCGTCGGCACCTATGCGGCCACGAATGTCGAGAACATGGGCGCCGGTGTGTCGTACGGCTTCGGGCCGTGGCTGCTACACGCCCTGTACACGCGCGTGAAACTCCAGTCGCCGGGCTTCAGCGACACCTACCAGTCGTTCGACGGCGGCGCGAACTATGCGACGAGCGTCGCCAACACGATCACCTTCGGCGCGGCCACGACCAGCCTGTCCGGCAAACGGTGGACGCAGGTCAGCCTGGGCGACGTCTACGCATTCTCCAAGCGCACACAGGTGTACTTGAGCGGGGTGTATCAGCACGCGAGCGGCAACGGGGCCATCACGGCGATCAACACGATCGGTGCGTCGTCGACGGCTAACCAGGTGGTCATCATGTCCGGCGTGCATCACTCGTTCTGACGCGCTGCATTTCGAGTTTCAACGAGTGGTCTCACTTCATACGCCGGCCGGCCTTCGCCCGCCGGCGTTTTTTTGGCCCGAGGCATCGGCTGACGCTCCGTCAACCGATGGAATTCGGGTTTCCCCTAGTCAAAAAACAATTTTGACTGCGGGCGTCACTCCCTATAATTGATCCATAAGTAAATCAACGTTTCATATATGAAACGTAACCCGGAAGGGAAAGACAGGCTGGCAG
>Ga0181519_10000346_pt1 | contig 43453 bp, 37 predicted proteins | sample PEATcosm2014_Bin_26_FD_121102 | JGI IMG/M metagenome (GOLD analysis project Ga0181519, IMG submission 121102) | Peatland microbial communities from MTU Mesocosm Facility, Houghton, MI, USA - PEATcosm2014_Bin02_10_metaG | ecosystem: Environmental > Terrestrial > Soil > Wetlands > Peat | place...
CCTTCGTGATCGCTGCCGTCAGCGACGTCTTGCCATGATCAACGTGGCCGATCGTCCCGATGTTGCAGTGCGGCTTCGTCCGCTCAAACTTCGCCTTCGCCATTTAATCACAACGCCTCATGTGCTCGATCCAGGGGGAGACAAAACCGAAAAACCAATCGCATACCGATCTGACGATGCGGAGGACCGAAGGTAGCCGATAGAATGCATGGCGCGCGGAGATAGTCGAGCACCGGCTCCTTGTCAATTGCCTTCCCTGCCGGGCAGACCGTCTCGCTTCGGACATATCGTCAGGGATGGGGTCGGACGGCTCTTCCGCAGCCGCCACCGGCGGGGTAAGACCGTAAGGTCACGATGATTTTCGAAAGATTTAGAACCTATCCGTTCCCTTATTGCTCATCGAAATTTCCGGAAATCGCTCGGAGATATGAATATATTCAAAATCGATAAAGCTATCAGTAAGATCATTATCAAGAAGATCGATATTCAATATTGACACGGAATGACGGCCGATTAGAGTTTTCCATTGCAAGCGAGTGTCCAAAAGCGTCCTGGACCGACCAGCCGTCAGCCGCACCTTACAGGAATTGAAGTCGCCGGTCAGGCGCGCTCGGAACCCGACGAAATCGGGCGACCGCGCCGATTGCGCTTGGTGCATCGCCCGCGCCGCAACTTTGGCCATTGAGGAGTTCCGCATGAAATTATCGCTGCTCAAGACCGGCATCGCTGGTTTGTTCCTATGCCCGCTCTGCTCTGTCCCGTCGCCGGCCGCCATCGAGCCGGCCGCTCTCGAGCCGGCCGCCGCCCTGGCGCAGCCTCTCGACCGGGGCCCGCTCACGGCGCTGGGTCGCGGCGGCGAGACGATATCCGTCACCCTGCCTCTGGGCTTGCGTGATCCGGCGGGCGCCGAGGCGATGATGATCCGCGTCGCGACGCCGGGCGATGCGCTCTACCACCGGTTCCTGGCGCCGGAGCAAATCCGCGCCCAATTCGGCCCGGATGAGACGGAAGTCGCGCGCGCCAGCGCCATTCTCACGCTCTCGGGCCTGTCGGTCGAGCGCGCCACCGCCACGACTTTGAAGGTCACCGGCTCGGTCGCGACGGTGGAGCGGGTGTTCCAGACACAGCTGCATGAATTCGCAACGCCGACCGCCACCTTCCGCGCGCCCGCCGTGAAGCCGACGGTGCCGCCCTCGATCGCCGGTACCGTCCAGGGCACGATCGGCCTCGGGAACGGGCCGGCGCTGCGGTCGCAGATGCGGACGGCCCAATCCGAGATCGGCGGCAAGCCTGTGGCGCAGTCGGGTACGGCCAGCACCGGCACGGCTTTCGGCAGCCTGACGGTGCGGGATTTCGCCCAGCTCTACGATGTGAACCGGCTTTACGCGCAAGGCGTGACCGGTGCGGGACGAACCCTGGCGATCGTGACGCTCGCCGCCTTCACGCCGAGCGACGCTCAGCTCTATTGGGACACGCTCGGCCTCGATACCAAGCCGAACCGGATCACCATTGTCGACGTGGATGGCGGGCCCGGTGCGCCCAGCGACGCGTCGGGTTCCGGCGAGACCACGCTCGACGTCGAACAATCGGGCGGCATCGCCCCCCAAGCGGATATCATCGTCTATCAGGCGCCGAACACGGCGCAGAGCATCGTCGACGTCTTCGCCGCAGCCGTCGAGGCCAACATTGCCGATTCGATCTCCATCAGCTGGGGCGCCAGCGAGGTTCTCGCGGAGCCGGCGCTCAACGGCGATTTCGTCGACCCGCTGTCGGGCGAAATGACATCGGCCTTCCAGGCAATCCACAACGTTCTCGTGCTGGGCGCGCTGCAAGGGCAAAGCTCGTTCGCCGCCGCCGGGGATAGCGGCGCCTTTCCGACGAACTTTGCCGGGTTCACGAACCCGCTCTCGCTGTTGTGGCCGGCCGACGATACGGCGCTTACCTCGGCGGGCGGCACGACTCTGCCCGGCACCCAGACATTCGCGGTCCCCGGGAACCAAACTGTCGTCATCACCCTGCCGGCGGAGCGCGCCTGGGGCTGGGACTATCTTGAACCGTTCTGTGCCGGGTTCGGCGTGCCGGATCCGGTCGCCTGCGGCATCTTCTCCGCCGGCACCGGCGGCGGTGTCAGTATCGCCTTCCCGGTACCGCCGACCCAGATCGGCCTCCCCGGCGTCCAGCGCAGCCAGCCCGGCCAGTCCTTGACCGACGAGACGACGAGCCCGCCGACGGATTTCTTCGATCTGCCGGCCAATTTCGCCGGGCGGAACGTTCCCGACGTCGAGTTCAACGCCGATCCCGAAACCGGCTACGCCGTCTTCGTCACCTCGGACGTCAAGGGCTTCGAGATCCTGAGCGGCATCGGCGGCACCAGTTTCGTGGCCCCGCAATTGAACGGCGTGACGGCGCTGCTCGGCCAGAATGCCGGACACCGTCTGGGATTGCTCAATGTCCCGATCTATCTGCTGGCGCGGACCGGGATAGCGACGCTCGGACCGAACCCGGCACTGCACGTCATCGCCACCGGCGACAATTGGTTCTACACCGCCCGCAACGGCTATAGCCCGGTCGGTGGCCTGGGTACGATCGACGTGGCCAACCTGGCGGCCCTGTTGAAGTAGCAAAGCCCCTGCTGGCGAAGTCGCGATTCGCCGCCAAAGCGATCGGATACGGCTGGGCGCGTCCCGGCCGTATCCGAGAATGCAGCATGCAGATGGACAATTGCGCGCGCCCGGTCGTCGCTTGCTATTTCGAAGGACGAACCGGATCTTGTGTCGTGGCATCGCTCTTCGAACGCTGGTCCGCGCTCGTCTCGCCCGGCTTCGGCGGCATGACGATCGGAACCTGAATTGTACTGGTTGGCCGAACCGTGGATGGGCGCACCGTGCCGGCAGCGGCGCCCGCGGATCGAGCCGAAGTTTGCACGATCGCCGGAACATCATCAAATGACGGGGGAACGATAACTGGCATGACCTTTCAACCTTTCAGAATTCCTGATAAACCTAACAGATATTAGTCAAATATAGATCACGCCAGTCAACTATTTTTTGTTTTATCCACTAGTTTTTCGAGTATTAAATCAACGATACGTTGCTCATCCCATCCGGATGCATCGACCGCCCAAGTTTGAAGATCGGCCGGACGGCAATTTTTGGCAAGAATAGCGGAAAGTTCCGCCGCGATCCGACGTTCCGTCGACTCACGAACTTCACCCGATGCGGCATAGCCGGCATCGACGAACCCCCCCAATTGTGCGGCTTCGGCATATCGCCGGTCCTGCGCCGCCAGCAGGGCGAAGACCTGAGTGCAAAGGCGCAACCCGTGACCGCCCTCCTCTCGCGCCAGCGGCAGAGCGTCCGAGGCGGAACCCCTGGCCGCCTCGCGATCGCCGCCGATCAATTGATACGATGCGAGATTTACCAATGCAGGCAGCCGGAACGAACGATGCTCGGTCGATCGCAGACTGCTGACGGCGTCTTGCGCAACCGCTATTGCTCGGTCGATGGCGCCCATCTGGAACTCGACTTCGCCGAGATTGGCGAGGGCGATTCCGTCGCGCAAATGGTCGTCCAGATCGCGCATAAGCGCCCGCATCGACATATAGCACCGGCGTGCTTCCGCGAGATCGCCCTCCAGCAAGGCGAGGCTGCCAAGATCGTTGATGGCGTTGGACAATGATTTTCGCCAATTGGTGCCTTCAAGCAGCGCCCTCGCTTCCGCCAAGGCGGCGCCGGCGGCCCCGTTCTGGCCGAGATATAGGTAGGCGCCGCCGAGCCCGCCGAGGGCAGCTGCGTAACCCAGCATATCGCCGACCGAACGGTAGAGCTCCGCCGAGCGCCCCATCAACTCGGCACTGCGGCGCCGATCTGCGGAGCGCCAGAGGGCGGCGGCATAGCGAAGGACGCGCGCGGCGTCGGTCGTCGGTGTTTGATCGTCGATCAGCGCCACCGCCCGATCGAGATATTTCCGCCCCTCCGACAGCAAGGCGCTACGCTCCCACAAACGGCTGGTCGAGCCGGCGAGCGCAATCGCGATCTGCCGACGCGCCGGGTTTCCGAGAGCCCAATCGAGTGCGGCGCGGATATTGTCGATCTCGGGCCGATAGAGGGCCAGCCAGTCATTATCCGGCATCGACTCCCACGCAAGTTCTGCCCGTTCGAACAGCGGGATGTAATACTGCACCAGCCGTTCGGCGATCATGTCCGCCTCGCCGCTGTCTTCGAGCAACGCTGCGGCATGAAGCGCCATGGTTTCCAACATGCGGTAGCGCCGCCGCGGCCCGCGCTCGGAAACGAGCAGGGATTTGTCGACCAGGCGCCCCAGGCTTGCCATGACGTTCCAGGGCTTGGCATCATCGGCGCCGACCGCGGCGACTGCGGCCTCGCCCGAGAAGCTGCCGCGGAATGCCGCGAGGCGGCGGAACACCTGCCGGTCCGCCCCGTCGAGCAGCCCGCAGCTCCAATCAAGCATCGCCGAGAGCGTCCTTTGCCGCGCATCGTCGGTTACGCGCGGCCAACTGTCGAACATCTCGAAACGCTGCAGGTCGAGCCCGTCGCGCACACCTTCGATACCAAGCGACGGCACCAGCGCGCCCGCCATTTCGAGCGCCAGCGGGATCCCGTCGAGCCTGCGACATATCTCCGCAACGGCGGCGGCGTTGCCGTCTTCGTGGCGGAACAGGTGATCGGCCGCCCGGGCGCAATCGACGAACAGCGACACTGCATCGGCCTCGGGCAGCGGCTCCAGGCGGAAGACCATTTCCTTCGGAACCCGCAGGATCTCCTGGCTGGTCGCGAGGATCGACAGGTTCGGCGCCTGCGCCAGCAGCCCCTTGGCCAGTTCGCGCACCGGCCCGGCCATGTATTCGCAGGAATCGAAGACGAGCAGCATGCGCTGCTTGCCGATCACCGCCGCCAGGACGCGGGCCGGATCATCGCGACCCCGCAAGGCGATTCCAAGCGCCTGCGCGACCGTCCCGGCCACCGCGACAGGCTCCTTCACCGGGCCCAAATCGATCAGATGCACGCCATCCGGGAATTCCGGGACCAACCGCCACCCGACCTGAATGGCGAGCCAGGTTTTGCCGACGCCGCCGGCGCCGACGATCGTCACCAGCCGGCGTTGCCGGCAGTGTTCAGCGAGTTGCTCGATTTCGTCGGCACGGCCGACGCCGCCGCCCGACGGGTGCGGCAGGGTGATCAGCGGCGCCTGCGGCAGCGGCGGCGGCAGCAATGCTGCTATCGGCTCGACCGGCAGAGTGAATTGATAGCCCTTGCTGTTGATGGTCGCGATGCAATCGTCGCCGATGGCATTGCGCACGATCGACACCTGGGTCGAAACCGTACTGACCGCGGCCGAGCGCGTCTGCCAGACGCGCGACAGGATCTCGCTGCGGCGCGCAAGCCTGCCGGCATTCTCGACCAGGAAGACGAGCAGATCGAACGGCCGCTGCCCGAGATCGATTTCGGTATCACCGGCAAGGAATTTACGCTGTTCCGGATAGAGGGTGAAGACCCGAGTTCCGTCGGTGAAGCGCCAGCCTCGCGGCCTGGTGTCGTCCGCCATCATGATCGGATCCCCATAGAACAATTCGCGCGTCGGGAAGGTTAGCGTTGCACGAATTCCATTGTCACGCCGAATCGCGACCGCCGCGATTTCCCGCAGAGCCATTCCGACCGACGACAACTTATTGAAATCGGCGCTGAATTATCGGCGGTTCGCAGCGAGGAGCCGATCGCTCGACAAAAAGCGAAAATTTTTGAAAATTCTCGAAGGCGAATGCCGCGCGGTCAATGCACCATCAGGATCGGCAGGGTCGCCGCGCCGATCACGTCTTGCGTGGCGCCGCCGAAGAGCTGCTCGCGCCAAGAGGCATGACCGTAGCCGCCCATGACCAGCAGATCGGCGCCGAGGGCGCCGGCTTCGGCCAGGAGGCGCCGCCCCGGCTTGCCCTCGGCCGCGATCGGATGATGCTTTGCCGCGATTTTGTGCCAGGCCAGATATTCGAGGATCGACGGAATCTCCAGGTCGTCCGATTCGCCGATGGTGATGAGCGAGAGCGATCCTGCCGGCGCCATGAAAGGCAGCGCCGCGGCGAGCGCGCGCAGTGCCGTGGGCGACCCGTCCCAGCCGAAGGCGACGGCAGCGCCGATCGTCGCCGGCGGCTGTTCCGGCGCCAGGAGAAGCGGCCGCCCGGACTGCAGCAGCGTCGCCTCGATGACCGCTGTCGACGGCCGTTCGACGACCCGCTCCGACCGGCCGAGCACGGCGAGATCGAAAAACCGCGCGCGCGACGGCAGCAGGAAGGCGGGCTGGCCGGTCTCTTCGCGCCAAGCGGCGGAGGGCGCCGTCGGCACACCGGCCATGGCCAGGCCATGGCGCCCGACGGCATCGTCGAACGCGGCTCTCATGCGCGCCGACAGGGCCGCCGCCTCCGTCGCCATTTCCTCCAGCCAGGCGACGGGCATGGTCAGGCCGAAGCCGTCACCGGCCGCCAGCATGACGTCGTTCGGATCGATCCGGACGTGAAAGCCTTCCAGATGCGCGCCAAACCGCAGAGCGAGCCGGCAAGCCAGGTCAAGCGTGCCGGCGCTGGCCGAGCCGCCGCTCGCGGCGGCGAGGATGGTCTTGAACGTCAAAGCGGCTCTCCCTGCCCCGAATGCGGGCCGGTCCGGACGACATCGTCCTCCTGGCCCTCGCACCTCAGCATAGTCCGCTGGCGGCTCGTGTCGAGAGGCGGTGCTGCAAGCGGTTCAAGCGCAATCGCGCTGGGCGCGCTGTTTCCCTCTCGGCCAAATCAGGCATATCGAATTTTCGCAGTCACTGCGCGATTTCGGCCGCAATGACCACTTGCCGGATCGCTGATCCCGGTCCAACCGAGAGATGCCGGTCTTCGGCCCCCCATGTCTGGCCGCGTCCAGCCGCGTCATCTTCGGGAGACCGGATGGAATTTGGTCAGATCTGACTAATTTCCATTGACCAAGCTTCCCATAACGTGAATATACGCAGAATAAATACAATCATGGGAGGATAGAAATGCAGACGCGCAGGACCATCATTCAATGCGCGCGGCGGTTTCCGTTGCTTGCCGCGCTCGGAGTGCTGATGCTTCCGGCACTCGCCAGCGCCGCCGATGTCGCACCATTCGCGGTCTCACTGCCGACCGTCACCGGGCCGATCGCCTCGACCGCGACCGATTTCCCGTTCATCGCCGACGGTTTCGACGTCGAGCCGCCGGTGCCGCAGGGCTATGTCGAAGAAGAGTTCTTCGTCTCCGGTACCGGCAATCTCTATCAATTCACGCCGACCGGGATCGAGATCGTCGCGCCCTGCCCCGCCATTGCCGCGCGCGGCTGCTCCAACCTGCCCTACACGACCAGAATTCTCATCAAGCGCCCGGCCGATCCGCGCCGGTTCAGCGGCAATGTCATCATCGAGCCGCTCAACCCGAGCGCCAATTTCGACCTCGCCGCCGTTTGGGACCGGTCCTTCTCGCATTTCGTGCGCAACGGCGACATCTTCGTCGGCTGGAGTTCGAAATCGATCATCGCCGACGTCACGCTCAAGAACTTCGAGCCGGCGCGCTACGCCGCGCTGAACTGGCCTTATGTCCCATCGCCCGACGGCAACGCGAATGACGGCGTCTACGACGGCATCACCTTCGATATCGCCGCGCAGATCGGCGCTTTGTTCAAGACGAACGGCCCGACCAGCCCGATCCACGACTTCAATGTCCGGCATGTCTTCGAGGCCGGCTTCTCCCAGGACGGATCCTTTGTCTTCACCCAGGCCGACATCTTCCATGCGCTCGAACTTCTGCCGGACGGCAGGACGATCTATGACGGTTATGTCCCGGGCGGCACCAATGGTCCGTCCGACATCGATTTCGGCCTGACCGCCGCCGGGCAGTTGCCGAACGGCGATCCGCGCATTCAGATGCAGCCGCGCGGCGTGCCGGTCATCCAGATCGATACGCAGACGGAGATCTTCATCGGCACGCTCTTTCCGGGCGGCCTGGCCTTCCAGCGCCCCGACAGCGATGCGATCGACGACCGCTACCGGCTGTGGGAGGTCCCGGGGGCGAGCCATGTCTCGGACGACAACAACGCGCCCGTGACTTCGATCCAGCTCGACCAGGCGGAGCTCTTCCGCATCACGCCAGCCGAACTGCCGCCCGCCGGCTGTACACATCAGCAATTCATCGACGGGCCGACCGTCGGCATTCCCGGCGTCGTCGACCCGAACAACTTCCCCTTCGCGTTCGTCGCCAACGCCGCCTTCACCGATCTCGCCGAATGGGTCGATTTCGACCTGCCGCCGCCGCACGCCGCGCTTATCGACGTCGACAGCGCGACGACGCCCCCCAGCATCGTCCTCGACAAGTTCGGCAATGCCGAAGGCGGGTTGCGCACCCCCTTCGTCGACGTGCCGATCACGACCTATACGCCGTTCGACACGGCGGCACATACGACCGAGTTCTCCGGGTTCTGCATCCTGGACGGCTACAACACGCCGTTCTCGACGGCGGAGCTGCAGACGCTCTACCCGAACCATGGCGATTACATCGGCCGCGTCGCCGCCGAGGCCGCCAGGTTGACGATCGAGCGGTTCTGGCTCGCACCCGACGCAGAAACGGCGATTGAGGAGGCCATCGCCGCCCACGTGCCCTGATCGCCTTGCCAACCATGTAAAGACAGTGCGGCGGCGGCCACCGGCCGCTGCCGTTGCTAATCGGCAACGGCTGTACCCGATGTTTCCACCGCCGCCTGCCGGTACTCATCCCGTCATCTTCCGGTCAAAGAAGTGTCGTCTTCCTCGATTACGGTCGCGGCCAACTCCTATTCGGGTAAGAACGGGGAGCGCGTCGTACCGCGGCCGCCCCGTCGCCCGTACCGTCCACGAGACGGCAATCGGCTTCACCATCGGGGGATGATCGTGCGATCCAATCGATCCATGCGCGCATATTTATTGGCGGGATGTGGCCTGCTTGCTCTCGCCGTCCGCTGCCCGAGCGCTGCCGCGCAGCCGCCTGCGCCTGCGGGTGCCACCGATCTCGGCCGGGTCGGGACGACCGAGGGTGCACCGGCCGGTGCCGTTGCCCCAAGTTCCGTCGGCGACCGAGCGCAGGCCAAGGAACAGAAAAAGGAGGCGCCCAACGTCATCGAGGTGCAGCCTTACACCGAGATCGAGAAGCTGCCCGAGCAAAATCTCGCCGAGGCGCTGCAGCGCGTCCCCGGCGTCTCGCTGGAATCGGATTCCGGCCGCGGCCGCTTCATCAATATCCGCGGCATCGATGCCGACCAGATCGGCACGCTCTATGACGGCGTGGTGCTGACTCCGAGCAATCAGGCCTCGCCGCTGGGCGGCGGCCGCGCCTTCGCCTTCGACGCCATCCCGCCCGGCGTCATCGGCGGCATCGAGGTGATCAAGTCGCTCACCCCCGATATCGACGCGACCGGGCTCGGCGGTACGGTCAATCTCCTGCCGCGCGCGCTGCCGCCGGACGGCCAGCCTTTCCTCGATGCCGATTTGAATCTCGGCTGGGAAGCGCTGCGCCGCACCGCTGAAATCCAGGGCTACGTCACGGCCGGCACGGCTTTCGGCCTCGATGGCGACGGCATGCCTTGGGATCAGACGAATGGCGACCGGCCCTTCAGCATCATCGGCACCTTCTCGCGCTACGACTACGACCGCGGCATCGACGACGTCGAGGAGAGCTACTCGGACACCACCGGCGTACCCAACAAGGCCCTGCAGAATCTGCAGCTCCGCCGTTACTCGGCGTATCACGATGAGGCCCAGGGCGGCGCCGTCCAGCTCGGCTACAAACCCAACGATTTGAACAATTTCTATCTGCGGGTCCTGGATTCGGGATATGAGGAGCAGGTCGACAAGCACTTTCTGGTCTTCACCGGCATCGACGGACAGACCAATATCACCGCGCCCGACGGTACAATACTCGTCCCCGGACAGCTGATCACACTCCCCGACGGTACGTTTCAGTCGAATAACGCCACGGCACACCAGCAATTCACCAATGACGATGAAGACGTTGAGAGCCGGACCTTCGTTCTGGGTGGGCACTCGATCGTCGGCGGCTCGGTGAAGCTCGACTACCGGGCGTCGTGGAGCCGCGGGACGGACGATTTTACCTTCGCGGATTCCAGCGACTTCACGATCCAGAACCCGATCAACGTGGCTTACAACAACACCAATCCCAATGCGATCACGGTGCGTCCGATCGGCGTAAACACGACGAACCCGGCGCTCTTCTTGCTCAATTCCGTGAACAGCACGCCGTCGCAATCCTACGACCAGGAGTTCGCCTTCGCGATCGACGCCACCGTTCCTGTCCAGGCGTTCTCGTATGACGGCGAGGCCAAGTTCGGTCTGAGCGCCCGCTTCCGCTCGCGCGGCGACAGCATGAACCAGACGTCACTGGTGCCCACCGGCACGACGAATTTGGGTAGCCTGGTGTCCGGCCCGGACGACATCTATTACACCGGGCTCTATAATCTCGGACCGAATATCGTCAATTCGGCGCTGAATGCCGCCGGCCTCGTGCCTAAATTCTTCGGTGGCGTGAGCCTCTTCAACGGCGCGCTGACCACGGGCTTCAACAACCAAGAGAATACGGACTTCCTGAACAACGAGGAAGCCTTCTCGCATGACGACGAAAACGTCTTCGCCGGCTATGGTGAGTATACGGTGTCAGCCGGCAAGCTCGGCCTGCTGGGCGGGCTGCGCATCGAAGGAACGGAAGCGACCTACAAGGCCAATGTCGGAAGCACATTCCAACAATTCGATGCAGCCGGCCAACCCGTCTTGGATCAGAACAACAACCCGGTGTTCTTGACGAGCATAACCCCGACAACAAGCACCACCAGCTATGTGGATTTCTTCCCTTCGCTCCAGGCGAAATACAACATCGCGGACGATCTCCTCGCACGTGCGGCGTTTTCGACCGCCATTGCCCGGCCTGGCTTCAACCAGATCTCAGCCGCGAAAACCATCGATTTCAGCAATGGTACCATCAGCCAGGGCAATCCCGCACTGCAGCCGACCACCGACTACAATTTCGATCTCTCGCTCGAATACTACCTGCCGAATGGCGGAATCCTGAGCGCCGGCGCCTTCGACAAGGAGTATGAGAACTACATCGTGCCGACGACCGTCACGGTCACCAACGTGCCGGGGGGGACCGCTGGCCAAACCTTCCTGGAGACGTCGTTCAAGAACATCGCGGGCTCGGAGGTGCAGGGGCTCGAGTTCCAATACACGCAGCAATTCCTGTTCCTGCCCGAGCCCTTCAATGGGCTGGGCTTCGACAGCAACTTCACCTACAACCACTCGCGCGGCGAGATCAGGCCGGGCGAGTTCGAGACGCTGCCCTCGACCTCGCCGCTGAACTTCAATGCCGCGGTGTTCTACGAGGAGGGGCCGATCACGGCGCGGCTCGCGAGTTCCTACGTCTCGCGCAATCTCTTCGCGGTCGGCCCCGACCGGAACACTGACATCTTCTCGAGCCCACGGTTCCGCCTCGATCTCCAGACTTCCTATCAGCTGACGAAGAATCTGGCGGCCTCCTTCGCCATCCATAACATCACGAACACCAAGCTGGAATTCACCGAGAGCGACGTTTCGAGCCGGCCGATCCAGCGGGAGTTCTATGATTCCGACTACCTCTTCGGGCTTCACTTGAAATTCTGAGACCAGCATGACACGCGCCCTCCTCCTCACCTGCGGCCTCTTCCTGGCCGCAGGTGCCGTCGCCGCCGAAGCGGTGCCGCATTATGACCATATCCTGGTCATCATCGCGGAGAATCAGAGCTACGCTCCGATGATGTCGGGCGCAGCCACGCCCAATCTGAAGCGCCTGGCCGACACTTACGGCGTCGCCGCGAATTTCTTCGCCGAGGTGCATCCGAGCGAGGGCAATTACATCGCGATCGTCGGCGGCAGCACCTTCGGCATTCACGACGACGACGCCTTCTACTGCCACGCCGGCAGCACCGAGCGCTATTGCGACCGGGCCGGCACGCCGAACTACCCGGACCACACGATCAAGGAGCGCAGCCTGGTCGACCAGCTCGAAGAGCATCGCCTGAGCTGGAAAGGTTATTTCCAGGATCTGCCGGAACCGGGCTCGCTGGCGATCCGCGATCCCGATCCAAAGGCGCTCAAGCCCGGTCAGATCCCGGCGCTCTACGCGGCCAAGCACAACGGCTTCATCAGCTTCGCGCACGTTCAGCAGGACCCGGACCGGGCGAGAAAGATCGTCGGGTTCGACCAGCTCGACCGCGATCTCGAAAGCGGCGACGTGCCGGCCTACGCGCATATCGTGCCGCATCAATGCGACGACATGCATGGGGTCGAGGGGCCGAACGTGCCCGATGACTGCACGCGCGAGAACGAGGATGGGCGGCGCGCCCGCGGCGATGCGATGATCGGCCGGCTGGTCGACCAGATCCAGCGCTCGCCGATCTGGTCCGCGCCGGGCAACACCGCCATCGTCATCACCTTCGACGAAGACGGCAAGCCGCGCGACCCGGCCGACCCGCAAGGCTGCTGCGGCTTCGACCCGAACAGCCCGGCCGAGTTCGGCGGCGGGCACATCGCGACCATCATCGTCACCAATCACGGGCCGCGCGGATTGGTCGACAAGACGCCCTACAACCACTACTCGCTGCTGCGCACGACCGAAGATGCGTTCGGCATCGCCGAACATCTGAACCATGCCGGCGACGAAGCGGCCGGTGTCGTGCCCATGACCCCATTATTCGCGGCGGCCCGATGACCGGCCCGGCCGAGACCTCGGAAGGATAACGGGGTGCCGCGAGCCGCCTTGGCGCCGGCCGACCGGACGCCGATCGCCGTCGGCGAGGCGGCGGCGGCGCCGGTCCGGATCGCCCGCCCCGCACGCCGCAAGGAGCACGGTCCGCGGGCGGTCGCGCTCACGGTCGCCGTCGCGATGCAGATGGGTCTTGTGTTCTTTCTGCTCCGCGCCGCCCCGGTGCCGGTGCGTGAGGGCGAGCGCAAGGTCGAGGTGGTCCTGCTGCAGACGCCGGAGAAACCGCCGGACCCGCCGCCGCCGCCAATCCCTCCGCCGCCGGCGCCGCCGACACCGCACCTCGTGCCGCCGACGCCCGTGATCGAGATCGCGCCGGCGAAACCGCTTCCGCCGGTCTTCGTGCCGCCGACGGCACCGGCCGCGCCGACTGCCATAACGCCGCCGCCGCCGCCACCGCCGCCGCCGGTCCAATCCGCCGCGACCGAGGACAGCACCTACAACGCAGCGGTCCGCGCCGCCGTCTTCGCCGCTCACCATATCCCGGATTCAGCCAGGCTCATGGCGATCTTCGGCGATGTCCGGGTCGGCTTCACATTGCGGGACGGCACGCCCGGGAACGTCCGGCTGATCGCCCCGAGCGGCCATGAGGTGCTTGATACCGCTGCGCTTACCGCCGTGCGCGACGCCCGCTATCCACAGCCGCCGGAAGCGCTGCGCGGCCGGACGCTCACATTCGAGATCACGCTCTACCACAGTCGCGGCGGGCCCTAGGGCTGGACGGCGTTCGGCAGTGCCGCCCGAAAACATTAGGCCCGATCGTGCGGGTCTGCAGGTGTCTCAGCCTCCTTCGAGCCTGCCCCCGGATCGGCCATCTCCAGTCGTCGGACCGGCCGCGCCGTCCGGTGATGGTCGATGGCGCGGAATCGGCAGCGCAGCCCGGTTTCCTCTGGCCTGCGCCCACACAACCGACTACCCTGTGTCGCGCCGCAATTTTGATGTACTGTGCCTGAATTATGATGTCTAAGACATGATATCGGCGGCGCAACTTCGGGCCGCCCGGGCGATCCTCGGTATCGATCAGCGCCAGCTTGCGGAGCTTTCGGCGCTGTCCGTGCCGACGATCCAGCGCATGGAGGCGAGCGATGGCGTGGTCCGCGGCAATGTCGACTCGGTCATAAAACTGGTAAACGCGCTCGATGCGGCCGGCGTCGAGCTGATCGACGAAGGCGCCGCCAGCCCGGGCGGCGGCCGAGGTGTCCGGTTGAAGGCAAGACGCGCCGGATGACGACACTGTCGATCATCCTCTCTGCCATCGCCGCTTTCCTCGGCCTCGCGGCGCTCGCCGTCCCGGCCGGACGCCTGCGAGCCGGCACGCCGATCGTGTATGGCGGCGCGCTCGCCATCGCCGCGGCGGCCGGCACTTCGGCCTTCATCCAGCTCGTCACCGGCGCCGACACTTTCATCGAACGGGTTCTGCCGCTCGGCCTGCCCTGGGTCGGCGCGCATTTCAGGCTGGACGCGTTGTCGGCGTTCTTTCTGGTCGTCATCGATCTCGGCGCCGCCGCCGCGAGCCTCTACGCCATCGGCTATGGCAGGCACGAGCACGAGGCGTTGCGCGTGCTGCCCTTCTATCCGGCCTTCCTTGCCGGGATGAACCTCGTCGTCCTGGCCGGCGACGCCTTCACCTTCCTGGCATCCTGGGAATTCATGTCGCTGGCCTCCTGGGCGCTGGTGCTGGCGCATCATCGTGAGGCCGAGAACCGGCGCGCCGGCCTCCTCTATCTCATCATGGCGGGCTTCGGCACCTTCAGCCTCTTGCTCGCTTTTGGCCTGCTGGCCGGGCCGGAGGGCGGCTATGCCTTCGATGCAATCCGCGCCGCGCATCATGGCGAGCCCGTCGCGGCACTCGTGCTGGCGCTGACGCTCCTCGGCGCCGGATCGAAAGCCGGGCTGGTACCGCTGCATGTCTGGCTGCCGCTCGCCCATCCCGCAGCGCCGAGCCATGTCTCGGCGCTGATGAGCGGCGTCATGACCAAGGTCGCGGTCTATGGCTTCATCCGCATCGTCTTCGACCTGCTGGCGGCGCCGAGCTGGTGGTCGGGGATGATCGTGCTGGTGCTGGGCGGCGTCACGGCGGTGACGGGGGTGCTTTACGCCCTGATGCAGCAGGATGTGAAGCGCCTCTTGGCATATTCCACCGTCGAGAATATCGGGATCGTCTTCATCGGCCTCGGACTCGCCCTCGCATTCCAGGCAAACGGCGTCGCTGCGGGCGCGGCGCTGGCGCTGACCGCGGCGCTGTTCCACGTGTTCAACCACTCGCTGTTCAAGAGCCTGCTGTTCTTCGGTTCGGGCGCGGTGCTGACCGCGACCGGCGCGCGCGACATGGAGCGCTTGGGCGGGCTGATCCACTTCATGCCCGTCACTGCCTTCGCCTTCCTCGTCGGCTGCATGGCGATTTCGGGGCTGCCGCCGCTCAACGGCTTCGTCTCGGAATGGATGACCTTTCAGGCGATCCTGCTCAGCCCGGAACTGCCGCAATGGGGGCTCAAATTCGCGATCCCGGCGGTCGGCGCCTTGCTCGCGCTCTCCGCCGCGCTCGCCGCGGCGTGCTTCGTCAAGACCTATGGCATTGTTTTCCTCGGTCGGCCGCGCAGCCCGGCGGCCGAGACGGCCCGCGAGGTCGACCGCTGGTCTCGGGCCGCGATGCTGGGTTGTGCCGCGCTCTGTGTCCTGGCCGGCATTCTGCCGGGCCTCGTCATCGATTGTCTGGCGCCGGTGGCGCAGGCGCTGGTCGGCGGCCGCATGCCGGTCCAGGCCAGCATCCCCTGGCTTTCGATCGTACCGATCGCCGCACCCCGAAGCTCGTATAATGGGCTGCTCGTCTTGCTCTTCATCGCGGCGTCGGCGTCGATCGCGGCGCTGGCCATCCACCGCTTCGCCTCGCGCGCAGTCCGGCGTTCGGCAGCGTGGGATTGCGGCTTTCCGGACTCGAGCCCGGCGACGCAATATTCGGCCAGCAGCTTTGCCCAGCCGATCCGCCGCATCTACGGCGCGTCGATCTTCCTGGTGCGCGAGCGCATCACGATGCCGCCGCCGGGCGATACGGGGCCGGCCAGCCTGGAAATCGAGCTGCAGGACCGGATCTGGGAGGGGCTCTACGCGCCCATCATACGCGCCGTGACGGTTACCGCCCGCACACTCAACCATCTGCAGTTCCTGACGATTCGACGATACCTCACCCTCGTCTTCCTGGCGCTCGTGGCGCTCCTGCTGGTACTGGCGCTATGGCAGTGATGCTCGATCTCCTGGTTCAGGGCGGACAGATGCTGCTGGTCCTGCTGCTGGCGCCGCTGCTGACGGGGTTCGTGCGGGCGGCGAAGGCAAGGCTGCTGCGCCGCCGCGGACCGCCCATCCTGCAGCCCTATCGCGACCTGCAACGGCTTATGCGCAAGGAGGTCGTGCTGGCGGAGAGTTCGTCCTGGCTGTTCCGCGCCGCCCCCTACCTGATCTTCGGCACGACCTGGGTAGCCGCGGCGCTGGTGCCGACCTTCGCGACGGGATTGCTGTTTAGCTGGTCGGCCGATCTCATCGCCATCACGGCGCTGCTGGGCAGCGCACGGTTCTTCCTGGCGCTCGCCGGCATGGATGTCGGGACGAGCTTCGGCGGCATCGGTTCGAGCCGCGAGGTGATGATCGCGACATTCGCCGAGCCGGCGATGATCATGATCGTGTTCACCCTGGCGCTCATCGCCGGCTCGACCGAGCTGTCGAGCGTCGCCGCCTTCATGCTGTCGCCGGCGGTCGGCTTGCGCGTCTCGCTGGGCCTGGCGCTGGTGGCGCTCGTCTTGGTCGCGATCGCCGAGAACGGCCGGATTCCGGTCGACAATCCGGCCACACATCTCGAACTCACCATGGTCCATGAGGCGATGGTGCTCGAATATTCCGGCCGGCATCTGGCGATGATCGAGCTGTCGGCGATGCTGAAGCTCGTCCTCTATCTTTCGCTCATCGCCTGCGTCTTCTTACCGTGGGGCATGGCCAGGGCCGGCGCCGAGCCGGCGTCCTATGCCGTCGCGATCGGCGCCTATGTCGGCAAGCTCGCCGCCGGCGGCGGGCTCCTGGCGCTGTTCGAGACCTCGACCGCCAAGATGCGCGTGTTTCGCGTGCCGGAGTTCCTCGGCGCCGCGCTGATGCTGGGATTGCTCGCCGTTCTGCTGCGCTTCGTGTCGCGGAGTCTCTGATGGGCGGTCTCGAATTCGACATCGCGCATATGCTGGCCGGCGGGCTGGTCCTGCTCAGCCTGACGATGCTCTATCAGGACCGGCTCTACGCGCTGATCCGGACCTACGCACTGCACGCCTTCGTGCTGGCGCTCTCGGTCGCCTGGCAGGCGACCATCCAGTCGGCGCCGCATCTCTTCATCACCGCGGCGATCGCGCTGGTATTCAAGGCGATCATCATCCCTGTCGCCTTGAACCGGATCATGATGCGGCTCGGCATCCATCGCGAGATCGAGACGGTGGTCGGGATCGCGCCGACCATGCTGGCCGGCATGGCGCTCGTCGCCCTCTCGATGGTCGTGATGCTGCGGGTGACGGAGGAAGCCGACCCGCTGGCCCGCGAGGATCTCGCCTTCGCGCTCTCGGTGGTGCTGCTCGGGCTGTTGCTGATGGTCACGCGGCGCAACGCGGTCAGCCTGGTGATCGGCTTCATGTCGCTGGAAAACGGCCTCATTCTGGCGGCGGCCGGGGCCAAGGGGATGCCCTTCGTGGTCGAGATCAGCGTGGCCTTTTCGGTGCTCATCGCCTTCATCGTGATCGGCATCTTCCTGTTCCGGATCCGCGAGCGCTTCGACACCGTCGACGTCACGGCCCTCGACCGTTTCCGCGGCGACCGACGGTGAGCGCGCTCGGCTTCGATCCGGTTGCCGCCGTGCTGGTGATACCGGCTGCGGCGGCAGCCCTGCTCGCAACGCTGCCGGGCTATCGCCTGTCGGCACGGCTCAATGTGCTGGCCAGCCTGTCGACCTTGGTGTCGGCGCTGCTGCTGTTCGTGGAGCGCCCGGGCGCCAACCCGTATTTGATGGTCGACGACCTCAATGTCGTGTTCATCGTGCTGAACACATTGGTCGGCTTCACCACCAGCGTGTTCAGCGCCAGCTATATCGAGCACGAGATCGAGACCAGCCGCCTCACGCCCGGGTCGCTGCGGTTTTATCACGCAATGTACCAGGTCATGATGTTCGGCATGAATCTGGCGCTGGTCGCCAACAATATCGGGCTGATGTGGGTGGCGATCGAACTCGCGACCTTGACGACGGTCTTGATGGTCGGCGTCTACCGTACGGCCGAAGCGCTGGAAGCGGCGTGGAAATACTTCATTCTCGGCAGCGTCGGCATTGCGCTGGCGCTGTTCGGCACGATCCTCGTCTATATGGCGGCGCGGCCGGTCGTCGGCGAGGGCCTGGACGGCATGACCTGGACGGTGCTGATCCGGAATGTCGCGAAATTCGATCCGGCGCTGCTCAACGTGGCCTTCGTCTTCCTGCTGCTGGGCTACGGCACCAAAGTCGGACTGGCGCCGCTTCATGCCTGGCTGCCGGACGCCCATGCCGAAGGCCCGACGCCGATCTCGGCCGTGCTGTCGGGCCTGCTCCTCAATGTGGCGCTCTATGCGCTGCTGCGCTTCAAGATCCTGCTGGCCGCCAGCCCGCTGGCGATCGCGCCGGGCCCGCTCCTGGAGACGATGGGGCTGGTTTCGCTGGTGTTCGCCGCCTTCATGCTGTACCGGCGGCGCGACATCAAGCGCCTGTTCGCCTATTCCTCGATCGAGCACATGGGCATCATCGCCTTCGCGTTCGGCATCGGCGGGCCGCTCGCCAATTTCGCCGGTCTTTTGCACATGACGATGCACAGCCTGACCAAATCGGCGATCTTCTACTCGGTCGGCCACATCTCGCAGATCAAGGGTACGCAGAAGCTCGCCGAGCTCGGCGGTCTCACCGTCACCCATCCGACCCTCGGCTGGGGGCTCGTGCTGGGCGTCGCGGCGATCGCCGGCGTGCCGCCCTTCGGAATCTTCATGAGCGAATTCCTGGTCGTGAGCTCGACCTTCGTACGCCAGCCGCTGCTGGCCCTGCTGCTCGTGCTCGGCCTGCTCGTCGCGTTCGCGGCCTTGTTCTGGCGCCTCAGCGCCATCGCCTTCGGCGAGAAATTGGGCAGCGAGGCGCCGGCCAAGGCTTCCTATATTCCGATGTTCGCACATCTGGCGCTCGTCCTGGTCGCCGGCATCTATCTGCCGGCGCCGCTCGTCGCCTGGTTCCAGCATGTCGCGAGGATGCTCGGATGAGCGCGCTTGGCGATCTCCTCGCCGCCGGCCAAGCGGTCGAGCATTGCCGTCCCTGGCGACGCATTCTCGTCGATCGCGGCAGCTGGCGCGCCGCCACGGACAGTCTCGCCGACGATGCGGTCTCGCTTCTGGGATTGTGGGGCGAGGCAGCGGCCGTTCACCTGGCACTGGCGGATCGCGAGACCGCCGAGATCGGCGTCTTGACCTTGGCCTGCAGCGATCGGCGCTTCCCATCGGTCGCTGCCGTCCATGCGCCGGCGCTGCGGCTGGAGCGGACGATCCGCGATCTCTGCGGCCTCGATCCGGAGGGACTCCCGGACCCGAGGCCGTGGCTCGATCATGGGCGCTGGGACGTCGAGCATCCGCTCGGGTCGATGCGCCCGATCGCGGGGACCGCCGGCCCCTATCCGTTCCTGCCGGCCGAAGGCGAGGGCCTGCACCAGATCCCGGTCGGACCGGTGCATGCCGGCATCATCGAACCGGGGCATTTCCGCTTTACCGCCAATGGCGAGGCCGTGGTCCGGCTCGAAGAGCGGTTGGGTTATGTCCACAAAGGTGTCGAGCACCTGATGCAGGGCGCGGATCTCGCACGCGCGGCCCTTCTGGCCGGGCGCGTATCGGGCGACAGCACCGTCGCCTACGCCTACGCCTTCGCACGCGCCGTCGAGGCGGCGCTGGAAATCGAGCCGCCGCCGCGGGCGGTGTGGCTGCGCGCGCTGATGGCGGAGCTGGAACGGCTCGCCAACCATTTCGGCGACATCGGCGCGATCTGCAACGACGCCTCCTTCGCGCTGATGCACGCGCATTGCGGCGTGCTGCGCGAACGCGTGCTGCGCGCCGCCGAACGCTGTTTCGGCCATCGGCTGATGCGCGACCGCATCCTGCCCGGCGGCGTCGCCGCCGATCTGAGCGGCGACGGTGCGACGCTGCTCGCCGCCCTCGTCGATGAACTCCGCCTGAGCTTTCCGCCGCTGGTCGAACTCTACGACGGCACGGCGTCGCTCCAGGACCGCACCGTCAATACGGGCATCCTCAAACCCGATCTCGCTCGGCACTACGCCTGCGGCGGCTTCATCGGCCGCGCGTCGGGCCGGGGCTTCGACGCGCGACGGACGCCGGGCTATCCGCCCTACGAAAATCTCGCCTTCGAGGTGCCGGTCTTGACCAAGGGCGACGTCAATGCCCGAGTCTGGATCCGCATCCGCGAGGTCGAGCAAAGCCTGGCCCTGGTCGCGCAGTGTCTCAAGGGCCTGCCGGCGGGACCGATCCGCGCCGCTGCCGAGTTGGTCGGAGAGGCAAGGGAGGGAGCGGCGCTCGTCGAAGGATTTCGCGGCGACATCCTGGTCTGGCTGCGGCTCGGCGCCGACGGCACCGTGGCGCGCTGCCACCTGCGCGATCCGTCCTGGTTCCAGTGGCCGCTGCTGGAAGCCGTGATCGAAGGCAATATCGTGGCCGATTTTCCGATCTGCAACAAGTCGTTCAACTGCTCCTATTCAGGGCATGACTTATGATGCGCAGGTTTCTGTTCGAGAGCCTCGTGCGCCCGCCGCTGCCGGAGCCGGCCCCGCCTGTCGGGGAGGCGGCCCTCGCCGAACTCGCCGCCGCGCTCGACCGTGACGCGCGCAGGATGCTCGGCCGCAGCCTGTCGATCCGGCAGGTCGATGCGGGATCGTGCAATGGCTGCGAATTGGAAATCCATGCGCTCGGCAATGCGTTCTACGATCTCGAACGGTTCGGCTTGCGCTTCGTCGCCTCGCCGCGCCACGCGGATGTGCTGCTCGTGACCGGCCCGGTCACCAAGAATATGCGCGAGGCGCTGGAGCGAACCTGGCACGCGACCCCCGACCCGAAATGGGTGGTGGCGCTCGGCGATTGCGCGGCCGATGGCGGTGTGTTCGCCGGCAGCTATGCCTGCGTCGGCGGCGTATCGGGCGTCATTCCCGTCGACCTCCATATTCCGGGGTGCCCGCCGTCACCGACCGAGATTCTGCAGGGTTTGCTGGCGCTGCTCGACCGGGCATCCGCCGGTCATCCGGGCAAGGCAGGATAGGCGGCGCGGCGCCGTCACTTCGCGTAGATTCGGGCGATCTCGTTTGCGAAGACGGTTTCAAGCGCGTGGCGCTTGAGTTTGAGCGTCGGCGTCATCAGCCCGGCGCCCACCGTCCATGGCTCGGCCGTGAGCCAGATCTTGCGAGGCGTCGCATAGCTCGGCAGGTCGGCCACGGCGCGCTTGATATGGTCGAGCGCCAGCGCCTGGAGCCGCTCCGATGCCAGGAGATCGCTGATCTGGCCCGACAGGCCGAGTTCCTTGGCCGCCGCTTCGACCGCCGCCCGGTTCAGTACGGCAAGTGCCGCTATGAACGGGCGCTGTTCGCCGATCACCATCACCTGCTCGAACAGCGGGTCGGCGGCGATGGCTTGCTCCAGGTCGCCGGGCGAGATCTTTTCGCCGGTCGAGGTGACGATGATGTCCTTGATCCGGCCCTTGATGATCACGCGCCCGCCCCGGATCGTCGCCTGATCGCCGGAATGCAGCCAGCCATCCGGCTCCAGCACGCGCCGTGTCTCCTCGGGGCGCTGCCAATAGCCGAGCATGACATTCGGGCCCCTGACCAGGAGCTCGTCATTGTCGCCGATCCGGACCTCGACCCCGGCGATGACCTCGCCGACGGTCGCGGGATCGTTGCGTTCCGGCCGGTTGACGCTGACCACCGGCGCCGTCTCGGTCATGCCGTAGCCTTGCACGACGTTGACGCCCATGGCCAGGAAGCAATGGGAAACCGCCGGCGGCATCGGCGCGCCTCCGGCGACCGCAAGGCGCAGGCGCCCGCCGAATTGGGCGCGGATCCTGGCGGCCACCAACCGATCCAGCATCGGCCAGGCGAGCCGAGCGACCAGTGACGGGCGGTGCGGAGGATCGGCTTGCGTCGCCAAAAAGCGTTGCCAACCAAAATGCTCCGCCAGACCGAAGAGCGCGCGGCCGACGGCGCTGCCCTTGGCCAGGGTCTCGTTGATGCTCAAATAGGCGCGCTCATAGATGCGCGGGACCGAAATCAGCACCGTCGGGCGGATCGTCCGCAGATCCTCCGGCAGGAGTGCGATCGACCTGGCGTAGGCCACCGTGCTGCCGGACGCGATCGCCAGATAATAGCCGGTCGTCCGCTCGAAAGTGTGCGAGAGCGGCAGGAACGAGAGGTAGACGTCGTTCTCGGCGGCCTCGACGCATTGCATGACGGCCAGGACATTGGACACGACATTGCCGTGCGTCAGCATGACACCTTTCGGCCGCCCGGTCGTGCCGGAGGTGTAGACGATGGCGGAGAGCATGTCGGGCGACAGGGTTGGCGGGGCATCCTGCTGCGGGGCTGCGCCATCCAGCCAGGCGGACGCAGGTACCGCGCGCGCATCCGTCTCGATGGGAGGCTCGCCCGCCGGTTCCTGGCGCGAGAGAAGCACGATGCGCTTCAGGCTCGACAGCGCGGCGACCTCCGGCGCAAGCCGCGCCCAATAGCCGAGGTCGTCGATCACCAGCACCGATGCGCCGCTGTCCTGCAGGATATAGGCGAGATTGCCGGGATTGTCGGTCGCATGCATCGGCACGCTGGCGAAACCCAGTGCCAGGACGGCCTGGTCGACGCAGACATAGTCGACGCCGCTCGCCATCAAGGTTGCGACCCGCGAACCGGTCGGCAGCCGCTCGCTCGCGAGCGCCCGGCACCAGCGGTCGACCTCACCGGCGACCTGGCGCCATGTCCAATCGTTCCAGCTGCCTGCAACCGAATCGTGCTGGCGATAGGCGGCGGCGCCCGGCGAGAGCGCGACGCGCGCGCGGAAGATCTCGGGCAAGGTGCACGCGCGGGCGATCGAGCCCGCGGCCGGCGCCGTCGAGCTGGCGGCGAAATTGGTCAACCGACACCTCCGCGGCTTCTCGGGCCGGCGAGCACAATCCCCTGCACCGCGACCCGCTGTTACGCGATCACCATCAATCCGATTCCCTGACGAAAATCAACATGATACGCGGCCATCGGCGACGCCGACGGCGCGGCTTCGGAGGGCGGACCCGGGGTCACGCGCCGGCAGCATCGGCTAAGCCCTTGATCGGCCATGCCCGAGCTTGGCAAGGGAGGTTGCGGCATGGCCGTTGAGCTTGCCACCACGGCCGGAGCCCGGCGCTTATCGGGTGACGCCAACCCCGGAAGCAGCCAATCTGACGGCGTAGGTTCGAGGCAGCATCGGGAGCGCAGTCGTGACACGAACCGGAGCTTACAAGGGAATTTATTTCACGCTCGTCCTTGCCGGCGCACTGGCGATTGTTTTGATGGCGGCACAGCTCCGGTCCCCGTTGCCGGCGCTCGCGGCGCTGGCGTTGCTTCTCCTCGCGCCGGGCCGCATTCTTGGATTTTTCTGGCGCGACCTCCTTGCCGGTCTTCGCCTGCTCAACTGTAGGGATTATGAGCAGTCCATCTATTATTCACAGCGATTTCTCTCGACCGTCCGGGAACGGCCGTGGCTGAAGAATTTGGTCTGGCTCGGGGCGAGCAGCTATTCGCGCGACCCGGAAGTGCTGGCGCTGAACAATCTCGGGGCGGCAGAAATTGGGCTCGGCAGATTTGATAAAGCCCGATCGTATCTCGATGAGGCGATCGCGATGGATCCGAAATGCCCTCTGCCGTACTTCAACATGGGTGCTTTGTGCCTGCAAACGGGACCAAGAACCACGGCGCAACCGTGGTTCGACCAGGCAATCGCACTCGGCTTCACCGGGGGCCCAAGCGACCGGATCGTGATGGCGTCGCAGGCGCGATTCGCCGTCACAGACGGCCGGGTCGGCGCCGCACCCGCAGCTCCGACGCAGCCCTCCACTCCCGCCGCTGCAGCGCTCGGCCCCGGCGACGTCGTCGTCGAACTGCTCAATGACGACAAGACGCCGATGGAGTTCGTGGTTAATATCCTGGAAGATGTGTTCGGCAAGACATTCGCCGAAGCCCGCCGAATCATGCTGGAGACGCATAAACGCGGTCGAGGCACCTGCGGCGCCTATGCCCGGGACGAGGCCGAAGCGAAGGTCGCAGCAGTGGTCGAACGGGCGCGAAAGCTCGGGTTTCCGTTGGTTTGCCAGATCGTGCCGAATCCGTCGGTCTGAACGGCTTCGGTGCCGAAGGCGGGGATCCGGCGCCGCTATGCCGGTCCCTGCTTCCAGCCGACGCCGAGAATCGTCAGGTCATCGACGAGCGGCTTTTCGAGTTCCCGGGCAAACGCGGCCCGAACGCTCGTCAGGAGATCGGTCGCGGTCGGCGCTGCTGATTCCCGCCGCACGACCTCCAGGAGACGGCTTTCGCCGATCCGCCGGCCGGCATCGTCGACCAGGTCGGTCAGGCCGTCGCTGTACAGAAACAGCATGCCGCCTTGGTCGAAGGGGCGGTCATGTTCGGTGTAGAATGCATCCTCGGTGATCCCGAGCGGGACGCCGGCGCAATCGATAAGATCGAGCGGCGCCGCGTGCGACGACCGAAAGATCGGCGGCGGCGAGCCGGCCGCCGCGTACCGCACGGTCTTGGCGCCGAGATCGATCACCCCGGACAGCATCGTCGCGAACTGGCCGGGCTGGAGCAGGTCGACTAGACGGCCGTTGAGAGCGCCGAGAAGCCGGGCCGGCTCCTGACGCAGAGCGGCGAACTCGGCGAGGAGTGCGTGCAGCCGGAAGGCGTTCAACGCCGCGGTGACGCCATGCCCGGAGCAATCGACGATGAATACGCTGATCCGGCCGTGGCCGAGATCGCCGAGTCCCCAGAAGTCACCGCCCAGTTCCGAAGAGCACTCGGCGTAACCGGCGATCTCCAGACCGTATTTCTCGGACAGGCTGCGCTGGACGCCGATCGACGGGTTGATGCTGGATTGCATGACGCGGGCTGCGCGCAATTCTTCGCTCGTCCGTTCATGATACTTGCGCAATCCACGGATCAGCGCGCGACGGTCGAGCTGGATCGTCGCCCGTGCGATCAGCTCGTCGCCGTCGATCGGCTTGGACAGGAAGTCCGACGCCCCGGCTTCAAATATGTCTCGGCGAACGCTGGGGTTGTCCGTCCCGGTCTGGATCAGGATCGGCAATTCCTCGGTCTCCGGCGCGCTGCGCAAGCGGCGGCAGACTTCGAACCCGTCCAGGCGCGGCATGTTGATGTCGAGGATTACCAGGTCAGGCCGGAATGCCGCCACGATTTCCAGCGCCTCGATGCCGTCCTCCGCATAGGCCATGTTGCTATACCCGCGAACATGGAGGTTGTGGGCGATCAGCAGCCGGTTGGTGTCGATGTCGTCGACGATCAGGATCGGTGATTTGAGCAATTCCGGATCGATCTTCCGGCCGCCCTGGCTGCGCAACAGCGGCCTCATCGGGCGAAGCTGAGCGTCAGGCAGCGCCCATGGTCGCTGACGTCGATCGATCGAGCCACGGCATGCATGATCGAGAGGCCGCGCCGGCCATGCGATGCCGGTCCGACCTGGAGATGCCTCTCCCAATCGGGAACATATCCGGCGCCCTCGTCGCAGATTGAGATCAAGACGTCGCGGGGCGTCCAGCGCGCCTCGATGCGAACCCGGCGCACCGCGCGGTCCGGGCTGGCGAGGCGCTCGGCCAAGATCGTTTCGATTTCGGAAATTTCCGTCAGCCCGTCGCGCGCGATCTGGCCAATGCCGAGGTTGCCATGGATCACAGCGTTCATGATCGCCTCTTGCAGGGCGATTTCCATTCTGAAATATAGCTCCTGATCAATTTCGATCCGCTCGGCGAGAGCCCCGATGAACAGCCTGGCCACCGGCAGCCTATAGGCGGTCGCGTTGCGGACCGAGGCGAACAGCTTGTCGGCCTCCGGCAGCACCGCCAGGTCGGAAGCGCAGACATCCCCGGGCGCGCCGGTGTCGATGAGGCAGCCGGTCGGCGGCGCCAGCGCCGATGCGAGGCTGATTCCCGATGCCGCATCCCAAAGGCAGCGTCCCGGGTGGAGCGTTTCATTCTCACCGACGGTCGAGCGTTTTGGAGACCGGGGCATCGATCACGCTTCGATCGTAAACAGCGTGTCGAATTGCGAGATCTCGAACATCCGCTTCACTTGGCCGACAGGTCTGCGCAGAATCAGCTTTCGATTGGAGCCTGCCGCTTCGGTGCGGGCGATGAGCAGCATGCCGAGCCCAGCGGAATCGATGAAGTCGACACCCTGCAGATCAATGACCATAGCCTTAGGATTCGGGCTGTTCAGAAGACGCGTTGCCGCAATCCTGAAGACTGGATGCTCCGGATAAGTGAGCTGGCCCTTGAGCTCAACTCGGGAATCGTTATCCGAGAAATGAAATTCCATCTCGCGCTCGCTCAAAATAGCTCGATCGACCCTTGGTCTTGTTGGTGCGGCGGCACGGCCGCCCCGGTTTGTTGCGCGCCCTCGCCCTCATTGAAGGCATGGGCGATGAGGCGCGCCTGCATATCACCCAGCGTGTAGCGCGCGGCCAGGCGCTTCAGCCACTCCGTGTCGAGCGAAACCCGGCCCATCTGTGAACAACTGTCGGCGGTTTCCTCCTCGAGATCCTTGACTGCTTCCTCGATGAACATCAGCGCGTCGTCGACATGCTGGAGCGTCTGGCTCGTCCGATCCTGGAACTGAACCCCGGTAACGATCCCGCCGATACTCTCCGTGATCGCTTCGGCCTCGCGCACCGCCTCGGCCGCGACCGAGGAAATCATGCCGTTGCGCCGGACCAGCGCGTCGACGATCTGATCCAGCTTGTCCTTGGTCATGATATTCGTCGTCATGTCGACGACGGCGACCTTCTTCAAGGTCGCATCGCTGGACCGGATGCCGGCGGCAATAGCGCCGATCTGCGTCTGCATCGTTTCCGCAAGTTGCTTCGTCGCACCTGACAATTCACGAACCTCGTCGGCGACCACCTGGAAGGCGCGGCCGGCGTCGCCCGCCCGCACGGCTTCGATCTTGGCATTGAGCGCGAGCAAATTCGTCTGCCGGTTGATCGCGCCGATGTCGGCGATGCAGCCATCGGCTTTGTCGAGATTTTTCGCGACGTCGCTCAGCGCATAGACCACCATCATCGAATGTTCCGAGAGATGCACGAGTTGGCTGACGACGTTGCGGTGCAAGGTCTGCAGCGATTCGGTGATATCCTCCATCGAGAGAGCGCCGCCGCTCAGATCGACGTCCTGGGCAAGCGCCACCAGGCGATCGACGCGGCTGGTCTGACCGCGCGCCGATATCGCCAGCGACTGGAAGCGCTCGCTCAAATCCGACGCCGCGGTCTCGACGGTCCCGGCGACCTGCCGCAGCTCCGCGCGCAAGGTGCCGATGACCTTGTGCTGCACCATGGCCAAGGCCATCCAGCGCTCCAAGATCTTCAGCGCGCCGTCGGGCTTCGGTGCCGGGTCGCCTGCCGGCTGAATCGCGACACCTTCGCCATCCTCGGTGTGCGCCTTCGGCGGCTCTGCGCGGTCGGCTTGCGTCCAGGCGCCGATCCAGCCCCGCAACCGCTTCAGCATCGGGAGTCCTCGACCTGGCGCGACCCGCCGGCCAGCGGATCGATGTCCCGCCGAAATCCGTAGCTGGACCATCGCTGCGGCCTTCCTTTCGTAGTCACCAATACCGTCCGGCCGCGACGGCGCGAGGACGAGTCTCATCCTGGGCGGTTATTGGCGCAGCGGGTTCGCGGACGTCGGCAACTGCCGCGCAAAGGTAGAATGCCAACATGCAACCCAATCTCGATTCCCTTGAAGCGGGAGTGCCGAAGCAATATCGGCAGAGACTGTCCTCAACCGGAGAAGACAATACAGCCGTTACGCGAACCCTAAGCCAGGAGCATTAAGCAGCGATGAAATAAGCGCTGCGCGAGGCATGATGAAAGTTTCAGGCGGTGCCGATCCACGGTGGAAGCAAGCGAGCGGCGGCGCCCAGTCAGCGATCGGCCGGCCGATCGCTTGCCGATCCTTCCGCCGCATGCGCCAGAAACGCCTGGGAGATCCGCTTCAGCGGCAATTCGGCCTCGACCGCACCCAGTTCGCGGGCAACCTTCGGCATGCCGTAGATCAGGCAGCTCGTCTCGTCCTGCCCGATCGTCCGGGCGCCGGCCCGCCGCATCTCCAACAAGCCTTCGGCACCGTCCCGGCCCATGCCGGTCAGGATCACCCCGGTTGCGTTTCGACCGGCGGCGGCCGCAACGGATCTGAACAGGACATCGACCGAAGGGCGATGCCCCGACACAGCGGGGCCGTCCGAGAGCCGGCATCGATATTGGGCGCCGTACCGAATCAGCTCGAGGTGCAGATTCCCCTTGGCGATATAGATATGGCCGGCCATCACGCGCGCGCCGTCGGTCGCCTCGACCACCGACATGGCGCAGCGCGTGTCCAGCCGCTGGGCAAAGGAGGCGGTGAATCCCGCGGGCATATGCTGCGTGACCAGGATCGCTGGCGCGCTCGCCGGCAGACCGGTCAACAACTCTTGCAGGGCCTCAACGCCGCCGGTCGAGGCGCCGATGGCCACGACCCAGCCTTCCGAGGACAGCCGGTGCTCGAACACGAGCGGGGTGCCGGCTTGTGTCCGTTCGGATCGCGCACGCACCCGCGCGCCGGCAGCGGCCTTCACCTTCGCAACGAGTTCCGCGCCCAGTGCGATGACGCCCTGCCGAATGTCGATCAAGGGTTTCGCGACATAATCGACGGCGCCCAGTTCGAGCGCGCGCAAGGCCGCCGCAGCGCCTTTCTGCGTCAAGGTCGACACGACGACGACCGGCATCGGATGCAAAGTCATGAGCTTGTCGAGGAATGTCAGCCCGTCCATGCGCGGCATCTCGATGTCCAGGGTGAGGACGTCGGGATTGAGCGCTTTGATCTTGTCGCGCGCGACGATCGGATCCTGCGCCGTACCGACGACCTCAATGCCGCGATCGGCCGACAACAACTCGGTAAGCAATTGGCGAATCAAGGCGGAATCATCGATGACGAGAACCCGGATCGGCATGTCCCGCCTCCCGTTCAATCGAACAGCTCGATCGAGCCGTCGACCTGCTGGACCTTGAGCTGGGCGCGATATTTCACTTCATTTGCGATCAACGCGATATCGTCCTCTCGACGCAACTCCTGCATGAAGACCTGGCCGGTCAGCGGAAAATAGTGGATGCGCCGCGGATAGTTGCCGAACAGGTGGCGCGCGGCGATCGGCAAACCCTCGGCGCGGAGATAGGATTCGACGAAATCGGCATTCTGCTCGCCGACATTGGAGCCGATGTTGAGCACCCGCGCACCGCCGAAGACTTTTATTTCCAGGCGGTTGCGGTGGCCGCCGCGGTTCAGTATGTCGTTGATCAGGCGCTCCATGGCAAAATTGCCGTAGCGCATAGGGGCCGTCGCGGCGCCCCAGCGACCGCTGTCGTCGCGGCCTTCCGGCAGCATGAAGTGATTCATGCCGCCGATCCCGGCCACCGGGTCGCGGATGCAGGCCGCGACGCAGGATCCGAGAATCGTCACCAGCATCTCCTCGCGGTTGCGGGTGACGTAGTGTTCCCCAGGAAAGACCCGAACGGCGATGGCGTCGAAGCGCGTGTCGCGAAAGCGCCGGACCGAGGTGTCGAGCAGCAGGTCATCGCGCGCCTCGCCGTGTCGCCGCTCCGAACCCCCGGGCGGCGGTCTCACGAGACGCGCCGATAGATGGTGCGGCCGACCAGGCGGAATCGGTCGCTGACGTTGAACAGGCTTTCGGAATGGCCGATGAAGAGCCAGCCCTGCGCCGTCAACATGTCGGCAAACCGGTCGAACAACACGCGCTGGGTCGGTTTGTCGAAGTAGATCACGACATTGCGGCAGAAAATGACGTCGAACGGGCCGCGCATCGGCCACGGCTCCAGCAGGTTGAGCGGGTTGAAGACGATCAAGGATTTCAGGGCATCGGACATTTCTACGGTGTCGTCATCGACCGCCTCGACATGCTTCTTGCGCAGATGTGCCGGAATTGCCTCGGCGCGCCGGCGGTCGTAGCGGCCCTGCTTCGCCCAGGCGATCATTTCGGTATCGATATCGGTCGCCAGGATCTTCAGATCCCAGCGATCGACCCCGCCGCGTCCGGCCTGGGCGAGCCCGGCCTGCACGGCCATCGCGATCGAATAGGGCTCTTCGCCCGAGGAGCAACCGGCCGACCAGATCCTCATCCGGCGATTGGTCGGGGACCACGCGGCGGCGAGACCGGGCAGCACCTCGTCGGACAGGAACTGGAAGTGGTGCCCCTCGCGGAAAAATCCGGTCAGGTTGGTCGTGATCGCGTTGATCATCATGAGGCGCTCGGCCTCGCCCGCCGGGCTGCTCAGAATATCGCAATACTCGGCGAAATCGGCGATGCCGAGCACGCGAAGCCTGCGGGCAAGGCGTCCGTACACCAGGTCGCGCTTGCGCTCGCTGAGCGCAATGCCGGTCTGGTCCTTGACGAGCCGCGCGATCGTCGCGAAGTCTCGGTCGCGGAATTCGAATTCTCTCTCTCTCACGATCGGTACCGGCTCGTTGGATCGTAGCAGCGCGGCGTGACGGCGCCCTGCGGCGCCGCCCTGCATCCGCCGGCCTCCCTCAAAACTCCTTGAAGTCGTGGTGTGCGCCGTTCCGGCCCGCAGCACGCGGCTTTGCCGACGGCAGCGGCCGGCCCGCCGATTTCAGCGGCTTGGCCGGGGCGCGCGACGGCGGCTCGGCCGCAGGTGCCGGCCTTCTTCCGCTGCCGTTGGCCGCGGCCTTGTGCGGTGCCGCCACCGGTGCGTGATCCTCGGCCTCGGCCAGCGTGAAGGCCGCGACCATATCGGCCATCGCGCCGGTCTGATCCTCCATCGATTTCGCGGCAGCGGAGGCTTCCTCGACCAGCGCGGCGTTCTGCTGGGTAATCTGGTCCATCTGCATGACCGCCGAATTGACCTGCTCGATCCCCGTACTCTGCTCCTGCGACGCCGCCGAAATCTCGGCCATGATATCCGTCACCCGCTTCACCGAGGTGACGATCTCTTCCATCGTCCGCCCGGCGCTGTCGGCGAGCTTGGCGCCGGCCTCGACCTTGCCGACCGAATCGGAGATCAGCCCCTTGATTTCCTTGGCGGCGTTGGCGCTGCGCTGGGCCAGGTTGCGGACCTCCGCCGCGACAACGGCGAAGCCGCGCCCCTGATCGCCGGCGCGCGCCGCCTCGACCGCGGCATTCAGCGCCAGGATATTGGTCTGAAAGGCGATCTCGTCGATGACGCTGATGATGTCCGCGATCTTGCGGCTCGACTGGGTGATGCCTTCCATGGTCACGACGACCTGGGTCACGACATTGCCGCCCTTGACGGCAACCTCCGACGCCGTCGTCGCCAGCTTGTTGGCCTGCAGCGCATTGTCGGCATTCTGCTTGACCGTGGCGGTCAGGGCTTCGAGGCTCGCCGCGGTTTCCTCAAGGCTCGAAGCCTGTTCTTCCGTCCGCTGCGACAGATCCATATTGCCCATGGCGATTTCGCCGGCAGCCGTGGCGATCGTTCCCGCCGCCGCCGTGATGTTGCCCAATACGGCGCTCATCGTGTCCAGCAAGCCATTGATACCGCTACACAATACAGCGATGTTGCCGACTTTGCCGTCGAGCGGGATACGTTGGCTCAGATCATTGTTCTCGGCGGCGGAGACGACCTCCTGGGTTTGCTGCACCGCCAGTTCGAGCAGGCGTGCGGCGCGCACCTGTTCGGTGATGTCGGTGGCATATTTCACGACCCGGAACGCCTTGCCGTTCATGTCGAGGATCGGGTTGTAGCTGGCCTGGATCCAGACTTCCTTGCCGCCCTTGCCGATCCGGCGGTACTGGCCGGCATCGTATTCGCCGCGGCCGAGCTTTTCCCAGAACAGGCGATATTCCGGGCTGCTGCGCGTCTCGGCATCGACGAACATCGAATGTTGCCGGCCCTTGATCTCGTTCAACGAATAGCCCAGCGTCGCGAGGAAGTTCTCGTTCGCATGCAGGATCGTGCCGTCGAGCGCGAATTCGATCATGCCCTGCGACCGGTCGATAGCGGCCAGTTGCGCCGTCTGCGTGCGCAGCAACGTCACATCCGCCCATTCCAGGACAAACCCGTCCGGCCGGCCCTGGGTATCATAGGTGGCATTGACGCTCAGCGAGATCTTCAGCGCGCCGACCGGAATATCGGTATTGAACGGCAGGTTCGAGGGATTGGACAGCAGCCGGCGCTGATGGGCCGGATTGCGGTGGAACATGTCGATGCAGACGCCGACCAAGCCGTCGGGATCGAAGTTCGGCCATGCCTTGCGGAAATCGTCGAGATTCTTGGTGAATAGCGTCCTTGAACTCTCGTTCAGATAGGTGATGATCAGATCGCTGTCGACCAGCATCACGGCGCTCGATACGCACTCGACGACACGTCGCATCTTTTGCGTGAGTTCGGCCTGTTCGCTGCGCGCCGAACCGCCGCCCGTCTGACGGGCTGGTCGGCGCGTCGTCTCGATCGGCCCGGCCGCCACTGACGTCGTATCGCCCGCCGGGATAGAGGCGGGTTTTCTGCCGGCATTCCGTTTCGCCACCTGGGTCATCTTGCTCTCCATCTCCCTGCGCACGCCCCCTCTCGAGGCCCTCAATCCGAACGGACCCTCGACGGTCGCCGTGCCGAGCGTCGCCGCGGCATCACTGCAACGACCGTGTGTCGCCGAAGGCCGAGGCCCCGGCCCGATCGCGGAACAGACCGGCCAAGGACACGAGCGTGACCATCCGGTCGCCGAGCGCGACCAGCCCGTCGAGGAAATTGTCGTCATTCGCCGCACCCATTTCGGGAACGGGGCGGATGGCCCCGGGCTCGACCGAAATGATGTCGGAAACCGTATCGACGAGGAGCCCGACCGTCCTGGTCCCGGTATTGACGATGATCACGACATGCATCTTGGTCGGATCCGTCAGCCCCATCCCGAACCGCGCATTCAGATCGAAGATCGGAATGATGACGCCGCGCAGATTGATCACGCCGCGCACATGCGGTGCCGCGTTCGGGATCCGGGTGGTCGCCGACCAGCCCTTGATCTCGCGCACCATCATGATATCGACGCCGTATTCCTCGGTACCGAGCGTGAAAGTAATGAATTGCAGCTTTTGCGCGACGCTGGCCGCGCTCTCCTGCGTCGTCGACACGGCGCCGGTCGACCCGCTGACATGAGATTGTAGAGCCATTGCAGGGTTCCTTCGCCAGTTGTTCAGTGCATGCCCGAAAGATTCATGCCGGATGGGTGGGTGCCGTTCGTCGGCGAGCCGGGACGCTGCGGCGGCCGGCTCGCGCTGAAATTCCCGTCGCCGCGCAATCGGCCCGTGTCGAGGATCAGGGCAACCATGCCGTTGCCGAGGATGGTCGCGCCGCCGATGCCGTCGACCGCGTCGTAATTCGTCTCGAGACTCTTCACGACGACTTGCTGCTGGCCGAGCAATTCGTCGACGACCAGGCCGACGCGGCCTTCCCCTTCGGATTCGACGATGACCACCGTGCCGCGGCAGGCATCGGTCACGGCGTCCGCGACAGTGAAATGACGATGCAGATAGACCAGCGGCACATAGGCGCCGCGCAGGGTCAGAACGTCGCCGCGGCCGACGACCGCGTGGATCTCCGACGGTTTCGGCCGCAGGCTTTCGACGATGTTGGTCAGCGGAATGATATAGGTCTCGCGGCCGACGGCGACGACCATGCCGTCGAGGACGGCCAGAGTCAGCGGCAGGGAGAGCAGGAAGCGCGATCCGGAACCGGGGGCCGATTCCACGACGATCCGGCCGCCGAGCGCCTGGATATTGCGTTTGACGACATCCATGCCGACGCCGCGGCCGGATATGGCCGAGACGGCGCCGGCCGTCGAGAAGCCGGGCAGGAAGATGAGATTATAGATCTCCTCATCACGCAGCGACGCGTCTTGCGGCACGAGGCCGCGCTCTCTCGCCTTGGCCAGGACCTTGTCGCGGTCGATACCGCGCCCGTCATCGGCCACCTCGATGATGATCCGCCCGCTGCGGTGCCCGGCGCGCAAGTGGATGGTGCCGAGCCGCGACTTGCCGCACGCCGCCCGGTCTTGCGGCTGCTCGATCCCGTGGTCGACGGCGTTGCGGAGCAGATGGGTCAGCGGATCGGCAAGCTGCTCGATCACGGTTTTGTCGATCTCGGTCGCCTCGCCGGTGACGACGAGGCGGATTTCCTTGCCCAGGCGATCGGACAATTCCCGGACCAGCCGCGGCATTCGCGCGAACACGGATTTGACCGGCTGCGCGCGGATCGCCATCACGCTCTCCTGCAGCTCGCGCAGGTTCTGCGACAGCGTCTCCAGCCCATTGACCAGGCCTGGACAGAAATCCGGCGGCAAGGCATTGCCGAGTTCGCGCAGCATCGCCTGATTGATGACGAGTTCTCCGACGAGGTTGACGACGCGATCGACCTTCTCGACATCCACGCGGATGGAATGCCCGGGACCGTTCGCCTCGCCGCGCGCTTCCGCCGTCTTTGCGGGCGGCACATCGGCCGCGCGCGACGCGTCGGGCCCGGCCGGACCGCCGGCAGCGAGGGTGACCGCGGGAGCTGGTGCGACAGCGACCGCTTCGATCGTCAGGTCGCTGTCGTCGACGACGAACTCGAAAACCTCGTCGATCGCGGATCGCGGGGCGGCGGTCTGGAGCACGAATTGCCAGCCGAGATAGCTGCTTTCCGGATCCAGCGCGATCAGATCCGGCAATCGCGCGAAATCGGCTTCGATCTTGAGCGATCCGAGCTGCTTCAGGGCGCGGATGACGAGCAGCGGCTCGTTCGCCCGCTGGAACAGCTCCGCCCGGGGCACGAAGCGGATGAGATAGCGCTGCGGCGTCGCCTCCGCGGCCGCCACCGCCGCCGCCTCCGGCCGGTCCGCAGGCGTCGCCGCGGGCGCGCGCATCCAGGCGGAGGCGGTCTCGCGCAGGGCCTGTTTCAGTTCGGCTTCGTGATCGTCCGGGAAGTCCGGTGCGCCGCGCGCATCTTCGACCAGATCGCTCAACATGTCGGTCGCCTTCAGCAGCAGCGCGACCATCTCCGGCGCCACGGCGAGATTCGCCTCGCGCAGCATGTCGAGAAGCGTTTCGAGCTCATGGGCGAAGGCGACGAGGCGGTTAAGGCCGAATGCACCGGCCCCGCCTTTGATTGAATGCACTGCGCGAAATATTGCGTGCAGCGCCTCGGCATTGCCCTGGTCTTCGGCCAGTTCCGCCAGTTCGGCATAGGCTGCTTCGAGCAGTTCGGCGCATTCCTCGAAGTAGGTCTGCCTGAAGCGCTCGAAATTTGCGGCGGCGTCGCTCGGGTCGCCGCTCACGGGCACACCCGCCGCACGAGATCGACGAGCTTCTCCGGATCGAAGGGCTTGACGAGCCAGCCGGTCGCGCCCGCGGCTCGGCCGGCCGCCTTCTTCTCGGCATCGCCCTCGGTCGTCAGAATGAGGATCGGCACGGTGCGGCATCTGGCGTCGGCGCGCAGGGCCTTGATCAAGGCGATCCCGTCCATGTTCGGCATGTTGAGATCGGTGATGATCAGATCGACCCGCTTTGAACCGAGCTGAGCCAGGGCTTTCTTGCCGTCTTCGGCCTGAATTACGTCGAACCCCGCACTGCTCAGGGCGAACGCGACCATGTCGCGCATGGTCCGCGAATCATCGACGGCGAGTATCGTCTTTGCCATGTCAGGACATCCACGTCGCCAGAGCGGCGCGCACGCCCAGATCGTCCATCGCCGTGAGGAGCTGCGGCGAAGCGGGTTCGAGACGGATGGCGATGTCCAATGTCTCGGCCATTCGCGCCGCCGCGACGAGGACTTGCGCGCAAGGGGTCGAAAAGCGCTCGACCTCCTCCCCGTCGAGCACGATCGGACGCTGCCGATCGAGCGAGGCCAGCAGCGTGTCGCGCAATTGTGGAGCGGCCGCCGCGTCAAGGATGGGCAGGAGACGAATGTGCGACACTACCGCGGACTGAGCCGCGGCACCCGCATCCATGCCGGAAACCTCCACCGCAGCGGGCAGATCCGGGGAAGTTCCCTGAGTGGGAGAACTCTCTTCGCTATTCACGATCTCCACCGCTCGCAACCTTCCCTCATTTCACGAAGCTTCGGCGAAAATAGCGGTAACATGTTAACAACATCTCATTTTGAGATGAAGTGCCCCGAGAATAAATACTGATCTCGGTAACTCTCCTGGCCCCGGATGGATTCAATTTATTAGTAATTTGTACTGTAAAATCGGAATTCGGTCGGGCGGACTGGGCTCTCACGCGCCGATACGAACGATTCCAGGAAAATTCGGGACAATGGCCCGGCCGCGGCAGGCCATTCCGGATCAAGTGATCTCGGCTCCGCCCAGCTGAATTTTGGAATCTGATCTACTTGAATAGGTTAGGGTGCGATTCGCGCGTCACTTCAGCGATGCCATCCGGCCGGTTGGTCACATCCGCCGTTGCCGTGCCGAGGCATACCGGTCAGTGCCGCCGAAGCACCATCTCCTGGTGAGCGTAGGCATGCAGCCGCGCCAATCGCTCGCGCACGGTGAGAATGTGGCCGCGCGGCACCGGCCCGAGCAGGAGGCGGCTGAAATCGGTACCGTCCAGCTCCCAGCTGCGCCTGGGTCCGCTGTCGAGATGAATGAAGTGCGAGCGCGGATACCAGCCGACGCCGCCGCGCCCGAGGGCGAGAGCCGCCTGCTCCGTCGCGCCGAGATCACGGTCGAAGGTCACGTCGATCGCCCTGCCGTAGAGATGCTGGCTGTTTTCGGCCACCCCAAATGAGGTCGCCCTGAGCCGCTCATTGGTCTCGCGGGTCCGATAGCCCGACAGCACCGTCGCGCTGCGCTGTCCGGTCTCAGTCATGACGTCGGCGAGAATGTCGAGGACGCCGAGATCGACCGGCCCGCGCTTGTCGACATGAAAATCGCGCAGGAAGACCGCGAGGTCGGCGATCGCGCTCGGCAGCGGCCCGGCCGCGTCGCGATAAGGGCCGTCGAACGACTCGCCGGTATGCGCGTGCTTGAGCGTGAGCCGCCGCTCGCCCCCAGGCAGTGCGAAGGCACCCTCGCACAGCAGAATCGAAACCCCGGTCGCGATCAGCAGGTCGCGCCGCCGCAGCGCGCTGTGGCTCATCTCCGCCTCATCTCGATTCCGTCGCCGAGCCTTGGTCCGGCAGACTTCCCGGAGGAGATCTTAACATGCCGTCCGCGCCCTGTGCTGCCTATCCGGCGCGGATCAGTATAGCGCTCGAACCCGCCGCAGCGATCGAAGCATTTCTCGGCATCTACAACGGAGCAAACGTGCAGATCCTGCCGCGCATGATGGAAACGTTACCGTGCATCTCGATGCCGAGTTGATCCGGCTGACCGCCGGCGCCAAATACGCCGAGCTATTCGAGCTGCAGGCGAGTACCCATCGCTCGATCAAGATGATTTCAGATGTGATCACCTGAAATCTGAATCTTGCTCTATTTCAATAAGGTAGAGCACGATTCAGGCGTCGTTGCGACGCCATCGCGCCCTAAGCAGCCTTGCGTGGCTAAAGCCACGTTGAATTTGCTCGTAAACGAGCAAATTCAAGCTGCTAAGACTCTTGATATGTAAGCAGGCTAGGGAAGGCCTGCTTAGCATCATTTCCCTCTCGGGAACGGCACCATGCGGGCCGTCTCCTCATCCCAGAGCGCGGCGCGCCATGCCTTCAGCCCGTGCCACGGCTTCATGACGAAGGCCGTCTGCAGGGCCGGGATCGCCTCGTGGCAGGCTTCGAGGCGGTAATTCGGGATCCGTGGGTTGAGATGGTGGACGTGGTGGAAGCCGATATTGCCGGTGATCCATTGAAGGAGCGGCGGCAGTTCGAGATAGGAGCTGCCTTCGAGCGCTGCGGAGACCGGGTGCCATGCCGGTTGCCGCGCCCAGAGCGTCGTTTCGAACCGGTGTTGCACGGAGAAGAGCCAGACGCCGCCGATCGCAGCGATGCTGATCACCGTACCCTGGATCAGCAGCACCGGCCCGAAGCCCAGCGCGAAGCCCAGCGCCAGGAACACCGCCAGCACCGCCAGATTGGTCAGATGCACGGCGCGCCGCTCCCGCTGCCACGCGCGCGGCGTATCGAAGGGCACGCGGTAGAGCAGCAGAAAGACGAAGGGCGGCAGCACGAGCCAGGAAATAGCGGGATGCTGGACCAGCCGGTAGAGTCTCTGCCGCAGCCCCGATAATTGCCGATATTCGGCGAGGGTCAGGCAGCCGGAATAGATGTCCGAGCCGGATAGCCGGCGGTCGAGATTGTTCCAATGGCTGTGATGCCCGGCATGCTGGCGCCGCCACAGCAGGTATGGTGTCAGCGTGACCAGGCTGCACAGCGTGCCGACCGCGTGGTTGGCGGCGCGCGACCGGAAGAACGATCCGTGGCCGCAATCGTGCTGAATGATGAAGATCCGGACGACGAAGCAAGCGGCCGCGACCGCCAATGCCGCGGTCAGCGCAATGGATACCGTTAGGCTCCAATACATGAGAGCGCATAATGCGATGAAGGGCACAAAGGAGTTTGCCAACTGCCAGAGGCTGCGCCTGAGTTCGCTGGCCTCGTAGACACGCGTATTGCGGCGAAGCGCGTCGCGATCATCGCCGCGCGAAGTGTTGGAATTCATGTGGCGTGCTGCTCCGGATCGACCGCCAGCCGTCAGCGCGAGGCGCTGTCGAGGGCGAGGGTCGCTTCAAGCGTTCGGGGATTGATTGCGACAACCTGGTCGACCATCGGCCCGCCCGGCTGTCTCGGCAGGTGGATCACTGTTTCCAGGCGGCGCCAAACCGTGAAGGAGACTCCCTGGAGCTGTTCTTCCGCGGTCTCGACGATATAGGTCCCGGCGCGCTGCGCCTCGGCGATGCCGTCGATCCGGAACGGATGGCGGAACGTGACCTGCGTGGTGACGGTGCGGTTCATCATTCGTGGCGCCTTTCGTCCGCGATCGTGAGGATCTGGAAGCTTCCCGGCCGGCGCGTGATCCCGGGCGCCGGGGCCGGTCGGCGCCGCGGCCGGACTCTACTCAGAGGCCGACCCCGGCGGGGAGTTGGTCAGTATTCCGTCTCGCCGCCGTTCGGCTCAGCGGCTTGCGGCTCCTGGTGCTCGCCGACCATGGCTTCCGTGGTGATCAAGAGGCCGGCGACCGACCCGGCATTCTGCAGCGCCACGCGGACGACCTTGGTCGGATCAACGATGCCGGCCGCGATCATGTCCTTGAAGACGCCGGCCTGCGCGTCGAAGCCGAAGCCGTAATCCGGATTGTCGAGCACCTTGCCGGCGATGACGACGCCGTCCTGGCCGGCATTCTCGGCGATCTGGCGCAGCGGCGTCCGGATCGCCTTGCGGACGATCTCGATGCCGGCCTTCTGGTCGGCATTCTCGGCATTCACAGTGTCCAGGATCAGGCTGGCACGCGCCAAGGCGCCGCCGCCGCCGGGCACGACCCCCTCTTCGACCGCCGCCCGGGTCGCATGCACGGCGTCGTCGACCCGGTCCTTGCGCTCCTTCACCTCGGATTCCGAGGCGCCGCCGACCCGGATGATCGCAACGCCGCCGGCCAGCTTGGCCAGGCGCTCGCGCAGCTTCTCGCGGTCATATTCGCTCGTCGTCTCCTCGATCTGGGTGCGCAACTGCCCGCAGCGATCCTTGATCAGCATGCGCTCGCCCGCACCATCGATGATGGTCGTGGAGTCCTTGTCGATCAGCACGCGCTTGGCCCGGCCCAGCATGGCAAGGGTCACATTGTCGAGCTTGATGCCCAGATCGTCGCTGACCGCCTGGCCGCCGGTCAGGACCGCGAGGTCTTCCAGCATGGCCTTGCGCCGGTCGCCGAAACCCGGCGCCTTGACCGCGGCAACCTTGAGCCCGCCGCGGAGCTTGTTGATCACGAGCGTCGCCAGCACCTCGCCTTCGATATCCTCGGCGATGACCAGGAGCGGCCGCGCGGATCGCGCCACGGCTTCGAGCAGCGGCAGGAGGGATTGCAGGCTGGAGAGCTTCTTTTCGTAGATGAAGATATAGGGCTCGTCGAGATCGACGGTCAGCTTTTCGGCATTGGTGATGAAATACGGGCTGAGATAGCCCCGGTCGAACTGCATGCCGTCGACAACGACGAGTTCGGTCTCGACGCTCTTGGCCTCCTCGACCGTGATGACGCCCTCCTTGCCGACCTTCCCCATGGCCTCGGCGATCATCCGCCCGATCTCGGCCTCGCCATTGGCCGAGATGGTGCCGACCTGGGCGATCTCCGCTTCCGTGCTGATCGTCCTTGTCCGCTTGCCAAGTTCCTCGACGACCGCGATCACCGCCTTGTCGACGCCGCGCTTCAGCTCCATCGGCGCCAGGCCGGCGGCGACGGCCTTGCCGCCCTCGCGCACGATCGCCTGGGCCAGCACGATCGCAGTCGTCGTACCGTCGCCGGCGACGTCGTTCGTCTTGCTCGCCGCCTCGCGTACGAGCTGCGCGCCCATATTCTCGAATTTGTCGGAAAGCGTGATCTCGCGCGCCACCGTCACTCCGTCCTTGGTGATGCGCGGCGCACCGTAGCTTTTATCGATCAAGACGTTGCGACCTTTGGGGCCGAGCGTCACCTTGACCGTGTCGGCGAGAATATCTACGCCGCGCAGCATGCGGCGACGGGCGTTGTCGCCGAAGCGAACGTCCTTTGCGGTCATGGACTTGTTTCCTCTTATTCACAGTCGGCGGCCACGACGTGGTTCGCCTGGGGCGGAATGATCCGCGAAATTCCGCAGGGGCGACCCTAGCGCGGATACGGGCGGGCCGGATAGGGTCGGAATCTACTCAGGAGGGCTGCGCGGGGCTGCCGGCAGGTCCGAAATCCCGGATGTTCACTGAACGTCCCCACCGGTCGATGAGCCGGGCAGGCAGGGCTTCGCCAGCCGCCGACGCGCTTGATTCGCCTCGGATCTGCAGTCCGGCAGCGCTTGAACCGGCGCAGAACGCGGCGGCGTCCGAATTCGGCGCCCGCCCGCACCGGCCAGGACGAACGCCGCGTCTTGCCGCCGCGAAGAAACCGCTTGCCTGTCGATTGAATTTAGTTTATGAGACGTTCCATGAACAATTTCGCCGCCAACCCTGAAACATCCGCCGATCCCCACGGCCGCGAGACCCATTCGGCGGATCGCGCGGGCGTCTGTGCCCATTGCGGCGGCGAGTCGAGGGCCGAGAAGGAAGCGCGGCAGGCGCGGATGCTGAAACGGCTGGCGGAGATCGTGCTGGCATGCGCGGAGAATCTCGAAGAACGGTCGGCGGCCGAGGCATCGGTGGCCAAGACCATCGCGGCGCAGGCGGCGACCGGAGTGATCTCGGCGGCCGAAGCCGGCGACCTCATGACCAAATCCGGCAAGCGCGCCGACGACATCGCGCGCTCGCTCACGAACGTGTCGAAAGCCCTGCGCCTGACCTTGCTGCTCGACAGCAAATTGGCCGAGGAGCGCATGGCGCGCGAACAGGCGGCGCCGCTCGAAGCAGCCAAGCGCCGAGCAGCGCTCGCCGAGGATCGGCACCACCGTCAGCGCGAGGAGGTTCGGCGAGTCATGGCCGAGGCGATCCGTGCCGAAGCCGGTGATCAGGCGGAATTGAACCGCCGCAAGCGAGAGCTGCGCGAGCGGCTCGAGCAGGACGACATCAAGCTGATTATCGGCAAGCGCTCCACCGAGGAGATCGTGGCCAGGATCTGCCGCGATCTGGGGATCGAGCCGGATTGGCGGCGCTGGCACAACGAGGCCTGGATGATCGAGCCGGAATTCGAGGCCGCGCCTCGACCGCATTGCCCCGCCTGCTGCCCGGTCTGCGAACCAACGGCGCGGCAAGCGGACTGGCCCGCGCAAGATCATAGAGAAGCGCAAGCCGCCAGCGCGCATGCGCCCGTCGACCGTATGGTCGGCACCGGACCGCCATAGGGCGGCGCGACACTCTCGATATTCCGCAGGCCGGTCGGGCTACGCGCTGCCCGCTCCCCGTTCGCATGCCGGTTAGCGCGCGATGGCGCCGTAACGACGCCTGAATCGCGCTCTACCTTATTGAAAGCGCCGTCCTGCATCGGGCCGCCATCCCCGGCGCAGGAAGCGCCGCTCAGATGACGGAAGCGCCACCGAGCGCCCGACCGATTGCCTGCACGAGGTCGCGCTCGCGAAACGGCTTCTGCAGTACCTCGACACCCGCCTTGAGTGTCCGAGCCTGGGCGATGTCGGCACTGACGAAAACATGCGGCATGGGGCCGGCGCGCAGGATCTCGGCCACCGCCGAGATCCCGTCGCCATCGGCGAGCCAGACATCGACGATCATCAGATCCGGCCTCAAGCGCGTGGCGGCTGCCACCGCATCGGCCTCGGTGGCTTCGATCCCGCAAACGTCATGCCCCATCCCCCGCAACAGCTCGGAAAGCAGCACACCGATCATGACTTCGTCCTCGATGACGAGAATCCGCAGCATTGCCGTCGATCGGTCCCGCCGCTCCGAGCCAGCTCCGTGTCCCAGGTCCCGCGGTGAACGCGGCGGTTCGACAGCGGGCCGCGGAGGACGCGGCGATGACGTCTCAAGCGATTGCATTTCATACCCCAAATTCCGACGACGTGCGCCGGCCCGGAGCTTTTGTCGGTCGTCGACCCGGGCAGCGGAAATTAGCGCCTGGACAATCGCCGGCGGCAGAGCCGGAAACTACCCATGTCGCCCGGCGGGACCGCGGCGCCCTCATGAGCGCGACAAAGGAACCGACAGGCGGATAGCCGGCTCTCGTCGTGATCTCAAGCCGGAGTCACGGCCGCTCGGCGGTGGCGTATTGCGCCCTGGCAGCCGAGCATCCCATACTCGCCGCCGCGGCGAGGCTCGGATCCTGCTGCATCGGCTTGGCCCAGCACTGGATCGCAACATCGTCCGGTCAAACGCGACCTTCCGGCTCGTCGATGAGAGGGTCCGGATTGCTGGCGGCGGCAAGGCGGACCCGATCGGTGATCAGGATCGTATCGGCCTGAACCGCGATGCCCGATTGCTGCAGCCCCGACAGCGCCCGCGAAAAGCTCTCCCGCGTGATCCCCAGCTCCGATGCGATGAGGTTCTTCTCATAGGGCAGGAGAGCGCGATCGGGCGTGCCCTGACGCTTCGACAGGGCCAGTATATAGCAGCCGACCCGTTCGGTTGCCGATCTCAATTTGAGGTTCTTGATCTGACGGACCATCCGTCGGAACTGGCCGGCCAGACTGCCGATCACGTCTTGCGCAAGGGCCGGATCGGCGGCGAC
>Ga0181519_10000348_pt1 | contig 43265 bp, 37 predicted proteins | sample PEATcosm2014_Bin_26_FD_121102 | JGI IMG/M metagenome (GOLD analysis project Ga0181519, IMG submission 121102) | Peatland microbial communities from MTU Mesocosm Facility, Houghton, MI, USA - PEATcosm2014_Bin02_10_metaG | ecosystem: Environmental > Terrestrial > Soil > Wetlands > Peat | place...
CGGCATCGCGACCTATATCGAGGCGTGCGGCATCGCGCCTTCGAAAGTGGCCGGTGCGCTGGGTGCGCGCGCCGGGCTCTATGAGGCGGCCGAGGTCCGCGTCCATCCGACCGGCAGCGTGACCGTGTTCACCGGCGCGCACGCGCATGGGCAAGGGCACGAGACGACCTTCGCGCAGCTCGTCGCGTCCGGCCTCGGCGTGCCGGTTGAGAGCGTCGACGTCGTCCATGGCGACACGGCCAAGATCCCGTTCGGCATGGGCACTTACGGCTCGCGCTCGCTCGCCGTCGGCGGCTCCGCGGTGGTGCGGGCCATGGACAAGATCATCGCCAAGGGCCGCAAGATCGCGGCGCATCTGTTGGAGGCGGCCGAGGCGGATATCGAATTCGCCGACGGCAAATTCTCCGTGACCGGCACCGATCGGTCGAAGTCCTTCGGCGAGATCGCGTTCGCGGCCTATGTCCCGCATAACTACCCGATCGAGGAAGTCGAACCGGGTCTCGACGAGACTGCCTTCTATGATCCGAAGAATTTCACGTTTCCGGCCGGCGCGCATATCGCCGAAATCGAGATCGACCGCGACACCGGCATGGTCCGCGTCGTCAATTTCACCGCCTCCGACGATTTCGGCCGGCTCATCAATCCGATGATCGTCGAGGGGCAGGTCCATGGCGGCCTCGCGCAAGGCATCGGCCAGGCGCTCTTCGAAAACGCCGTCTACGACAAGTCGAGCGGCCAACTCCTGACCGGCTCGTTCATGGATTACTGCATGCCGCGCGCGGACGATCTGCCGAGCTTCGCGGTCTCGCACAATGTGACGCTGTGCACGCACAACCCGCTCGGCGTCAAAGGTTGCGGCGAGGCCGGCGCGATCGGCGCGCCGGCGGCGATCATGAATGCCGTGGTCGACGCGCTGGCGCCGCTCGGCATCGCCCGCATCGACATGCCGGCGACGCCGGAAAAGCTTTGGCGGTTGATCCACTCTCCGATTACCGCCCAGGCGGCTGAATAAGGAAGCGATCCGATGTATGATTTCACCTATCAGGCGCCCGCGACTCTGACCGATGCGCTGGCCGCGATCGGCGCCGCCGAAGACGGCAAGCTGATGGCCGGCGGCATGACCCTGATCCCGACCCTGAAGCAGCGTTTGGCGCAGCCGAGCGATCTGATCGATCTCGGCAAGATCGCCGAACTCCGGGGCATCGCCGTCGGCGGCGGCGCCGTCACGATCGGCGCCATGACGACGCATGCCGAAGTCGCCTTCTCGGCCGAGGTTGCGGCGGCGATCCCGGCCTTGGCGTCGCTCGCCGGTCATATCGGCGATGCGCAGGTGCGCCACCGCGGCACGATCGGCGGCTCGATCTGCAACAACGATCCGGCCGCGGATTATCCTTCGGCGCTGGTGGCGCTCGGTGCCACGGTCAAGACCGATCGCCGGGAATTGCCGGCCGAGGAATTCTTCGTCGGCCTGTTCGAAACCGCGCTCGAACTGGACGAAATCGTGACCGCGGTGCGCTTCCCGATCCCTGAGAAAGCGGCCTACTGCAAATTCCCGAATCCGGCGTCGCGCTACGCCGTGGTCGGTGTGTTCGTCGCCAAGACGACGTCCGGTATCCGGGTCGCGGTGACCGGTGCCGGTGCCTCCGTATTCCGCCTGCCCGAATTCGAGCAGGCGCTCGAAAAGAGCTTCTCGCCGGATGCAGTCGCCGGGTTGAAGGTGCCGGCCGACGATCTCAACGCCGATATCCATGCCAGTGCCGAATATCGCGCGCATCTGGTGACGGTGATGGCGAAGCGCGCGGTCGCGTCGATCGTGTGAGAGTCCAGGGCCGGTGCCGACAATCGACGGCCTCGAGACGCCGATCTCCATCGGCCCTGAATTGCGCCTGAGACTGGGGCCGGCGCCGCGCATCCTCGTGGCCCGGCTCGACGGCGTCGGCGACGCGGTGCTGGGTTCAGGGCTCTATGCCGGGCTCCGACGGCTCTTTCCCGATGCGCAGGTGACCGGCGCCTTCAGCGAGGTGACGGCGCCGCTGTTCGAGGCGTGTCCGCATCTCGACCGGGTGGTGGCTCTGCCGTGGCGACCGGTCGAGTCGCGAACGGCGTTTCTCGACCCGCCTTACGATCTCGCGATCTGCCCGCGCTGGGACGTCGATGCCTGGGCGACGCGGCCGCTGGCGCTCCTGTCGGGAGCGCCGATCCGGGTTGGCTTCGACCGCGGTGTCTATCGCTACGACAACCCTGTCGACGGCTGGTCCGGCGCCTATTTCACGGATCTCGTGCGCGTGCCGGCCGATTTGCACGAAGTGGCCAAGGCCGCGGCGCTGTTGCGCTTCCTGGGATTGGAAGGCGACGCCGCGCGACCGCAACTGTGGCTCACCTCGGCAACCCAAGCCGAGGCGGCGGATTTTCTCGGCGGCCATGGGCTGGATGCGTTCGCCGTGCTCGCCCCGGCCGCGGGCTGGCCGAACCGTGCCTGGCCGGCGGCGAATTTCCTGCCGGTCGTCGATGCGCTGGCCGGGATCGGCCTGCGTTCTCTGGTCATCGGCGCCGCGGACGCCACGCCGGCCGGAACCTTCCTTGCCGAGCGGCGCCCCGGCGTGGTCGTGTCGGCGGCCGGCGTTCTGACCCTGCCGCAATCGGCTGCCGCGTCGGCGCGTGCGCGCCTCTATATCGGCGCGGATACCGGGCCGATGCATCTGGCCGCGGCGGCTTGCGTACCGGTGGTCGAGATCTCCTGCCACCCGCTGAGCGGTCGCGCCGATCACCCCAATTCGCCCCGGCGTTTCAGCCCGGACAACACGCGGTGCCGGGTTCTGCAGCCGCTGCGCGCGTTGGCGCCATGCGGTGAAGACGGGTGCACGCAGATCGACAGGCCGCACTGCATCTCCCAGGTGGAAGCCGCGGCGGTGATCGAGGCGGCGCTCGCATTGCTTGCCAAATAGCGGAGCCGGGGCGGGCGCGGCGCCCGGCGCATGATCGGCGAGGCTCTATGCCGTCTTGACCCGGCCCCTGGGGCCGCCCCGATAAGAGTAACGATCAGCCAGCAATGAGGTGATGCCGTGAGCCGCCCCGCTCAGTTCCTGAATCCCGCTGAAGCCGCGAGGCGGCTCGGCGTCTCCGTCAAGGCCCTGCGGCTCTACGAGCGGCGCGGCCTGATCGCGCCGATCCGCACCGGTTCCGGATGGCGGGCCTATGGTCCCGGCGAGATGGCGCGGGCCGCCGAGATCGCTTCGCTTCGGGCGCTCGGCTTCAGCCTCGACCAGGTGGCGCGGCTGTTGATCGGCGATGCCGAGGATTTCGACGTGGCCCTGGCCGCGCACCAGGCGGCACTCGAAGCCAGTGCCCGTGCGCTGGCTGGAACCGCGGAAAGGGTCCGCGGCCTGCGGGCCGAACTCGCCCGCGGCCGGGCGCTTGGCACGGGAAGCTTGGCGCACCGGCCCGAACCCGCCCGCAGGCCGGGCGTCGCCTTCGACCTCCCTTGGCCCTGGGGCGGCGAGCATTTCGAGTTCACCGACATCCGGGCGCTCAACTTCATCATCGGTCCGCTCGGCAGCGGCAAGACGAGACTGGCCCGGCGCCTGGCCGAGACCGTACCGGGCGCGGGGTTCCTGGGCCTCGAACGGTTGGCGGAAGGCGGTGTTGCAGCCCGAGCCCGGCTCGACGGCGATTCTGCGCTCGAATTGCGCGTCGATCGGACCCTGGCCGCGCTTGTCGAGGACGGCGCTGCGGTGTCGGACGCCCTGGTCGCGCTGCTGATCGAATTGGAAGCCGAATCCCCGCCCATCCTCGTCGTCGATATGGTCGAACAGGGGTTGGATCGGGCTACGCAGGCGGCGCTGATCGCCCATCTTCGCCGCCGCGGCCCCGGCGCGCGCCCGCTCTTCCTCCTCACGCGTTCCTCTGCGATTCTCGACTTGACCGCCGTCGGGGTGGACGAGGCGATCCTCCTCTGTCCCGCCAACCACAGCCCGCCGACACGCGTGGCGCCTTATCCGGGCGCACCGGGCTACGAGTCCGTCGCCACCTGTCTTGCATCGCCGGAGGTGCGGGCGCGGACCGAAGGCGTCGTCGCGTGGCGGCCGCTCGTGGCCTGACCCCGGTCGGAACCTCGCTCCGTTCGCCCGCTGCTTCGGCCGACATTACTCCGCCGCCAACGACCCCGGCATCGCGCCCGCTTCGGACGCCCTGCAGCCATCTTCAAGCCAGCCCTGCACGCTCGGCAAGAAGCCGTCGTCGGCGGCGCGGAAAAACAGGATCGTGCCTGGAAACGGCAAGTCCGGCACTTGGTCGATGCCGAGCGCCGCCAAGCGCGGCTGCCCGGTCGCCGTGTCGGTCGCGAAGGGAAACACGGCGGCGCGATAGCCGTTGAGCCGCATGCCGTCGAGGATGATGCCGGCGGTGACGATATCCTGGCCGGGCAGGAGCGGGTTGAACGAGGCCAGGATCAGCGCGGGCGTCAGCGCGCCGAAATTCAGCGCGCCGAGCAGGGCGAAATCATTGCCGGCCGCGTCGATAACGAGGAGATCGGCATCGTTGAATCCGGAAGCCTCGATCGCGCCGGCCAAGGACGCGTCCGCATCCGGCCCGAGCGCCAGGCCCTGCCAGCTTTCTTCCCGCAATGCCTTAGCCGAAATGGAGTCATCGCCGCCGAGATAGATGAAGCGCCGATGCCCGCCGTGCCGGGCATAAGGGATCGCGACCTCTTCAAGGAGGTCGAGGCGGGAGAAGCCTGCCCGCAATGCGCCGAAGCGGGCGGCGAGCCTGTTCAACTGCTCGACGCGTTGCGGTTCGGACGCGGTCAGAAGGCCGAAACTGCGCCGGTTCCACTCCGCGACCAGACTGTGCAGGATCGGGGCGAGCTTCGCGGCATAGCGCGCCGTGTCGCCGAACAGCGGCCCGGCGGCGGTGAGCTCGGCCAGCCGCGTCGCCTCTCCGGCCAGGAGATCCGGGTCGCTGCCGAGACGCACGGCGCGCTCGACATAATGCGCTTCGTCGAACGCCACCCAATCCTCCAGGCCGACTTCGCGCAGCATGGCGTAGCTCTGGCGCGACCGGCAGGTCTTGCCGGCACGGGCGACGACCGGCAATCCGACCGCGATCGGATCGAAGATCGAGCAGGCGCCGGAATAGGGAAAGCTGTCCAGATAGATGTCGGCCAGGCCGAGCACCAGATGCAGATCGGCGACATTCGGCACCGGGTTCATCACGCGCAACCGGTCGAGGGCGAGGCCGGCCTCCTGCCATTGCGTCACGATCCGCCGCAGCAGCGCCTGCCGATCGTAGCGCTTGCTCCAATTCGGATTGAACGGCATCAGGATGAGATAGGCGTCGGGCACGGCGGCGAGGATGCGCACCCAGGCCGCGCTGAGTTCCGGCAGAATCTTCGCGGCATAGGCCGTCGAAATATAGACCGGCACATCGTCGGGAATGCCGAGCGCCGCGCGGCTCGGCGCTGTCGATGCCGTCAGTCCTTCGAGCATGCGCTGAAACGGAAAGCAGGTATGGGCGCCGGGCAGGCGCACCAACCGTTCCGTATAGCTCGCCTCGGCGCCGGGTGGTTCGGCGTAGTCGCCGGAGATCATGACATCGACATGGCGCAGCCCCGACGTCAGCGGCGTCCAGCTCGCCATGGCCTGGATGCGGGCGACGCGCTGCCCCGCCAGCAGCGTGCACGAGGTCGGCGTGGCCGCCAGGTTGGAGGCGAAGATCGCGATGTCGAGATCCTCGCCGCGCAGCAGCGCCGCCGCGCCGAGGATACTCTCCGGCAGGCGTCGGTAGCGGTTGGCGGCGTTGCGGCACAACATGCCGATCCGCCCTTCCGGGTCGCTGCGATTGTAGAGGCGGACCTCGAAGCCCAGCGCCGCAAGATGCTCCATATGAGCGAGCAGGAAGACGCTTTCGGTGCGGTCCTGCACGGCGGTCGCAATGAAACCCACGCGCGGCCGGTGCCGGATCGGCCGGCGCACCAGAAGCTGGTCGAGCCTCGCCCCTTCCAGCGTCAGGAGCCGCTCGAGCACACGCGCGCGTGCGACCATGGCCGGCAGCATGGATTGCTCGTTGAAATAGCCTTGCACTGCCAGGTCGGAGGCGAGCAGCGCCTTCATCAGCGTCAGCCGCGATTCAGGCGCCGCGCGGTCCAGCCGCTCCAGAACCTGCTCCATCAACGGCGCCAGGGTCTGGGCGAAGCGATCGGCATCGCCCGGCCACAGGAAGGACGGCGGCGCCGTCAGGAGGCAATCGATCCAGAACGGTTCCGTCCATCCCAGCTCCTGCGCCAGCGGGCGCAAGCCGACCAACTCGCTGGCATGCCACGAAAGTGCGAGGGCGGCGACGCCGTAGGCATAGGCGCCATCCTCGGGCCAATTTTGCCCGAGCCGCCGGCAACATTCGGCGAAGGCCGCTTCCTCTTCGCCCGAGCGCGGCAGGTGGCGCACGCCGGACTCGATGATCGCGGCGAGCAGCCTGCCGACCGGCCGTTCGAGCCGGGCGCGTATGACGGCGCCGGGCAATCCCAGCAGCGCGTAGATCGCGGCGTCGCGCGCCCGCGCCAATTGCAGCAGGGTCGCGGCGTCCCGGGTTTCGGGGCCGGAGACGTTGAGCGTCCGGAACGTCTCGGCGGCCTTGGTGAAGTGATCGATCGCAGCATCCTGCCCGTCGGGCGCGATCGCCGCGGCGGGGGCGGCTGCGCGCACGGCGCGCGGGTCGACCACGATCATACCGTCCTCTTCAATGCATTCGACGAAATCCGTCGCGGGCAGGGACCGGCAGGCGCTCCGCCCGTCGCCGACATTCAGTCGCAACCCGTGCCACGGACAGAAGATCTGCCCGAGCCGGATCGTGCCGCCGGCGAGGTCGGCGCCTTCATGCGGACAGCGTCGGTTGAACGCGACCGGCATGCCGCCGCTGCGGGCGATGCAGAGATGGGCGTTGAGCGGGCGGATTCCGCCTTCCGGCACCATGCCCGCCGGCACGGCGATCCGGCCGTCGGGCAGGGTGGTCGCCACGACATTCGGCGGTAGCCTGCCGCTGGTGTCGAGGGTAACCGGACCGCGATCCGGCGGCCCGCCCCGATAATCGACCTGGCTGGGCGGCGGTCCGTCGGCGGTGCAGTCGCGCGGACGGACGTAATTGTACCACGGCTTGACCGGATAGCGCGGCACATCGGTCGTGATGCGGAAGCTGATGACGAAGCGGGTCTGGTCGGTTTGATTGATGGTCGAGCCGTGCAGATGCAAGGTCTCGAAGATCCAGGCGTCGCCCGGCGCCAGATCCATGGTCACCGGCGCGCCCAGATACTGGCCCGGCAGGATGCCGCCATCCGGAGGGGTGAAGGGCAGGTGGTGGCCGTAGAATTCCGGGAAGACCGACATGCCGTTCCGCTCGACGACGTGGTCGATCGCGCACCACACATTGATCGCCCCGAAGGGATGGAAATGCCGGCTGTCCTGATGCGGCGGGTGCAGGGTGAGTTCCCCGCCGCTGCCGCGCCGCTTCGAGTAGGCGCGCAGCTCCTCCTCATACTCCACGCCGACATCGTGCGGCACGAAGATCCGGACATTCGGCGTGTCTTCGAAATGCACGTCCGGGCCGAGCCGCAGCAGCCGCGCCAGGCCGGCCACGATCGGCGCGGCGATGAGCCGCGCCCGCTGCTTCATCAGCGGGTTCAACTGCATCAACTGGTCGATCGGGATAAAATCGTGCAGCCGGGTGAGGCCCTGCAGTTCGGCCTTTGCGCGCGCCGGCGGTCCCGACACCGCTTCGATCGCCTCGAAGATCATGGCGCGCAACGGCGCCAGCGCGCCGATCGCCTGCAGGCAATTGCGCACGACGAAGATCTCGCCGGATTTGAGGCCGGTTGCCAGCCGGTCGACCTCGGTCTCGGCGATGCCGGAGAGGGTATGCAGCTCGACCCGGATTCCTGCGGCTCCAGCCGGCGTTACGTTGGTGCGCGGCGCGGCCGTCACGGCGGCCGCCTGGGCCAGGAACTCGTTGCAGCAGCGCTGCGCCAGCGCCGCCGCTGCCTCGAGCGTGGCGCGCGGCACCGGCTGGGCCCGCTCGAAGGCGTCGGCCAATTGCCCGGGGTCGGGCAATACTGCAAAGCATTGCAGCCCCAGCGCCTCCGCTATGCCGCGGATCTTCTGCTGCCGCTCGAACACAACGACGCTTGCACCGGCCCAGGCGCCGATGATGGCGCCGTGGAAGCGGGTCGAGAACAGCCGCGCCGGCATCCCGCCCGGACTGCCCCAACTGCCCGCGAGCTCGGCCAGATCGGCCATGAGGTAATCCGGCCGACGGAGTTCCAGCCGGTGCACCGCCTCCGCCGGGAGGCGGGCCAGGAGATCGAGTTCGGAGCCGGGTAGCTGGCGTAGCTCCTGCACCAGCCAGGGGATTGTCCGCCCCGGTGTCGCCGCGATGAGGTCGGCCAGGCGCTCGATCGAGAACTGGCCGGCCAGCTCGAAATTACACAGGAAACCCTTGCCGTCCGCGGCAGCGGCCGGTGGCGGCACCGTGCGCAGGGCCAGATGGGCAAGATCGGCGCCGGCGGTCAACCGGTCGAAACCCAGGCGTTGCAAGGAACCGGCGGAGAGCGGGTCGCGCGTCCAGATCCAGCGCGCGCTGTCGAGCAGAAGCCGGATCTCCGGCTTGTCGGCATCGTCGCGGTCGTCGATGCCGCAGCCGAGGAAGAACACCGGTTTGCCGAGGCGCCGGCATTCCTGCAGTTGAATCGCCTGATCCGCCAGCAGCCAGACATCGTTGAGCCGCTGCAGCACGGCGCCGCCGAGCCCCAGCCAGATGTCGCATTCCGCGATCAGTGCGTCGCGCCCGGCCGCCGTATAGGCCGACCATTCGATCCGCGGAAAGCGGCGACGCTGGGACGCGACGCTATAAGCCGTGGCGCAGGTTATCCGCACCCCCGGCGCCTGTCCGATCCCGGCCAGAAACCCCGCGACCATCAAGTCATCGCCGATATTCCCGGCCCCGAAGAACATATGTCCAATATGGATATGCATTGCCCTGGCCCGTCAGCCCGCGGCGTCTTCAACCGCTGTTTCAGCAGTACAGGGCACGACCGAGGCCTGCCAAGGCTATTCTATGCCACGGGAGCGAAGATCTTGCCGCGACCGCTCGGCAATTTTTGCCGAGCGGTCGGCGATGTTGTACGCGAACTGGCTGAAAATCATGAAATTGATCGATAAATTTGCATGGCGCGTCGGTTGCTCTCTTGCTTCGCGCCATCTGGGTCCGTGCCAGATTTTTGCCGCCGGGCGATAGGGCGGCGGATGAGGAGCGATCATGTCAGTCTCGATTTCAGGCAGCAATCCGCTGACCAATTCAACAGCGACCGCGGCGCTGGCCGGCCAGAAGGGCGCCCATCGCGCCGGCGGCGGCAAGGGCGGCGGATCCGACCAGGATGCTTCGTCGTCGACGATCACCAATCAGGTCACGACCACCAATCCGGACGGGTCGACCACCACCCTCGTCACCTATGCCGACGGCACGACGGCGACGACCAACCAGCCGCCACCTTCCGGCCAATCGGCGGCGCTGAACAAAGCCCAGACGGCGAAAGCGGGGGCCCAGAGCGCAGGACAGCCGGCGCAATCGGGCCAGCCGGTGCTGGGCGGGCTGCTCGACACGAGCAATCTCGGTCAGAATGCGGCGCTGCTGGCGGCGCAGGAGAAGGCGAAGACCCCGGTGTGAGGCCGGCCAGAGGGCAAGGTCACACCGCCGCGGCGGCGCTGCTCTGCTCTCGGCGTCCGAGGTCGAGCAGCGGCAGGAAGAACTCGGGCTCCTGCGCGCCAGAGAGCGCGTAGCGGCCGTCGACGATGAAGCACGGCACGCCGTTGATGCCGAGCCGCCGCGCGTTGCGGTCCTCGGCCAGCACGGTGTCGCGCTCGCCCGGCCCAAGCAGGAAATCGAGCACGCCGCCGCGCTCGAAACCCACGGTAACGGCGAGGTCGACCAGCACATCGATCCGGCCGATATCTTCGCCACGCTCGAAATAGGCCTGGAACAGCGCGTCGATCAACGCATCTTGGATGCCGAGTCGCGCTGCCAGGCGGCTCAGGCGATGCGCATTCAGGCTGTTCGGCGTCCGCCGGATCGAGTCGAAGCGGAACGCGATACCCTCGGCCTCGCCAGTCCGGCCGATCGATTCCTGGATGCGCCCGGCATGGAGAGCGCTGCCGAATTTCGCGGCCAGATACGCCTGCCGGTCGATGCCCTGCGACGGCATTTCGGGGTTGAGCTGGAAGACGCGCCAGACCACCCGCGCCGAAAGGCCCGGCCGCATGGCCAGCGCGCGCTGCAGCCGGCGGCGGCCGATATAGCACCACGGGCAGATGACGTCCGAAACGACTTCGATCAGCATCGCGACCGGCCCTATTTCCAAAAGCGTTTGGTGTCGGTGAAATCCCGCCACGTCTCGGCGAAGCGGCGCCGCGCCGAATTCACTTCGGCAGCGGTCCAGCCTGCGACCAGGCCGGAGGCCCGAGCACCACCGGTCGGGTCGCGCTCGGTCAACTGCGGCAGCAGGTTGCGAGCGGCGACGGCGTCGTTCAGCGCGCCCAGCACCTCCTGAATTTCCTTCAGCGCGGACAGATAGGGCTTGATTCGCCCCGCACGGAACAAGCTGCGGACGAATTCCGCAGCATAGCGCAGGCGCTTTGCTCGAATACGCAAGGCGTGCAGTTCGGCGGGGTTCGGATCCTTCACGGCGGCGGCGGCCAGCAGCTTGCGGTGATCCTTGCGCAGGAGCGCCTCTGCATAGTCCGTGAAGGGCTGGTCGAGCAGCGTTGCGATCGCCGGATCGCTCGGTTCGGGCCAGAGGCCGGCGTCGAACCACGCGCCCAACCGGCAGGACAGACCCGCAAATTCGGCAGTACAGGCGGCCTTGCGCGCGGTAGCTGCGGCGTTCTCGCGCAGCACGGCGGCCGTCAGCCGCAGCCCGCGCAAGGCCGTCTCCTCGCCGCTCGCCTGGCTCAGCGGGTCGAGGGTTTCGGCCAGGAAAACATCCAGTTCGCGGGCTCGGCCGAGAATCTTCGCGAGCGCGCCAAGCTCGCGGCCGATCCCCTGCAACGCCGGATCCGGCAGTGCGGCGCGGAACGCCGACAGCACCGAGCGCAGCCGCCGCAGCGCGACACGCGTCTCGTGGATCTGCGCCGGCGCGATGCTCTCGGCCAGCGCCGCGACCTCGGCCCGGACGGCGGATGTGGCGGCGCGGCCGATCGCCATGACGCCCTGGCGCACGGTCATATCGGGGCTCAGCGCTGCCGTGCCGTTGCGGTTCGTCGGCCACCAATCGGCACCGGCGATCAGCCGATAGCCAAGCTGGACCGGATCGTGCGCCGCCAGCCGCGCGGGCAGGGCGCGCAGCAGGCGCTCGGCGAAATCATAGAGGCCCGGCGGCGGACCGCCGGTCAGGTTCAAGCCGATCTGGCAGAATTGCGCGGTGCCGGCGGTCGAATCGATGGCGCCGGTTTCGAGCGCGAGCGTCAGCTGCGTCTCGCCCCAAACCAGTGGCCAGCTGGTCCGCGCCAAGTCGAGAGCGAAGACCGGCACGAACATCTCGGCGGCGAGCCGGGTTACGAGGGTCGGATCGCTGCCCGGCAGCAGGGCGAGCCGGGTCAGATCCAAGCCGTCGCTGTCCAGCGGCCCGTCCTGTTGATGCAGCACGCGCCCGCCGGCCGGCGGTAGCCGGATGTTCCGGCCGACCTGCGTGCGCCGTGTCCCTGCGGTCTGCGTCGCCACGGCGAGCCCGGCGCGGCCGAGGCGGTGATCGGCGGTGTCCCAGTAAACCTGGCGGAGCCGCCGCGTGGTCGGCCGGCGCTGGGCGGCAGAGGTGAGGAACTCCAGATGCTTCAGCTCGGCGATGGCGATATCGGGCAGATCCAGGAGGAGCTGGAGGTCGCCCGGCGGTTCGGGCGGAGCGGCGGGGTTTTGTGCGGTTGCGGGCGGTTCGGCCGTGCTGTCGGTGCTCATCGCGCGACGCGGATCTCAGGTGCCCGTTCGGCCGTGCAAATGCGAGGACACCGACAGCCGCGATCGGCTGGCAGGCCCGAGTGCGAGGGACGAACCAGGCGATGACTGATTATTGCGGTTCTCCTGCGGCGCAAGGACTCTCCGACCGAGCCCATCAAAATGCATCTGCCACCCGGCTGACAGATGGAGGATAGCAAGACCCGGGCGAACAGCATAGAAATTGCTGGCGACGGGAGGGTCGGCGCGCCTTCGCCGCCGTTCAATTCAGGCTCGAAACGCGGGTGCGATACGAAGCTCGGCCGGCGCATTTGCGGTGATTCTCGCCGCGCGCCTGGCCGATGCAGCTTACGGGCGCCACGCGCTCCGAAAAAGGACGCGGGAGGCCTCAACTGCGGGTATGGAGCTGGCGGTGGGCGCGGCGGTCAACGCGCGCAATTCGATCCAACTGGGATTCCGCCGCGAACGATTCCGGCGCATGGATTCCCGCCGAACCAATAAGCCAGCGCGGCCGGCTGGGGTATGTCCCAGAATGCGAAATCCGCCCGCAACCCAGGCGCCAACACGCCGCGATCCGCGAGGCCGAGCGCCCGTGCGGCGTTCCGCGTTACGCCGGCCAGCGCTTCTTCCGGGGTGAGGCGGAACAGCGTGCACGCCATCGACAGCATCAAGAGCAGCGAGAGGCAGGGCGAGGAGCCGGGATTGCAATTCGATGCGATGGCGATCGGCACGCCGGCGGCGCGCAGCGCCTCCACGGGCGGCCGGCGCGTCTCGCGCAGGAAGTAGTTGGCGCCGGGCAGCAAGACCGCGACCGTGCCGGACCGCGCCAGCGCCGCTACGCCCTCGGCGCTCAGCCATTCCAGGTGATCGACCGAAAGTGCCCCGAACTCGGCGGCGAGTGCCGCTCCGCCGCTGTCGCTCAGTTGCTCGGCATGGAGCTTGACCGGCAGGCCCGCCGCCGCCGCCGCAGCGAAGATCCGCCGCGTTTCGTCCGTGCTGAAGGCGATCGTCTCGCAGAAGGCGTCGACGGCGTCGGCAAGGCCGCTTGCCGCGACCGCCGGGATCATCGCTGTGCAGAGCAGCTCGACATAGGCCGCGCGGTCGCCGGCGAATTCCGGCGGCACGGCATGGGCGCCGAGGAAACTGGTGCGAATCTCGACCGGCAGGCGCTGCCCAAGGCGCCGCGCCGCCCGCAGCATCCTGAGTTCGGCCTCGAGCGCCAGCCCATAGCCGGATTTGATCTCGACCGTGGTGACGCCTTCCGCCAGCAGGGATTTCAGCCGGCGCGCGGCCGCCTCGACCAGATCATCCTCGGTCGCCGCCCTTGTCGCCGCGACGGTCGCGGCGATGCCGCCGCCGGCGCGGGCGATCGCCTCGTAGCTGGCTCCTTCGAGACGCAGCTCGAATTCGCGGCTGCGGTCGCCGCCGAACACCAGATGCGTGTGACAATCGATCAGCCCCGGGGTCACCCAGCGCCCGCCGCCCGAGCGCACGATACGCGCCAGATCCGCCGGAGCGCCCGGCAGATCCGCGCGGCGTCCGACCCAGGCGATGGTCTCGCCCGCGACCGCAAGAGCGCCGTCCTCGATCGCGCCATAGGCCTCTGCGTCCGGCGCCATCGTCGCCAGATTGATATCGACCCAGAGCGCGTCCCAAACCGACCCCATGATGCGGCGGAGCATAGGCGACGGTCCAATGCGTGGCCAGCCCGCCAGCGAGGGCGCATCAGGCCGCCGATACATCCGATCTGGAGAAAACGTCCGTCGGAAGAGAAGGACAGCTGCGATACGCTCCGCGCCGCGGATGACGCTCGGTGCTGCGGCACGATGGACGCAGCAATCCTGTCGATGATCGCGCCGGCCGTCGCGGACGCGCCGGGGACCTGTCCGGCCGGCCGGGACATCCTACCGCGAATTCCGGATCGGCTCTGTCGGCCACGATACGCCGAGCGTGCCGCAATCGGGAGGTTCAAGCCCGGCACGGCAGCCGGTATGCTCCCGCGCCTGATCTCTTGAGGAGACTCCCGATGACTGCGCTGTTCGCCGAGTCGGCGCTTCTGCCCGAAGGCTGGGCTCGGGACGTCCGCATCGAACTCGATCCGTCGGGCGACATCGCTGCGGTCGCTGCCGGCGCGACCCCGGGCGCGGCAACCCGGCTGACCGGGCCGGTGCTGCCGGGCATGCCGAATTTGCATAGCCACGCCTTCCAGCGCGCGATGGCTGGGCTGGCCGAGATCGGCGAAGGCGAATCCGGCAGTTTCTGGAGCTGGCGCGCGGTCATGTACCGCTTCGCCAACCTGGTCGGTCCGGATGAGGTGGAGGCGATTGCCGCCCAGCTTTATGTCGAGATGCTCAAGGCCGGCTACACTGCCGTCTGCGAGTTCCATTACCTGCATCACGATTGTGACGGCACGCCATATGCCGACCCGGCCGAACTTTCCTGGCGGGTCGGCGCAGCGGCATGCCAGGCTGGTATCGGCCTCACACACCTCCCGGTGCTCTACTGCCGCGGAGATTTCGGCGGACTGCCGGCGGAGGATGGACAGCGCCGGTTCCTCAACGCGCCGGAAGCGGTGCTCGACCTCGCCGAGCGCCTCGCCAAGGCGTGGGGCGGCGACAGGCAGCGCCGCATCGGCGTGGCCCCGCATTCGCTGCGCGCCGTGGCGCCGGATGAACTGGCGGCGCTCATTGCCGGCGCCTCCGCGCTCGATCCGACGGCGCCGATCCATATCCATATCGCCGAACAGCTCAAGGAGGTGCGGGCGTGCGAGAGCTGGTGCGGGCGTCGACCGGTCGCCTGGCTGCTCGATCACGCGCCGGTCGATCCGCGCTGGTGCCTGATCCACGCCACTCATGCCGACGCCGACGAGCTGGCCGGCATTGCCGCGACCGGCGCCGCGATCGGGCTCTGTCCCTCGACCGAGGGTAATCTCGGCGACGGTATCTTCGACCTCACACGTTACCTGCAGATGCGCGGGCTCTGGGGCATCGGCACCGACAGTCACGTTTCGGTGAGCCCGGTCGAGGAATTGCGCTGGCTCGAATACGGTCAACGCCTGGTGCGGCACCGGCGCAATCTGGCGAGCGCGGACGGACAGTCGACCGGCGCCATGCTCTGGCGGGCCGCGCTCGATGGCGGCGCCCGGGCGGCCGGGCGCGGGATCGGCCGGATCGAGGCGGGCGCCCGCGCCGATTTCGTTGTGCTCGACCGCGATCACCCGCTGCTCTGGGGTAAAACGCACGACCGGATACTTGATGCGCTGGTTTTCGCCGGCAATGCGCCGCTGGTGCGCGACGTCATGGTCGGCGGCATCTGGCGGATCGAGGCCGGGCGGCACGCCAGGGAGGAGGAGATCGCAGCATCGTACCGCCGTGCGCTCTGCCTGTTGCACGAAGCCTGAGAGGGGGCTTGCCGGTCCGCAACTTGGTGTCGGTTTGCGTTCGCCCTAACGCCTTATTAACTGCGCCTCGCTAGCTTAACAGGGCGCGTGCTGCGCCTTATCAAGGGGATTTTCGTCCGATGGATACGAGTGTGCCGGTGTTGGTCGTGGACGACTACAGCACGATGCGCCGGATCATCAAGAATTTGCTCAACCAGATCGGCTTCACGAATATTGAAGAGGCCGACAACGGTGCCGCGGCTTATGACAAGATGCGCGGCCGTAAATTCGGCTTGGTGATTTCCGACTGGAATATGGAACCGATGACCGGGCTCGAGCTGCTGAAGCTGGTGCGCGCCGACAGCGCGCTCAAGGCCACGCCGTTCATCATGGTCACGGCCGAATCCAAGACCGAAAATGTCGTCGCGGCCAAAGCCGCCGGCGTCAGCAATTACATCGTCAAGCCCTTCAACGCCGAGACGCTGAAGACCAAGATCGCGTCGGTGCTTTAAAGCAGACCGGTTTGGAGCGGAAAACATGGCAGGTTTGAAGGTCCCGAAGGACCTCACCGGCGAGCAATATATCGCCATTGAGGATTCGCTGTTGTCATCGGAGCAGGGTCGGGCGTTCCTGCGCATGCGCGACAAGCGCGGCGCGGTGCTGGCCGTCGACGAGTATCTGAACGGCTTGCGGTCGATCAAGGAATGGATCGAGCGTTCCAATCAGCGCTCCGCCGAGGACGTGCATCTCGAAGTGCTGCGCAAAGAATTGATCGAGATGGCGGCGTCGATCCGCAAGGCCAAGGTCGAGATCTCGGCGATGAAGCCGGCGGGCGAGGACAATGCAAACTCGGCCCGGCGGATCAATCTGGCGACCGAAGAACTGGATGCGATCGTCCATTCGACCGAGCGTGCGACGACCGACATATTGAACGGCGCCGAGCGGATCATGGAAATCAATTCCCGGATCCGCGACACCGGCTTGCTCCTCGAAGCCGAGCAGATCGACCAGGAAGCGACCAATATCCTGATGGCTTGCGGCTTCCAGGACATCACCGGTCAGCGTATTTCCAAGGTCGTCTCGACCCTGCGCTATCTGGAGGAGCGGGTCGATGCGATGATCCGGATCTGGGGCGTCGACGGCGTCATGCCTGAGGAACTCGCGACCATGCGCCGCGACACCCGGCCCGACGCGCATCTGATGAGCGGCCCGCCCTTGCGCGGCGGCGTCGATCAATCGACCGTGGACGAGCTGCTGAACGCCTCGCCCGACACGATCGATTGGGGGGCGGCGGTTGCAGCCAGCGCCGCGAATGCGCCCGAACCTGCGGCGGCCATGCCGGCGAAGCCCGAGCGGAAGGCCATGGAGCCTGCCGCCCCTGACGCCGAGGTGGCCAGCGCACTCGATCAATCCTCAATCGATTCGCTCTTCCCCTGAAGCCCGGCGCCGCCGATATTCTGCGGGGTTAGGGCGGAGGATTCGGACGGAGCGCGATGGCCACTGAACTCGACGCCAGAGGGTTGCTCTGCCCGCTGCCGGTCTTGAAGGCGCGCAAAGCGCTGAAGACCGTGGCGGTTGGCGAGAAGCTTGTCGTACTTACGACGGATGCGGGCGCGCCCCAGGATTTCGTGCATTTCTGTGCGACGACCGGCAACGAGCTGGCCGGCACGGAGCCGCTGGACGGATACACGCGGATCACGATCCGCCGGTTGGTCTGAACCCGGCTTACGGCCGCGCCGGGAGTTCGGCGTCCGAAGACTGCACGAGCAGCCCGATTTCGCGATAATATTTCTCCGCGCCTGGATGCAGCGGCAGCGCCAGGCCATCGATGGCATGGGCGCGCAGGATGCGTTTGCCGGCGGGATGGCCCATGTCGAACAGGCGGCGCGTACTGTCGTTCCACAGCGCCTTGACCATCTCGTAGACGAAGTCGGCATCGAGCGCGCTGGTGGCGATCCATTCGGCGCCGATGCCGAGCGTCGGCGTATCGGTGTCGATGCCTTCATAGGTGTCGGCCGGGATTGTCGCGTCGGTGAAGAAACTGTACTTCCGGCGGAGCTTCTCGCCCGCATCGGCGGGGATCGGCAGCAGGCGGATCGGCAGCGACGACGCGAGTTCGTCGATCGCCGACACAGGATATCCGGCGATCTGGAAAACCGCGTCGATCGTGCCGTCCTTGAGCGCGTCCTCGGCGGTCGCGAGCTTCGCGTTGCTGCCCTTGATGTCTTTTTCCGTGACGCCGCAGGCCGCCAGCACCAGCCGCGCATCGACCAAGGTGCCGGATTCGGGCTCGCCCAGCACCACGCGCTTGCCCTTCAGGTCGCGGATCGACCGGATCGTGCTGTCGGCGCGCACGAGGATATGGATCGTCTCACTGTAAAGATTGGCGAGCGCGCGCAGGCTTGTCATCGGTCCGCGCTTTTCGAACAGATTGGTGCCGGTGAAGGCCCAGCTCGCGACATCCGCCTGACAGAGGGCGGATTCCATCTGGCCGGCGAAGACCTGCTCGACATTCTCGACCGAACCCTGGCTTGCCTGCGCCACGGCGATGACACCGGGTACACCGCAGGAGCCGCCGCGTGCGCAATCGCGCGAGCCCGGTGGGTTGGAGAGGGCGCTCGCCAGTTCGCTGCCGATGGGGAAATAGGTGCCGGAGGTGGCGCCGGTGCCGATGCGGAAGAAGCGGATATCGCCCGCCCCGCCGAGTGCCTTGCCGGCCCGCGTCGACAGCAGGGCGGCGCCTGCCACGAGGCCGAGCACGCCGCGCCGCGTCAGCGTTCCTGGACCCGCAGAAGCCGGCGGGGCTTGCGTCGCATCGGCGCCGGTCTTGGGACGAGCGATGGGCGGCTGCTTGACCATTTACGGCTCCGGCTGAGCGGTGGCGCTGCTGCCGCGGCGCGAACACGCCGCCCATTGCTTCGCCTCCGGTTCCTGGTGCCGACAACGGTGTGTCGTGTCGCTCCATTCCATCGTCATGACGGGCATTTCCGCAACTCTGCTGACCCGGGCGGATCATCAGTCTAAACTGTGGTGAAACGATGAAAGATGGGCTGCGAGAAGGAAGCGAAGAAAGATGGTTGCCACGGTCGTCCTGCCCCGCCTGATGTCGATCGGCGGCGGAGCCTTGAACGAATTGCCGGCGGTGCTCGGCCGCGCCGGCATCGCCCGTCCGCTGGTCGTATCCGACCCCTTTATGCGCAGCTCGGGCCTGCTCGATCGCCTGACCGGCTTGCTGGACAAGGCTGGGATCGGCTGGGGCGCGTTTGCGGATACCGTGCCGGACCCGACCACCACGGTGATCGAGGCCGGGACGGCGATCCTCAAGGAGGGCGGATTCGACGGTCTCGTGGCGCTCGGCGGCGGTTCGCCGATCGACACCGCCAAGGCCATGGCGATCCTGGCCGCCAATGGCGGCAAGCTGCGCGACTACAAGGTTCCGAACCCGATTCCGAAGGACGGGGTGCCGCTGATCGCGATCCCGACCACAGCCGGAACCGGTTCCGAGGTGACGCGCTTCACTGTCGTGACCGATGTCGAGACCGACGAGAAAATGCTGATCGCCGGTCCCGGCATCGCACCGCTGGCGGCGATCGTCGATTTCGAATTGACGCTCACCGCGCCGCTGCGCCTGACCGCCGATACCGGCATCGATGCGCTGACCCACGCGATCGAGGCCTATGTCAGCCGCAAGGCCAACCCGTTCAGCGACGGCATGGCGCTGGCGGCGATGCGGCTGATCGCAAAGAATTTGCGGGTGGTGTGCGCCGAACCGCAGAACCGCGCCGCGCGCGAGGCGATGATGCTCGGCGCCACCCAAGCCGGCATGGCCTTCTCGAACGCTTCGGTGGCGCTCGTGCACGGCATGAGCCGGCCGATCGGCGCCTTCTTCCATGTGCCGCACGGGTTGTCCAACGCGATGCTGCTGCCGGAAATCACCGCCTTTTCGGCACCCGCAGCCTTGGCGCGCTACGCCGATTGCGCGCGCGCGATGGGCCTCGCCAGTGTTGAAGAAGGCGACCAGGCCGCAGTCGGCCGCCTGATCGAGGGATTGCGCGACTTGAACCGCGATCTCGACGTGCCGAGCCCGGCGCGCTACGGCATCGAACGCGCGCGCTATGAAGCGCTGATGCCGGTGATGGCGGAGCAGGCGCTGGCCTCGGGGTCGCCGGGTAACAATCCGAGAGTGCCGAGTGTGGCGGAGATGGTCGAACTCTATACGCGGTGCTACCCTTAACAGGGGGTAGGTTCTAGTCCGTAAGGATCTTCAGGCACAGTCCGGCGGGTCGGTTCTGTAAGATATTCAATCCGGCCCGTGCCCTATCTGCCGATAAAGACCGCGACGCCATCGCCGAAGCTCCGGCACCGACGGATCAAGGTTATGGCGTAACTGTCTTTACGACATTTCCGGATTCGTCCAGGAACTGGATTGAGGCGTCGCCGGACGCCGTCACCGTCAAGACCAGGCGTTTGCGGCCTAATGCGTCGCGCAAACTGATCGTGGAGTTATTGTCGGCCTTGCCGACGAACAGCCGATGTTGATTGTGAGTGGCTTCCGGTGCTTCTCCCAGCCGTTTGATTTCGGCATCCTTGGCGGGTCCGGGCGGCATTGACTCGATGCGCGCTATCGCCGGGAAATCAATCGGCTGGTCGGGACGGTCGTCAATGGCCAGCCCCGCCTGGCGTTCGGTCCCTTCCTCCCACTGCTCCAAAGTCACCACCTGATCCTGCTCATACTGGTCGAAGCTCAGGTGGCCCGAACTGTTGACAACACCGTTCTTCCTGTCGCCCGAGAAAACCAACCCACCATTCTCGGTCCCCTCGTCATTGAAGAAAATCATCCCGGCGACGTCTCTTCGCTTGTCATGCGGGTATTCCTTGCCTTTGACAATGATACCGGGGAACTCGGCCCGATTGGCCATGACCAAGCGGAGCGTACCATCCGCGTCGCGTAAATTGATTCTGTGAGCGTTGATCGTATCGAAGCTGGTCTGCTTCGGACCGCTAAAGGCGTTGACAGCGACCGCGGTACTGAGCAGGGCGGCATAACCGACGAGCGCATGTGTAAAGATTGCTCTCATGGGTGAACTCCCATTCATCGAGTGGGGCGGCGATTTGAACTTGACGACAAAGCTTGTGCACAGGCGGCCCCTTGCGCAAGCTCCGCACCGAACAGGCATCCGAGGCGGGCGTGCTTGCCCCCGGCCATTCGGCGAGCGCCCGACCGCTTGACACCTTTCTGTGACCCCGCCGCTGTTTCGCGCCTTCCGCCTGCGAAAGTCGATACGCTGAAGCCACGAGACGACGTGCGCCAGCGACGGACCGGCCACGCCTGTCGTATCGCGGCACGACCGTTGCCTCAAAAACATGCTGCCGCCGCGCGTCGGGAACGCTACAGTCGCCATGGATACCGACCAGAAACGATCTGGCGTTGGCGGGGAGGGTGACGGTGGAGGATCTCGAGGTTTTCCGGGTGCATGCCCGCTCGTGGCTGGCAGAGAATTGCCCGCCCAGCATGCTGACGCCGCTCGTCGAAGACGAAGTCGTATGGGGCGGCAAGCGCGCGACATATCCCAATCCCGAGGCCAAGCTCTGGCTCGACCGCATGGCGTCGGTCGGGTGGACCGTGCCGACCTGGCCCAAGCAATATGGCGGCGGCGGGCTGAGCCCAGCCGAGGCGCGCGTGCTTGACGAGGAGATGAAACGCCTCGGCTGCCGTTCGCCGCTCAACAGCTTCGGCATTTCGATGCTCGGGCCGGTGCTGCTCGAATTCGGCAACGAGGCGCAGAAGCAGGAGCATCTGCCGAAGATCGTGCGCGGCGAAATCCGCTGGTGTCAGGGCTATAGCGAGCCGGAGGCCGGTTCCGACCTGGCCGGCCTCAAAACCCGCGCGGTGCTCCAGGGTGACCATTTCCTGGTCAACGGCCACAAGATCTGGACCTCCTACGCCAATTTCGCCGATTGGATCTTCTGCCTGGTGCGTACCGACCCCGGCGCGAAAAAGCATGAGGGCATCAGTTTCTTGCTGATCGACATGGACAATCCGGGCATCCGCACGCGGCCGATCCGGCTGATCAGCGGTGCCTCGCCCTTCTGCGAGACTTTCATCGAGAACGTCCAGGTGCCGGCCGCCAATCTGGTCGGCCCGCTGAACCACGGCTGGACCATCGCCAAGCGCCTGCTGGAGCATGAGAGGCGGATGATCGCCGGCTTCGGTGAGCGCAATCGCGGCGACGGCCGCTCGCTGGACGAGTTGGCCAAGACCTATTCCGGCGAGCGGGATGGCAGGATCGCCGATCCGGTCCTGCGCGATCGCATCGCGCAACACGCGATCGACAGCCAGGCCTTCAGCCTGACGGTGCGGCGCGCTGCCGAAGAGGCGAAATCCGGAGCAGCGCCGGGGCCCGCCTCGGCCATGTTCAAGCTCTACGGCACGGAACTCAACAAGCGCCGCCTCGAACTGGTGCTGGAAGCCGAGGGCACCCAGGCCCTGGGCTGGGAGGGCGACGACTTTACCCGCGACGAGCTGCAGGCGACGCGCATGTGGCTCAGATCCAAGGCCAATTCGATCGAGGGCGGGACCTCGGAAGTGCAACTGAACGTCATTGCCAAGCGCGTGCTTGGCCTACCCGATTGAGGCCCGGCACCATGGCTCTTGTGCTCTCTTCCGATGCCCAGTTGGTGCGCGACACGGCGCAGCAATTCTTTGCCGAGAAATCGCCGATCGAGGCGCTCCGCAAATTGCGCGATACGCGGGATCCGCTGGGCTACTCGCCCACCCTCTGGCAGGAAATGGCGGCGCTCGGCTGGGCCGGGTTCCTCGTGCCCGAAGCCTATGGCGGCTCCGAATTCGGCCTGCTCGGCCTCGGTCTCGTGCTGGAGCAGGCCGGGCACACGCTGGCGGCGACGCCGCTGCTCTCGACCGCGCTGATCGGCGCCAGCGCCTTGGTGCTGGGTGGCAGCGAGGCGCAGAAGCAGGAATATTTGCCCGCGCTCGTCGAGGGGGCACGAATCTTCGCGCTGGCACTCGAAGAGACACCGCATCACGCGCCGCATCGGATTGCGCTCCGCGCAGAACGCACGGCCGGCGGCTACCGGCTGAGCGGTGAGAAGCGGTTCGTGCTCGACGGCCATGTCGCGGATACGCTGATCGTCGCGGCACGGCTGGCCGATGAGCGAATCGTTCTGCTTCTGGTGCCCGGCGACGCCCGCGGCGTCATGCGCACGCGGAACTTCATGGTCGACAGCCGCAATGCCGCGACCATCCGCTTCGACGGTGTCGAGGTCGCCGAGGACGCGGCGCTCGCCGGCGGCGCCGATCTTCTGGATGCGGTGCTCGATCGGGCGCGCATCGGGCTGGCGGCCGAAATGCTCGGCAGCAGCACCGAGGCGTTCGAGCGGACCGTCCAGTATCTCAAGGAGCGCAAGCAGTTCGGCGTGCTGATCGGAACCTTCCAGGCGCTGAAGCACCGCGCCGCCGCGATGTTCTGCGAGTTGGAGCTGACGCGGAGCGCCGTATTGGCAGCGCTCTCGTCGGTCGATGACGGCTCGGACAAGATCGCCGCGTTTGCGAGCCTCGCCAAGGCGAAGGCCTGCGAGACCTTCTTTCTGGTCAGTAATGAAGGCGTGCAGATGCATGGCGGCATCGGCATGACCGATGAGCACGAAATCGGCTTCTTCCTCAAGCGCGCGCGGGTGGCGCAGGCGAGCTTCGGCGACGCCTCCTTCCATCGCGACCGTTACGCCGCTTTGTTGGGGTATTGACCGGAGATGCGCGAAGCCGTTCCGCTGCCGGCCGCGACCGTGCTGTTGCTGCGCGACGGCACGGCCGGCCTGGAAGTGTTCATGGTCACGCGGCACCAGAAGAGCAGCTTCCTCGCCGGCGCGCTGGTGTTTCCTGGCGGCGGCATCGAGCCGGGCGACGAGGATCGACGCCATGGTGTTGAGACGCCGGACCTTGCAGCGCGCGTCGCGGCGATCCGCGAGGCGTTCGAGGAGGCGGGCCTGCTGCTGGCATGCCGGCGCGGCGACGCTCCGCTGATCGGACCGGAAATGCCGGCGCCGATCGCGGCCCGATATCGCGACCGGCTGAACCGCCGTGAGATCGGCTTCGCCGATCTGCTGGCGGCGGAGGATCTCGTGGCAGCGGTATCGCTGCTCGTGCCGTTCGCGCATTGGATCACGCCGGCGCCGCTGCCGAAGCGCTTCGACACGCTGTTCTATGCGGTGCGGGCGCCGGAAGGGCAGTTCGGAGTGCATGACGATCGTGAAGTGATCGGGTCGCGCTGGGTCCGACCGCAGGATGCTCTCGACGAGGCAGCGGCCAAGCAGGTCCGGGTCGTGTTCGCGACCAGGCTCAATCTCGAACGCCTGGCCCAAAGCACTACGGTCGACGCCGCACTTGAAGCTGCGCGGGCGCGGCCGCTCGTGACGGTGCGGCCCGAGATCATCGCGACGGAGGCGGGCAGCATTATCCGCATTCCGGCTGAAGCCGGCTACGGCGTCACCGAAGTGGCGATGAACGACGACTGAACCGGTTCAGGCGGAGATCTGCTGCAGCGCCGCGAGGTGCCGACCGATCCGGGTCGGCGGCTTCAGCGCGATGGAGTGGGCGGCCCCTTCGAGATAGGAGGCGAGGCCTTCGACGGCGGTCTGATCATTATAGAGGCGATATTTCTCCTCGGCGATGCGGGCGCGCAATGCCTGGCGCGCCGTCGGGTCGCGGCCGAGCGCAATGGCGAGTTCGACATAGGCTTCCGGCGTCTTGGCGATCGTCTCCGGCAGGCCCAGCATCGTCAGGATGGCCGCGCTGTGCCGGCCGCGCATGAGTTCGCCCGGCATGGTCACGATCGGCAGATCATTGGCCAGCGCCTCCAAGGTCGTGTTGCAGCCGGACCAGCCCAAACTGTCGAGGAAGACATCCGCGACCTTGCTGACCGCACCGAAGCGCGCCATGTCGAGCGGCTTCGTAAAGCGGCAATGCCGGTCGAAATCGAGGCCGGACGCGGCAAAGCTCGCCTTGAGCCGGTCGCGGAAGATTCCCGTCACCGCATTGCCGCGGGCATAGTTCACGAATACGAAACAGGCATTCGGCACGGCGGCGGCGATGCGCGGGTACACCCAGTCATAACGCGGCAGATATTTGAACAGCGCCTGGCAGCACCAATAGAATACCGCATCTTCCGGCACGCCCAGCTCCGCCCTTGTCATCACGGCGGGCGCGAGATTCGGCGGCTCATAGGCGATCGACAGATTGGGCAGCCGGACGAGACGTTCGGTATAATGTTCGCGGCCGTCCGGCGGCTCCATCAGATCGGCGCTGAGATAATGATCAATGGTGGGCAGGCCGGTCGTGTCGGGGTGGCCCCAGGACGTCGCCTGTACGGGCGCGAGGCGCAGGGCGGCGAGCCGATGCGTCAGCGCGTCGAGGCCGATCCCGGGAATGATCAGCACGTGGAGCTTGTCGGCGCGGATCGCCTCGGCCCAGGGCTCCAAGGCGCCCAGCCCCTGGACGAAGCGGTGGCACAGCCGCTTGGCAATCTCGGTCTCGTCGTCGGTCTTGTCTTCCAGGTGATAGCCGAAGATCTCGAAACGCTGCTTGTCGAGACCGGAGATCCAGCCCTTGAGCGGGATCTTCCAATTGGAATGATTGTAGAAATAGGACGACAGGAAGCCGACGCGGATCTTTTCGCCCGGCCGCGGCGCCGACACCTGCGGCGGCGTGGTCCATTTCGGGTAATGCGACGCCATCACATCGGCGACGAACCGACCATACCGGCTCTGCAGGTCGCGGTCGGAGCGTCCCTGATAGGCGAGGTAGAAGGGCGGCACGCCGGATACCGCGTCGAGGCTGGCGCCGGCGCCGCGCCGGCAGATGATCTCGAGCTCCTTGGTAAAAATATCACGCGCGGCCTCGATCTGCGCTTCGTCGCGGTAGACGACCGGCAGCCGGGCCATGCAGCGATTGACGAGGGCGGGCAAGTGACCTGGCTTCAGCCGCAGCACCTCGTCATGGCAGGCAACGGCTTCTTCCTGTTGGCCCAGCACGGTATGGCTGATGGCGAGCCGGGTCCAGGCTTCTTCGAGGGTCTTGTCGAGCGTGACCGCCGCCCGATAGGCGGCGACGGCTTCCTCGGGGCGATCGGCATTCGTGCACAGGTCGCCCAGCGCCTTGAGCGTCTGGGCGTCGTCGGGCTTCAAGCGCAGGGCTTCGCGAAAGCAGGCCTCCGCTTCCGACGGGCGCCGGCACCGAAGCAGCAAATATGCCAGGTTGCGGAGTGCGACCAGATCTGGGCGGATGCCCAACACGGCACGGTACGCCCGCTCGGCCTCGGCAAATTGCTCGAGCGCAGCCATGGCGAGGCCGAAATTATTCAGTGCGGCCGGATAATTCGGCCGCAGCTCCAGCGCTCTGCGGCAGGACGCCGCGGCTTCCTCCGACCGCCCCAGGCAGTTCAAGGTGTGGCCGAGATTGTTGTGGAATTCAGGCGTGTTCGGGTTCAGTCGCAAAGCCGCGCGGTAATGGGTCTCCGCCTCATCGAGGCGGCCGAGGCGGCCCAGGGTGTTCGCGAGATTGTTGTGAGCTTGCGAATAGTTGGCCTCCAGGCGGAGCGCCTCGCGATAGCTCGCGACGGCCTCGTCGTACCGGCCGAGCCCATCCAGCGCCAGCCCCATATTCAAATGGTATTTCGCGGCCTGCGGTCGGAGCTTGAGCGCGGCCTTGAAGTGCTCCAGAGCCAAGTCGTGGCGGGCGACTTGTGCCGTCAGTACGCCCATCTGAAAATGGCAATCCGCCTGACGCGGATCCAGCGAGAGGGCTTGTCGGTAGATCTCGTAGGCCTGCTCCAGGCGGCCGGCCTTTTGATGGTCGAGTCCCTGGCTAAGCAGCGCCGACACGCGACGCGACGACATCAAGGCACCGAGATCAAGCAGAATGCAGCAATAGCGAGAATCGGTTCGTCAGTCTGCTGCGTCATAGCTTGAATTTCCCGATATCGCTGGTAAACGCGAAGCGCATAATCAACCGTATCGAGTTTACTATGCACAATCGTCGGAGGCAAGACAGATTGGTTGCCCCGCTTATTCCGAGTGTCATGGTCAAAACACCGTGAGATCTCGCTGGCGTCTTCCAGCCCCACGGGATGCAGTCGCGGGCTTGTGAAATGCGCGGCGTCGGGCGAAGCTTGCACTGAGCTACCGCAGAGGCGCGGCGTGACCGGAAGACCGGCCGAGGCGGCAGCGGGGACTCGGGAGGAGGTCGACCATGGGGGCCTGGGGGCGCGGCGTCTTCGAGAATGACGACGCGATGGATTGGACAGTCGCATTCCTGGAAGGCTCATCCGTGGATGCGCTCCAGGACGCTCTGGACGATGCGCTCGACAGCGAGGACTACCTTGACAGCGATCAAGGCAGCTATGCGCTGGCTGCGGCCGAGCTACTTGCGGCCGCGACGGGACGGCCGTGCCGCGACCTGCCGTCGGGTCTCGGCGAATGGGCGACGGCCAATCCGCAGATCGCGACGCCATCGCTGTTGGCGCGGGCGCGCGACGCCGTCGACCGCGTGATCGGCGAGGACGAGTCGGAGTTGGCCGAACTATGGGCCGAATCCGACGAGTTCGAAGATTGGCTGGAAGAGATGGAGGAACTCAAGGACCGGCTCAGCTGATCCGCTCCCGCTCATCCGAGATCGATCACCAGGGCGCCGTCCTCAAGCCTGACCGGATAGGTCTTGAGATCGATCGTGGCCGGATGTCCGATCGCCCGTCCGCTCCGTATATCGAACCGTCCGGCATGGATCGGGCATTCAATCGTGCAGTCGTCCAGGAAACCGTCCGACAGGAGGGCGAAGGCGTGGGTGCAAATATTGCTCGTGGCGTAGAATTGCCCGTTGACGCGGTAGATCGCGATCACGGCGCCGCCGAGTTCGACGCTGTGCAAGTCGCCGTCCAAGATATCCGCGGCGTTCGCCGCCCTGACCCAATTGCTCATGCCCTGACTGCTCCGCCGCGATTGCGGCGGCACCATGCCGAGGCATGACCGTAGCGGTCAAGCGCCGCTGCTCCCGTCGGCATCGGAAGAATATCGCAGCGGCGATCCGCGATCGTTGCGTTCGTCCGATTTTTGCGCTGAGATCGCAGGAGCGAGGCCGGTGCGGGTCCGGGCGTCGCAGTGAAAATTCTTCCGACCGGAGGCGCGCATTTGTCCGGCTTCGACCTGCAGAACTTTATGCCGTACCTGATCAATCGGGCTGGCGTGCGGATTTCCGATCATTTCGCGGTCGAGTTGCGGCGCTTCGGGCTCAGCATCGCCATGTGGCGCGTGCTCGCGTCGATCTGGCACGATGGCGCGATGCGTCTCAGCGAATTGGCGGATTCGACGTCGATCGAAGTCTCGACCCTGTCGCGCCAGATCACCGGAATGCAGCGGCGGCGCCTCGTCACTCGGACGCGCGCCGTTGACGACGCCCGCGCCGTCGCGGTCGATCTGACGCCGGAAGGTCGGGCGCTTACCGCGCAAATCATTCCGCTTGCCGTCGCCTACGAGACGATGGCGCTGCAGGGTTTTTCGACGGAGGACGGCGCGACCCTGCGGCGGCTGTTGACCAGACTCTACATCAATCTGACCGAGAACGAACCGCCGCACTGCGCCAAGCCGGAACTTCAGGCCAGGCGCGGCTGATCGCTGGTTACCCGAGGCTGAAGATGATCGTCTTCTTGGTCGTGAAGTGTTCCAGCATCGCTTCGAGCGTCGCTTCCTTGCCGAGGCCGGAAGTCTTCACCCCGCCATAGGACATGTTGGCCTGCACGACCATGTTCTGATTGATCTGGACGACACCAGCTTCGAGGCGCTGCGAGGCGTCGAGCGCGGTCTTGAGGTCCTTGGTCCAGATCGAGGCGGCGAGGCCGAATTCGGTGTCGTTCGCCTGGGCGATCGCGGATTCGTAATCGTCGAAGGGGACGAGCGCCGTCACCGGCCCGAAGATCTCTTCGCGGCAAAGCCGATGGTCATTGCCGATGCCGGTGAAGATTACCGGTTGGACGAAGAGGCCTTTGGCCAGCTTTGGGTCGGTCGGCATGGCGGAGCAGCGATGCGCCGTCCCGCCCGCTTCGCCGAGCGCGATATAGCTCTTCACCTTGTCGAATTGTTGCGGCGAGATGATGGCGCCGATATCGGTCTTCTCGTCGAGCGGATCGCCCATGACCATGGCGTCGACCTTGGCCTTGAGCTTCGCCAGGAAGGCGTCGTGCAGCGACGAATGGACGAAGATGCGGCTGGCGGCGGTGCAGCTCTGCCCCTGGCGGGTGAAGCGCATGCCGACCACGGCGCCGGCTACGGCCTTGTCCAGATCGGCGTCGCCCATGACGATCATCGGGCTCTTGCCGCCGAGTTCGAGGGTCACCGGGATCAGCTTCTCGGCCGCCGTCTTGTAGACGATGCGTCCGGTTTCGACCGAGCCGGTGAAGGTCACCTTGTGCACGCCCTTATGCGCGACCAGCGGGGCGCCGGCGCCGGGCCCGTCGCCGGACAGGATGTTGAGCACACCCGGCGGCAGCACCTGGTTCATGATCTGGCAGGCGCGCAGCACGGCGAAGGGCGCCTCCTCGGCGGATTTCACCACGACCGCATTGCCGGCGACCATGGCCGGTGCGATCTTGAGCGCCATCAGCATCAGCGGCACGTTCCATGGGATGATCGCGCCGACGACGCCCAGAGCCTCGCGCTGAGTGATGGTCAGGCTTTCGGTCTTGAACGGCACCGTCTCGCCCTTGAGTTCGCCGCCTAAGCCCCCGAAGAAGGTGAAGACGTCGGCCAGCACCCCGGCCTCGACCCGGCTTTCGGTCCGGAGCGCCTTGCCGGTCTCGACGGCCACGAGTCGCGCGATCTCTTCGGCATGCTCAGTCAGCAGCCGCGCGCATTCCCCGACCAGCCGTCCGCGCTCGCGCGGATGCACCTTGCGCCAGTCGCGCTGCGCCCGCGTGGCCGCGGCGACCGCGAGGTCGATATCGGCCGCCTCGGCATCGGCGGCCTCGCCAACCGTCTCGCCGGTCGCCGGATTGACGACGCCGAACACCTTGCCCGACCGCGCCGGCTGCAGCGCGCCGTCGATCAGCAGCGCGTTGGAGAGTTCCTTGGCGAGCGCGAAGGGGTTCAGGTTCGGGGTCAGGCGATCGGACATGGCTTGTCTCCTCTTGCGGGCCTAAAGGCCGAGTTCGTCGAGAATGCGCTGACGATCGGCATCGAGTTCGGGCGCCGGGGCGCGCGTCTTCGGGTCGTCGAACCCGGAAAGCTTGAGCGGGTTGCCGGCGACGGTGACCGGGCCGGTCACCGGATCGTCGACCGTGACCAGCATGTTGCGCGCGACGACCTGCGGATGGGCGATCGCCTGGTCGACCGTGTTGATTGGGCCGCACGGCACGCCGGCGGCTTCGAGCACGGCAACCCAATGCGCGCGCGGCCTGGTCTCCAGCACGGCTTCCATCGCCGAAACCAGCGCGTCGGCATTCTGGCTGCGCAGATTGTTCGTCTTGAAGCGCGGCGCCTCGGCCAATCCCGGCAGGCCCAGAGCCGTGACAAGCTTGACGAACAGCGAGTCATTGCCGGCCGCGATGATCAGCAGGCCGTCTTCCGTGCGGAACGGCTCGAACGGCGTGATCGCCGGGTGGCGCGCGCCGAGCGGCCCCGGCACAAGCCCGGTGACGCCGTAGCGCATCACGGCGTTCTCAAGGAGCGCGATCTGGCAATCGAGCATGCCGATATCGCATTTGATCGCCTCGCCGGTCTGGGCGCGGTGATAGAGCGCGGCATTGATGGCGACGGCCGTGTAGAGCCCGGCGCCCAGATCGCCGATCGAGATGCCGACGCGGGCCGGCGGCTGGCCGGGATGGCCGTTGATGCTCATGATGCCGCCGAGACCCTGGACCACCATGTCGTAGGCCGGGTGCTGGGCGTAGGGACCCGTATGACCGAAGCCCGAGGCCGAGGCGTAGATCAGTCTTGGATATCGAGGATGGAGCGTCTCCCAGCCATAACCCAGCTTTTCCATGGTGCCGGGCCGATAATTCTCGGTCAGAACGTCGACCGTGCTGAGCAGCTTCTCGAAAATGGCGCGGTCGGACGGCGCCTTGAGATCGAGGGCAATCGATTCCTTGCCGCGGTTGATCGATACGAAGTAGGTCGACTTGCCGTTGACGAAGGGGCCGTAGGCGCGGGCGTCATCGCCGGTGCCGGGCGGCTCGATCTTGATCACGCGGGCGCCCAGCTCGGCCAGCAGCAGGGTGCAATAGGGTCCCGCCAGAACGCGCGACAGATCGGCTATGACGACGCCCGAGAGCGGACCCTTGATGGTCATGGTCTGCCGCGTTTCCTTCTGCAATGCTGCACCGGTTCTGGCATAGCGCATGCGGCGCGATGAGCGCAATCGTCGCCCGCGCAGCCGCGCCGTGCAGCAAAGTCTGGGAGAGCCGCCTGCCATGTCGATGACCGCGCATCGGCTGATCTGCCTCGGCCCGCACGGGTTCTATAATCTTGTTTGCCTGCGGTGGACACCGACGGCCGAAGCCGGGCCGCCGGTGGTGTGCGTGCACGGGCTATCGCGTAACGGCCGTGATTTCGATGCGCTGGCGGCGCAACTTTCGGCCCGGCGCCTTGTCGTGGCGCCGGACCTGCCGGGACGGGGTTTGAGCGACTGGCTGCCGGCTAAGGCAGATTACGGCTATCCGCTCTATCTTGCCGCCGTTGCCGCGTTGATCGGCAGCCTCGGCGCCGAGAGGATCGATTATGTCGGCACCTCGATGGGCGGGATCATTGGCATGATGCTGGCCAGCCAGCCGAATTCGCCGATCCGCCGGCTCGTGCTCAACGATGTCGGCCCGCTGATCCCGAGAGCCGCGCTCGAGCGCATCGGCCGCTACGTGGGCAAAGATGAGCGCTTCGGCGATCTCGCTGCCGTCGAGGCGTATTTCCGCCGCGTCGCCGCTCCCTTCGGCGACCTGACCGATGCGCAGTGGCGGCACATGGCCGTGCATGGCAGCCGGCGCGTGGCCGAGGGCAGCTTGGCGCTCGCTTATGACCCCGCGATCGGGGCGCCGTTTCAGGGCGAGCAGCGCGACGTCGATCTGTGGTCGGTCTACGAGCGGGTCTGCTGTCCGACTCTGGTGATCCGCGGCGCTCAGTCGGATCTGCTGTTGCCGGAGACGGCCCGAGCGATGACCGAGCGCGGTCCCAAGGCGGCGCTCTTGGAAGTGCCCGGCGCGGGCCACGCCCCGGCCTTGATGGCGGCGGAGCAGATCTCGGCGATCGACGCATTTCTGGCCGACGGGGAAATGCTGTGAGGGACGGTACGGACGGCGGCGGCGCGTCGGCGCTGGACCGGCTAGATTTGCCTCGCTTCCGGGCGCGCGGGCCCTGGTGGGGCGGGGATCTGCAGACTGTGCGAAACGTGCTGCGGCCGCAGCGCGGCGTCCTCCCAGACGGTCGCGAACTGATCCTGCCGCTGGGCGACGGCGATGCGCTGATCGGGCACTACCACGAAGGCGCTGACCGGCCGCTCGTGGTGCTGATCCATGGCCTGACCGGCTCGGCCGCGAGCGACTATGTCGTCGCTACGGCGCGCCATCTGGGCGCGCTGGGCTATCCGGTGCTGCGCGTGAGCCTGCGCGGCGCCGGAGCCTCGCGGCGGGTGAGCCGCGGCCGCTATCACGCCGGGCGCAGCGAGGACTTGGCTGCGGCGCTCAACTCCCTGCCCGCAGCGTTGCTCAGCCGCGGGCTGCTGTTGGTCGGCTATTCGCTCGGCGGCAACTTGCTGTTGAAGTTCCTGGGGGAGGGCGCCCATGGTATCGCCGTGCTGGGCGCGGTCTCGGTTTCCGCTCCCTTCGACCTGGCGATCGCGTCGCGCCGGATCCGGGCCCCGCGCAACTGGGTCTACCACCGCCATTTGCTGGTCAACATCAAGGCGGAGGCGCTGACCCCCACGGCGTCGCTGACGGCTGTGGAGCGGCAGGCGATCGAAACCAGCCGGTCGATCTACGAATTCGACGACCGATTCATCGCCCCGCGCCACGGTTTCGCCGGTGCCGACGACTATTACGAGCGCTGCTCGGCCCGCCGCTATGTCGCCGAGATCACCGTGCCGACCCTGGTGATCCACGCGCTCGACGACCCGTGGATTCCGCGGGCCGCCTACGACACCGTCGATTGGACGAAGCTCGGCCCGGTCCGGCTGGTGCTGACGCCGGGCGGCGGCCATGTGGGCTTCCATGACGCGGCCTCGCCGGTGCCGTGGCACGACCGGGCGATTGCGCAGGTGGCGGGGCTGTTCAGGTAGGGCGGGGCTTGCGCCTTGCCAGGGCGCCGATGTGCGGCGACAATGCAGGGGAAGGCGGAGCTTGATGATGCCCGAACCGAAGCAAGTTGATTGGACGCTCGATCGCTTCCTGGCTTGGGAAGCGAGACAGCCCGAGCGGTACGAGCTTGTGGATGGCCAGCCGCGCCTGATGACCGGCGGGACGCAAGCGCATAACACGATCACCGTCAATCTTATCAGTTTGCTCCACCAAAAGTTGCGCAACACGCCCTGCCGGCCCGGCGGCCCGGATTTGCGAGTCCCCATCGCCGCGACCGGCCAATCGCGCTATCCAGACGCCTCGATCGACTGCGGGAAATTCGACCCGGCGGCGCATGAAGCGTCGGAGCCGGTGGTGGTGTTCGAAGTCTTGGCGAAATCGAACGATATCCGCGACCAGTACAGCCGGCTGTGCGACTACGATGCGGTCCAGACGATCCGCCATTATGTCGTGCTGGCGCAGGACCAGTCAGTCGTCGCGGTCCATGACCGTGACGCGGCCGGTCGGCTCGCTCCCGGCCGGATGATGACGGCGTTGGCGGAGGCGTTGCTCCTGCCCGCGATCGGCATCGTCCTGCCGGTGGCTGCCATCTATGAGGGTTTGGACTGACCGCGGGATTCAGGCAGCGCGGCGCCGCTTTCAGCTTGATCTCTGCGAATTCCCAGGAGCACTCCGCCATGCCCGCGTTTCTCTGCACCGGCTGCGGCCTGCAATTCCCGCCCGCGGATACGCCGCCGCCGCGCTGCCCGATTTGCGACGAGGCGCGGCAATTCGTGCCGCCTGGCGGCCAGGGTTGGACGACGCTCGACGCTCTCAGCCGTACCCATCGCAACGCGTTCCAGCGCATGGAGCCGGGCCTTTACGGCATCGGCACCACGCCGGATTTCGCGATCGGCCAGCGGGCGCTGCTGATCCGGCGGCCCGAAGGCAATATTCTCTGGGATTGCGTGGCTCTGCTGGATGCCGCGACCATCGACATTGTCCGGTCGCTGGGCGGTATCGCGCACATCGCGATTTCGCACCCGCATTATTATACCAGCATGGTCGAGTGGAGCCATGCGTTCGGAGCGCCGGTTCATCTCCATGCGGCCGATCGCGAATTCGTCGTGAGGCCGGATCCGGCGATCCGGTTTTGGGAGGGTGAGCGCCTCGATCTCGGCGCCGGCGCGACGCTGATCCGCGGCGGCGCCCATTTTCCCGGCAGTTCGGTGCTGCATTGGGCCGAGGGCGCCGGCGGTCTGGGGGTGCTCTTGACCGGCGACACTATTCAGGTGGTGGCCGACCGGCGATGGGTCAGCTTCATGTATTCCTTTCCGAATCTCGTGCCGCTGCCGGCCGACGCGGTCCGGGCGATCGCCGCAGCGGTCGAGCCCTTCGCCTTCGAGCGGCTCTACGGCTTCCAATGGCGCGCCGAGATTGCCGAGGACGCGAAGGGCGCCGTGCGCCGCTCGGCCGAGCGCTATGTCGCTGCACTCGCCGGGGTTTTCACAGGCCGCGCCGACTCGTGACATGGGGTGGCATTTGTGGCAGCGCCGCCACCCGGCGATCGCCGGACCTACCCCGCCTTCAGCCGCTTTGCCGCCTCGACCGCGAAATAGGTCAAGACACCATCCGCTCCGGCCCGCTTGAAGCATAGGAGCGATTCCAGCACGACCCGGTCGTCGACCCAGCCTTGGTCGACGGCGCCGCGCAGCATCGCGTATTCGCCGCTGACCTGATAGGCGTAGGTCGGCACCTGGAAGCTTTCCTTAACCCGGCGGATGATGTCGAGATAGGGCAGGCCGGGCTTGACCATTACCATGTCGGCGCCTTCCTCCAGATCGAAGGCGACCTCGCGCAGGGCTTCGTCGCTATTGGCCGGGTCCATCTGGTAGCCGCGCTTGTCGAGCGGCGCGCTGCTCGATCGCTTCGAGCCGATCGCATCGCGGAACGGCCCATAGAAGCCGGAAGCATATTTCGCGGCATAGCTCATGATCCGGACATGCTCGAAGCCCGCTGCGTCGAGCGCCTGCCGGATCGCGCCGATCCGGCCATCCATCATGTCGGACGGCGCCAGCATGTCGCAGCCGGCGCGCGCCTGGGCCAGGGACTGGCGGATCAGGGCCTCGACGGTCTCGTCGTTCACGACGTAATCGTTCCGCACCAGCCCGTCATGGCCGTGGCTGGTGAACGGGTCGAGCGCGACGTCGCACATGACACCGATGCCGGGAACGCCGCGCTTTAGGGCCGCCACGCTGCGGCAGATCAGGTTCGCCTCGTTCCAGGCTTCCTCGCCCCCGGCGCTCTTGCGCGCCGGGTCGGTCGCCGGGAACAGCGCGATCGCCGGGATGCCGAGATCCCGGGCGGCCCCGGCGGCGTCGACCAGTTGCCGCTCGCCCATACGCGCGACACCGGGCATCGAGGCGATCGGCACCGAGGAGTCTTCGTCATGGACGAAGACCGGCCAAATCAGATCGGCGGCAGTCAGGACATGCTCGGCGACCAGGCGCCGGGACCACTCGTCGCGGCGGTTGCGCCGCAGCCGAGTACGGGGATAGGCGCCGAGTACATAGCCGGGCAAGCGCATGCTCCATCGGGCTTGAGTGTCGTCGAGGCGCAGGCCGACCGACCTGCCGCAACAGACACTATGCGCGCAGCGGCAACTTGACAATTATGTGTCGATGCTGCGGCGCCGCAAGAATCGACGTCCGGACATTACGCCGCGGCATGCGATCGGGACGAGTTACTGCGCCGCGCGATGACGATGCTTTGCTATTCGGCCGCTCCGGCGTATGGGATGGCGGCGAGACGCTTCGCAGCCTGGAGGAACAATGCGTTTGTTGGCGGCACTCATGCTGGCGGCGGCCGCGCCGGCCGCGGCGGCTCCGGTCGAGAGTTTCGTCGAAGCGCCGGGTCCGGTCGGGACGCTCAAGGGCACAATGCTCGCCGCCGGGCCGGACGCGCCGGTCGTGCTGATCATTCCGGGATCCGGTCCGACCGATCGTGACGGCAACAATGCGCGCGGCATCGCCGGTTCGATCTACCGACAATTGGCCGATAGCCTGGCGGCGCGCGGCATTTCCTCGGTCAGGATCGACAAGCGCGGCATGTTCGCCAGCGGCGACGCGGTCCGCGATCCCGATGCCGTCACCCTCTCCGACTACGCGACCGATGTGCGGTCCTGGACGGCGACGATCCGCCAGAACACCGGCGTGCCCTGTGTCTGGTTGCTCGGACATAGCGAGGGCGGCCTGGTGGCGCTGATCGCCGCCAAGAAAGGCGGCGACTTTTGCGGCCTGGTCCTGTTGGAAACCGCCGGACGGCCGCTCGGCCAGACCTTGCGCGACGAGTTCAAGGCCAATCCGGCGATGGCGCCGGTGCTGAAACAGGCGATGGCGGCGCTGGCCACGCTGGAAGCGGGAAAGCCGGTCGATACCACGAATATGAGCCCGGTCCTGCTGCCGCTGTTCCGGCCGGAGGTGCAGAAATTCGTCATCGATGTGCTTGCTTACGATCCGGGCGCATTGCTGTCCGGCTATCCGCGCCCGGTGCTGATCCTGCAGGGCGACCGCGATCTCCAGCTCGCGCCCGAGGATGCGCGGCGTCTGCAAAAGTCCGATCCGAAAGCCAGGCTCGTCACGCTGCCGGGGGTCAACCATGTGCTGAAGCAGGTCGCGTCGGCCGACCGCGCCGCCAATGTCGCGACCTATGCCAACCCGGCGGTGCCCATAGCTCCGTCCGTGGTCGAGGCGATCGCCGGCTTCGTCGAGGCGGCGAAAGGACCCTGATCCAGCATGCCATGGCGCGACTGCTCGGCGCCAAATTTGCCCCGGCCGCGCGTCTTGTCCCGGCTGCTCTCGCGCCATAGTCTGTGCGCGCAGGGCCGGCAGGTCGAGGTAAGTCAATGAAAATTCAAGCAAGGACGTTCCTTCGTCGCTTACCGGTCGGTCTGCTTCTGGGGTTACAGCTCGTGCTTCCCGGCAGCGCCCGGGCCACGAACTACGATACGCTGGTGCCGCTGGCGACGCCGTTCGGCTACAATGTCGGGATCGATTACGAAACCGATATCGATGGCCGTACCGGCCGCTCGATCACCGCGGATCTGGATCAGATCACGCAATATTTCGAGCTGGTTCGGACATATCACGATACGGCGTCGCCGAATTCGACGACACCGGTGATCGATCCTGATCAGCTGGCGGTGATGCAATACGCGATGGCGCATCCGGCGCTGCATCTGGTGATGGGGACCTTCAACAGCGCGCTCGTGACCGGCACGACCGGCAGCTTCACACCGGGCCTTATGGATTCGCCCATCTATACCGATGCCTGGGTGCAGATGCTGATCGCGGCCTTCGGTGGCAACGCCGCAGCGGTGAGGCAATCGCTTAAGACGATCCTGCTTGGCAATGAATTGGACTTTCCCGGTACCTTCATCCCAGGGCCGACGGATCCGAACTACGCCACCTATGTCAATAATTGGATCCCGGACGCCTTTGCCAATCTGCAGTCATCGCTCGCCAAGGCCGGGCTCGGCGACATCCCGGTTTCGCTCACGCTTGCCTTCTCGCCGGTCTCGGCCCCTGCCGGCAACACCGTATCGACCGCCATCCCACAGTATGTCGCCGCGCATTGGAGCGCCGGCTGGAACGGCAATCAGCCTTTTGTCCTTTACAACCAGTACTCGAATTCATCACCGCCGAATTTCTTCGACATCACCGGTTATCTGGGCGTGGTAGCGGCCAGCCCGGTCGTCGGCAACGAGGTCTTCCTCGGCGAGACGGGCGTGCAGTCGCCGGGCGGGAACGACGCGGAGGAAGCCGCCTTCTACCAACAGATGTTTGCGGCGCTCGGCAAAGAACAGGCGAATGGCGGCGTGACGGCGCCGATGTTCGCCTTCCAGGCCTTCAACCTGCCGGAATTCACCCAGACCTATGGCCTGTTCGCTCAAGGCGCCAATGCGCAGCCGGCCGGCCTCAAGCCCGGCATCAGCATTCCGTCCTGGGTTGCCGAGCCGATCGCCGCCGGCAGCATGCTTTCGGCGGCGACGCTGCCGTCGAGCCGGTCGGTCGAGATCGGCGTCTCGGCGACAGCGTTCTCGACGATCGTCAATACCGGTGCCGCGGCCGCTGATTCGTGTCAGATCGCGCCGATCGGCCGGCTGCCCTTCGATTTCACCTACCAGGCCACCGATCCGGCGACCAATAAGCCGGTCGGCGCGCCCGACCTGCCGGTCGATATCGCGGCGGGTGCGGCGCAGAGTTTCGTCGTCGCCTTCAAGCCGGGCGCGGCCTTTGCGCCCGCCGAAATCGCGTTCAGCTTCACCTGCGCCGGCCTCCCGCGCGCCGCGATCGAACCTGGCCTCGACACGCTGCTGCTGTCGTCTTCCTCGACACCCGTGCCCGACATCGTGGCGCTCGCCGCGACGCCACTCAAGGACGGCATCGTTCACGTCACAGGAACGCCGGCGCGCGGCGCCTTTGCAGTCGCCGCGGTCAATCTCGGCGCCGCGGCGGCGATTACGGCAACTGCCAATACCGGATCGGCGAGTTTGCCGCTGGCGATCACGCTCTGCGAGACCGACCCGGCGAGCGGGCAATGCACCTCTCCAATCGGCGGCAGCGTCACCGCGACGGTGGCAGCGAATGCGACGCCGAGTTTCGCCGTCTTCGTCTCCGCGACCGGCCCAGTGGCGTTCGATCCGGCCGCCAGTCGCATCACCGTCCAATTCGCCGATAGCGGCGCGGCGGTGCGGGGCGCCACCAGCGTCGCGGTCGAAACGCAATGACCGCTCACCACCGATTTGCCGGGCTTCACTCTGGATGGTCCGCGCGCGGCAGCCTGACGACGCTCCGTCACATCCTGGTCGTGGCCGGCCTGCTGTCGTGCGGTGTGGCGCTCGCGTTCAGTGGCCGGACGGCTGCGGCCGAGTTCTTCGATCCTGCCGTCGAATTAGCTCGGCAGAGCGGCCTTCCGCTCAGTGAGGTCAGCGCATTGCTGGCAAATTGCGGGGCGAACCAAGCGAGCCGATCGTTTTGCGCACAACGCGATCTGATCGTGGCGGAACGCGAGTTGCATCGCATCGCTGATCAATGGGAAGCGACGTCGCCGGCGTGCAGCCGCGCCCTCGACCGTCGTTTGAAGCAATGGCAGGAGAGCCGCGATCGCGTCTGCAAGAAGACCGATGCCGACGGCTCCGCGAATGGCCTCATGCATTCGACCGCGCAGGCCATCTGCGAGACCTCGATGACCCAGTCGATGACGGAGCGGATTCGCGAGCGCGGCTGCCGCTGACGAGCGGTACAGCTCAGGGCAGGTCCCGCCAGGTATCGGCGCCGTCGTATCGCCGGATCGGGACGCCGCTCACGATTTCCGGCGGCTGCATCCTGGCGTTGACCGCCATCCGCTCGCCGCCCTCCAGGTGACGGCGACCGGCTTCGGTGGGTTGCCAGTGCGTCGTGCAGCCGCAGGTCCGGCAGTGTGCCATTCCAGCAAATGGCGCGCCGCAGGCGCTGATTGGCTGCTTAGGCGATCGTGGCGCCCGGCGCGGCGATGATTTTGAGCTGATCGATCGGGTAGTAGGCCCAAAGGCGCCCTACCGCCGGCAGGCCGAGCAATTGCAATCGGTGACACGCTGCGGTGCAACGGCGATTTCCAGTCGGACGGCGTCGCCCAGGCACGAAGCGACGATCACGGCCCCTCTCCCAAATAGGTACTCCGACAGCATGGCAACGGCAGCGCCGGCCCACTACCCTCGTTCGCCGGGGCGGGCGGTGTGCGCGGGTTGCGCCGACCGGTCGAGCTGGAGTACATCGGCGCGATGCCGTGCCGCAGATGCGGCATTCGGCGGGGGAAGAGCGTGGCATGGATTTCGAGCTGAGTGCGGATCAGGAGGCGTTCCAGTCCGCGGCACGGGATTTCGCCCGGACGGCTTTGCTGCCGCATGCCGCTCTTTGGGACGAGCACAAGACCTTCCCGATTGAGGCACTGCGCCAGGCGGCGTCCTTGGGTTTTGCCGGCATCTATGTCGGCGAGGAATTCGGCGGTTCGGGCCTGACAAGGCTTGATGCGGCGCTGATTTTCGAGGAGGTCGCTGCTGCCGATCCGTCGACCGCCGCGTATCTCTCGATCCACAATATGGCCTCGTGGATGATCGACCGCTTCGGGACGGCGGAGCAGCGCGCGCGCTTTCTGCCCGGCCTCATGTCCATGGCGCAATTTGCCAGCTATTGCCTGACGGAGCCCGGCGCCGGTTCGGATGCCGCAAACCTGTCGACCCGGGCCGCGCGGGACGGCGATGGCTATATTCTCGACGGCGCCAAGGCATTCATTTCCGGCGGCGGCACCAGCGACCTCTATGTCACCATGGTGCGGACCGGCGCGGCCGGGCCGTCCGGCATCTCCTGTGTGGTCGTGGAGAAGGGCATGCCCGGCCTGTCATTCGGGAAGCCGGAAGTGAAGCTTGGCTGGCACAGCCAGCCGACGGCCGCGGTAATCTTCGATAATGTCCGCGTACCCGATGCCAACCGTATCGGCGCCGAGGGCGACGGCTTCAGAATCGCCATGATGGGGCTCGATGGCGGGCGGATCAATATCGGGGCCTGTTCGCTCGGCGGTGCGCGCGCATGTCTCGAAGCGGCCCGCAACCATCTGCTTGAGCGCAAGCAATTTGGTAAGCGCCTCGCGGATTTCCAGGCGCTGCAATTCCGCCTGGCCGATATGGCCACCGATCTCGAAGCGGCGCGGCTGATGATCCACCGGGCGGCGGCGGCGCTCGACCGTCAGGCGCCGGACGCGACGATGCGCTGCGCCATGGCCAAACGGTTCGCGACGGATGCGTGCTTTCAGATCTGCGATGAAGCGCTGCAGCTCCATGGCGGGTATGGGTATATTAGAGACTACGCGATCGAACGCTATCTGCGCGACCTGCGGGTCCATCGGATCTTGGAAGGAACCAACGAAATCATGCGGCACATCATCGCCCGCCGGCTGCTCGAGGACTGACCGCAAGTGCCTTACGCAAGCGATGCCGGCGATGTGGTCGCCGAGGTGCGGGGCGGCCTCGGGCTGATCACGCTCAATCGGCCCAAGGCCTTGAACGCGCTCTCTCTCGAGATGATCCGGGCGATCGAGGCGGCACTCGCCGCCTGGGCAGCGGACGATCTTGTGCGTGCCGTGCTGATCCGGGGTGCCGGCGGCAAGGCGTTCTGTGCCGGCGGCGATGTCCGCGCGGTTGCGGCCTCGCATGCCGTGGATCTCGGCCGGCGCTTCTTCGCCGAGGAATACCGCCTCAACTTTCACATCCACACCTATCGGAAGCCGTTCCTGGCGCTGATCGACGGCATCACCATGGGTGGCGGCTGCGGCCTGTCGCTGCACGCCGCCTATGTCATCGCCACCGAACGCACGATGTTGGCCATGCCGGAGACGGTGCTGGGCTTGTTTCCCGATGTCGGCGCCACCTGGTTCTTGAACCGTCTGCCCGGCGAGATGGGTGTCTATCTCGGGCTCTCCGGCGTCCGCCTGCGCGCCGATGATCTGGCGGCACTGAATCTCGCGACCCATGTCGTGCCGTCCGCCGCGGCACCGAGTCTGATCGACGCGCTCGCCACTGCGGCGCTCGACGCTCCGGCGATCGACGCCGTGCTGGCGCGCTATTCCGAGGCACCTGGAGTTTCGGCCGTGGCGGCACGGCGGGGCGAGGTTGACCGGCTGTTCGCCGGCGCTACGATCGAGGACATCGCCAAAGCCTTGAGCGGCGCCGAGACGGAATGGGCGAAGGAGGCGCTGACTGTCCTGCGGCGCGCCTCGCCCACCAGCCTCAAGATCACGCTCCGGCAATTGCGTACCGGCCGCGGCCTCGGTCTGGACGAGGCCTTGCGGATCGAATACCGCCTGGCTCTGCGCTGCACGATCGGGCACGATTTCGCAGAAGGGGTCCGAGCGATTCTGGTCGACAAGGATAATGCACCGCGCTGGCAGCCGGATCGGCTCGACGCGCTCGATGAGATCTCAATCGATGCGTATTTCGCGCCTTTCCCTGAACCCAGCGACGAATTGGTGCTGTAGCATTAAAGAGGCAAAATCATGACCTCGGTTGCATTCCTCGGTCTCGGCAACATGGGACGGCCAATGGCCGAAAATCTCGTCAGGGCCGGGCACGCGGTGCGCGGATTCGACCCGGCGGCGCCGGCGCTCACGGCGTTCGCCGCAGCTGGTGGCATTCCGGCGGGCAGCGTCGGCGAGGCGGCCGGCGGCGCCGAGATCGTCATCTCCATGCTGCCCGCAGGGAGGCATGTCCGTGCGGCCTATCTCGATGCCGGCGGCGTGCTCGATGCGGCGGCGGCTGGCGCGCTGCTGATCGATTGCTCGACGGTCGATGTCGAGAGCGCCCGTGTCGTCGCCACCGAGGCTGAACGCCGCGGCTTCGCGATGATCGACGCGCCGGTGTCCGGCGGCACTGGCGGGGCCGCCGCGGGCACGCTCACATTCATGGTCGGGGGCCCGGCAGAGGCTTTTGAGCGCGCGCGCGATGTACTTGAAAAGATGGGAAAAACGATCGTTCATTGTGGCGCCGCCGGGACCGGGCAGGCGGCCAAGATCTGCAACAACATGATCCTCGGCATCACCATGACGGCGGTCAGCGAAGCCTTCGCGCTGGCTGAAAAGCTCGGGCTCGACGCCCAGAAGCTGTTCGATGTCAGCGCCAAATCTTCCGGCCAATGCTGGTCGATGACGAGCTATTGCCCGGTTCCCGGACTGGTGCCGAGCGCTCCTTCCAACCGCGGCTACCGGCCGGGTTTCACCGTCGACATGATGCTGAAGGACCTCAAGCTGGCGCAACAGGCGGCGCAGCAGGCCGGTGCGGCGACGCCGCTGGGCGCGGAAGCTACGGCGCTCTATCAGCTGCTGGCCCTGTCCGGCGCCGGCGGGCGAGATTTCTCGGTGATGTTCCCGTACTTGTCGGGATGGACCGTCCCTGGCGATCTTGTTTAATCGAAATTTAATTCGGCAAGGTTTTATTGTTCAACGACTGAAATTGGCGGGCCGATATGAAAGAGTCATATCTCAATATGATCGCCCTGGTCGAACGGCTGCATCGGCAGTTCCTCGAACTGGTTCGAACGGAGCTGGACAGCCTCGGCATCCAGGACATCAACAACGTTCAGGCGCTGATCCTGTTCAACATCGGTCCGGTCGAGTTGACGGTCGGCGAGTTGACCCTGCGCGGCTGCTACCTCGGGTCCAACGTGTCTTACAATGTCAAGAAGATGGTGGAGAACGGTTACCTCCTCCAGGAGCGCTCGGCGCATGACCGCCGTTCGATCCGGGTTCGCCTGTCGCCCAAGGGCCTCGATCTGTGCGCCAAGCTGGATGCGATGCATGACCGCCATGTCACGAGCCTGGGGTCGACCGCCGTCGATATGCAGGCACTAACCGAATCGAGCGCAACGCTGCGTCGGCTCGATCGGTTCTGGACGCAGATCGTCGATCGCGGCGTGCGCGTTCTGCCGCGCATGACGACAACGGCCGCGTAGCTTCAGAGGCCGTATCGGTTCATAAGCAAGTTAGTGCGGGCGTGGGGC
>Ga0181519_10000354_pt1 | contig 42747 bp, 43 predicted proteins | sample PEATcosm2014_Bin_26_FD_121102 | JGI IMG/M metagenome (GOLD analysis project Ga0181519, IMG submission 121102) | Peatland microbial communities from MTU Mesocosm Facility, Houghton, MI, USA - PEATcosm2014_Bin02_10_metaG | ecosystem: Environmental > Terrestrial > Soil > Wetlands > Peat | place...
AACCGTGATCCCGCTTGCCGTCGCCACTGCTCGACCCCACGTCCGAAAAAACGCGGAATCCTTGAATCACACACAGATTCAGCTCGTCAAGCCGGCTTCATGGGAAACCGATGGATGGTGAGGTGCTACACTGAAAACTGGCGCGATCTGCCGGGAACGCGAGCCTGGTCGTACTGTGATACCTGCCACACATTCATGTTTCCGACCGCTTGGCACTCGACGCCGCGCCCCTCGTGTCGCGCGAGCGTGTTCCGAATCCGCTGTGTGAGCCGTTCCATGGCGTCGCTATCGGCGGAGAGGCCGCCCTCTGCCCAAATTCCCGCCTGCTACGGCAGACAGCATTTCTTGTACTTCTTGCCGCTGCCGCACGGGCAAGGATCGTTCCGGCCGATCTTCGCCGGGCGCGGCGCCGCTCGGGCCGGATCATGGACGCGGCCCCCGTTCGGAAGCCCTCGCGATTCCGTCGCCATGGCTCGATATCTCGGTACGGGAGTCGAGCGCGCGTGTCGCAGGCCGAGTTCCATCTCGACATCTTCGATGTCGCCGGCGATGGAGAGGTCGACGGCGTTGCGCCGAAACGCTTGCCGTATCGCGTCGATCGCCTCGATCGCGGTCAAGTCGAGCAATGTCGACACGACCGCGCCCTTATCCGAAGCGTCGGTCGGAGCATCCGGTTCGAGCAGTCGAACGAGGTGGGCGAGGCATTCGCTCCGGCACGACGGATGCCGTGACGCGATCTCAGCGAGGCTGCTCGCGGCGACCGAGATCGACCTGTCCCCGCTTGACGGGTCGGCAAGGAATGCCGCGATCGCGGGCAGGGCGGCCGGGCCGATGAGACCGAAGACGATCGGCAATTCCACCGCCGCGGCGTCGTCGTCCTTCCCGATGGTCTTCAGGAACACCAGCAGCTTCTGTACCGCCTCCGCGATCTTGAGCTGGCCCAACGCCCGCCAGGCATGGACGGGCGCCCAGATCGCCTGGCTTTCGGGATCGCCGCGGTTCAGCGCCGCATCGCACGCCATCCGGATCAGCTCATCCGCATGCTCGCGGCCAAGCCGGAACTCGGTCGGATAGTCGGGCCAGCGGTCGGGGCCGACCGGCGGGGCCGCGCCGATCGTCAGCAATCGCCGCACGGGATCGGCGTAGTCAGAGGCGCCGGGATCGACCGTCGATAAATCCGTCATCACTTGTCCACCAACACTCGCGGCCGCCCAGCTCCAACAGCCTTAGCGCGCCCATCAACCCGAAGCTGCTCCTCGGCTCGCCCTGCTCACCGACCGACCCAGCGGACCCGCCACACGCGCTGCCCGACATCGTCGGCGACCAGCAGGCTGCCGTCCTTCGCCGTCGCCAGCCCGACCGGGCGGCCCCAGACTTGGGCCGGGTTCGTGTCGGGCAGCCAGAAGCCGGTCAGGAAATTCTCGTAAGCATTCTCCGGCTTGCCATCCTTGAAATGCACGCGCACGACCTTGTAGCCGGTCGGCTTGCTGGAATTCCACGAGCCGTGCAGCGACACGAAGGCGTCGCCCCGGTATTCGGCGGGAAATTGCGTACCCTCGTAGAATTCGAGACCGAGCGGCGCCGAATGCGATTGGAACAGCACATCGGGCACGATCGCCTTGGCGACCAGATCCGGCCGCTTGTCGCCGAGCGCGCCCGGCTGCTTGTGCCGGCCGATATAGGAATAGGGCCAGCCATAGAAGCCGCCATCGGCGACGCTGGTCAGATAATCGGGCACCAGCCCGTCGCCCAGCCCGTCGCGCTCATTGACCACGGCATAGAGCGTGTTGGTGCCCGGGTAGAAATTGATGCCGACCGGGTTGCGCAGTCCCGTCGCGAACAGCCGGCCGGCACCGCCGGCCGCGTCGAATTCCTTGATCGCCGCATCCGGCTCCGGGTCCTCGCCGATATTGCTGCGCGAGCCGATCGACACGTAGAAATGCTTGCCGTCGGGGGCGAAGGCGATGTTCCGCGTGATGTGCCCGCCGCGATAGAGGCCGAGCGCGTCCGGCGCCGTCACTTGTTCGGCGGGTCCGGCCGTGCCGTCCGCCGGGTTCCAGCGATAGCGCCAGACCGCGCGCGTATCGGCGATGTAGACATAGCCGTCATGGAAGGCCACGCCGTGCGGGGCGTGCAGGCCGCCGGCGAAGGTCGCGGGATTGGTCGCCTGACCGCCCTCGTCATGCAGCAACGTCACCTTGTCGGCGCGGGTCTCGGCAAGCAGCACGTCGCCATTGGGCAGCACATCGAGATAGCGCGCGTCGCTGAGGCCATCGGCGAAGACGGAAACGGCGAAGCCCGGCGGGACCTGCGGCAAGGCGCCGTCCGGGCGCCGGACGGTCTCGGATGAATTGGCGACGGAGCTGTCCTCGGCCGGTGTCGGCAGCTTCGCCGGCGAGATGGCGAAATGCTCGCCGACACGCTGATCCGGAGTGTCGGCGTGTGCGGCGCCGCCGGAGGTCAGGCCGATCAGGGCCGCGGCGGCGAATGCGATGGTGCCGGTCCGATAATCCGCCATGAGATTCCCCTGTCCTCTTCGTGCCCCGTCTATATCGCCCGGCCCGGGAGGCGAAAACCCATGGCCGCGCCGGTGCGACAATCGTGACGCCGGGACTCGCGGTTTTTGGGGGATGAAGCCGCGTCGGCGGCCGTAGCAAAGGAGAATTCTTCAGCATTCCGCCGCATGATCGGCGATTTAGGATCGGCATGAGCGACGCAATCATTGCGGCAAATCGTTTCGGCTATGGCGCCGGACCCTCGACTCGGGCCGCGATCGGCGGCGACCCCAAGGCCTGGCTGAAGGCGCAACTCGCGGCAGCGAAGGTGCCGGCGAGCCTGCGCGGCCTCCCGGACGGCGCGTCACTGGTCGTGACGGAGCTGCAGCTCCGCAAGCAGCGCCAGGAGATGAAGCGCCAGGGCCTGATCCCCGACCAGAGCAAGCCCGGCGCGGGGCCTGAACCGAAGCCGGAGCAGCAGCAGGCGGCGCGGCGCTTCTATCTCGACGAGGTCGGCGCCCGCTACCTGGCGGCGTGCGACGGCCCGGCGCCGCTGGTTGAGCGGCTGGTGGCGTTCTGGGCCAATCATTTCACCGTGTCGGGCGTGCGCCCGGTCGTCCGGCCGCTGGCCGGCGCCTTCGAGCGCGAGGCGATCCGGCCGCATGTGCTGGGCGCCTTCGCCGATCTGGTCTTCGCCGCGGTCCAGCATCCGGCGATGGGCCTCTACCTCGACAACGCCGTGTCGGTCGGTCCGGAATCGCGAATCGGCGAGCGGCGCGACCGCGGCCTGAACGAGAATCTGGGGCGCGAACTCCTGGAGCTGCACACGCTCGGCGTCGATGGCGGCTACACCGAGGAAGATGTGCGGGCACTCGCCCGGATCCTGACCGGCTGGTCGGTCGGCCGGCTGCAGGATCCCGAACCCGGGCATTTCCGGTTCTTCGAACCGATCCATGAACCCGGGCCGAAGACCCTGCTCGGGCGCACCTATCCCGAAGGCGGCATGCGCGAAGGCATCGAGGCGATCATCGATGTGGCGCGGCACCCGTCGACCGCGCGCCACATCGCGCGCAAGCTCGCCGTGCATTTCATCGCCGATCAGCCGCCGCCGGGCGCCGTCGACCGGCTGGCCTCCGTGTTCCGCGAGAGCCACGGCAATCTGCGCGATGTGACCGAAGCGCTGATCGAACTGCCCGAGGTCTGGCAGAACTATCAGAAGAAGGTGAAGACGCCCTGGGATCTGGTGGTCTCGGCCTCGATCGCGACCGGTGTCAGGCTGCCGCCGGAGCAGTTGGCGCCGGCGCTGAACCGGCTCGGCCAGGCCGTGTTCATGGCGCCGAGCCCGGCCGGCTGGGGCGACGATGCCGCGAGCTGGGTCGGGCCGGAGGCGGTGCTGCGCCGGGTCGAATGGTGCCAGGCCTTCGCCGAACGGGCCGATCCGGCGCTCGATCCGATGAGCGTCGCCGTCACTTCATTAGGCGAAACCTTGCCGGCGGCCGCGCGCGAGACCATCGCCTTCGCCGAATCCCGCCAATCCGCGCTTGCCATGGTGCTGGCGAGCCCCGCCTTCCAACGCCGGTGATGATCATGGATGACCTTGCTTGCCCGCCGTCGCGCCGCACGCTGCTCCGGCTGCTGGGCGCCTCGGCGCTGATACTGGGCGCCCCGCGCATCGCGTTTGCCGCAGCGCCGACCGACAACCGGCTGATCGTCGTGATCCTGCGCGGCGCCCTCGACGGCCTCGCCGCCGTGCCGCCCTATGGCGAGAAGCGCTATGTCGAGCGCCGCGCCGGCCTGGCCTTGCCGATGCCGGGCGAGGCCGACGGCATCCTGCCGCTGGCGCAGGGCTTCGGCCTGCATCCGGCGCTGGCGCCAATCCACCCGCTCTGGGCATCGGGCGAGCTGCTGGTCGTGCCGGCGACCGCCGGCGGCTATCACACGCGCTCGCATTTCGACGCGCAGGATCTGCTCGAAACGGGTGTGCCTAAGCGCAGTGCCGCGCTGGCCGGCTGGCTGAACCGGGCGCTGGCCGAACTCCAGCCGCAGGCCGGGGCGCGGCGCCTGGGGCTGGCCACGGGATCGGCCATCCCGCTGATGCTGCGGGGATCCGTGCCGGTGGCGAGCTGGGAGCCGCCGGACATGAAGGAACCGGCGCCGACCCTGCTCGCCGCCGTGGCCAGGCTCTATGCGGGCGATCCGCTCTTCGCGTCGGCGCTGGCCGACGGGATCAAGGCGCAAAACCTGCAGGACGAGGTGCTGGGCTCCGGGCCGGGGCCGGACGGCGCGCCGAGCAACAAGCCGCTGGGCTTCGGGCCGGGGGCGTTCAGCGTCGTCGCCGGCGCGGCCGGCGGGCTGCTGGCATCCGAGGCGGGTCCGCGCATCGCGGTCATGGAAATGGGCGGCTGGGATACGCATGTGGGCCAGGGCGCGGTCAAGGGCCGCCTCGCCAACAACCTCGCCGGCTTGGCCAATGGTCTGGCCGAGCTGCGCCGGAGCTTAGGCGCGGCCTGGGCCAGGAGCGTCGTCGTCTGCGTGACCGAATTCGGCCGCACCGTGGCGCCGAACGGCACCGGCGGCACCGATCACGGTACGGCATCGGTCACGCTGGTGCTGGGCGGCGCGGTCCACGGCGGCCGCATCGCCGGCGACTGGACGGGCTTGGACCAGCTCGAAGAGAACCGCGATCTGCGCGCGGCGACCGATATCCGGGCGGTGCTGAAGGGCGTGCTGCGCGACCATCTGGGGATCGCGCCGGCGAAGCTCGACAGCGCGGTGTTCCCGGATAGCGGCGTGGTGCGAGCCATGCAGGGGCTGGTGCGGGCATGAACGACCGATGAGCCGCCCCGTTCGGCATACTGATTTTGCCTTGGCTATTTCGACCCGCGACAGCGTCAGTCAGGGAGCGTGATTAGCGCCCTTTTCCGATTATTAACGTCACGTAACGAAGTGCCGGCTTGTTTCAATTCCGCCGCAGTTTCCTCAACGTAAACAGAAAAATTGCTGAATATATACCAGCTCCGAGGCCGGACCCCAGCGCACGGATAGTAAGAGGGTGGGTAAGGAGCAGGTAGTGACCAGCGTATCCCGATAAAGCTGAACCAAAACCGAGCAACAATGCGATCATTACATTCATATCTTCTGAACCAGCCGACGGGGGACCTGAAACGGCACGCGAGGAGCCACCGCCGGGCACCGCTGCGTATCCGGTTCAAGGTCTGGCCGATCCGCCGTCGGCTGGCGGACTTGGACTCGCAATCTCAAATTCAAACACGAGGAAGCATTTTCAAACACGAGGAACCATTGGCCGGCGACGTCATTTCACAGGAGGCGCGAAAAACCGATTGCTCTCGTCGAAATTGTTGAACACATCCGGCGAGACCTCGAATGTCTGCGCGAACTGCTCCTTGCCGATACCGCTCAAGCCCGCGGATATGCCGATATCCGTGGGCAGACCGTTGTTGAAGGTGAGCAGCAGCTTGAGGTCGCCTTTGATGGCCTTGATGGCGTGGAACCAGCCTTGCGGAATGAAGATGAGCTGGCCCGGCTTCAGGTCGATCACCTGCTTCACGGTCGTGCGGGTATTATCCGGACCTGTGAGCCAAAATCTGGCCTCGCCATCCAGGCAGTAATCGAGCTCCCAGGCATTCGGGTGCCAGTGCGGCAGGCGGAGCGCGCCCGGCTTCATATCAATCTTGAAGAATGCTACGCCGTTTCCCTGGAGTGCCGGGAAATCATCCCGATTGGCTTCGCGGATCGTATTACCATGTTCTTCAATCGTCGGCTTGCTGCCATCGAGGTCGAATGTAAAGACGGGGATAGGCGGGGGAGCCGGAGGATTTTGCGTCATCGGGTTCTCCATTCGGACGGTTTGCCACAATAGATGAGTTTTATGGATGGGCTGCTACGCCGATATGTATTTTCGCCTACCAGATCCTGACCCGATCCCCCGGCGCCAGATAGAGCTTGTCCTCCGTCTTCACACCGAAGGCCTCGTACCAGAGGTCGACGTTCCTGACCACGCCGTCGACCCGGTAGATCTCCGGGCTGTGGACGTCGCGCACGAGCTGGTCGCGCACCGCGTCTTCGCGGCGCTTGTCGCGCCAGGATTGCGCGTAGGCCAGGAAGAAGCGCTGGTCGCCGGTCAGCCCGTCGATCACCGGCGCCGGCTTGCCGCCCAAGGAATTGTGGTAGGCGTCGAGCGCCACCAGGATGCCGCCCAGATCGGCGATATTCTCGCCCGTCGTCTGGTCGCCCTTCACATGCGTGCCGGGGAAGGGCGAGTAGGTGTCGTATTGGGCGTTGAGCTTGTGCGCGCCGGCTTCGAAGCGGTCGGCGTCCTCCTTGGTCCACCAATCGGCAAGCGCGCCCTTGGCGTCGTATTTCCTTCCCTCGTCGTCGAAGCCATGGGTCATCTCATGGCCGATCACCGCGCCGATGCCGCCGTAATTCGCGGCCGGGTCGGCGTTCGGGTCGAAATAGGGCGGGGCCAGAATGGCGGCCGGAAATACGACCTCGTTCAACGAGGGATTGTAATAGGCGTTGACGGTTTGCGGCGTCATGCCCCATTCGGCCCGGTCGACCGGATCGTTCAGCCGCTTCAGCCGGCGGTCCCAGTCGAAGTGGCGGAAGGCGCGGGCGTCGGCGACGAGATCGCCGTCGGCCACTTTGAGCGCCGTATAGTCGCGCCACTTGTCCGGATAGGCGATCTTGACGGTGAAACTGGCCAGTTTCTCATGCGCCTTGGCCTTGGTTTCCGCACTCATCCATTCGAGCTTGTCGATGCGCTGGCCGAGCGCCACGCGCAGATCCTTGACCAGAGCGTCGATCTTGGCCTTGGCGTCCGGCGGGAAGTATGTCGCGACATAGAGCCGGCCGACCGCTTCGCCGATGCCGCGATTGACGAAGGCCACGCCGCGCTTCCAGCGCTCCTGCTCCACCTGCTGGCCTTGCAGCAGCTTGTTGCGGAACGCGAAGCGCGCCTCGTCGAAGCGATGGTCGAGATAGGGCGCGGCGGCATCGACGAGTTCGAAAGCCGACCAGGCCTGCAAAGTCGCGAGCGGCACATCCTTGTAGAGAGCGGCGATCTTCGGGAACGCCGTATTCTCGCTGACGATGACCTGCTTGACCTCGGCCGCGCCCGAGGCCTTGAGGAAGGGCTGCCAATCGAAGCCGGGGGCGAATTTTTCCAGATCTGCCGGCGACATCGGGTTGTAGGTCTTGTTCGGATCCCGGCGTTCGGCGCGCGTCCAACTGACTTCGGCGATCTTGGTTTCCAGGTCGACCACGGCTTTGGCCGCCACTGCCGGCTCCGGCCAGTCGACCAAGGTCAGCATCTGCGCGATATAGGCCTGATACGCCGCCTTCTTGGCCGCGAAGCTCTCCTGGAGATAGTAGTCCCGATCGGACAGCCCCAGGCCGCCCTGGCGCAGGAAGATCGCATAGCGATCGGGGTTCTTGTCGTCCTCGCCGATATTGATGCCGAAGATCGAGCCCTGGAAGCCGTCATGCCCGCCCATCAGCGCCGCGAGGTCCGCCTTGGTCTTGGCGTTGCGGATGGCGGCGAGGTCGCCGGCGATCGGTTTTGCGCCCAGCTCTTCGGTGCGCTTCTCGTCCATGAACGCCGCATAAGCGGCATGGATCTTGGCTGCATCTGCCGCGGCCGGGCCGGTCACCGCCTGCGGATCGGCCTCCAATATCCCGCGGACATGTTTCTCGGCCTCGTCGGACAGCACGGCGTCGACCCCGTAGCCGGCCTTGTCCTCCGGGATCGGCGTATTGGCGTCCCAGCCGCCATTCGCGTGCTTGAAGAAATCGTCGCCCGGCTTGACCGCTTTGTCCATGCCGGCGGCATCGAAGCCCCAACTGCCGTAAACCGGCGCGGCGCCGTCGGCCGCATGCGCGGTCGCGTTGGAAAACAGGATTGCCAGGGCGAGGCCGGCCGAAACAGGTCGAATCATGTACGTCCCTTCGAAAGCCGCGCATCATACACGCGGTTGTGCCGGGTGCAAGGAATGCCAGCGCGCTTCAGGCGCGCTACGGCGCCGCGGATTCTTCCGTCGGTTTCTTGGCCATGCGCTGCTCGCGGTATATCCGCAGCATCGCGTCGAAGCTCGCGAGCAGACGCGTCTCGATCTCCGGCCGGCGCTCCAGCCGCGCCATGACGAAGGCCGCGGCTTCGAGCGTCGACACGCTGTCCGGCCGCGGTTCCTTGCGCAGCCTGCCATAGCGGGACGGGCGGCCGGTATTGAGCACCAGCCGGCGGGTCTTCAACAGCCAGGCATTGCGCCACCACAGCGCCTTGGCCTGGCTCCACGAGCCGTCGAGCAGGATGATGCCTTCGAGTTCGGCCAGCGCCGGCGCCGGATCGGGGAGGGGTTCACCCCGGCGGTCGAGGACGGCGATCGGCGGCGGCGCATCGCCGAGCCGGGCCGGGCCCAGATAGAGCACGCCCCAGCGTTTCGGCTCGGCCGGCCGGCCGAGCAGGCGCGTGAGGCTGGGCCAGCTCAATCCCACGACCAGCCGGGATTTGCGAAAATGCCGGAGCGCCAGGCGCGCGGTGCCGAGTTCCCGGTCCTGCTCCTGCGGATGCTGCAGGACGACCAGCTCGACCCGATTGTCGCAAGGCTCAATGCCGGCGCAGACGCACAGCGCGCGCGGCTTCAGGCAATCGGGGCAGGGCAGGTCCGGCGGAATCTCGTTCATTGCCGGCAGAGATAGCCCGGATGCCGGCGCGACGCCAGCATCCGGGATGAAGACCTATTCCGCGGCAACCCGGCTCAGCGCGTCGGGGCGCGTATTGAAGTTCACGGTCTGCAGGTATCTGATGCCGTCTTCCGCGATGTCATCGCCGATCATCTTGTCGCCTTCGGCCTTCAGCTCGTCCAGATCGACATAGATGGCATAGAAGCCGCGCGTCCGCTCGGTGATCAGCCCGGCCTTGAGCAGCGTCTTGACCAACACGCGGAAGATATTGGTGCCGGCCCGCATGTTCTCGCGCCGGAATTCGTCGGTCGCCAGCTTCTGCATCGACTGCATGGCCAGTTGCGGGTCCATGCCGAACTGCGTGTAGAGATAGCTCATCTGGATCGGCGAGCCCAGATTGAACAGCAGCCCCTGGAAGCAATGCGCCGCCCAATCCTCGACGATGTTGAGCTCGTCCTTGCTCAGTTTCGGGATCGTGCGGTCGGCCCAGATCTTGCCGAATTTGTGGTGGAACGCCTCGTCGGTCATGACCAGCTGAAACAGCTTCCGCGCCAGCGGATCGCGATTATAGGTGTAGCCGGTCGCAAACGCCCCCATCGCCAGGCCTTCGACCAGCAACTGCATGCCGATGATCTTCTTATAGACCTCCGGCGCGCCGATGATTTCGACCAGCAGCGCCTTCAAGGTCGGGCCGCAAGGCCGCGGCCGGCCCCAGCGGGCGCGGATATATTGGGCGAAGGCGGTGACGTGGCGGGCCTCCTCACGCGCCTGGTTGGCCGCGTATTCCTGGGCGCCTTGATCCTTGAGCACATGACAGAGCGAGGCGGAAAGGTTGAGCGCACCCTGCTCGCCATGCAGGATCGACGAGAATTGCCAGGCGGCGATCTCATTGATGAAGCGAACCCGTTCCTTCGGGTCCGTGAGGAAATTCGAGACGTATTCGGTCTGCAGCGGCAGAACCTGGCTCTCGGGCAGCAGCGCCTCGTTCTCGAGATCGAAGGGCTCGGAGAAATCGATATATTTCTTGTCGAGCGGGTCCCAGAAATGGTCGTGCGTGGCGCTGATGATCTTGTCGAAGGCGCTCGACCGGCTGCCATAGCGCTCGGGATCCAGCATCGCTTCGAAATCATCCGGCGCCACGGCGTCGTACATGGCGTCCTTGGTGATGTTGTGGATCGTCATTGCGCATTCTCCTGCCCGGGCGTGGCGTCGCTGATTGGCATGCTCAGCTTCCTCCCGAATGCGGGGATGGTCAACAAAAAATGACGTCAGCGTCATTTTTGTTCGGTGCGCTGGCGCCGCCGGCGGAATTTACGCGCCATGCACACGCAGATGATGTAGTGTGACTTCGGGTTGAACCCGCGCGGAGACCAAAATGGTTGACGGCACGATCGCTGCCTATGGCAGCAGCAGCTTTTCCTATCAGGCGCAAATCTCGGGCGCGCAGACGACATCGGTGGCGCTGGCCGAACAGGCGAGTGTCGCGGTCATCGCCAATTCGGGCGGTACGGTTTTCGCCGCCGCGGTCACGATCAATGTCGCTGCCTCGACGGCTTCGGCGAACGGTCCGGTTGCGGGCCAGGCGCAGGACGGTGCCCAGGCGCTGGCCACGCTGAAGCAGACCGCCGCCGAGGCGCGCGGTTTTCTCAAGAAGGACGCCCAGCAGAAGCTGCAGATCGCCGAGGGCGAGTTGCGGCTCCTGAAGCTGCTCGGCGGCGGTGCGGCCGGCGCCAAGCAGGCGGCGCAGCTCGCCCGTCAGATCGCCGATGCCGCGACACAATATGCGGAGGGCAGCGATCCGAATGCCCCTGCCGACGCCGCGCCGGCAGAAAGCGCCGCCGCGGCATCGGCACAGCCCAGCACCCAGCCGTCGTTTTACGAGCAGGTCGATGCGGCGTTGGCGACCTTGCGGAAATATCTCCAGTCCGTCGCGCCCGCGCTGAAGACGGCGCCGGACCAGCGCACGCGCGCGGCCGGCGAAACCGCCGAGGAGGCGTTCGACCAAGCCGAGGCACAGGCGGCAGCGGCGGAAGCGGCCTTCGCCGGGCAAGCGGGCGCCGCGGCCTATCAACCGGTCAATCTTTCGGTTTGATCGCGCTTCGGCGCATCCTGCCCTTGCCCGCGTGCTGTGAATCCGCTTACCTCGGCGGCATGGCCAATGCGATCTCCGCTTCCTCTGCCTCATTGCGGGGCGACCGATGACCGGCATCGTCACGCCGCTGTTTTCCGATGGTTCCGACGAGGCCGCGCCGGGCAAGCGCGAGCTGACCAAGGCGCTGAACCGCGACGCCATTCTCAAGGCGGCGCGCGCTGTGTTTTCCGAGCTGGGCTACGAAGCCGCGAGCGTGCGCGACATCATCCGGCGCACCGGCCTCGCCTCCGGCACATTTTATAACTACTACCGCTCCAAGGAAGAGGTGGCGAAGGCGCTGGCGGCCGATGTCGTCCAGCGGCTGCGGCCGATCCTGCGGGCCGAGCGCGAGCAGGCGACGGATTTCGAATCCTATCTGAACGGCGCGATCCGGGCCTATTTCCGCTTCCTGATCGGCGAGGTGGAAATCTGGGGGCCGGGCAGGCCGCGCGCCGAGCGCTTCCCCCATATCCGGGTCCAGACGCCGGCGCAGGGCGCGGTATTCGAGGAAATCCTGGCCTCGATCAATCTGGTGATCGAACACGGGCTGGCGCCGCGGGTCGACACCGAATACCTGACCGCGGCGCTGATCGGCGTGGCGCAGAATATCGGCGAGAAGATGCTGCACCGCGACCCCGTCGATCCTGAAGCCGCGGCGCGCTTCGCGGTCGAGCTGATCCTGCGCGGCATCGGCGCGCTGCCGAAGCGGGAGCCGGCCTGATGGCGCTGGGCACGCTCGCCGATCTGCTGGCGCTGCTGCAGGCCGAGGATCCGATGCCGGAACTCGACCGGCATGCGGCCGAGCTGGCGGCGCTTCTGGAGTGCCGGCCGAATCGGGAGCGCCTCGCCGCGCTGGTGGCGATCGAGACCGGCCAGCTGTTCGAATGGGACGCCGAGCGGCGGCTGCTGGCGCTGCTGCCGGATGATGCAGTGTCGATCGCCGCGGTTGCGGCGCGTCTCGGCGCGCCGGCAGCGCTGCGCGACCGGTTCGCCGCCGCGGCCGCGGCCGGCGGCACGCCCGTGCGCATCGTGTCCTGGCTGTCGCCGCGCGAGATCCGCCGGGCGATCTATCGTCTCGGCGCGCAAGCCTTCTGCGACCGCGTGCTGCTCGCCTGGGCCGCCGCGCCACGCACCGCTGCCGTGCCGCAATGGCGCCTGCTGCTGGTCTATCCCGGTACCTGGATCGTGCCGGAATTCCCGATCGGCCAATCGGAACTCCGCGCGGCCGGAATTCTACCCGGTCCGCTCGCCGATCAGGTGCTGCAAGAGGTCGAGGCGTGGTGGATCGATCTCGATTTCACCGATGACCGGATGGCCGCGGTTGAACGGCTGAAGGCGGTCATACAGGGGCTGGCCTGACCTGCAGGGAAATCAGCCCTTTCCCGCCGCGATCGGCGGAAAAGGGCCGGACCCGTCAGTGCGGGTGTTCGTCGCGATAGCGGATGCCTTCGCGCACTTCGTGGATCGCTTCCTCGATCAGACGCGTCGCCTCGCCGGCGTGGCCGCCATGGTCTTTGTATTGATCGGCGATTTCGATCTCGTGCTTGGCCTGTTCGAGCGCGGACAGCGCGCCTTCCATATGCGGCTGCGGCACGGCCGACGCGACGCAGGAAAACAACGCGATGCCGCCGACGATGGCGATTCCTTTGGAAACCCGGTTCATGGCGAAACTCCCTAGTTTAGTGCTTGGATATTTGTCAGAAAACCAACGGCAGAGGCATCCGCCGGTGGGTGGTATTGCTGGCACCCCGATCAGATCGGCGCGCTCTATTGTAGAGTTCCAAATCTCGATCAGGTCGCAACCGATTTATGACGCGCCGGCAGGATAGCCGAAGCGGCATTATTCGAATGGTCCGAACCGGGTGAAACTCCAAGTCAGCCGAAGACTGAAACCATGTACTTCCGCGGGCAGGCCGCCGTTGTACGGCGCGGTATCACGTTCGGCAAGGATAAAACCCGCGGCGGTCTCGGTCTCAATGCTGGCTTTTCGGCATCCGCACGACGAGGCCGGCGAGCGCCGCCGTCACCTTGATCTGGCAGGACAAGCGGGAGGTCGGGCCGGGTTCGACGGCGAAGTCGAGCATGTTGCGCTCCTGCGCATCGGGCGGAACGAGCCTGCCGTACCAGGCCGGGTCGACATAGACGTGACAGGTGGCGCAGGCGCAGGCGCCGCCGCAATCGGCGTCGATGCCCGGCACGTTGTTGTTGACCGCGCCTTCCATGACCGACAGGCCGAGCTTCACCTCGATCGGGTGTTCGGTCCCGTCATGTTCGATATAGACGATCTTGGGCATCTCGCTATCCGCTGGCTTGATGGGGCAGGAATCGGAGGTCAGGCGGCCACGTCTTTGATCGATACCCCGCGATCGGCAAGCCGGTCCCGGTCGACCGGCTTGCGGCTGGCGATCAGCGACTTGCCGGCCATGAACTCGGCCGCCGCATTGATCGCCTCGACCGACTGCACCCTTGCATCCGCGTCCAAGTGGAAAACGGCGAAGCCGCCGGACTCCGGATCGCCGCGCCGCACGGTCGATACGGCATCGAAAGGCAAGCCGGCGATTTGCAGTTTCAGATCGTATTGATCCGACCAGAACCATGGCACCTCCGGCGCCGGCGGCGCGCGGCCGCAGAGGTCGGCGGCGGCCTGCTTGGCCTGTTCCAGCGCGCTGGGGACGCTTTCCAGCCGGCCATGGCGTTGATAAAGCGGCAGCGGCCGGTTCGTGCAGTCGCCGATCGCGTAAATCTGCGGGTCGCTGCTGCGCGCCGCCGCATCGACGACGATGCCGTTGCCGCAATCGAGCCCGGCGGCGCGCGCCAGCTCGTCATTGGCGACGCCGCCGATGCCGACGAGGACGGCATCGCAGGGGATCACCCGGCCGCCGGCCAGGCGCACGCCGGTCACGCCGCCCGCGTCGCCGTCGAAACCGGCGACCTGGGCGGCCAGGTCGAACACGACGCCCTGGCGGCGATGGTAGCTCTCGAAGAAGGCCGAGAGATCGGCTCCGGCGACGCGCGCCAGCACACGCTCCTCGCGCTCGATCACGATCGCCTCGGCACCGAGCGCCCGGGCGGAGGCGGCGACTTCCAGACCGATATAGCCGCCGCCGATGATGGCGAGGCGCCGTCCCGGGCCGAGCGCCGCCTTCAGCCGATCGGCGTCGGCGGCGCTGCGCAGTTCTAGAATCCCGGGCAGATCAGAACCCGGCAGCGCCAGCTTGCGCGGGCGCGAGCCCAGCGCCAGGATCAGCCGGTCATAGGCGAGCGCCTCGCCGGTGTCGAGCGTGACGCGCTGGGTGGCGCGGTCGACCGCGGCGACCCGGCACGACAGGCGCAGCGCGATCGCGCGATCGGCATAGAAGATGGGCGGCCGCAGCGCGAGGCTGGTGCTGTCGGCTTCGCCCTTGAGCCAGGCCTTCGAGAGCGGCGGGCGATGATAAGGCGGAATCGGTTCGTCGCCGATCAGGGTGATCGGACCTTTCCAGCCGAATTGCCGCAGGAACGCCACGACCGAACCGCCGCCATGGCCGGCGCCGACAACGACAACGTGCTCTCCCGCCTCGCTCACCTTTTGATGTCTCCGGTGAAGTTCGACCGCTCAATCCGCGCATTTGCCGCCGCGCCGACCGCCGCGCCGCAATCGGCTGGACCGCGGATCGGCTCCTGCCGTTCCGGCGGAGATCTCGACCGAGGCCGGCGTTCGCACCGCAACAGGCGCAGTCGTTCCATGGAAACGATGTCGAGGCAAGACGAAATTGGGGTGCCCGGTGAACAGGTATCGCCGGTGCGAAAAGCGCGCGGCCGTGCGGTCGCGCCGCCGCTGTTGCGCGGGGCGGTTTCCTTCGCCATCTTGACGAGGGTGGTGCGAGACAGGGGGGACTCAACGAATGGCCTTCGATTTCACGGGCCAGACCGTCATCGTCGCCGGCCGACATTTGCCGAGGTCCTGAGGCCATGGCGGACGCCGCATCGGCGCCGGGCGGATTGCTCGCCGCCGACGATCCGGCACCGGTCGAGCACATCGATCCGGCCGGCCGGGTCGATGTGCTGCTGCTCTGCGATCACGCTTCGCCGGCGGTGCCGGCGGCGCTCTGCGGGCTGGGGCTGGAGCCGGCGGCGCTCCGGCGCCATATCGGCTGGGATATCGGCGCGGCGGCGGTCGTGCGCGCGCTGGCCCAACGATTGGGGGCGCCGGCGATCCTGTCCGGCTATTCCCGGCTGGTCATCGACTGCAATCGGGCGCCGGAAGATCCGACCTCGATTCCGAGCATCAGCGACGGCCAAGGCGTGCCGGGCAATCAGGAGCTTTCGGCGACGGCCAAGGGTGCCCGTGCCGAAGCGTGCTTCTGGCCCTATCATCGGGCGATCGAGGCGGCGCTCGACCGTGCGGCCGGGCAGGGCGTCGTGCCGGCGATCCTGTCGATCCACAGCTTCACCCCGCGCTTCCAGGGCTTCGACCGGCCGTGGCAGGCCGGGGTGCTGTGGGATCGCGACCCGCGGATTCCCGTACCGCTGCTGGCCGGCCTGGCCGCGGCCGGGCTCGTCGTCGGCGACAACCAGCCTTATTCGGCGCGGGATCCGGAAGGCTTCACCTTGCGCCGCCACGCGGTGCCGCGCGGCTTGCCGCATGCGCTGATCGAGCTGCGCCAGGACGAGATCGAGACCGATGACGGGGTACGGCGCTTCGCCGAGCATCTCGAACGGGCCCTGGCGCCGATCCTCGCCGATTCGACGCTTTATCGGCCGGCGCTGTTCCTGTGACCCAGGAACCTGCCTTCAGCCTCGGCATCGAAGAGGAATACCTGCTCGTCGACCGCGCCAGCCGCGAGCTGGTGCGCGATGTGCCGGCCGATCTCCTGGCCGAATGCGAAAGCCGGCTCGGCAATCGCGTCAGTCCGGAATTCCTGCGGTCGCAGATCGAGGTCCAGACCGGCATCTGCCGCACCGCGGCTCAGGCGAAGGACGAGCTGCACCATCTGCGGGCGACGGTCGCGGCCGTCGCAGCCCGCTACGGCATGGCGCCGATCGCGGCCGCCAGTCATCCGCTGGCCAGCCACCGGACCCAGCGCCACACCGATCGCGAACGCTACAATGCGCTGCATGAAGACCTGCAGGGCGTGGCGCGGCGGCTGGTGATCTGCGGCATGCATGTTCATGTCGGCGTCGAGGAGGACGAGCTCAAGATCGACCTGATGAACCAGGTGAGCTATTTCCTGCCGCACCTCCTGGCGCTCTCGACATCCTCGCCGTTCTGGCAGGGCGAGGATACCGGGCTCAAATCCTATCGCATCGCCGTGTTCGACGAGATGCCGCGCACCGGCATCCCCGAACGCTTCGACAGTTGGGGCGAATTCGCCCGGCATGTCGGTACTTTGGTCAAGCTCGGCGTGATTTCGGACAGCAGCAAGCTGTGGTGGGACATCCGCCCGTCGCACCGCTTTCCCACTTTGGAGATGCGCATCGCCGATGTCTGCACGCGGCTCGACGACGGCATTGCCATCGCCTGCCTGTATCGCTGCCTGCTGCGCATGCTCTGGCGGCTGCGCGTCGCCAATCAGCGCTGGCGCATTTATCTGCGCATGCTGATCGACGAGAACCGCTGGCGCGCGCAACGCTACGGCACCGATGCCGGCCTCATCGATTTCGGCCGGGCCGAGCTGGTGCCCTATGCCGCCCTGCTCGACGAACTTCTGGATCTGGTCCGCGAGGATGCCGAGTATTTCGGCTGCGCCGCGGAACTCGGCCATGCCCGTACGATCCTCGCGCGCGGCACGAGCGCACACAACCAGCTCCTCGTATACCGGTCGGCGCTCGAAGCCGGCGAGACGCCGCAGGCGGCGCTCGAAGCGGTCGTCGATTGGCTGATCGGCGCGACGCTGGCCGACGGGGCGGACTGACCGCCGCCGTCCCGGTCAGGCGTATTCCGATCCTGCCGGGCGCTTGCTCCAGATTGCCGTGGTCTGGGCATAGGAAACGCGGATTTCGCCATCGATCAGCCGGGCCTTGAAGCCGAGATCGTCCGCCCCCGAGCGAGCGTCCGCCAGGAACATCGCGCGGATCTCGGCGATGGTGCACAACTCTGGAAAGGACGTCGCCAGAATGGCGTCGAGCGGCAGATCGGCCGTCGTGCTGCTGTGCAGCGCAGGCGTGTCCAGACCCAGCCCCTCGCCGAGGCCGGCCAGCTCCGCCGGGACCAGCGCATGCGTATGGGACGGATCCCGCAGCCGCTCCATCCGGTCGTAGGCGGCGGATTTGGCGGGATCTGGGGTTACGTCGCGCACGGCGATCCGGCCGCCCGGCCGGCAGACTCGCGCCATCTCGCGCAAGGCCGAGCGCGGATCGACCATATGGTGGAACGCCGCCCCGCAGATCACGAGGCTGAAGGCGCCGTCTCCGAACGGCAGGTCGAAGACATCGCCTTCCAGCCAATCGACATTGCCGCAGCCGCGTTCGGCCTGCGCCAGCCGTGCCTGCTCGAGCATGGCCGGGGTGAGATCGAGGCCGGTAACATGCGCGACATGCGGCGCGAGGTCGAGCGCCACGGTGCCGGGGCCGCAGCAGACATCGAGCACCCGATCGTCGGGCTTCGCGCCGATGAGCGCGCGAAACCCCGCCCGCCGATCGGCGCCGGCTGCGCCGCCGGTCAGCCGGCTGTAGCCCGCGGCCTGCCGCGTGAACTGATCGAGGACCTGCTGGTTCTGATCCGATGTTTCGATCACGGGTTCCCCCTGTCGGGCCGTTGGTCATGGGGTTGCGAATCAGGATTCGATCTGCTGGATGCTCAGCGGTGGCGCCGGCCGGAAGCTGTGGTCCGCTTTCGCACGGAAGTTGAGCAGGCGGGCGCCGGCTGCCCCGGTGCGGAAACTGTAGGGCTGGCCCGCCGGGATGAAGATCGAGCCGCCGGCCGCCAGCATGTGCTCGCCCCAATGCAGCGATCCTTCGGCGACATAGTAGATTTCGGGCTCGTCATGGCTGTGCGGGGCGATCAGCGTATGCGGCTTCAGGCGCATTTCCATGAGCTGCGGGCTGGTCGCATCGCCGGGTTCGTGAAATCCCAGATCGCCTTCGAGTTCGGTCGGGTCGATGTGATCGCGCATCCAGCCCATGGGAATGTCGCCGATCTTGCGCCAGTGCAGTTGGTCGGGGTGGTGAACGCGGAAGCTCATGATCGCGGGTCTCCTGGTGTCGGGTTGGGGTTCAGGCCGGCGCATAGGCGCAGAGCTTGTGGCCGTCGGGGTCGCGCAGATACGCGCCATAGCGTCCGCCGGCCGCCGCGCGCGGGCCGGGCTCGCCTTCGGATCGGCCGCCATGGGCGAGGCCGGCGGCGTGCCAGCGATCGACGGACGCCGCGTCGGGTGCGGCAAAGCCGAGAGTGTCGCCATTGCCGCAGGAGGCCGCTTCGCCGTCGCGGGGCGGCCCCAGCATGAAGTGGATCCCGCCCGGCAGCCGGTAGAGCGCCGTCGGCACGTCCATCGGCACCTGGAGGTCAGCCAGTCCCAGCGCCGCGAAGGTCGCGTCGTAGAAGGAACGGGCCTGCTCCGCATCGTTGGTTCCGAGACGGATCGATAACAGCACCATCGCTTTCCCCTGTTGCAGTGTCTGGTCGAGGATGTCACGGGCGGGCTTTGACTGTCTCACCGCGATCGGCCATTCTTTCGCGCCAAACGGCCAGGGGGCATCGATGCAGGATGTGGGACTCGTAACGCTCGTCGATCCGGCCGTCCGGCCTCGGGCGGGCGCGATCGTGCAGGACGCGTTCGATCTCCACTGCCCCTGGCATCACCACGACATGCACCAGCTCCACTACGCCTTCGAAAGCGCGATGGAGCTCGAGGACCTGCATGGCCGGCACCTGCTGCCGCGCCATCTCGCCGGCTGGATTCCGGCCGGCGTTACGCACCGCAACAGCCTCCACCATATCCGTTCGGTGTCGATCCTGCTGTCGGCGGACAGCGTGCCCGATCCCGGCGACCGGGTGCGCATCCTGCGTGTTTCGCCGCTCATGCGCGAGATGATCGCCGAGGCCGCGCGCTGGCCGCTCGACCGGCCGCTGGATGAAACCGGACAGGCCTATTTTGCCGCGGTGGCACGGCTCTGCGGCGAGTGGATCACCGATGAGGCGCCTCTGACGCTGCCGACCTCGACCGATCCGGCGTTGCGGGCGGCGACGGAGTATACGCGCGAGCATCTGGTCGGTTCGACGATCGCCGGCGCCTGTCGCGCCGCCGGCCTGTCGGAACGGACTCTGCGCCGGCGCTTCCAGGCGGAACTCGGCATGGGCTGGGACGAATATCGGCGCCGCGCGCGGCTTCTTACCGCCGCCGAGGCGCTGGCCAACGGCAAGGCGCCGATCGCGCGGATCGCCGCCGATGTCGGCTTCGAAAGCCAGAGCGCGTTCGCCGCGGCGTTTCAGCAACTCACCGGCAAGACGCCCCGTGCCTTTCGATCGCGGCCGTGATCATCGGGCCGGGATCCGGTAGGATGCCGGAAACTCGGCGAGGTCTCCGACGAAATCGCGGCGAGAATCCCGGCAAGATACACGATCGAGCGGCGCGACAGGGGCGGGCGTCGGAGGGGAGGGCGCTTGGAATACCGGCAATTGGGGCGGTCGGGCATTGCGGTCAGCGCGTTCGGCCTCGGGGTGATGACTTTCGGCGGGCAGACACCGGAGGAAGATGCCGGTCGCCAGCTCGATCTGGCGCTGGAGGCCGGCGTCACCTTGTTCGACACCGCGGAGAACTATCCGACGCCGATCGACCCTGCCACGCAGGGCCGGTCCGAGCGCGTACTGGGCGGCTGGGTCGCGGCGCGCGGGGTGCGCGACAAGGTGGTGATCGCGACCAAGGTGGCGGGACCCGGCAATGCCGCGGGCGACATGCGGCATATCCGCGGCGCCGGCCGCCGCCTCGACCGCGCCAATCTTCGCCTGGCCGTCGAGGACAGCCTGCGGCGGCTGGGGACCGACTTCATCGACCTCTATCAGCTCCATTGGGCCGAACGGGCGATCACCACGCTGGGGCGCTCGCGCTATTCGCTGCTGCCCGATGAGCCGGGCCAGGTCCCGATCGAGGAAACGCTGGCGGCGCTGTCGGAGCTGTTGGACGAGGGGAAGATCCGGGCGGTCGGCGTCTGCAACGAATCGCCTTGGGGCGTGATGCGCTTCCTGGCCGCGGCCGAGCGGCAGGGGCTGGCGCGGATCGCGTCGATCCAGAACGGCTATAGCCTGCTCGACCGCAGCTTCGAACTCGGCCTGGCCGAAATCGCCGTGCGCGAGCAGGTCGGTCTGATCGCCTATTCGCCGCTGGCGGGGGGAACGCTGACCGGAAAATACGGCACCGACCCGGCACCGATTCCGGGCAGCCGTTCAAGCCAATCCGCCGGGTTTCTGGCCCGGCTGTCGAGCGGCAGGCAACGGGCGATTCTCGCCTATGCCGACCTCGCCCGCACCCACGGACTCGAACCCGCGCAGATGGCGCTGGCCTTCGCCCGGCAGCAGCCTTTCACCACCTCGGTGCTGATGGCGGCCAGTTCGGCCGGCCAGTTGGCGGACAATCTTCGGGCGACCGAACTGCGCCTGCCCAAGGAACTGGTACAGGCGATCAACGCCGTCCACGATGCCGGCCCCAATCCGAAGTAACGCCGCGATGGCTGGGCGCAGCGGGATCGCGCGGATCGACCGACGAGACAGGATGCAGGAATGAGAGCCTATATCGCCCGCTCGCTGAGCGGTATCGACGCGCTGCGGATCGAAGACCGGCCGGTGCCGCCGCCGCTGTGCTGCGGACAAATCCGGGTTGCACTTCGAGCCGCTTCGGTGAACTACCGCGATCTGCTCGTTCTGTCCGGCGCGCTCGGCCCGGTGACTGACGCGCTCATTCCGTGCTCGGACGGCGCCGGCGAAATCGTCGAGGCGGCTCCGGATGTCTGGCGCGTGAAAGTCGGCGACCGGGTCGCGCTCACCTTCAACCCCGATTGGATCGCCGGCGAATGGCGGCCCTCGCCGTCGCCGTCGGGGCGCGGCGCCGCCCTGCCGGGCGTCATGCGCGACGAGATGGTGGTCGGGCAGCATGAGGCCGTGGTTCTGCCCGATCACCTGACCTATGAGGAGGGGGCGACATTGCCGTGCGCGGCGGTGACGGCCTGGCATGCGATCTGCGGGGCGGCGCCCCTGATGCCGGGCATGTCGGTGCTCGTGCAAGGCGGCGGCGGCGTCTCCGTCTTTGCTCTGCAATTCGCGAAATTGTTCGGCGCACGGGTGATCGCGATCTCGTCCAGCCCCGAGCGATGCGCACGCCTGCGCGAACTCGGTGCCGACGAGACGATCGATTATCACCGGAACCCTGAGTGGCAGACCGTGGTCCGGGCACTCACCGGCGGTCTGGGCGTGGATCTCACCGTCGACATCGGCGGCGCACAGACCGTCGAAAAATCGCTGGCATCGACCCGAATCGGCGGCCGCGTGACCCTTGTCGGCCTGTTGACCGGCCTGCCCAAGCTCGGCGGTGTGTTCATGGCCGGGGTCGAGGTAAGCTCCGCCAAGGTCGGCAGCCGCGCGGACCTCGAAGCGATCGTCAGGGCCATGGCGTTCCACCGGACGAGACCGGTCATCGACCGCGTATTCGGCTTCGACGAACTGCCCGGCGCGCTTCGCGCATTGTCCGGCGGCAAGCAACTGGGCAAGATCGCCATCAGCTTCGCGCGCTGATCCGGCTCGGCAGGACCGGATCGTCGATCAGCCCGCGCGCGCGTCCGGTGCGCGAGCACCCGCTGACGAGACGGATCAGGCGGGGTTCACCCGGCTTCTTCGACCTCGGGGATGCGGGTATTCGCGTTGATGCCGTCGATGACGAAATCGACGACGGCTTGCCGTACCGCGTCCTCATCGGCGAGGTCGGGCGGGAAAATCCAGTCTGCGAACAGGGCACAGCCCAGAACGGCGGCGAAGGCGACCCTGACCATCAGCTCGGGCGGCACCTTGGCGGCGCCGTCGCCGAGGCGGGAGCGCATCATCGCCGCACCGCGCTCGAAATAGGCGTCGAGCGCCGGTATCGGCTCCCGGTTCCCGTGCATGTTGTGTTCATAGGCCCGGGCGACGACCAACGACATCATCATGCGCGAGTGGCTTGCCATGAAGTCCTGCAATTGCGTGATGTAGGAGCGCGCGCTCTGCCGATGTGAGCGGCTGCTTGCCGCATCGGCGATCATGCTCGCGTGAAAGGCCATGAAATGTTGGTTCAGCGGCTGGAAGATCGCTGCTCTGAACAGGTCGGATTTCGAACTGAAATAGCGAAAGAGCTGTGTTTCGGTGACATCGGCGCGGCGCGCGATTCCGGCCGTCGTGGCGCCGGCGTAGCCGGCGCGCTCGAACTCCTCGCCCGCCGCCTCGATGATTCTCGCCATGATGTCGGCCTGCGACCGCCGCGGCGCGCGCGCCGGCGCCGGCGGAACCCCACCACTGATATTTCGCTTGACCACGACGGATTTGCCTCTTGCCAGACGACGCTAAACACGAAACAGGTAGTTTACACTATCTAAGTTGCCCGGCCTGCATCTTCGGATAATGCGAAATTGTAAGGAAGAGGGCCGGTAGAGGAAGTGCTGATGGGCGCGCCCGTGGCGCTCGATCGGGCAAGCGAGGTGCCAGGCGCCGAGCAGTTCCGGATCGCCATGCCACGAACGACATCGACCAGGCCTGCGCGCGCTCGGCCCCGTCGCCGGCAGAAGCCGTTTCCTGGTCAGGCATGCGGCGCCGACCCTCGCCACGCTCGGCAGGCCCGGCCGGTGCGGTGCAACCACGAGCGCGGATACGCAATCGCGGGCAGCGGCAGAAATTCGTGGTCCGTGATCAAATTATTGCGCCATTGTTTACACAAATTAGACGACCGATGAGCGAAATATGATGCGCGTCTTCCATTCTAGAGCCGTTTCAAAGATCGGATCGGGAGTAGAATTCGCAGACTGGCCAATCAGAGGACGCCAGGTCGCCCAACCGAAGTTGTGATTCGCAGAAAATTGGCGCGCGAGAGCAGTGAGGATGAAGATTATGAGTGGTAAGCCCCAAGTAGACGAACAAACAGACGACGTCGCGCACGCCATAAACGAGCGCGTTGGCAAGCGGATCAAGATGATCCGCGTCACTAATGGCCATAGCCAGGAGACTCTTGGTCGAGTCCTTGGACTGACTTTTCAGCAAGTGCAGAAATACGAGCGCGGCTCGAACAAGATTTCTGCCGACAAGCTGTGGCGCGTAGCACAGCACTATCATGTCGAGCTGGAATACTTCTTTCAGGACATTGAGCCGGGTGCCGTGCAACCGACCGGGCCGGGTGCCGAAGTCGGTAAGCAGGGTCGGGCGCCGCATGAGCGGTTGCGTTTGGAAATCGGCCGCGAGGCCCGGCGCTTGCCGCCGCGGCTTCTGCGCGCGGTATTGAACGTGATGCGTGCAGCGTCGGGCGCGCCCGCGGATGCGGCCATCGTCGAAGCGGAGTGACGCATCGGCGAAGGACATTGCGGCCGTAGCACGCTCGCATCAGCCGGGGTGGTCACCTCGTCACTTGCAGCGTGCGCGTCCGAACTGTCATCAGGGCACGGTTGCGGCGCGGTGCTGTCAGATCCGGCGGAGGCGGCCGGCGGATAGCTGCGCGCGCAGCCGACCTGCGGGGAGGTTGGTTTCCGTAACGGTCGACTCTGCGCGTCGCGACAGTGCCGAAGGCGGTTGGTCGTGGGATCCCGGCGCGCTGCAAGTTCCTCGCGTCGCAGGCAGATGATATGCGTCCGAAATTCGCAACGCGGTGCGAAAATTATTATTTGTTTCCAAACATATAAAGATCTGTACCGCGTTAACGGCCGAATAAGCCCGGCAGTCCATGCTGCCATCGGCGTGTTCGAGGCGCGGAGCGAGTGATGGATGTCGGCATAGCGGCGATCGCCTTTCATCTGCCCGAGGCCGTCCTCGACAACGCCGCGCTGGCGCGCGCCAACCCGCGCTTTCGGGCGGACAAGGTGAAGGCCAAGACCGGCATCGACCGCCGGCACATCGCGGCGGCCGGCGAGACGGCCGGCGACCTCGCGACCAAGGCCGCGCTCGGACTCCTGGCCGAGACCGGGATCGATCCGGCGGCGATCGATTATCTGATCCTGTGCAGCCAGGCGCCGGATTATTTCCTGCCGAGCACCGCCTGCCTGATCCATCGGCGCCTCGGCCTCAGGCCGGGGGCGGGCGCGGTCGACATGAACCTGGGATGCTCGGGCTTCGTCTACGGGCTCGGCCTCGCCGGCGGGCTGATCGCGAGCGGCCAGGCGGCGAGCGTGCTGCTGCTGACCGCCGATACCTACAGCAAATTCATCGATGTCGAGGATCTCGGCACGAGCACCATCTTCGGCGACGGCGCTGCGGCGACGCTGATCCAGGCGCGAGCGGGCGGCGGGCTCGGCCCTTTCGTCTACGGGACCGACGGCGGCGGCGCCGAACATCTGATCGTGCCGACCGGCGGTTTTCGCGACCGCGGCGGCGACGGCGTCTACGCGACGCATGCCAGCGAGACCGTGCGCGGCCGGCCGTTGCACATGAACGGCCCGGAAGTGTTCAACTTTACCATCGCCGCCATCCCGCGCGCGGTCGACGCGCTGCTCGCCAAGGCTGGAATCGGTTTGGAGGCGATCGATCTCTTCGTCTTCCACCAGGCCAATACGACCATGCTGGAAGCGCTGCGCCGCAAGCTCGACATTCCGGGCGACCGCTTCTACGTCAACCTCGACGGCGGCAACACAGTGAGTTCGACCATACCGATCGCGCTGCGCCGCGCCGCCGATGAGGGCGCGCTGCTGCCGGGCATGAAGGTGCTGCTGCTCGGGTTCGGGGTGGGATATTCCTGGGCGGGCACGCTGTTGCGCTGGGGCTGAGCGGTCGCCGGCTTGCGGGTTGCCTTAAGTACCGCTTAACAGCGGCGGTCTACACTCCGGCCCGATCAGCTTCGGAAGAACGGTACGATGCGGGCGACGGTCAGAGGCATACGGATCGCGGGCATGCAGGCGGCGGTGCCGGGACCGCGGCATTCCTTTGTCGAGACGCCCGAACATATGACGCCGGAAGAGGCGCAAAAACTCTATGCCTCGATCGGCGTCCATGAGCGCCGGATCGCGCCGCCGCGGCTGATTGCGTCCGATCTCTGCATCGCCGCGGCCGAATCGCTGCTGGCCGAACTCGGCTGGAGCCGCGACAGCGTCGAGGTGCTGGTGCTGGTCACGCAGGGGCCGGATTACCTGCTGCCGGCGACCGCCTGCCTGATCCAGAAACGCTTGGGCTTGCCGAATTCGTGCGCCGCCTTCGACGTCAATCTCGGCTGCTCGGGCTTCGCCTATGGCGCCTGGATCGTGTCGCAGTTGCTGAGCGGCTCGGAAGGCAAGCGCGCGCTGCTGCTGTGCGGCGATGTCAGCACCCGGCTGCTGCATCCGGACGACCGCGCGACGCGGCCGCTCTTCGGCGATGCCGGTACGGCGACGGCCTTCGAGAAATCCCCCGACGCGGCGCCCATCCATGTCGTCCTCGGCACCGATGGCGGCGGCGGCAGGCATATCTCGATCAAGGCCGGCGGTTTGCGCCACAATCTGGTCGAGGCGCTGCGCCGCACGCCGGAGGAAAACGCGGCGCTTTACAAGGACGCGCATCTGCATCTGAACGGGCCGGAGGTGTTCAGCTTCACCTTGCGCGCCGTGCCGGCGCTGATGCGCGAAGTGCTGGAATATACGGGGCTCACGATCGAGCAGTTCGACGTCTTCGTGATGCATCAGGCCAACAAGTTCATTTTGGAGCATCTGCGGAAGAAGACCGGCATCCCGGCCGAGAAATTCGTCATCGACCTGCATGATTTCGGCAATACCAGCTCGGCTTCGATCCCGTTGGCGATCTGCGACAAGCTGGCCGGCACCGTCGCCGAAACGGCGCAGCGGGCGGCGCTCGTGGGTTTCGGCGTCGGCTGGTCCTGGGGTGCCGTCGTGACGGAACTCGGGCCGATGCTGCGGCCGCGTGTCATCGAGGTCGCGGACGATGTCGAAACCCTGGCGCTCTGAGCGGCGATGATGCGCAGCTTCGAGATCGCCGGGCGGCGCATCGGGCCGGGCGAGCCGCCTTATATCATCGCCGAGCTGAGCGGCAATCACGGCCGGGATTTCGACCGCACGCGTCGGCTGATCGACGCCGCGAAAGCGGCCGGCGCCGATGCCGTCAAGATCCAGAGCTTCACCGCCGACACGATGACGATCGATCATGACGGGCCGGGCTTCCTGCTCGAAGGCGGGTTGTGGCAAGGGCGAACGCTCTACGATCTCTATCGCGAGGCCGCCTTGCCCTGGGAGTGGCATGCGCCTTTGTTCCGCCATGCCGCCGAAGCCGGGATCACGCTGTTCAGCTCGCCTTTCGATGCTGGCGCCGTCGCCATGCTCGAGGAGTGCGGCGCGCCGGCCTTCAAGATCGCATCTTTCGAGCTGATCGACCTGCCGCTGATCCGCCGGGCCGCGCGCGGCGGCAAGCCGATGATCCTCTCGACCGGCATGGCCGATCTGGGCGAAATCGGCGAGGCGGTCGCGACCGTGCGCGCCGCCTCGGATGCGCCGGTTCTGCTGCTGCATTGCACCAGCGGCTATCCGACCCCGGCCGCCGAATGCGATCTGCGCACCATTCCGCATCTCGCGGAAGGCTTCGGCGTACCCGTCGGCCTCTCCGACCATACGCTGGGCTGGGCCGTCCCGGTCGCTGCGGTGGCTTTGGGGGCGGTGGCGGTCGAGAAGCATTTCATCCTGTCGCGCGCCGAAGGCGGCACGGATTCGGCTTTTTCGCTCGAACCGGCGGAATTTGCCGCTATGGTCGAGGCGTGCCGGACGGCCGCGGAGGCTTTGGGCGCGGTCGACTACTCGGTCAAGCCCAGCGAGCGCGGCGGCCGCTTCTATCGCCGTTCGCTCTATGTGGTGGCGGACATTCCGGCCGGCGCCGCGCTCACGCCGGAGAATATCCGCGCCATCCGGCCGGGCTTCGGCTTGGCGCCGAAGCATATCGACGGGATCATCGGCCGGCGCGCGGCACGGGCGCTGAAGCGCGGCGAGCCGCTCGACTGGTCGATGCTCGCCTTTGAGGGCTGAGGCCGCGACCCGGCATCAAACGACTGTCACGCCGCATCTGGGAGCTGTTCAGGCCGAGGGAAGTCGTTGCGCGATCATGATGCGGTGACCGGCCGCCATTTCGATCGGTATCTCGCGCAAACCCCAAGGCCGGCCGGCCGGCGCAGGCCGCGCGATGGTGCCGCACGGAAATTGCCGGCGGGGCCGCTATCGGCAGGGTCCGGCTCCCCGGAGATCCGGCACGCCCGGGGATAGAGCCGACGAGAGCGGCAGGGGAAAACCCTCTCGTCGGGTCTCTACTGAAAATGTACTGTTTAACCAAAGGTTTAGTTGATATACTGGGCTTTCGTGAAGGCCTGGATCGTGGCGAAATCCTGGGCATCCTGCTGGGCGTCGCTGGGCATGCGAACATCCTCGACCGCGCCGGCGAGATAGGCGCACAGCCGGAACTTGTGTTCGTAATTCGGTCCGAGGCCGATCATATGCCGCTTGCACACAGTGACGACGGTGTCGGACGTGGCAGCGGACGGCTCGATCGCGACCGCGGCGCTGGCGATGATGGCGGTGGCAAGAAGAGCGATCGCGGAACAGATTGCTTTCATGACTTTCTCCTTTGTGCCCGGCACCATCGCCGGTCGACGCTGATCAGACAGGATTTCGCGCCCGGCAGGCATCCGGTTAGCTCCGTAAGGGATTGCACGTATGAGGCGATCCATCGCGGCCGGAGGCCGGCGGATGGAACGGCACGACGGGCGGCGCCGTCGCGCAACGGAGCGTCATTCCCATGTGGGATAAAGGCTTGCCGCGCGCCAAAGTTCCCGCCGAACGATGCTGTTGGAAGAAAAAGCCGTAGCTTTATTCAATCGAAGGATTGTGAAGCCCGCGACAGCGCCGCTTTGAGCGCGTCGGCCAGCCGATACGGCCCTTGGCCGTCGACCAGGCCGGCGGCCCGCTCGCTCATCGCGGCGAGGCGTGGCGGATCGGCCCAGAGTGTCAGCCCCGTCTCGACGATCCGCGCGACGGCGCCGGCTTTCTCGCCATCGACGGCCACGCACCAGCCATGCGCGGCGGAGAACTGCGCGGCCGCCCGCTGGTTCGCGGCGACGGCGACCAGCAGCGACGGGGTGCGCAGGGCCGCGAGCTCCGCTAGCGTGCCGCCCGCAGCCGAGATGGCGAGGCGCGCCCCGGCCATCAATTGGCCGATCTGCGGCGTGTCGCGATGCAGGCGGATTCGCTCCGGATGGTCGCCGGCCGCGGCCAGCGCCGGTCCGGGATCCGCCACGCTGCCGCCCAGCACCGCTTCGATGCGCCCGTCGAGCCGCGCCGCCAGGCCGCGCAGCACCGGCGCCGTCAGGCTCAGCGGGTCGGAGCCGCCGAAGGTCAGCAGGAGATGACCGTCGGCCGGGCGCGGCGTGCCGATCAGCGCCCGGATCTCGCGGCGCAGCGGCAGATAGGCGGGGCCGAGCAGCAGCGTGGCGCCGGGCGCGCGCGCCGCGTAATCATCGGGACGCGCGGCGCTCGAGGCGTTGACGACGAGGGTGGCGGCCAGCGGTACCGCCGGTGCGCCGTCGTCCCAGGCCAGGATCGGCCGGGCGCAGGCGGCGAGGCCGGCGCGATAGGCGGCGTCGAAGTGATAGCCGTCGAGGCTGACGGCGTCGGCTTCTGCGGCAAGGGCCAAGGTCCGGGCGAGGTCGGCCTTTCCCCCGGCCGGGCCGGGCAGCAGGTCGAGCGGCACTCCGCGCGCTGCGAGCAGGGCCGCGAGCGCTGCCGTGGTTTCCGCCATGGCGAAGCGGCAGGCATGGCCGCGCTCCTGCAGCACCTCGACCAGCGCCAGGTCGCGCATGACATGGCCGGTGCCCATGGCGGCACTCGCATCCGCGCGCAACAGCAACCGCGCCATCCTGTTCAGCCGGATGAAGGCGCGGAAAAGGCGAGGTTCAACATTTGTTTACCGCTCAAGGCCTAGGTTTCGAACCAGTAGTGCGGCGCTTCGACGAGCGCGATCTTCGAGCAATCGGCGAAGCCGCGCAAGCCAAGACCCCCGGGAAGGTCATGATGCGGACCGAGGCATTTCTGCGCGAGATCGAAGCGGCCCTGGAACTGCCCGCGGGCAGCCTCACCGGCGGCGAGCAATTGGCCGATATCCCGGAGTGGGACAGTCTGGCGGTCATCAGTTTCATCGCCCTGGTCGATGAGAAGCTGGGGCTCGCCGTCGACGGCGAAGCGCTCGCCAATGCGCAAAGCGTCGCCGATCTGCTGGCGCTGGTGCAAGAGAAGCTAGCGGCCTGAGCGGGCCTGCCGCGATGACCGGCCCGCATGACGGCGCCGCGGCGCCGGCTCTCGCAGGCTTCAACCCGATGAGTTTGGCCGGGCGACGGATGCTGGTGACCGGCGCCTCGTCGGGGATCGGCCGGGCCACGGCCCAACTGCTGGCGCGGCTCGGCGCACGCGTGATTGCGACCGGCCGGGATGCGCCGCGGCTGGCGGCCACGATGGAGACGCTCGACGGCCCCGGGCATGAGAGCGCGGTCTTCGATCTCGCCGCGATCGACGAGGTGGCGCCCTTCGTCCAGCGTCTCGCCGCTGCGGGCGGGGCGCTTGCCGGCATCGCCCATTGCGCCGGCATCCAGATCGGCAAGCCGGTGCGCGCCGCCGATCAGGGTTTCATGGACCAGATGTTCCGGGTCAATGTCGAAAGCGGCATCGCGCTGGCGCGCGGCCTGCGCCAGCGCGGGACGGCGGCGCCCAATGCCGCCCTCGTCCTCTTGAGCTCGGTCTCGGCGCTGGTCGGGCAGGCCGGCAATGTCGTCTATTGCGCGAGCAAGGGCGCCGTGCTGGCCGCCACCAAGGCGCTCGCCGTGGAACTGCGCCGCGACAATATCCGGGTCAACGCCGTGCTGCCGGCGTTGGTCGAGACGGAGATGGCGGAGCGCTTTCGGGCCACGCTCACCGCCGCGCAATGGCAGGGCTATGTCGAGCAATATCCGATGGGCATCGGCCGGCCGGAAGACGTCGCCAATGCCGTGGCGTTCCTGCTGTCGGATGCCGCGCGCTGGATCAACGGCACCGGGCTGGTGATCGACGGCGGCGTTCTGGCCGGGTAGGGCGATGACGGTGACCGCCGGGCTCGACCCCGCGACCTATACCGAGGCCGAAATCCTGGCGGCGGAGCGCCGGGCGATTTTCGCGCGCTGTTGGCATTTTGTCGGGCTCATGAGTGAAATCCCGGCAAATAGCGACTGGCTCACGGCGGAAATCGGCGGATACAGCGTCATCGTCCAGAATTTCGACGGCGCGTTGCGCGGCTTCGGCAATGTCTGCTCGCATCGCCATGCCAGGCTGCGGGCCGAATGCCGCGGCAACGGCCATCTGCGCTGTCCCTATCACGGCTGGACCTACGACAAGAACGGCGTGCCGGTCGGGATTCCGGGGAATGCCGAATGGTTCGGCCTCGACCGCCGGGCGCGCGAGGATTTGGCGCTGCCCCCGGTCGCGGTCGAAAGCTGCGGCAACCTCCTGTTCGCCCGGATCGGCAGTGCCGGCCCGAATCTCGCCGATTTTCTTGGCGCCTATCACGCTATCTTTGCCGCCGCATCGCAGACGCTCGGCATCGGCTTTGCCGAAGGCGAGGTCACCTGGCGCTGCAATTGGAAGATCGGCGTCGAGAGCGCCATCGAAGGCTATCATCTGGGCATGATCCATCCGGCGACGTTCAAGCCCTTCGTCCGCGCCGTGCTGCCGGCGTCCTGGAACGGCGATCACTCGCTCGGACCGTCGCTGCTGTCGGAAACCGCCCTGGCCTCGATGGAGCGGATCGAGGCGCGGCTCGGGCTGGTGCGCCTCGCGGCATCGGACCGCTACGACCATTATCTGATCTTTCCCAATTTCTGCCTGACGATCACCGCCGGCTTGACCTTGAGTCTGCAGACCTACGAGCCGCTGACGCCGGACACGCTGCGCTTGCGTTTTCGCCTGCTGACCGGCGCCAGCGACCGGCCGGCCTTGCGCGACGGCGTCATGGGCCGGGCCGTGCTCGGCGCTTTCGCCGCCTTCAACGACAAGGTTCTGGAGGAGGACCGGGGCATTTCCGAGGAGGTCCAGCGCGGCAAGGCGCTGGCGCGGCGGCCGGCCTGCCTCGGCGACAATGAGGACCGGCTGCGCGACTTTCACGCGGCCTGGCGCCGCGCCATGACGGCCTGATGCCCTTCACCTTCCGAAGCCCGACGCTCGACGACGCCCCGATGCTGCTCGACTGGCGCACCAGGCCCGAGATCACGCGCTTCATGTTCACCGATCTGGACCAACCCGACCTCGCCAAGCAGCGCGCCTGGCTTCGATCCTGCGAAACCCGCACGGATTTCGTTCACTTCATCATCGTATGGCGCGAGCGCGCGATCGGGTATCTCTCCTTCGCCGAGATCGACCGGTTGCACCGGCGCTGCACGCCCGGGACCTATCTGGCGCTGGCGCCGCACGAGCGCTACATCGCTGCGTTCACGCACAGTTTCGTGCTGGATTACGCCTTCTATCGCCTGGATATGCACAAGGTCTGCTATGCGATCATGGCGGGCAACGAGAATTTCCTGCGCGCCAAGCCGCTGCACGGCGTGCGCAGCGTCGGCATCCAGCGCGACCATATCTACAAATACGGCCGGTTCCACGACGTGCACCTGTTCGAGATCACCGAGCCGGAATGGGCCGGGCAGCGGCGTCTGTTTCCGCGCGACAAGACGCTGGCGGCGTTTCCGCCGTGACCGTGGAGCGTCCGATCGTCGCGATCAGCCAGGCGCGGCTGAATTCGACGCGGCTGCCCGGCAAGGTGCTGAAGCCGATTCTCGGCCGGCCGCTGCTCTGGTGGCATCTGACGCGGCTGAAGCGGGCGCGGCTGCTCGATGCCGTGGTGGTCGCGACGACCGAGGCGCCCGGCTCCGATCCGATCGCCCAGATCGCCGAGGAACTCGGCATCGCCGTGCATCGCGGGTCGGAACACGATGTACTGGCCCGCTTCGCCGGCGCGGCGGCGGCGGCGGGCGCCGCGACGATCCTGCGCGTGACGTCCGATTGTCCGCTGATCGACCCGGAGCTGATCGATCGGGTCATCGAGACGTATCTCGCCCATCGGCCGGCGACCGAGTATGTCAGCCTGGATATCGGCTGTTTCCCGCGCGGTCTCGATAGCGAGATCTTCAGCCGCGCCGCGCTCGACGCGGCGCTTGCGGAATCGGACGACCCCTTCGAGCATGAACATGTGACGCCGTTCATCTGGCGCCGGCCGGCGCGTTTCGGCCTGCGCCAAGTCGGCGGGACGACCGCACCATCGCCGTATCGGCTCTGCGTCGACGAGGCCGACGATCTGGCGCTGGTGACGCGGATCATCGAGACTCTGGCGCCGCACCGGCCGGAGTTCACTTGGCGCGACTGCGTGGCGTTGCTCGACGCCGATCCCGGCTTGGCGGCGATCAACGCCCATATCCGCCAGCACCCGACGCCCTGACCCGATAGGCTTGGCAGGCTCGGCCCGCGCGGCTAAGTTCTGTGCGGATTCGGTGTTTCCGGCGTTCTCCTCGACGATCCCGCCCGATAGATCGATGGCAAGTTGGAGGAAGAGATGAAGCGGTTTGATGCCGTAGCCCTGGCGGCTGTGTTGAGTGTGGCGAGTGCCGCAGCGTCGGCGCAGGGCGTCATTGCCGATCCGCGCACGATCGCCGCCTGCCTATGCGCCCGGCAGAGCGTCATCGACCTCAAGACGGAAATGGCGCGGGCGCAGCAGACCTACGACCAGGATCAGGCGGCGGTGGCCAAGCTCGACCAGCAACTGGCCGCGGCCCGAGCCAGCGTCGACGTCGCCAATCAGGGCCAGATCGATGCCGTGAAGGCGATGAACCTGCAGCGCGAGCAGATCTATGCACGGACATACGACGTCGACCTGCCGGCGCTGCAGGCGGCGATCGGCACTTACAATGGGTCGGCTGAGCGCTATGCGACCCAATGCGCCGACCGGAATTTCGACTCCGCTGTGATGTCGCAGGTGCGCGCCAACCTGTCCTGCCCGGCCGCGCGAAATTAATCCTGCATCGGCCTCGATGACACTGTAGGGAGTGGGGCTGGCGCCTCGCCCGCCCCACTGGTTGGTTTCCTGGTAGAGCGGCCGGCGCACGCGCTCCGGTATTCGCGCCCGCTCCCGGGCGGCCCTGCGGTGATTCCGGCGGACTCGCCGATTCCACGAAAAATCCGCGGTTCCGCGCAGTCGGCTGCCTTCCGCAGCTCTGCGGCAGGGTATGATTGTCACCTTGGATTGAATCGTATTGCACGAATTGCTCGCGTGAGAGCGGTTGAGAACTGCGCGCGAATTCGATTGATACTTTAAATGTTCGTCGAGCGCGTGCCCAGGCTTGAAAATTACGGCCCGCAGCATAGTTCCCTCATCGAATTTTCTGCTGGTAGTGGTATGTCTGCATCGGCTATAGTTTGTACCTCAGTATCTGCGAGCTGGACGCCCGTACCCGAGTGTGCCGTATCGGTAAATTCACCTCTCGGGCGAGCGCATTTCTTACAGCTAGCTGAAATTGAGGTGAGTTGCGCCAGGTCTGCCTGCCTTAATACCGCCAATAGAAGTATAAAATGGTAAATCTTGTGATGCGAGCACCTTGGAGTGGTGCCCGGTTGCCGACCGCTGTGCGGCCGGTCCCAGGTTTCTCTTCTACTCATGCACTTTTTGGAGGAAGCACATGTTTGCATGGAAAAGCGGTTTTCGATTGAGGTTCGCCAGCCTCGTCTTCGCCGCCTGTGCTCTTGCCGGCCCCGTTCTGGCGGCCGAGCCGGACGTGCCGGTCAACAAATCCGCTCTGACACCGCAGTCGCAAGCCGAGTGGCAGGGTCTCCTTACGAGCCAGGTGTCGAAGACGGCGGTCTCCTTCACCAATACGACGATTCCGCACGAGCCGCTGACCTCGTTCGGCCGTTTGTTTGCCTGGAACGAGATCGCGCTCGACACCACGGCGATCGACCACACGCCGCCCGCCGCCGGCCAGACCTACGTCTTCGGCCAGCAATTCGGCCCGCCGCGTTCGGCCCGCGCCATGGCGATCGTCCATATCGCGATGTTCGAAGCGGTGAATGCCGTTTTCCATGAGTTCAAGAGCTACACCGGCTTGGCGCCGGTCGATGGCGAAACGCCGGTCGACCTGGCGATCGCGCAATCGGCCCATGACGCGCTCGTCTTCCTCTACCCGTCGCAGCAGTCGCGCCTCGATGCGCTCCTGGCGTTCGACGAGCAGTTCATCCGGCCGAATGCGGCCAGCAAGGCCTTGGGCCAGGCGGCAGCCGCTTCGATCATTGCGCTGCGCAGCAATGACGGGTCGCAGACGACGGAACCGGTCGTCGGCGTCAATTTCTTTCCACAAGTTGGGCCGGGCTTCTGGTCGCCCGACCCGATCAGCCAGTCTACCACCGCGCTCGGCGCCAATTGGTCGCAGGTGAAGCCCTTCGTCATTCAGAACGCGACGCAGTTCCTGCCGGTACCGCCGCCTTCGCTCGCGAGCCAGGAATGGGTCGACGCCTTCAACCAGGAAAAGGCGCTGGGTGGCGATCCGGCGCATGGCACGCCGACGAAGCGGACGCCGGCGGAGACGTTCCAGGGCATCTTCTGGACCTATGACGGGACGCCCAACATCTGCGCCCCGCCGCGCCTGTACAATCAGATCGCGCGGCAGCTCGTCTTCCAGCGCGGGACGCCGTCGTCGGTGTCGGGTGCGGCACGGCTTCTCGCCTTGCTGAACACGTCGATGGCCGATGCCGGGCTCACCGCCTGGACCGCGAAGTGGTTCTACCAGTTCTGGCGGCCGGTCACCGCCATCCGGAATACCGACCTGCCGGCCGGTTCACCCCTGACGCCCGATCCCACATTCTACCCGCTGGGCGGGCAGGCGACCAACCAGCACGGACCGAACTTCACGCCGCCTTTCCCGGCTTATCCCTCGGGGCATGCCACTTTCGGCGGCGCGGTGTTCGAGGTGATGCGCGACTTCTTCCGGGACCGGCAGGCGTTCACCATCGTCTCGGACGAGTTCGACGGGCAGAATTTCAGCGACACCGGCGTGCTGATGCCGCTGATCCCGCAGACCTTCACGTCCCTGACTGATGCCGAATTCCAAAATGCCGAAAGCCGGATCTGGATCGGCGTCCATTGGCAATTCGACGCCGATAAGGGCGTCCAGGCCGGCAATCAGGTCGCTGACTTCATCATCGCCAACGCCTTTCAGCCGGTGAAGTAGCCGCCACGATCGTCATGTCGAGTGCGGGGAGGCCGGAGTTCTGCTCCGGCCTTCTCGACTCAGCGCGGCGCGGTAACGCCCTTGCCGAAGCGCCGCTCCAGCCGCGCCTGGACCAGTTCGAACACCAGCGACAGCAGCCAATAGATCGCGGCCGCGGAGATCAGCATCTCCAGGTAGTGGAAACTTGCCCGCCCATAGGACTGCGCGAGGAAGCTGAGCTCCCACAGCCCCATCAAGGAGACCAGGGCGGAGTCCTTCAGCATCGCGACGAATTGCGTGCCGGCCGGCGGGATGATGACGCGCAGCGCTTGCGGGCCGACGATCTTCCAACCGATCAGCCACCGGGGCAATCCGAGCGCCATCGCCGCCTCGCGTTGCCCCGGCGCCACGGAAAGCACCCCGGCGCGGATCATCTCGGCCAGATAGGCGCCGTAATTCAGGGATAAGGCGATGATGCCGGAGGTCAAGCCGGTGAGGACGATGCCCGCCTCCGGCAGCGCCAGATAAATGATCAGCACCTGGACGATCAGCGGCGTGCCGCGGAACAGCGACCCGTAGAAGGTCGCGAGCGCAAAGGCCACGGGATTGCTCGAGAGCCGTCCGAGCGCGGCGACCGTGCCGAGCACCATTGCAAAGACCATCGATAGGGCGGTCACCAGCAGGGTCAGTGCCGCCCCCTGCACGAACCCGTCCGGCGCCAAGCGCAGGCCGAGCAGGAAGGGCAGCTTGTCGCCGATCAGGCCGAGATCCAGATGCAGCAGCGCGGCGAGACCGGCGAGCGCGCCCAGCATCACAGCCCAGGTCAGACCGACCTTGATGCGGAAGCCCGCCTCACGAATCATCGGCGGTGATGTCGGTATCGAACCATTTGCGCGAGATCCGGGCGAGCGTGCCGTCCGCCTTCAACTCACCGATGACGCGGGCCAGCTCCCGGTCCCATTCGGGATCGCCCGGGTCGGTCGCGATATCGTCCGGCTCGGCATAGAGCGGGCCGCCGACGATCTTGAGCTTGCCGTTTGCCGCGATATTGCCCTTGGCCGTGGCGAGATCGGCGATGACGGCGTCGAGCCGGACGCCGGGGCCGAGCGCCAGGTTGCGGAAATGCACCGTCTCGTCGCCCGGCACGGCGATGACGTCGTGGAATGGGAAGTCGATCGGCTTGCCGCCTTCGAGGACCAGCGTCTTCGCCAGGTAAGTCTCGTAGGTCGAGCCCTGGCCGACACCGACCCGCTTGCCCGAGAGATCGGCGGCCGAGCGGATCGCCGCCTCGTCCTTGTGGACGATGAGGAAGGCGGGCGAACTGTAATAGCGCACGGGGAAATTCAGCACTTTGGCACGCTCGACCGTCGGGCTCATGGAACAGATGCAGACATCCCAGCGCCCGCGCCAGCGGCCGGAGACGATGGTTTCCCAGCCCGGCGCCGAAAGCTTGAGCGCGACGCCGAGCCGGTCCGCCACCGCCTTGGCGACATCCGCATCGAAGCCGTCCAATTGGTTCTCGGCATTGATGAAACCGAACGGCGGGTAGTCGCTGAGCGCCAGATCGTTGAGCACGCCGCTTGTCTTGACGCGATCGAGCGTCTCGCCGGCTTCCGCCCGGACCAGGCCGAGCGCGGCCAACGTCAAGGCGGCGAGCGTCCGGGCGATCACGCCCGATCCTCCGGCCAGTCATTGGGCCGGTCGAGCGGATAGATCGGCCGGCGCAGATGGGCGAAGCGCAGCTTGTCATTGTCCGAGGTCGTCACCCCGTCGCCGTCGCAGGTGATGGTCGCGCGCGCCAGCTCGGCGAAGCCCGCGCGGTAATGGATGCGCGATTTCAGCACCAGATAGCGCTTGGCGCGCGGGTCGATGCCGACCGAGGTGAAGATGCCGATATCCCAGGGCTCGTGGTGGCGCGAGACGATGACGATCTCCATCTTGCCGGTATCGAGCACGGCGGTCGGGCCCAGCATCACCTTGACGCCGGTATACATGGAACCGCGGCAGACCCATTCGCCGTCGGACAGCAGCTTGACCTTGCCGGTGACGGTGAGCGGCTTGCCTTCGAGGCCGATCGACGGCATGTCGGTCTTGCCGCCGAGCGCCAGGGTCACGGTGCTGCCGATGCCGGCGCGCTGCATCGCCCGGACGGCGTCCGGGTCCCAGATTGCGGCCACCGCGACGTCTTCGAGCCCCTGGCGAAGCACTTCTTCGACCACGGTCATGACGTCCTGCGTGCCGCCCGAGCCGCAATTGTCGGCATGGTCGAGCAGGATCACCGGGCCTTGCTCGATCCGGGCGGCGCGCGCGACGGCTGACTCAATCGCTTCGCCGCGATAGAGGAAATCGTCGCGCCGGCCCCAGGCCCGGTCGAGCAGCGCGTCGCGCGCGGCTGCGGCGGCGGCCGGATCGCCATCGGCGATCACGATCGCACTCAACCCCGCATCAGGCATATCGGCCAGAGGGAACCCGCCGAAGACGGTGGCGGCCAGGATCTTGCCGGTCTCGGCCGCGCGCGCCGCCTCGACCAGCGACTTCATCGGCTCGTCCGCCGTGCCCATGCGCAAGGTCTGCGCCAGGAGCGGCCGATTGCCCCAAGCCATGACCGGCCGGGCCTTGCCGTCCAGCGAGTCGAAGAGAATTCGCGCGACCTGCCGGCCGACGATGTGCATGTCGGTGTGCGGATAGGTTTTGTAGCCGATCAGCGCGGTCGCGTTGCGCACCATGCGGTCGGTCAGATTGGCGTGCAGATCGCAGGTGACGGCGATCGGCAGACCGGGGGCGAGGCGGCGGATATTCTCCAGGAGCGCGCCTTCGCCGTCCAGCTCGTCTTCGGCCACCATGGCGCCGTGCAGATCGAGCAGCGCCGCATCGATGCCGCCCTTGGCGACTTCCTCCAGAATTGGTGCGGTCAGGCGGCGATAGGCGTCGGCCGAGACCGGGCCGCTCGGCATGGCCTCGGCGGCGATCGGCGTGACCAGCTCGGCGCCGCGCGCCTCGGCCAGATCGAGATAGGCGCCGATCGGCATGGCCGTGCCGCGATACGCCTTGACGACATCGGATCCAAGATGCGCGCCCCAATCGACGAAACGCTGCCACGGCGTCGGGATCGGCGAGAACGTGTTGGTCTCATGCTTCATCATCGCGATCAGCAGCCGCATCGCAAAGCTCCTCCTTCACCGCGCCGGGTAGAGCGCGTCGGGATCGATCTCGGGCTCCGCGATCGTGACCCATTCCCCGGCGCGCGCCTCGCGGAAAAAACACGAGCGCCGGCCGGTGTGGCAGGCGACGCCGGTCTGCTCGACCCGCAGCAGCAGCACATCGCCGTCGCAATCGAGCCGGACCGAGACGATCTGCTGACTCTGGCCGGATGTCTCGCCCTTGCGCCAGAGTGAAGCCCGCGACCGCGACCAATAGACGGCGCGGCCGGTGGCCAGCGTCTCTTCGACCGCGTCGCGGTTCATCCAGGCGACCATCAGGATTTCGCCCGTATCGTGCTGCTGCGCGATCGCCGGCACGAGGCCGGCGGCATCGAAGCGGATGGCGGCGAGCAGCGCGGCGGTCATGGCGTCAGGCTTCCGATTCCAGAATGGCGGCTCCGAGCTTCACCCGTAAACTCCTGGGCTGGCAAGCGATACTCGGCTGCAATTCGGGCGCATTCAACCGGACCGCGCCAGCGCGGCGGCGAAGCGGACGATCCGCGCGCCGGCCTCGGCCAGCACCGCGTCGGGGGCGGTCAGCGAGATCCGCAGATGCCCTGCGGCGCTCGGGCCGAAGCCGTCGCAGGGCAGGACTGCGACGGCTTCGTCGTCGAGCAGGCGGCCGGCGAAGCGTGCGGCCGGCAGGCCGGTCTTGCGGATATCGAGCATCACGAACATCCCGCCTTCCGGTGCTGCGACGCGGCAATGCGGTGCCGCGGACAGGATCTCCGTCATCCGGATCGCGCGTGCCCGGTAGATCTCGTGCATCGCCGCGGCCTCCGGCAGGTCCCGCGTCAGCGCCGCCAAGGCGCCGTCCTGGATGAAGGGCGGACCGCCATAGAGCATGCACAGGATCAGATTCGACAGGTGGCCGATGAGATCGGGCGGCGCGATCACCCAGCCGAGGCGGAAGCCCGGGATCGCGTGCGATTTCGACAGGCTCGACACAACGATGGTCCGGTCGGCCATGCCGGGCAGCGACCATGGGCTGACATGCGGGGCGCCATAGGCCAGGGTTTCATAGACTTCATCCGACAGCAGCCAGAGATCGTGAGTGCGGCAGAGTTCGGCGATCGCCTCGATCTCGGCGCGGCTGAGTACGGCGCCGGTCGGGTTGTGCGGGCTGTTGATCCAGATGAGCCGGGTGCGCGGCGTGATCGCCGCGGCAATTTCACCGATATCCGGGTGAAAGCCGCGTTCGGATTCGAGCGCGACATTGACCATCGCCGCACCGCTGGCGCCGATGACCGCCTCGTAAGTCGCATAGATCGGCTCAGGCACGATCACCTCGTCGCCGGCACCGGCGACGCATTGCAGCGCGGCATAAAGGCCGGCCTGGGCGCCCGGCACGACCACGACGTTGTCCGGGCCGCAATCGCGGCCGGTCGCGCGCTGAAACCGCCCGGCGATTGCGGCGCGGGTTTCGGGAAATCCTGCGATCGGCGCGTAGCCGGTGCGATGCCGCCTCAGCGCCGCGACCGTCGCCTCGACGACCGCGGCGGGCGGCGCCTGGTCGGGATCGCCGACGGTCAGAAGGATGATTTCGCGGCCGGCGGCCCGCTGCCGTTCCGCCTCCAGATGGATCGCCCAGGCATCGGCGCCCTTGCCGCCGATCCGCTCGACAAAATTCGTAAAACGCATTCTCTCCGTCCCTCGATGCCCGGCCAAGCGGTCGGCCGAATTCTACCGGAACCGTCGTCGTGTCCGCTTGGCGGAGATTGCGGCGTCAGGGATCCGGCGCTGCATGCCTCCGTATCATCTTCGGTCTGGCGACCTTGTTTTCCCGCACGGGTTTCGCTAGCTTCCGTGCCGCAGCGGGGGAAGCGCGGTTGAACCGCCTCGATGCGCCAAAGCGGGGGGCCCTTCGGCGTGAGCGATCTGATTTTGCAGACCGAAGGCCTGACCAAGGAGTTCCGCGGCTTCACCGCGGTCAGGCGGGTCGATCTCAGGATACGGCGCGGGACGATCCACGCGCTGATCGGGCCGAACGGTGCCGGCAAGACCACGGTTTTCAACCTTCTGACCAAATTTCTGCAGCCGACCGAAGGCCGGATCACCTTCAAGGGCGAGGATGTGACGCGGGTCAAGCCGGCCGATATCGCGCGCCGCGGCATGGTCCGCTCCTTCCAGATCTCGGCGGTGTTTCCCCATCTGAGCGTGCGCGACAATGTCCGTGTGGCGCTGCAGCGCAAGCTCGGCAATTCGTTTCATTTCTGGCGGTCGGAGACCGTGCTGCACCGGCTCAATGCGCGGGCCGAGGAACTGGTCCGCTGGGTCGGCCTCGAAAATTTCCTGCATCTCCCGGCCGGCGAACTCGCCTATGGCCGCAAGCGCGCATTGGAAATCGCCACCACCTTGGCGCTCGAACCGGAAATGCTGCTGCTCGACGAGCCGATGGCCGGCTTGGGCACGGAGGATATCGGCCGCATCGCTGCGCTCGTCAAACGCGTCGCCGCCGACCGTACGGTGCTGATGGTCGAGCACAATCTTTCGGTCGTGGCCGATCTTTCCGACACTATTACCGTGCTGGCGCGCGGCGAGATCCTGGCCGAAGGCGTCTATGCCGAGGTCGCGAAGCACCCGGCGGTGATCGACGCCTATGTCGGGACCGGCCATGCCTGATCGAAGCGGGCCGGACGCGCCATCGGGCGCCGATCATCTGCTGGCCGTTTCCGGCCTCAACGGCTGGTATGGCGAATCGCATATCCTGCACGGCATGGATTTCGAGGTGCCGGCCGGTTCCGTCGTCACCTTGCTCGGCCGCAATGGCGCCGGCAAGACAACGACCTTGCGCGCGATCATGGGCATGCTCGGCCGTGCCGCCGGCTCGATCCGGTTCGAGGGAGCCGAAATCTGCGGCCTTGCCTCGAACCGGATCGCCCGGCGCGGCATCGCCTATTGCCCGGAAGAGCGGGGGATTTTCGCGAGTCTTTCGGTCGAGGAGAATCTTCTGCTGCCGCCGGTCGTGCGGCCGGGCGGCATGAGCGTGCCCGAGATCTACGAGATCTTCCCCAATCTTCTGGAGCGGCGGCGCAGCCCCGGCACGAAGCTCAGCGGCGGCGAACAGCAGATGCTGGCGATCGGCCGGATCCTGCGCACCGGTGCCCGGCTCCTGCTGCTCGACGAGCCCTCGGAAGGGTTGGCGCCGGTCATCGTCCAGCGCATCGGCACGGTGATCCAGACCTTGCGCGCGCGAGGGTTTACGATTTTGCTGGTTGAACAGAATTTCCGCTTCGCCGCCACCGTTGCCGACCGGCATTATGTCGTCGAGCACGGGCGGGTCATCGACCGCATCGACAATGCCGACATCGCCAACAATACCGACAAGCTGCACCTCTATCTCGGGGTTTGAGCCGCACATCGTTCACGGGAGGGACATCATGCGCTACTTCGTCCACGCGACCCTGTTCGCGGCTGTCGGCCTCGCTGCCGGATCGGCCGCGGCCGACGTCACGAGCCTCAAGATCGGCGTGCTGAACGACCAATCGGGCCTCTATACCGATCTGTCCGGTCCGGCCGGCGTCGATGCGGTGCGCATGGCGGTCGAGGATTTCGGCGGCTCGATCGGCGGCGCCAAGATCGAGGTCGTGTCCGCCGATCACCAGAACAAGCCCGATATCGGCACGGCGATCGTCCGGCAATGGTTCGATCAGGACCATGTCGACATCGTGATGGACGTGCCGAGCTCCGGCGTGGCGCTGGCGGTCAACGAAGTGGCGCGCGAGAAGAACAAGATCGCGATCTTCTCCGGCCCCGGCAGCTCGGACCTGACCAATTCCAAATGCAGCCCGAGCGGCGTCCACTGGACCTACGACACCTATGCGCTGGCCAAGGGCACGGGCCTGGCCATCACCAAG